>OLGE01000503.1_pt1 | contig 46237 bp, 56 predicted proteins | sample 1605151 | NCBI WGS metagenome assembly OLGE01 (sample SAMEA3888912, study PRJEB22519) | human gut metagenome | biome: human gut; feature: human-associated habitat; material: faeces | place: Denmark | collected 2010
TGAAAACAGGAGAGAAAAAGCACACGATCCGATACAACGCAAAAAATGTATGGGAGCAGCGGTACAATGGTATTGCTTCTGGTGACAAATATCTTTCTTTGAGAGAGTGGACTGGCAGACCTTACAACTCAGAGCAGAGAGAGCTTGCCAGGTGCGAGAAGATAGGACTGCAACACATCACTATGACTTATGGCACAGATGATCCTGTTCCCCAGGCGTGGGTGGATGGTAAGAAAGTGCCAGTAGAACAGATCGCTAAGAATGACGGTCTGAGTGTAGCCGACTTTGTGGAGTGGTTCTTTGGTAGCTCAAAGTCCAATGTGTTTGAGGGTGTGGTTATTCACTTCACGGACTTTAGATATTAGCTATGTGTCCGCTATGTAAGACAGACAGTCTGGAGAAAACCAATACAGGCGTTATCGGAGAGCGCAAGTTGCTTGTAAGATGTACCGCTTGTGGTTTCTCCTGGACTGAGACAACAAACGAGGTAAGAGGAAAGGACATTGTAACATACAAGATTATCAGAAATGGAAGCTAATGCAACAAAAAGAACAGACATATTTCTCATTGATCCGAGAAACATTGTCGTGGTAGAGAATTTCAATGTACGCAGAGATTTTGATCTGGAGGAGCTGAAAGAGCAAATCAAGTCAAAGGGCGTACTAAATCCTGTAACTGTTATCCCATTCAAAGAGGATGGTGTGGAGCGTTACAAGCTGGTGGACGGAGAAAGGCGTTACAGGGCTACTATGCTGGCTATTGAGGAGGGCGCAAACATCCAGTACATTAAAGCCCTAAAAGCTCCGAAAGATGCAAGCCTGGAGGATCTGTATATAGAGCAGATGATGAGAAACGAGGGTAAGCGTTTCACTGAGTACGAATGTGCCATAATGTTTAGGCGGTTTAAGGAGGAGTTTGGCTACAGCCAGATAGAAATTGCCGACAAGTTCAAGAAATCCCCTGCTTTTGTCAGCAAATGCCTCTCCTTGCTGGATCTTCCTCCGTACATCCAGGAGAAGATCGTGAAAGGCGAGCTTTCGGTGAAAGCAGCAAAGGAGATAGCAGCAAACTATGAGAGTGAGAGGGAACAGGTGAAGGCTGCAAAGACCGCTGTCAAGACCGCCCAGGAGCAAGGTAGGACAACCGCAACCAACAAGGAGGTTCTGAACTCTCTGAAAGATGCAAAGGAGGCTAAGACTGTAGCGGAGGCTCTGAGAAAAGTATGGGCATATATGGATGGTGAGGTGATGGTGGATGTAGATAAGATGGCAACCATCCTGGAGCGAACAGAGAGCTTAAGCAAGGCTGTTAAGGAATATAAAAGAGGAGGAGAAAAATGAATCGTGAGGAGTTAAAGCAATCATTAGGCGATGAGCTTTGTAAAAGTTGCGCTTGGAAAAAAGGAGAGATAGACAGACAATGTGATGGCTTGTGTGAGGGGCTTTATTGTGATGATGCTCTTGATGCCTTTCTTGATGAGAACGAAAGTTATTTAGATGATTTTGAGGAGGAATAAATATGGGGAAGATTGAGTGTAAGGTAGAGCTGAAACCAAAGTTCAAAATAAAAGCAAAACTCCCCAGGAAACTCAAAAAGGACATTATCAAGGTGTCTGGTAGAGAGGCGTACAGAGAAATGATCGCCAAAATGGAGCGGTATTACAGCTATTTCGGATATGTAAAATTTAATATAAAGAGAAAATGAAAGTAGTATTTTTTGACCTGGAAACAACAGGTACCCTGGTGAACAAACACGGCATTCACCAGTTGAGCGGAGAGATCATCATAGATGGAGAGGTGAAAGAGACCTTTGACTTTAGAGTACAACCAAATCCACAGGCTCTGATTGAGCAGGAGGCTCTGGATGTGGCAGGAGTAACAAAAGAGCAGATTCTGGCATACACTCCGATGGGAACGGTGTACAAACAGTTCGTGGATATGCTCTCCAAGTATGTAGATCGCTACAACAAGCAGGATAAGTTTTTCCTAGCTGGCTACAATAACGCCCACTTTGATAACCAGTTCCTCAGAGCCTGGTTTATCCAGAATGGAGATAAGTATTTTGGCTCCTGGTTCTGGAGCAACAGCATAGATGTAATGGTGCTGGCTACTCCTTTCCTGGCAGAAAAGCGTTCCCAGATGGAGAATTTCAAACAGGGCACCGTTGCTAAGGCTCTGGGTATTGAGGTGGATGATACGAAGCTCCACGATGCCCTGTATGACATTCAGATCTGCAAGGCAATATATGACATTGTTTCACCCTATAAATTGTAATAGATATGGAGAAGATCACGAAAGAAAACGTAGAGAGACTGCAAAACGAGCTGAAAGAGAAGCAGCAGAAAATGTTGGATGAGGCTAACGAGAAGATCACTGGCAAGGTGTTCTATCCTCCTTACTTTGAGAAGCGCAAGCAGCGACTTTCACCAAAAATCAAAGAACTGCTCCAGAAATCAGCCAAGAACAAGTATGAGGCTGTTGATGATTACGGAGCGTACAGGACTGGCACGTTCCTATACCGTGCATCTGTAGTAACAGTGAGCAGGGAGGATGGCTTGTGGAGCCTCCATATTATCAGTGAGCATCCTGTTACACTGCCAGACATTAAGGAGATCCGCTACAAGTTCTTGCCAGATGATGTAATGATGGCAATGCTTTTCAGCCCAAGAGAGGTAAGCAGGGCAACGAAAGGCGTTATCCTATACCAGATACCAAACGGAGCAACCGAGGAGGAGTAATGTACTATATCGGAATAGATACAGGCGTAAACACAGGGGTCGCTATTTGGGACAACCGAAAGCGATCTCTGCTCCTGGTTGAGACAACAACCATCCATAAGGCTATGAAAGTCGTGGAGGAGTATAAGGAGAAAGCGGAGAGTGAATCTACTAAGGTGATTGTAAGGGTTGAGGATCCGAGGCAGCGTACCTGGTTCGGCACTGAAAGGATGAGCAGGGAGGAGGAACGCAAGAGATTACAGGGTGTTGGCTCTGTAAAGCGTGATGCCTCTATCTGGGATGCCTTTCTGGAGGATCTGAAAGTTGAGTATGAAATGGTGGCTCCAAAGCGGAATGTTACGAAGCTAACCCAGGAGCGTTTCAAGGCTATAACTGGATGGGAGAAGCGTACAAACGAGCACAGCAGGGATGCTGCTATGCTAATTTACGGATTCTGACGCTCTTTTTCGCCTAAAAGTGTGTTTATCAAACACAAATTCACTATCTTTGCAAGAGATATTAACCAAGTAAATTAAAAGATATGGTTTGGATCGTATTAACTGTTATGGTGGCACTTGCATTTGTGGCATTCTGGCTTTGTGGTGGTCGTGAATGTATAGGAGATTGGCTTGATAAGCTGTTCCCAGATGCGCCTTTCCAAAAGGGCGATAAGGCACATATTTTCCTCAATGGGAAATACAACCGTACCGCTACTGTCTCTGGAGTGTCCGAGAACAGGATTTTCCTCTATGACAACAAACTGAGTTTGCCTATTGACTACAGGGGCAAGTTTTATGCTGTTGGTAGTGATGTGAAAGATGGCAGCAGACTTGTGTATGTGGGACATAGCAAGCATTTCCGCTTTGTCCGTGTGGCAGAGCTGATCCGCAAGGTGTTCAATGTGATGGATAACTTTGAGAATCTGGTGGTGGATGGAGCCAGCCAGGTTGAGACCGAGGAAATCCAGGAGACAACCGAGGAGGAAAACGAGAATGAAATGTAGCGATCTGACATACAGAAGTCCGTCCGAGCTGACACTGCTTGCTGAGAATCCCAGGAAGATCTCCAAAAAGGATTTTGAGCGACTGGTGGAATCCATACGGATAAACGGCTTTTGGAAGCACCGCCCTCTGGCTCTTGTTGAGCGAGAGGGCAAACTGGTTGTTTTGTGTGGCAACCAGAGGCTGAAGGCTGCAAAGAAGCTGAAACTATCAGAGGTGCCTACGGTTCTGTATTCAGAGCTTACTCCAGATGAAGAGAGGGATCTTATTGCGAGGGACAATATCAACAATGGAGAGTGGAACTTTGACGTTTTGCAAGTTGATGAATACTGGAAAGATGTTGATTTTGACTTTATGGGTTTGACTATTCCCGATGAGGAGGTAGAGAAGCCCAAAAAGAAAGGCAAGAAGCAGGAGGATGAGCCAGAGGATCCAGAGGATGATGGGGCTGAGGACACAGGAGATGATGAGAGCAGCGAGGATGAGGAGGAGAACGAAAAGGAGGCTTTCTATCGCTCGATGTTCAAGGATGTTCTGTATGAGAGCGACAATATCTATGAGATCCCAAACCTTTTGCTTGATATGCAAGCTGGAAAGGTTGAGCTGCCTCTGTCTCCCTGGGGAGCTAACAGCCGATTGCGTAAGGATGTGGCTACATATCATTTCTATGTGGATGATTACAGATTTGAAAAGCTCTGGAAAGATCCTATCAACTTACTCACAAGCGGATGCCAGGCTATTGTAGAGCCTAATTGTAGCTGTCACGATCAAACGCCTATAGCCTGGGGTATTCAGCTCATATATAAAAAGCGGTGGCTTTCCAGGTATCTACAGGAATGCGGAATAAAAGTCTATGCGGACTTGAATGTATCTCACAAGTTTATTGAATATAACAAAATGGGGATTCCGAAAGGGTATAATGCTTTCTTTACTCGTGGGCTGGACGGGTGGATGGAGAGCCTTAAGTCCGATCTCCAGGTAGCCCAGGAAATAAGCGGACTGGAAAAGCCGAATCTGATTGTTTACGGAGGAGGCACGGAGATCCAGGAGTTTTGCCGAAAGAAAGGGCTTCTGTATATAACTGACTTTATCAACGCTAAAAAGAAATAACTATGGGTAGAAATAGCGGAGGTGTAAAGGCAAGCGGTACAAAGTCTGGAGGCATATCCAGAGGAGCTACAGAGCAGGGGTATTCTGCTAAAATGGCAAAGAATATCCTTGGTATGGAGGGAAAGATCCGTGGTAACAAAGATGAATCTTTGCACGTTTTTTCTCAGAGTGGGAACCTGTTGAAGTCAGTAGGTGGAAAAGGTGCACAAGTGGCATACGATCCGAAAGACATACCAGCTAACAGCATACTCACACATAATCATCCACGCTCCCTGGGTGCAACAGGCATAAGGAGAATAGGAAACTCCTTCTCTGTTCAAGATATTGTGTCCGCTGTAAATGTGAACGCAAGGGAGATAAGGGCTGTAACACCTACTTACACATTCTCTGTGAAAAGACCAAAAGGAGGATGGGGAGGAAGTGCAAAACAGGTTGGTGATGCTTTTATGAAAGCAAACAAGGAGGTGCAATCGGAAATGCACGCTTACCTCAATAAGACTGGTTGGAGCGATGATAGCATAGCAAGAGCTGAAACGACACACTATCACAGGGTGATGCAGAAGATGGCAAAGAAATATGGATGGCATTATAGTAAAAAGAGAGGTTAAACTATTATATTTACCGATATGGAAGATAAAATCAAAGTATTGTTAGACGAATACGGTTTGACAGCCGATGTACTAACTGAAAACGAAATTCAACTATTAAAAGAGGAGATCAAGGCGAAAGAGGATGGTAAAGAAGTCCTGGATAGTGTCTTGGATAACCCAGAATTGTTTTACCGTAAAAAATAGACGATATGGGACGTAATTCAAGCGGTACCAGGGGAGGCTTACAGCCTGGAGATAGCAACTACAAGGGCAAGATCACTGGAGTAGAATCTTTGGTGAAGATGAAAGATCCCCAGATGTACAAGGAAACAAAGGCTGCAATTTCACGATTCCACTCTGTTCTGGGTGTTCGTGAAAAGAATATCAAGCTGGCTACTTTGAGTGCTGGCACACTGGGTGTACAGGTTTCCTCTGGTGGTAAGTCTGAGGCTATCTACCTCAATAAGTCCTATTTCAACAAGGGCAAAAAGGCTGTTGAGGCTTCAACCAGGAAAGGATATGAGAGCGGATGGCACACCAAGACAAACAAGCCTCTGGCTCATACAGTAACACACGAGCTGGCACACGCAACCTGGAACAGTTCTCTGTCTGGAGCTAACCACAAGGCAGCAGGAAAAGAGATCGCAAAGATGTACCAGTCCTGGAGAAAGGACAAAAAGAAGTCTGGCTATGGTGAATACTCCAAGACCAACATAGATGAGTTTTGGGCTGAGGCTACAACAAAGGCTGTTCACGGAAAAGCCGACAAATACACAAAAAAGGTCAAGGCGATCGTCAAAAAGTATAAACTATAAAGTAATTTTGTAAGACTTAATACAGGAAGTTATGACAAAAATTGAATTAACCGCTGATGAGATCAAGGTGATCCAGCAGCAACTGAACGGAGAAATTGAGGTCTGGAACGCTACTGATGAGCAGCAGAAGCACCTCACAAGTGTTATCCACAAAGCTGAAGCTCTGGAGGAGGAGCTTGACTACAGCGAGGAATATACTGATATGATTGCCTGGTTCTGGGGCAAGTACCAGGAGCAGGAGAAAGCTAACGAGTAATTCACCAGGTTAAGGGAATCGGGTGCCTTTTGGAACGCCCGATTTTCTTTGCCTTATAAGTGTGTTTGTCAAACACGGAAATCAACGAAAAATCAACTGATGGGCTTTGAAGTAGGAAATAAGATAGGTAACAGGTTTACCAGTACAAACCAACCAGCAAACGCTGGCAGGAAGCCCTCTGTATATAAGTATATCAAAACGATCACAGGTAAAAAGGTGGCTGCTGAAATGAGCAAGGAGGATTATCTGAAAGTGATCCGCTTTCTGATGGAGAGCACACCAGAGGAGTTAGAGCCGTTGGTAAAGTCTGCTGATAACAAGCCAAACAAGAAAACCCCTATCTGGGTTCTCAATGTGGTTTCCGCTATCAATACAGATATTCGGTACGGTCGTACCTCTACAGTTGAAATGTTATTTGATCGTGTGTTTGGTAAGGCAACGCAACCGATAGAAAGCGATGTTCAATTAACCAACAACAGCGTGGATCTGTCTGCTCTGACAACGGAGGAGCTTCTTCAGTACAATTCACTCCTGGAGAAAATAAGGGCTGGCAATGGCAAAAAGTAAGGAGATAACAGTGCCGATGGCTCTTGCAGTTAAGATGGAGCTTTTCAAGCGAGGGTGCTTTGACTTTATCACCGTATCAGACGGTAAGAAGCACGAGAAGCAGGAGAAGGCTTTGCAGATCTTGACTGACAGCGAGCACGTGGAACTCCTGTACGGAGGTGCTGCTGGTGGCGCAAAGTCCTGGACTGGTGCTGCCTGGTTGCTGTTTATGTGCCTTTGCTATCCTGGCTCCAAATGGTTTATAGGTAGAGCCGAACTAAAGCGTATCACTCAATCAACGCTGATTACATTCTATAAGGTTTGTAGGAGGTATGGGGTTGAAGATACGCTATACAAGTATAATGGGCAATACAACTACATTGAGTTTTTCAATGGCTCAAGGATAGACTTACTGGATCTCCAGTACAAGCCTGGTGATCCTCTCTATGAGCGTTACGGCTCCATTGAGTACACTGGTGGCTGGATTGAGGAGGGTGGCGAGGTGAACTTTGGTGCCTATGATACTCTCAAAACTCGTATAGGTAGGCATCTTAACGCAGAGCTTGGGATAAGGAGAAAGATCTTTATCACCTGTAACCCTAAAAAGAACTGGATGTATGATACATTCTACAAGCCATCACTCAAAGGGGATCTGCCAGATTATATGTACTACCTGGCGTGTCTGGTACAGGAGAATCCATTTATAGACCCAGACTACATTGAGGGCTTGCGTACCACAAAGGATAAGGTCAAGTTTGAGCGACTTTTCAAGGGCAACTGGGAGTATGATGATAACCCTAACGCCCTGTGTTCGCACGATAGTATCTGTGAGATCTTTGGCAATAAGCTGGCGATAAGAACAGGGGTGCACTATATGACTGGGGATATTGCACGATTCGGAGCTGACTATGCGAGATTGGCGGTATGGGATGGGTGGTTTATCGTGGAACTTAAATGTTTCCCTGTAAGCAAGACAACAGATATACAGACCTGGATAACTGCCAAGCAGAAAAAGTACCGTATTCCCAAACACAAATGTATAGTGGATGAGGACGGTGTAGGTGGTGGCGTGGTAGATAATTGCGATATACAGGGCTTTGTGAACAACTCAACTCCTTTCAATGGGGAGAACTACCAGAACCTACAGACACAGTGCGGTTACAAGCTGGCAGACCATATCAACGCCTCCGAGGTCGGAATAGATGAGGACTTGGTGAGCCAGGCAGACAGGGAGGAGATAGTGAGGGAACTGGAACAGCTGCAAACCTGGAAAGCCGATTCTGACGGAACGCTGAAACTGAAACCAAAGGAGCAAATCAAAGAAGATATAGGATGTTCCCCAGACTGGAGGGATATGTTTTTGATGAGATCCTGGTTTGATTACAACGAATTTGACATTCCAGATGATATAGAAAGGAGATTAGGTATAATAGCTTAAAATAATTGAACAATGGGACTTATAAATGTAATAACAAACGAGGTCAAGGCTGCTGTCGGTTATCAGCAGAGCTTTTCAGAGCTTCTGGCATCTAAGGATGTAACCAGGGCATTATCTATGATGAATAACCGAGCAGAGAAAGCAGCAGAGCACTTGCTGGAGTATGAAATCAGCAGCCATAAGATTATGGAGCGCAAGGATCGTGCTGTGTATGACAAAAACGGCAACTTCTTACGCTGGAGAAAGAGAAACAAACTCCCTATCCCCTGGCAGAAATACATTAACGAGATTGCGCTTGTGTTCCTCTATGGCAGACCTGTAAAGTGGTCGCAAGCCAGCGATGGAACGGATGAGGCTTTTTCCAAGTATATAGACCTGTTGAGGACTACACGCTTCAACGCCTGTGTGAGAGAGGCTAAACGAGCTGCTGGAGCTGAGGGGTGTTCTGCCATCCTCTACCATACCTACCAGGATAAGGACGGAAAGCCAAACCTGTTACTGAATGTATTGAGTAGGGGCAACAATGATTATATCTACACTATCAAGGATCAGTACAAACGCCTTACGGCATTTGCCTGGGGCTACTACCTTACTGATGCTGGCAACAAGACTTCTTTTCACGTTGATATTTACACCGCTGATTCCATCTATAGGGCAAAGCGTGGAAATGTCGGCTGGGAGGTGCTTGTTATGCAGAATCCAGTGGGAAAAATCCCTGTGTTGTTGTTTGAGCAAGATCCAGAGCACGCAGATGTACAGGCTCTGATTGAGAGGGATGAGAATATGGAGAGCACCGATGCAGATGTAAATGACAGGTTCGCCAACCCAGCGATGGTTGCTTCTGCCGAGATACTTAATTCTCTGCCTAAAGCGGAGGAAGAGGCAAAGCTGTTCATTCTGAAAAACGGAGGTAGTATAAGTTACCTTACCTGGGATCAAGCCTCAGAGAGCAAAAAGAACGAGTTTGAGAGGCTGGAGAAACATATCCTCTCCAAGTCGTTCACGCCAAATATTGACTTTGACAATATGAAAAGCCTGGGCAACCTTTCCGCTAAGGCGATCCGAAAGGTTATGCTGCTGGCTGTTATCAAGGCAGAGAGGCACAAGGAAAGCCACGATGGTTATATGAATAGGCATTTCTCCATTATGAAAGCCATAATGGGTAACGTGCTTGACTATGCCCACAAGGCTGAATATGATGCGCTGGAGTGTAACCACGAATTTCAAGAGCCGTTTGGTGATGATGTAAGTGAAGTGCTTGCAGATATTTCAAAGCAGTTCAATGATGGTGCTATGAGCCGTGAAACCTATCTGGAGCTTTCATACCTGGTTAAGGATGCAAAGGCAGAGCTTGAAAGGATTAAGCAGGAGGAGGTTGAACGGATGGAGCAGCAAAAGGAGCTTAACAGGATGGATGCGTTTGGGGCGGCTGACTAATGGCAAAGAAGATCATACCGAGACCAGCGCACACCTGTAAGGACTGCAAACACGCCACGGACTTCCATAGTAAAGCCCTGGATGGGCACTGGATCCTTTGCAAGTGTCCTTTCCACCAGCACAGCAAGTCCCTAACCAGAGACTATTGCGAACACTTCACAAAGCGGATTTAATGAATGGCAAAGAAAAAGTACATAGACTATAAGAAACAGCAGCAGGAGCTTTTCAAGAGAACGGAGGGCTATGCTGCTGAGGTTCGTGCCATCTACAACGAGGCACTGGGCGAGATCATTAACCTGGTGAAAGGTACGGAATTGGAGGAGGGAAAGCCTTTCTCCTTTTCCGAGTATGGGTATAGTGAGGATGTAACGCCTATCTTTAGGAATATGTACAGCCGTTCCTACCAGGCTATAAGGAGCGGAGTGGGAAATGAATGGATCCTGTCAAACGAGAATAACGATGAGCTTGTAAAGAGCATATTCGGTGATCACTCTATAGAGGATAAGCACTTTGCAAGGCTGTTCCTTAGAAACAAGGAAGCTATGGATGCTTTCTTTGCCAGGAAAACAGGCGATGAGGGGCTGAATCTCTCTCAGAAAGTCTGGAAATACACTGGTATGTACAAGGAGGAGCTGGAGAACACTCTGGATCTTGCCATTGGAGAGGGAACACCAGCAAACCAGCTGGCAACAAAGATTAAGGGCTATCTGAATGACCCCGATAGATGGTACAGGCGTTTTCGTGTGAAGATTGGAGAAGATGAGGAGGGAAAACCTATCTATGGGCGCAAGTGGAAACGTAGGGTTTATGATTCCGAAACAAGTTCTTACAAGTGGGTTGATGATAACCCCAAAAAGTACCATCCTGGCAGGGGCGTTTACCGTTCCTCATACAGGAATGCCCAGAGGCTTGCCAGGAGTGAAACCAACATAGCTTACAGGGCTGCTGACTTTGAAAGATGGGGAGAGTTGGATTTTGTTGTAGGCATAGAAATCAAGCTCAGTAACAACCACCCAGAGCCAGATATTTGTGATGATCTGAAAGGCGTATATCCAAAAACTTTCAAGTGGACTGGCTGGCACCCTAACTGTAGATGCTACTGTGTTCCTGTATTGGCTCCCCAGGATGTGCTGGATAAGATGCTGGATGAGATTCTGGACGGTGGAGACCCTGGTAGCGTTGAAATCCCTAACGAGGAAAAGGAATTGCCGACCGAGTTTCAGAGCTGGATCAAGAAAAACGAGGAGCGTATAGCCACGGCAACCGAAAAAGGAACTTTGCCGTATTTCATTAAGGACAACAAAACGGCTGTAGGCGAGATTCTAAACCCTCTAACGCCCGAACAGAAACACCATAAGGAGTTAGTAGAGAAATACGGAGAAAGTGCCGTAAAAAGCCTGTATGATGCCTTTGAGGCTTTCAAGAATAAGATCTCCGCTGGTGATCTGGCTTACCAGATAAAGAAACTGAAATTTGAAGCTCAATGGGTGGCAGACAAAAACAAGTTTCCTACTTCTGGAGAAATGGCAAAGATGCTCCAAGCAGAGCTTGAAAAGGTACAGGCAAAGTACGATCATCAGTTGGCTGTTGAGGCAGCAAAGCCAATCCTGGCATTCAAGAGCAAGAGTAAGCCGTTAAATGCTATCCTGGATGAGTTGAGTGAAGCGGTGGGCAATGATGCGACTGCAAACGAGATCCAGGCTATCATTGATAAGGCAACCGCCAAGATCCACGAGATAGAAAAGGCACGACTGGCAAAGCTGGCAAAGTCCGCTGGTGGTGATGGTTCTACTATAGATCTGTTTGCCTCTGCTGAGGAGAAACTGGAGGTTGCGAGGTTGCAAGATCTGTATGAAAAGGCTCTGGAAAAGTATGGCTCCCAGTGGAACGACTATGTGAATGATGCTTATGTGAGGCTGGCAGACTACAAAAAGGAGCTATCTCTTAAGTGTCTTGACAAACAGGGAAAGCTGGTTAAGCTGAATGGGGAAACTGAGGAGCTGGCTGCTGATGCTCTGGAGAAGTATGTGAACGCTCCAGAGAATACCCACGCAAGTACGATGGTGGGAGGCAGATTCCAGAAGTATAGCAGCGAAAGGCACAAGATCGAGGAGTACAGCAAGAAAACAGGCATATCAGAGGATGATCTGGGTTTGGTAAATCGCTATACATACGGATCCAAGTGGTGCAATAATTACGGCTATGGAATAGTTGATACCTACTTTGGTAAGGTTGAGGACTATGGGGGTTTGTGCCAGTTGTACTATCCTGCTCACAACGCAGCTCTGGAGAAGCTGCCACGCTATAATGGCACCGTGTTCTCTGGAATCAGCTTTGATTCTATGCAACTGGATAAGTATATCCAGGAAATGAAGTCTTGCCTATTATCTGGCAGGGAGTATGTAAACAAGGCTTTTATGTCCTCTACCACAAACATAGATAGAACAGCTATATTCGGTGATAACCTTATGCTCGTGATAAAGAGTAAAAAGGGAGTAGATGTTAAGGCTATATCTCATTATCCTGGTGAGGATGAGATCGTGTTTAGGGCTGGCTCAAAGTTCAAGGTACTCAATGTGTACCAGGAAACAACACGAAAATATGGCTTTGGGAAAGGCTGGGTTGTGGAACTGGAGGAAATGTAAAAGGGATCTCACACCGAGATCCCTTTCCTGTTATCGTTTTCCTGTGTTGAAAACCTCCTCCCAGTTTGCCGTGTCTCCGTATGGGTTAGGGCTTTTACCAGGTAAATGATCCGTGATAAGATGCTCTTTCCATTGCTTGTATGAATCGGAAAGACTTGCGCTTGTGTCCGCTCTATCCAGGAATGAAAAGTGAAACTCTTTCTCATATTCCCAGAAAGCTGCTGCCAGAGGTCGCTTTGTGTCCCCTTTGTATGGGTTTTCTTTCTCTCCTTTGAACCATCTGTAGTTTGAATAGTCCTCAGTTATTCCAGAGAAAAAACCCTCTTTGTTCCAGTCCTTATTTTCCATATATATTTTTCAGTCTTTGAAAGAAACCTATCACATTCAGCATATCAACAGGCAAATAGTCAAATACTCTATCTGATAGCTCCTTTGGTATTCCGAAAGCTGCCTCTGCAATGGATCCGACAATGGCACCAATCGTATCACTGTCTCCTCCCCAGCATATTGCCTTTCGGATAGCATCCTCAAAAGATGAGCTGTAACGCACGATCTTTAGGCAGACAGGCACAGTGCCCTGGCAAGTCTCATCAAACACTCCTGGGCTGTATGTGTGTTGCAAGAAGCCAGGATAGTAGATGTCTCCAACTCTCTCCAGCTTTACAGGATCAAACCCTTTCCTCTGTGAGAATATGGCGTGTGCTACTGCTTGTGCTCCCTTAATGCCCTCTGGGTGGTTGTGTGAAACCTCTGCTGTCTTTGCAGCCTCCGACAATACCGTTTCCAGGTTGTCAAACGCCCAGGCTACAGGTGAAACTCTCATAGCGGAACCGTTGCCAAAGCTGTTGTATGGTTGTGGCTTTTCTGAATGGATCCAGCGTGCAAAACTGCCTCCATATCCTCCCATAGGGTTAGGGTACTTTCGGCACCATCGCAATAGATAAGCAGCATAGCAAGTGTCTCCGTATTTCCTGGTTATCCTACTATTGATTGCATCCGCTATCGCTATAGTGCAGATTGTATCGTCTGTAAAGTTGCTATCTTTTGCAAACAGCTTAAAATCGCTCTTGTCTGTATTGTGAAACTCAAAACGAGATCCAACAATATCACCTATTATTGCTCCTATCATAGCTATACTCTTGTTATTTCATCCAATATGATTCCTGCTCCTCTGTAGTATGAACTCGGTTGATAAGTGCATTTTTTCTTTATGCTTTCCGTGCAAATATCATCCTCTTTTTCAAACTTCATTACCTCCTCCGATTCTTTGGTTATGTTTATACCATCGGTAACTCTGTACTTTACAAATAAGATAATCATTTATTGCCTCCTTTCTTAATGCCTCTATTGGTGTTCTTAGTGTGGAGTATTCCACGCCTTATGATTGCTTTTCTGCCTTTATACTCTCCGCTGTTTATTGCGCCCCAGAGGGATTCTTTATTGATTCCTACCACCTCTTTAGGCAGTGTGTCATAAATGGCAGCAGCACATCCGAAATAGTGGTGTTTCTCGTAACCACTGGGAGGATCCAGCAGCTCAACGTGAATAATGTTCCTTTGTTGTTTCATCCTCAAATGGTATTAGTGACAATTCTTTTGTTATACCTCCTGTTTCGTTTGTGTATGTTCGCTCATAGTGTTCTGGGGTTTCAAGCATAGGCTCTCCGTCTATTATAACGATTTTACCCACATACTTTTCTTTCCCTCCGTGATATATAACCCTGTTTTCCATTACTCTGTTGCCTTGAAATTGTAGATTGGCTTGATAATATCCTCTATCTCCACCGTGTCAGCTACAGCCCTTATAATCTCATCCATCGGCTTGTAGGCTTGCGGTGCTTCATCTATGGTTTCCCTGCTTACAGAGGTTGTATAAATTCCGCTCATTGATTCCTGGTACTCCTCCATATCAAGCAGTTCCTTTGCCTTGCTCCTGCTCATCAAACGCCCTGCTCCGTGTGGGGCTGAATAGTTCCAGTCTGGGTTGCCCTTACCGATACAGATAAGTGAGCCATCACGCATATTTATCGGGATAAGTAGCCTTTCTCCAGATTCAGCACTTACGGCACCCTTTCTGAGGATCATTCTGCTAAAGTCAATATAGTTGTGGATTGTCTCAAATCGGCTTACCTCGGTAAATCCCATAGCCTTAATGATGATTTCAGCCATAGTGGCACGATTAAGAACGGCAAACCTCTGGACTATTGCCATATCATTTATGTAGGCATCAAAGTTCTCTCCTGTGAGGTGTGCCAGTTCCTTATCCTGGCTCGGTGTGTGGATGTTCTTTATGGCATCCTGGATCTCCTGTTCTCTCCCCTCCGCTTTCAGTCTGGCAATGGTGTTGCGTATCTCTATAGATCTGTTACTATCCGTCTTTGCAGCCAGATTCTGGTAGTGTTTGCACACATCACCGCCCAGCTTTCTACTGCCAGAGTGGATAACCAGGTAGTTCCTTTTCGTTTTCTCTGAGTGATCCACCTCTATAAAGTGGTTTCCTCCTCCGAGAGATCCGAGAGAAAGGTATGCCCTCTCCAGATCCACCTGGCTTGCGCAAATGAGCTTAGAAAAGTCAAACGCTGCTTTCTGAGTGTTGTGTACATTGAATCCGTTAGGCACAAGCTCCCTTATCACTGAATCCAGCTTTTGAAAGTCTATGTTCTCATCAGCCAGCTCAATAGTGAGCATACCGCAACCAATATCAACGCCTACCAGGTTGGGAGTTACTTTGTCGGTTATTGTCATTGTGGTACCAACAGTACAACCTTTGCCAGCGTGGCTGTCTGGCATTATCCTTATCACTGAGTTCTCATAGGCTGGATAGTTTGCCAGTCTCTTGATCTGCTCGTATGCCTCGTTCTCGAAAGTTTCGGCAAAGATCTTAACCTCTTTCCCTGTCTTAGTTCTGATTACTTGCATATCTCTGTGTGTTTATTGAACGCAAAATTACTATATTCTATTTAATAAAACAAACATAAAGCCGTTTTTAACTGTTTTCAGCCACTATAACGAGCTTTGTTCCATCTGGGTAACGGAAAGCCTTGTTGAATAGCTTTTGACACCTCCTGGGAGGGTTTATGTATGTTCTATGGTTCTCATTCCATAGTGTACAAACTCCACGGTCGGATGGAGAAAGCCTGGAAGATCCAGAAATGAAAAAGGGGCACGTTCCGCAACTGCCAGGCTTATCCCAGAATTTTGTTCCGTTTATCAATATCATTTCTCTCTGTTGATTATTAGCTCTGGGTTATCGTGAATGTTCCCTATCACTTTTAGTGTGTGGTATGTTTTCCAGGATCCTAACGAATAAACACCAACAAAATCTTTCCCTTTCTCTTGTAATCCCCAGGAACCCATTTCTTCGTTCCATTTTACCTTTGCGATGTTTATATAATTATGTTTTAGATCTCTAATTTCTACAATATCGCCTTCATAAATTCCGACACCATTACTATCCTTTACGCCTGTATATTGACTGGTTGTCTTTGGTTGTGCCAACTCAAAATTGGCTCGTAGTATTTTCTCATCTTCCGATAGCTCTATTATACAAAACTCGTGACATAGTATTTTCTGCCAACTTCGATTATTTGTCCGTACATCCACTCTTTAGGGAATGTTTGGCATTTGGCTCTAAATAAATTTTTTCTTTCCATATTAAAAATTACTTATATCAATTTTATGTACCTCAGTAAATTCAAGGGTGCCTCTGTAGCCCCTTTTGTGAAGCTCTTGCATCAACTCCCTGGAAGTGTACACGGAAAGACCGTTTTTTTTCCCCCCCCAGTAGCTTTTTAACCCTCTCCTGCTTCTCCTTGTGTGCTGCGCTCTGGCAGCTCTTACACTGGCTCTGTAAGCCGTCCTTTGCTTTACTGTTCTTGCTGAACTCTGATACTGGTAACTCCTTACCACATTTTGGGCATATCTTTGTTTCCATAACTATTTCCTCTCTGATTCTAATTCAATGAAATTATCTATAATACCAAGAATATCCTCGTATTCAAACATTAGGTTCTGTTGTCTTTCTGTAGCCTCTCCAGACAGGTGCAAATCCTCAAAGTGATCGTACTTTTTCTGTATGTCGTTGCGCTGCTTTAACAGGAGCTTTGCAACTGCTTTGGCTTCGTTTGGTCGGAGAGCCAGCATCTGCTCTGTTTCTCCAGGTTCCCATATCCATTTCATTATTGTACCTCCTCATCTTTACAGAGTACCACATCACCGTCTATCCAATCCCAGTAGTAGATTGCACGGTGTTTCCGTGCCAGCTTCGTTGCAGCCTCGTTGGTTGGGTATCGGTCTTTGCCATCCTCGTTGATAACGAGTATTTCACCATTCTGGAGATTCACGATCTCTATGTAGCCATCCACATAAGCCTGTAGTTCCTCCAGCTTGAAATCCGTACCGTTCTGAGGCTGGATCTCCTTTCTTGTTCCGTCTGATTTAAGTAGTGTTGCCATATCTGCCTCCTTATTTGTCCTCGTAAATCACTCTAACGACCTCCAGGGTTTCTGCATCCACCAGAGCTATACGCTTGTAGTATTTTTCACAAGCTACCTTAAAACCACCACACCAGGCGCATTTTTCTTCGTATGTCTTGATGCACTCCTGTTCTGCTTTGTCTAACTCTCCGAAAATGCAAAAGGCTACACCGATACGGATCTCATCGCTACGATCGTGCTGTAGCACTCTCACATAAGTTGGTGCTTTTTTCTTAGTTGCCATAATCTGAAATTTTATAGTGTTGCATTGTGGGAGGGTTGCCCCTCCCTGGTTATTTACTTATTTCTTGCCCATTCCTCAAAGGCGTTGTAGAATCCAGTTCTGATAAAGAGCATATCCCCAGATCCATCGCCCCACCAGTCGTTACAGTGCGAAACGAATCTTCCGATCTGGTTGTGGTGAGCTGGGCAGAGCTTGCGATAAATAGCTCTGAACATTGCCGAAACAGCACGCCCTGAGAAGTGTCCAGCTTCCTTTGCATCGTTGGTGCAATAGCCGAACATCATCACTGTTTCAAATTCTCCGTTTTCGTTAAGAAAGTCATAATCAGCATCACCCCATCCTCCGTAATTGATGGTGTCTTTGAGTAGTTGCTGTTCGTCTGCTGTCAGAACAGATACAATTTCCTGTACTTGGTTGATTGTTGCTTCCATAATCGGTGTTGCTTTATTTTTTTTAGTTTTTCAAAATTATATCCAGTAGTTCCTTATCTGCATCCCATAGGTTGTACCCTGCTGCTATTTTCCGTCTTAGGTATTCTTTCTCTCCGATCATTGAGATAGCTTTCTCTCTCAGATCGTTTGCGCTCCACTTTTCGGCTTGCTTTATAAGGAAGTTGGAGAGGCGTTTGCGTTCCTCGTAAAGTTCACGAACTAACACCGTCTTAGATTCTATCTCTTTCAGTGCTGTATGCTTCTCTATCCAGAGTTTGCAGAACAAATCTTTATCAAGATCGGTATTCATATAGCACTGCTCTACCTCTGTATAAGCTTCTGCTGGTATTTTCAATCCAGTTCTTTCCTCAAATTCTTTCTGTGTCATATCTGAAATACTTTTGTTACGATGTTGCTTTATCATGTGTGTTCCTCGAACACATTGCAAAGATAGTGTGTTTTATTTAATACACCAAACATTACGGAAACTTTTTTTGCCTTAAAATTTACCAGGTAAATGTAAAGCGTTGAAAATAAGCTTGTTCACTTGGTAAATTTCTGTGTTCGACAAACACAGTTTTTGCAAAATAATTTCTACCTTTGTCTGCGGAATGGATATGTTATCCAATAATCAAGTTAATAAGATATGAACAAGAAACTCTTTTTGAAAGTCAAAGACCTGTGTAAGGACACTGGCGTATCAGAGAAGTGCCTTAAAGCGATAACCGAAAAAATGGGTGGCAGCATTGAGGATGATTCTACTGATGAGGAAGCAATCGAAACAACTGCAAATCTTATAGCTGAGGTTGCAAAGGAAACGCAATCTGAGGCTACACGATGGGCAAACAAGAAGCCTAACAAATCCAAAGAAGAGGAGGAAGAGGAAGAGGGTGGAAATAAAAAGCCCAATTCCAAGACCAAGCCCGAAAAGGAGGAGGAAGATGAGACAGCCAAAGAGATAGCGGAGCTTAAAAAGAAGGTGGCAGATATGGAAGCCGAGCGTTCTAAGGGTGAGCGTTCCGCTGCTATTGCTAAGGCGATGGCAACGCACAACATCCCTGCCAAGTTCCGTGATCGCCTCGCAAAATCAATCTCAGATGAGGATGATATTGAGGAGACTGTTAAGTCAATGAAACAGGACTTCATTACAGACGGTTTGATGACTGACGATTCAGAGGGTTCAAAGGGGGCAAGTGAAAAGCAAGTTGATGAGGCTGCTAATGGCTTGCTCGAATCAATCACTGTTAAATAATTTAAGTACAATGAAAAGAAAGACTGCTTCATTCACGGGCACACGCCCGATCTTTACAGGTAGTCCCTCTATTGTGCAAGGTGGTTTCAATCTGGATGTGGCAAACCAGGCTTTTGCCGTTGGTGATGTTATTCCTGCTGGAACGCTTGCCATTAGGGATGAGGCTAAGAGGACGGTGCAGATCATTAAGACTGCAAAAGTCTCTGAGGTGGATTCTGAGGATGCTACCAAAGTGAGCCTCTATGTAGATGAGTTCTACAAGCCTTGTTTCGCTGTTGGCGATCTTGTGCTTGTGTCTGGATCTGCTGCCACGACTATTGCCAGTGTACCGAGCATTAAGGCGATTGAGAAAAAGGGTAACGCCTATGTTATCACTCTCTCCGCTGCCATTGCTGGTCTGAAAGCTGGTGATGTCCTGGAGGAGGTTATCTCCGATGGTCAGACCTCCGCAAAATCAACTGAGAGAGGAAAGGCAAACTCTGTTACCATCTGCGATGTGGAGGTAGATGAGTTTGAGACCTCTGTAGATGTTTCTGCTGATACAATGCAATACGCAATGTATGAAAGGCGTGTACCGCCTATCCCTGCCAGCCAGAAAGATACTACAGGAGCGTTCTTGAATGCCAACCCTCATATCAAATTAACCCAGTCGTACTAATTACAAAGAGAGGTTAAAGTATGAAATCAATTTTTTCAACATTCAAGAGTTTGCGCAAGAATGGCGCACCGCTCGATCTCCTGGCTACCTGGAGAAAGACCTTTGATAAGGCTTCTGAAAGGGAGGTAACTCTTTTCCAGAAGATGTACTCAGATCAGTGGTGTACTTACAACGAACCCCAGATGTCTTTGACTGCTGAGGCTATCGTGGGCAAGTACAATATGCGCTTTATGGCAACCCTTATCGGTGATGAATCACCTACACCTATGAGGCGTTCTGATGGCTTCGATCTCTGGACTAAGGAGATCCCTCGTGTAGGTCATAAGTTCCCGATGCACGCAAGGGATTACCGTAAGCTGATGGAGGTTTACGAGAATCCGAGAATCAAGGAGGTAGATAAGGTTAAGCGTATCGAAAACACGCTCAAACACGATGTACAGGATGCTTACCTGGGATGTAAGGACGTTATGGACTTCATTCTCCTTATGGCATTCTCCAACTGGGGTGTAGCTCAGTTCAAACCAGAGATCAACAACCCTGGCGGTCGTGAGTATGAGGTGGACTACGTTATGCCCGAAAACAACAAGATTGTTTCTGGTGTAAACTGGACTTCTGCCAACACCAAAGCTGGTAAGCTCCAGCCTATCCTTATGCTGGCTGCAATCTGTTCAGACCTCCGAAACCGTGGCATTGAGCCTGGTGAAATTCTGATGAGCCAGGATCTTTACTACTGGCTCCGTATGGATCAGACAACTCGTTTGCTGGTTCACGGTTCAGACAAACAGGCTCAGACCGTAAAGAAATCAGAGCTTTCAGATCTGCTTGCTGAGAACGAGATCCCAGAGATTACCGTTATCACTCGCAAGATGAGCGTGGACAAGGACGGTAAGCGTGGTGCTGTAGAGCCGTGGAATCACAACTTCATTGCCATTAAGCCTGCTGGCGTGATTGGAGAGATCCAGCCTGCCATTGAGGATAGTGAGCTTATGGAGGAGGACAACGTGGATTACATTGACGCTGGCAACGGTATTCGTATCGCCAAGTGGCGTACTGGTGAATCTACAGGACAGGTTGCTGCTGAGTACACCCAGGGTTCAGCTCGTTTGCTCCCTCTCATTACTGAGATCGGTGCTATCGTATGTTTCCAGGTTCGTGGAATCACTGAAAAGGAGATCCCTGCTGGAGCGGATGGCAGTGAGCGTACCTACTGGACAAAGGCAGAGTACGAGACTGCAAGAGGTATAGACCTCGGTTAATCGTGTGAGCTATGTTTAATCTGAAAGTAAACAAGAAATTCCAGGACAAGTACACTAATGAGGTGTACTTGCCTGGTTCAGCCCTTAAGACAGACGATGTGAGCCGTGTAAACGACTTGGTAAGGCGTGGCTTGTGCGATCTGGTGGGTGTTGATGCTTCTGCTCCCAGCGACAACGGAAAGCAAAGCACTGTGTCTTTCCAGGGTATAGATTATGCCCTGGATGATATGAAAGCTGCTTTGATTGCTGCTGGAGTAAAGGTCAATGCCAATGATGGCGTAAAAGGCGTGAACAACGCCATTGAAAAGCTCTCTGAGGATGAGGCTTTGAAGCTCTCGGAATCCCTTAAAAAGGAGGACTAATCTATGGATAAATTGACAAAATACGATGCTCTGATCGGAGAGCTGGAGCCTTATACTCCCAGCCGTTTAGCTCTCACTAAAGCCCTTGCTGATGCAAAGGTTAAGGATCTGGATGCCGAATACGATCCAGATACTGACAAAAGAGGTGTCGCTGTGGCTGCGATCAAAGTCTTAAAGAGGATGATCGTGCTTACCAGTGACAGCCTTGGCAAATCATCCCAGGGGTATAGTGTTGAAATGTTGGAGGAACGTATCAAGGATCTATGCAATGAGAACGGTCTGGATGCTTCTGAGTTTGTCAATCTATCGTCTATTACTGATGGCTCTAATATGTGGTAACTATGGGTAGGAATAACGGTACTTTCAGATATACGACAATCCAGGAGGGACAACGAGATCCCGAAACAGGATTTATAACTGCTGGAACTTCTGGGTGGTTGAATGGATGTGAGTGCCAGATAGACAAATCCATCCCTGCCAAACAGGTTGTAGGAACAGACGGACAAACCTACACATACTCGTATGATGTGTTTATACCTAAGCATTTCAGAGGGGTGCTTGTTGTGGGTGCCCAATTCCAGATAACCAGCGAGGAGGGTGTAACGGATGAGTTTACTATCCAGGGCATAGATGATATGAACAGGAAATACATTGAGGTATGGGGATAAAGCCGATGTTTGAAAGTGGAGCGGTTGCTGCTAAGGTGATGGCTTTCCAGACTAACCTGTATAAGGAAACAGAATCTCTGTTGAAGTATCTGGGAGAGGAACTGGCTAAGTATGCCAAGGACAACCATAACTACACGGATCAGACAGGCAACCTTACTAACTCTATTGGCTATGCTGTGGTGCGTAACAAAGAGATAGTTTACTGTGGTGGGGAAAACCAGCCTGGGGAGGGTTTCCAAGAGGCGTTAAAAGTGGCTCAAAAGATGGCTGCAACAGCCGATGAAACTTTCTCACTCATCATAGTTGCTGGAATGAATTACGCTGCCTATGTGGAGGCTAAGGGGTACAATGTTATTCTGCCAGCAGAACTGAAAGCCAAAAAGGACTTTCCAGAGGCTATGAACAGGCTGATGGAAATGGCAAGGAACAAAGCAAATGAATTGTTTGGAACGAGCTTATGATAACGACTGAGGAAATAGCTGTGAATGTTTACCAGATGCTCCAGCAAAGCGAGGTGAAAACAATGATCTCTGGTGTAATAGACTATGAGAGGAACGACTATACCAAAGAGGATGTAATCATTATCCCACACCGTATAGACGGAGAGGGATCGGTGCGTTTCGGACAAATCAATGTGAATATCCACGTTCCAGATGTCACAATACCACAAGGAAAGGGCAAATCAGCACATAGGACACACTTCAGTAGGCTCATAGAGATAAGGGCAAAGGTTATAGAGGTTTTGAAAAGCCATTATGAAAGCGGAATGGGGTACAACTGGACTATAGGGGGCCTCAATCCACCGATTAAGGAGCCAAACCACGATGAGCACTTTGTTTCCCTGGCTCTGGAGCTGACAGTGAGAAACAGCAAGTATAATCAATAAAAAGTAAGAATTATGCCGATTCAATCAACAATGGGTTTGAAAAAGATCTATGTTGCACCTGCTCTTGCAGATGGAACGATGCCAGCAAAAGGGAAAGACTGGCTGGATCTTGGTGATGTGTACCAGGATACCTGTACGCTCACAGACGATGATCCCGAAGTGACTGAGCACAAGTCTGAGACCTCCAGCAAGAAGATTACCCTTACTGGAGAGATCGCAACAAATGTGGCTCTTTCTCTGATGGATCCAGATCTTGAACAGCTTGCACGCTACTTTGGCGGTACGCCTACAGGCGATGCAGGACAGCGCAAGTGGATTCGCCCCAGAAAGCTCCCTTACAAAGAGTGGGCTATTTGGCTGATGCCAGAGGAGGGTCTGTTTGTCGGATGTGCAACCGCACGCATTCTGCCTAAGTTTGAGATCACCTACTCATCTAAGGGTATCTGCCTTGTGCCTATGACAATCAAGTTCCAGGCAGAGTTGCAGACAGATGAGGGAATGACTGATCCAACAGTAGCTGGATAGTCTTTTTATGAACCTGGAAGCCTCCTATCCCCTGTATGGTAGGGGGCTTTCTTTTATTTAAGAAGCAATGAGCGAAGATAGAAAGGAACTTACCAGAGAGCAGCAGCTGGATATAGAAGAAAAGGCTATAGAGGCTCTTATACAAATGGGAGTGAAGTTTTCTGTACCTCTGAAAATTCACCCAGTGAAACCACCTAAATTCATATCCTGGTGGAACAGGAATTTCCCAAACCATTTGAAAGGATGGAGGGACAAGAGACTCCCTAAGAACTGGGATGTAACAACAACGGAGATCCCAGATGCCAATGTGGGTATGATGCAAGAGGTGTATGTGCGAAACTTTGTAATCAAGCCTCTTTATCTCGGTACTATAGACTACCTCAGAAAGCTGTATATCCAGATAGAATATAATGAGGAGGAGATCCAGGAGAATCCGCTGCTTGAAAGTAAAAAGCTATTCAAGTATGTCCCTCTGATGGCAGAGATCGCTGCCGTTGCAGTCGTAAACAGTTCCTCACTGGCAGATCCCCTTTCAAAGGAAGTAAAAGAGTTGAAAGCCTTTTTTATGGAGCATCTTACGGTAGTCCGCTTGAAAAAGCTATCCGAAATTGTAAGCCAGATGATGAACCCTGGGGGTTTTACCTCCTCTATCAGATCAATAATGGGGGTCGGAACGACAAAACCGAAACAGGAACCCTAACAGACCAGGGCAAATCTGATAGAGTAAAAGGCATAAACAGCCAATGGGGGTATCGTGGCGAAATCGTCAAAAATTTTGGCTGGAGCTATGATTACCTGCTCTGGGGAATATCCTGGATCAATGTGCAGACAATGCTCAATGATGCACCAAGGATAGACGATCTGCCATCTACTGATGCAGACGGCAACCCAACTGATAAGAAAACGATTCACAGAGAGCTGAAAACTAAAGAAGATATTAAAAAATACGTCAAAGGAATAATATAATGAATAGCGTAGATGGAGCTTTAGCATTCAAGGCAACGCTGGATATAGACCAGTTCAATGTTTCCGCACAGGCTATGGAGCGGAACATACGGAGGGTGTCAGATACGGCAGTGTCTGAATCAGCCGAAATGGAACAGTCTATCCTCAGTTTTGCCCAGAATGGAGCCAGATATATAGTATCATACCTTGTCGGGCAAGGTATGGGATCTCTATTGCAAAGTATTGTTTCTGTTAGAGGTCAGTTTCAGCAGTTGGAAATAGCTTTTGAAACAATGCTTGGCAGTGGATCAAAGGCAAAGGCTTTGATGGATCAGATGGCAGAAACAGCAGCTAAAACGCCATTTGACTTGCAAGGCGTAGCTGGGGGAGCAAAGCAGCTGTTAGCCTATGGAGAATCAGCTGATAAGGTTAATGATACTCTTGTTAGGCTTGGAAATATCGCCTCTGGATTATCTATACCTCTAAATGATATTGTTTACCTCTATGGTACCACAATGGTACAAGGTAGGTTGTATGCCCAAGATGTAAGGCAGTTTACTGGCAGGGGTATTCCTCTTGTCAAGGAACTTGCTGCTATGTATGGCAAGACAGCTGAGGAAATCAATGCGATGGTATCAGAGGGCAAGATCGGCTTTCCAGAGGTAGAAAAGGTTATCAAGAAGCTCACAGACCAAGGAGGGCAATTCTATAACCTTATGGAGAAGCAATCAGCATCGCTTACAGGTCAGATCTCTAACCTCGGTGATGCCTGGGATATGGCTCTCAATAAAATTGGAGAACGCAATCAAGAGGTATTCTCTACAGGTATATCTGGTGCTACATATCTGGTGGAGCATCTGGACGATGTTTTGCGTATTGTCAAGTCTGTAGCAATCGCATACGGCTCTTATAGGGCTGCTGTCATACTTAATACCCTCGCAACAAAAGGTTATACAGGCGTGTCTTTGATTGACAATACTGTACGCCAAGCAAAGATAGCTCTTTTGAAAACCGATGATATTCTAACAGGTAAGGTGGCTGCTCAAACCAAGGCTATGAATATTGCAGAGGAGGCACACACGGCTTCACTGCAAAAACAGCTTACAGCCGAGGAACTTGTGAACTTGCAGAAAAAGTTGCGAATTTCCATCATACAGGGGCTGCTCACAGCCCAACAACAGGAATACCTCTCAAATCTGAATCTTACCGCCTCCAGTGCTGGGTATGAGTCTGCTGCTTTGAGCGTTCTTTCCGTTGAACAGAGGGAGGCGTTAGGCAAGGTGGACTTGTCGGCAAAGAGTTCAATTTATCGTGCTGCTTTGGAGCAGGAAGTGGCTACAAAGAATAGCAGCCAAGCTGCTACTATATCGGCAATGAGATCTGATGTAAGTGCTGCTGCTGCCAAGGTTGAAGCTGCCAAACAGACGGCAATAGCATCAATGCAAGCCACCGAAGCTGCCAGGTATGAGGTGTATTGGGCTAAACAGTCTGGTGATGCCACCAGAATTGCTACTGCTGAAAAGAGGCTGGAGGGTGCACAGGACAATCAAGCCACTGCCAGGAAAGCTGCTCTCGCAGCCCAGACAGATTTTTATGCCAAGAAAAAGGCTCTGGAGACTGCTGCCACCAGGCAATCAACAGTAGCCAGTACTGCTGATGCTGCTGCCAAGACAGTCCAGGGAACCACAACATCCATCCTTACTGCCATAACCACGAGGGCAACAGTTGCAATGAAAGCTCTGTGGACTTCTATGATGAGCAATCCTATCGGATGGATCCTTGGGCTGGTTGGCGCACTTGTAAGCGTGTTCGCTCTCTTTAGATCGAAAGAGGAGGAGACAACGGATGCAATGGGTGAGTTCAACAAGACCACAAAGGATGAGATAAACAATCTGGACGTTCTGTTTACCATATTGTCAAATACGGACAGAGGCACTCAGACACACAGGCAGACGATTGAAAAGATCAATGCCGTATGTAAGGAGTATAACAAAACCCTCTTGGATGAGAATGCAACTCTGGATATTCAGAAACTTAAATATGAGGAGCTATCCCAGGCTATCCAGGAGACAACGGCAGAAAAGATCAAAGCTAAGTATGCCGAGATTGCATTACAGGAGCAGATTGAGGCTTCAAACAAGAGCCTGGACAAGCTGAAATCCGCTGCATCTTCTGCCAGCTACACCAAGATTGAACTTACTGCCTTAGATGCTGGTGATGGCAAATCTATACAGGGCTATGGGGCTGTTGAGCACCAATCTCAGAATATACGCAACGCCTCTGCTGCTGTATGGGAAATGGTTGAGACAGATGCTATGGAAGCAGCAAAGAGGTTGCAGAGCCTTACAGGTGATGCTTATACAGCTGCATTTAACCAAGTCCTTGCCAAGATTACCGAAAGAGTACAAAAGGCTACTGGAGCCACGAGTGACGAAATGGACACTTTCGAGGCTTCATTATCTACCTACCTTTCAGAAGTTACCACATCGAGCAAGAAAGCAACTGAGGAGATAGGTAGGCTTGATAAACAGCTTGAAGCCTATTTGGGTGAGAAAGATACGCCTATAGTCGCAAGCGTGGACTATGTTTCTATGTCATTTGGCGATCTGGAGAAGCAGATCAAGGACGCACAAGCAGAAATAGATGTCATCAACAAAAAGACTGTCAAGGTAGATGCTGATACCACAAGGCTAAAGGAGCTTTCTACACTTATAAGCACTATCCAGGGAGCTGTCACAACCAAGACAAATAATCTGAATACTGAGGCTGGTATTTCCGCTCGTATTAAGGAACTTAAAGATGAGAGGGCAAATGTAGCCATCAACTCTACCAAGTATAAGGAGTACACCAAAGCCATTGAATCACTGGAGAAAAAGCTGCCTAAGCATAAAACTGGAGGAGATTCAGACGGTAAAGACAGGGAGAGTTTGCGCCAGAAACAACTGGAAGCAGATAGGAAACTGGAGGAAGCTCGTATCTCTGTTATGGAGGATGGCTATGAGAAGCGCAAGGCGATCCTGGATCTCCAGCACAAGAAAAACCTGGAGCAGATAGATAAGGAGGAAAGGGATCTTGAAGAAGCCAGGAAAAAGGCTGGCAAGGGCGGTCTGTCTCAATCTGAGAAAGACAGGCTCAATGAAAGGCGCAACCTGGAGAACCAGAGCTTTACCAAGTCACAAGCCTCTCTCTTTGATGGAGAGGTGGAGTACAAAAAGAAACAGTATGAGCTTTATTTCCGCTGGGTAAAGAATATGGGGCAAGAGGTAGCAGATGCCCATTTCTCCACTCTCTTGCAAAGTGGTAGCTCATACAAGGACTATGTGGAAAGGGAGATCCAGAAGCTCAAAGACAAGCAGAGCACTGGTACGCTATCCGATGGAGAAAGCAATCAGCTTATCACTCTGAATATGCAATACAATGAGATCACAGGAGCCAAGTCTGCTATGGACACATTCAGAGAGAGTGTAACCAGCACGATAAACCAGGCTGCAACACTGGCAGAGAAACTGGAAGCGGTTGCCCAGGCTAAGGCAAACCTGGAAAACGGATCCTCTGGATTGGTTGGTGGTGATGAGCAAGCTGCTGGACTTCTATTTGTTACCGAGGAGGAGGAGAAAATACAGAAAGAGATACAGGAAAGGGTACTCAATGATTTCCGCTCCTATGAGGAACAGAAAAAGGGGATCCAGGATGAGTATGGCGTGTTGAGGCTTGAAGCAATGCGTATGCAGGATGAGGAGAGGATCAACCAGATAAACAAGGCTGAATCAGAGGCTTTGTCCGCTTTGAATGCATCCTATCTAATGCAGAGTGAGAGCTGGAAAAACCTGTTTACCGACCTGGATAGCCTCACTGTAGATCAGATTGACAAGCTGATTACCGATATTCAGAGCAAAATGAATACGGCTGATCTGAATCTGAATCCAGCGGATATGAAAGCCGTTTTGGATAAACTGGATGAGGCAAAGAAAAAGATTCTTGATGTAAACCCATTCAAGGCGTTAGGTAATGCTATATCATCCGTGTTTTCAAAATCCGAAAAAGGATCAAAGAAAACTTCAAAAGAGATTAAAACAGACTGGAATAATCTGGCAAATGCTACAGAGGGAGTTTTTGACTTTGTGAATGATGCAATAGATAGCTGTGATGTGCTTGGAGATCTTATAGGAGAGACAGGTAAATCTACTATCAATATGGTACAGGGTATTGCAACTGCTGGTATCGCTATGTCTGCTGCCATTAAAACAGCAGAAAAAGGTTCTGTAATACTGGCTGCAATATCCATCGCATTACAGGCTATCCAGTGGATCGCTGGCTTGTTCAACAATGATGATGAGCTGGAGGAAAAGATACAGAAGATCCAGAGAAACATAGATGCTCTTTCCAATTCGTTTGATAGGTTGCAACACGCCTCCGAACAAACATACTGGGTGTTCTCTGATGAGGAGAAAGCAGCACACGATAAAAGGTTACAATCAATCAAGGATCAAATAGATGCTCTGGAACAGCAGAAAATTGTGGCTCAACAGAGCTGGGATTTTGTAAAGTATGCACAACTCACAAAGCAAATTAAGGACTTGAAATATGCCCTGGAAAAGGAGAGCAACAAAGGTGATATGTTCCAGCTTTATGAGGCGCAGAAGCAGAACCTTAAGGAGCAGCAAAGGCTGATCCAGGAGCAGATTAAGGCTGAAAAGGAGAAAAAGAAAACGGACAGGGATAAAATTGCCGAATGGGAGGAGGCTATCAAGGATATAGATACCCAGTTGGAGGATATGGAGCGTGATATGCTCGAATCTCTTGCTGGTACCGATATAAAAACAGCCATAGATGATTTCGCTGATGCACTGGTTGATGCCTATTGCCAAGGTGAAGATGCTGCCAAGGCTCTGGGCGATGTTACCAAGAATATCCTTAAAAATGCTGTGGTTGAAGCCTTAAAAAGGCAATTTCTGGCTAAGGCGATCAATGATGCTGTTCTTTACTTGGGTGAAGCTATGGAGGATGGAACCCTCACTGATGCTGAGAGAAAGAATTTTGAGTATATGGTAAATAAGGCTGGAGATAAATTCTATGGTGCACTGGAAGCTGCAGGAGACTGGATCAAGGATGAGGAGGTAGAAGATACTACAGACCCTCTTACTGGTGCTGTTACCTCTATGAGTGAGGAGACAGGTGGAGTGATAGCTGGTAGGCTCAATGCCTTTGTTATCAACCAGAGCGAACAGATCTCCATTGGGCGTGAACAGCTCGTTTACCAGGCTGAGATTGCAGCCAATACTCGTGCTTCAGCGACTGAGCTTACCGAGATTAAAGAAACATTGAAACGAATAGAGAGCAAGGATAACTCTTTGCTCTCGCAAGGCATATCATAATAGTATGGGAGTAGTTGAACAATTAAAACAAGATGGCATAGAGAAAGGTTTATGCCGTTTGTGGCAGAGAAAGCTCACTGGTGATCTGAATATCTCCGAGCTGTCAGAACTCTATATCAAAGGCATAGATTTCTGTATTTTGGAGGACTATCCAACACTGGAATATATGAGAGCCACTTTTAAGGGAAAGTGTGAGCCTTATGGAATCTACATAGATGATAAGGTTGAGGAGCTTAAAAACGCCCCAGATGTCGTGTTTAATGGCGATTGCAAGGCTCTCCTGGAGTATGATGGCTTTGCCGTTTCTCGTGTCTTTGCAAGGCACAATACCAAAGCATCCGTAAACGTGTCAGATAATGCCATAGTAACTATAGATGCCTTTGACAGCTCCTATCTGGTTATTGCCGTATCTGGGGACAAAGCGCAAGTTATTGTGAACCTGTACGGCAATGCCAGGGTGGAGACAATAGGAATGGGAATTACAGTTAATTATAAGAACAAAAAAACATATTAGTTATGATAGACAACAATTTGGTATTACATCTGCCTTTCGATGATCCAGATGGCAGCGTGGCTTACGATTACTCACAGAGTAGAGCAGATGCAACCCTTTCAAATGGGGCAACTTTCTCAAGGAAAGCCAAAGTAGGCAAGTCTATTGCGTTTAATGGAGCTGGTGAATGTGAGACAGCAAAGGTTATTCCTTTTGGCTCAGATTTCACGCTCTCCTGCTTCGTTTACCCATCCTCTAAGAGGCTGGGATGGCTGCTGAATTTACCTGGTGTGGATAACTACATAGAGCAGTGGCTTAATGTGGTTCCTGGAGAGTGGTACTTCCTGGCTTTCGTGAAGCAAGGCAGCTCGTTCTCAGTATTCCAGAACACAATCCAAGTATATAACGGCACATTCTCTGGCACTCCTACAGGCTTTTCCATCAACGATGATAGCTTGAACGGCACAAAGGCGTTACTGGATGAGGTTATGCTTTTCAAGGAGGCTAAGAGCGCAAAAGAGATCTTCCAGATGCAGAAAGATACCGATGTTGAATACTACATAGACGGTAGGAACTTCAAGGAGTTTGGCGTGTATGTATCAAAGTCCAAAGGCATTGTAGGACAGCTTGAAAGAAAAGAGGGCTTACAGGTGGATTGGAGCAACTATCACGGCATAGCCAGGGATAAGAAAAGGAAACGCTACAAGGAGCGCACTATATCCATGGATTGCTTCATTGAGGCTTCCAGCCGTTCTGCCTATGTTGAGTGGGTAAATTTGTTTTTCCAGCAGTTTGAGGCAGATGGAAACCATAGACTTAAAATTGAGTATGACGGAAAGGCAAAGCCTCTGGTGTATGAGGTGGAAATGCACGATGGAGTGGATCCAGATAAGCAGTGGGGGCAATACAGCGATGATGTTATGGTAGGCACATTCACGCTTAAACTGGTAGAGGATGAGCCTGTAAAGAGGGTGCTGAGGCATATCGGAACGATTGCAAACAGCGTGGCTTCCATTTCGTTCTCCAGCTACAAGATGCTCAATATCTACTGGGGCGATGGTTCGCACTCCTACAATGTATCGGGATTGAACAAAACCATTGAACACACCTACACCGAGCCAGGAGAGTATGATATTATCATAGCTGGTGTTATAGAAGATATTACCGACTTTTCCACTAACGACATTGTGGTATGGGAAACTTTGAAATAATCAAAAGGAACGGAGAAAGAATCCCTCTGAATACAGTGGAGCCGTTTTGCGTGGTGAAAAGTGCCGTGCAAAACAGCTCCCTTATGGGGGATGATAATGTACAGCTCTCTATCATTTCAACGGATATTCTCTCTTTCTCAAAGGGAGATAAGATTGTGGTGGATGGTGAGGAGTACACTATCAGAACAAAGGTGAACAGGGAGGTGCTTTCTGATGATCACTTTGTTCACGATGCTACTTTCTACGGAGTTATGTACGAGCTTATGAAAAGCCTGTACAGGAACACTGATGCAGATGGGAAATCCACCTCACATACTTTTGACTTGACTTATTCCATCCGTGATTTTGTCAAGGTGCTTATCTACAATGTAAACCGTGATTATCCTGGCTTGTGGCAGTTTGATGAGGAGAGTTGCCCAGATACGGAGCCTCGCACCATTGCGTTCTCCAAGAACAACTGCCTCCAGGTACTGCAAAAGCTGTGTAGCGATAGTGAGTTTAAGCTGGAGTTTCTTATTACCCAGTCAGAGGGAGTAAGGACTATACACATAGGAAAGTTCGGTTCAAAGGTCGTTCCTCCTGGAGGAAATGAGTTCTTTGAGTGGGGCAAAGGGAACGGCTTGTACAAGCTCAAAGAGCAAAAGGTCGATGATAAGGCAATCATTACCAGGCTTTGGGTTGAGGGGGGCACAAACAACATAAGGAGCAACTATAGGAACTATTCTGAAAGGCTCCAGCTTCCATATCCTAAGAGGCTCAATCTGAAAGAGCACTCCCTATCAGATGGCACCGTTATCCCTGCTGGATCTGAAATGATCGGTATCTCCGATGATAACAACCGATACCTGGAGGATGCTGATCTGAGGGATATGATAGGCAGCGATGAGGATGCAAAGACCTATGACAACATTTTCCCTAAGAGGACTGGAGAGGTCACATCCATTGTTGAGGATAATATAAATTCATTCATTGATTCCACTATGGACTTTGACCTTAACGAGACTGATGAGAAAGGTACAAAGTATCTCATAAATGGAGTGTCGGCAAAGGTTACTTTTACATCTGGCAAACTTGCTGGGCAAGAGTTTGAGCTTCTGGAAAAGGGCGGATATGAGCACGAAAGCAAGAAATTCACTCTGATACCTTTTACCGACAAACGAGGGCTTACCATCCCTACTGTAGAAACAGAGGCTTACAGGATCCAAGTAGGTGATAAGTACAAGATCACGGATATAAACCTGCCAGAATCCTATGAGCAGAACGCTGAGGAGGAGCTTTGGTACACCGCTGTTGAGGATTTTAAGCCTATGACACAAGCAAGGGCACAGTACCAGCTTACTCTGGATAGGTCGTACTTCCTGGATTCACTGCCTACAGACAGTGATACTCGTGTATTCCGTGTCGGTGATTATGTGCCAGTGAAAGATGTCCGTTTGGGCATTGAGAAAAACATCCGTATTCAGAAAGTGTCAAGGAATCTGCTGCTGGAGCACGATTACACGATAACGCTCTCTGATATAACTGCAATCTCTATACAGAGCCAAACGGTGCTGGATGTGAGAGATCACGAAATGATTATAGAGAACAACCGACTGAGGGACTTTACAAAAGCCAGGAGAGGCTGGAGAACTACAGAGGAGCTGCGTTCTATGGTGTATGACACGGACGGATATTTTGATCCAGACAACATACGCCCAAACTCCATTGATACCAATATGCTTACTGTAGGCTCAAAGAGCCAGCAGTTTATTCTGGTTGATGTAGTTCTACAGGCTAATGTAGGAGGACTGGGAAATAGGTTCAATGCCACGAGCGGAAAGCTGGTGCATCTTACCATAGATGATGGTAAGATCAAGACCTGGGATATGGGGGCTGCTGAGTTCACTATGGCAAGTAATAAGGGGTATTATCTGTTTGCAAAGTGCGCTAAAAATGGCAGCTCTGGAGTGTGGTACCTCACCCAGGAACAGTTGCGCTTTGAGCCTACAGATGATCCGAACAACTATTATTTCCAGGTAGGCATACTATCCTCTCTATACCCAAATGATAAGTTTAGAGACTTTGCTACTACATACGGATTTACCAGGATCAACGGAAATACTATCACAACAGGCAGGATTGTTACATCCGATGGGGAGTGTTACCTGGATCTGGACGGTAACAAGTTCCGTATCGGTGATGCCTCCAGCTCTATAGACTGGAACGCAACAGCAAAGAATCAAGTTACTCTCAAAAATGTAAAGCTGGTTTCTGGCTCTGGTGATGTGTCTGATATTGGCGTTTACAGGGGCGCATATAACCCAAACTATGTGTACTACAAAGGTGATGAGGTTAGCTATACACACAACGGAGAGACTTGCACATATAGGTACATAAACAACGAACCGAGCCTGGGATGCCTCCCTACGGATTCTGCCTACTGGGCTATTGTTGCACAAGGTTCAAAAGGTGATGCTGGTGAAGCTGGAAAGTCCGTGTATTACACTTTCCACGATGGTATAGAGAAGCCAGCAACACCTACTGGTAATGGTACCACTGGAGGCTGGCATAACACCAGCACGGATGCTGTAAGATGGATGTCTGTTAAGACAGCAGCAACTATCAATGATGGCATTTGGGAAGCTCCTATAAGAGTAAGGGGTGCCGATGGAACAAGTATCAGTATCAAGGGATCTGTTACAAGTATTTCTCAGTTGCCTACTACAGGGAACGATAAAGGCGATGCCTACTTGCTGAATGGAGATTTGTGCATTTGGGATGGTACGAGCTGGCAGAATATGGGACGAATAAAGGGCGATGATGGTACAAGCTCATATTTGCACCTCAAATACTCCGATGATGGAGGAGAAACATTTACTGCTGGGAATGGTGAAACGCCTGGCAGGTATATAGGTCTGCTTGTGAACACCGAAAGCTCAGACAGCGACAATCCAAAGGATTACGCCTGGAAAGATACACAGGGACAACAGGGAATACCTGGAGAGCCTGGAGAGGATGGCAGGACAACCTATTTGCATATCAAGTATTCCGACAATGGAGGACTGTCTTTCACTGCAAACAACGGTGAGGATCCAGGAGCCTATATAGGTCAGTACACCGACTTTGAGCAGATGGATAGTGACAACCCAGAGGATTACACCTGGAGCAGAATTAAGGGAGAGAGCGGTACTGCTGGCTCTGATGGTTCTGTAGGTGAATACTACGAATACCGCTATGCAAAGAACGGATCTACTACAGCTTCTCCTCCTTTGGATGCAAACAGCCCTAACCCTCCTGGGTGGAGTACACAAATGCCCTCTGTAGGTACTCTGGAATATGTCTGGTGCATTATGGCTAAAAAGAGTGGTCTGGTGGATAAGACAAAGATCAATATCCCTGTAACAGATGGCAGCGTTGCTGATGTGTCTGGAAATGGATATAACGGTGTCCTGTCAAATGGTGCTTCTGTTATCCAGGATGGTACTCGCTACGCTATGAATCTTAGTGAGAATGGAGAGTGTTCTATTCCATACGATTTGCCTTTCGGGGAGAGTTTCACGCTTTGCTTCTGGATCAAAGTTGCCCAGAATGAAATAAAGTGGATGCTCAATGCCTACAATGGCAGGGACTATGTGGAGAAAACGATCCCTTGCACGGCAAATACTTGGTTCCACCTGGCTTTCCGCTTCAATGATAGGACTGTTACGGTGTTCAAGAATGGCACCGTACTCCATAGTGGAAGCGTAAGCGATCAAGTAGTTGGCTTTGCCCTCTATGATGACAATATGTTTGGCTCAAAGGTGTACTTCGATGAGGTAAGGCTTCTGAATACTGCCATACCTGTTTCCGATGTCGAAAAGATTATGAACGGTACGGTTGATGAGCTGATTCAGAAATGGAGCACTCCTATCCGTGTGAATCCTTACGATGGAAAGAACGGAGCGGACGGTGTGAGCGTGGAAACGGTTGATGTGGAGTATGCCAAAAGTGCATCCAATACAACCGCCCCTACTACAGGCTGGCAGACAACCGCCCCAACGTGGGAGGACGGAAAGTATATCTGGAGTAGAACAAAGATATTGTACTCTGATGGTACCACAAGCTACACAAAGGCTGCTTGTATCACTGGTGGAGTTGGTGCTAACGGTGTTGGCGTAAGTTCAATGGTTGAGCAATACTACCAATCAAGTTCAGCAACCTCTCTGCTTAACGGATCCTGGAGCACGACACGCCCAAATTGGAAAAACGGCTGGTATATCTGGACGAGGACGGTAATAACATATACCAATGGGACTGCAACAACAACCGCTGCTATATGTGTTACTGGAGAGAAAGGAGCGGACGGAGAAAAGGGTGATCCTGGAGAGAAAGGAGAAAAGGGAGACAGCCCTGTTCTCGTTTTCCGTGGTGATTATGATAGCGCAAAAACCTATTATGGCGATAAGAACAGGCTGGATGCTGTAAAATACAACAGCCTGTATTATATCGCTCGTATAGATGCTGGTACATTCTCTAATGTTCTTCCTACCAATACAAGTAAGTGGAATAGCTTTGGTGCCCAGTTTGAGACTGTAGCGACCCAGTTGCTCCTTGCTGAGAATGCGAATATAGCAGGATGGATATTTAGGAACAACAGGCTTGAATCTCAAAATGGCAGTATGTTTCTGGATGGAGCAAAAGGTAATGTAAGGCTTGCTGGCACGGTTCAGCTTTCAACAGGTACTACTGGAAATTTCTCAGATGTAAACATATTCTATTTGCCAGCTACAACATCTCAGAGAGGTATCAGTATGGGATATGAGGCTGACGATATAGGAAAGGTTTGTAGGTTATACAACAGTTCCCCTTATGGAGGTGGTGATTATCATATAAGCGTGAATAGCTTTACAATCTCAGATGATCTAACAGAAAGTGTGACAGATTATGTTGCAGTCCTCAAGCCACAAGAGGTTGTTGAAATGACTTGCTTTGAGCTTCCTGGTTCAAAGCCTGGGAACCTAAAAGGAAGATGGGATATTTCCAGTAGATTCTCTCAAACTGATTTCTACTTATCTGGTGCTACAGGCAGATACCCCAGAATGATAGCTATGGGCACACTTACAGGCTCTGGTAATAGTGCTTATGTTTCTGGAAAATGGTTCGATGGCAGGAATATGAGTGATGTTCTGAGCGCAACAAGATCTGGAACTGGATATTACACCCTAACAATGAAAACTGGCTATCTGCCAAGTGGATATTTGGTATTTGCAACAGGTCTTGGAACAGGGCAAATGAAGCCAACCGTTCAAGTGAATAGTACATCATCGTTTGTGATTTACATTTCAGATGATAGTTCACGTAATGACGGTTCGTGTGTATTTATGATTATGGATCCTTATTGGTATTATGAAATGAAATAACTATGAAATGGATAACTGAAAGCAATAGATTAAAGCACTTCGGATATGCGATTCCGTGTGCCCTGGTGCTTACCATACTCTTTGTAGCAGGGCTGGCTGCTGGAATGGAGTTCAAAGATCGCTCGTATGGTGGTAAGTGGGATTGGCTGGATCTGCTTGCTACCTTGCTGGGTGGTTTGGTCGGGCAAATCGCTCAATGTGTGATTGTCTGGCTGGCAATTAAGGGATGTGCATAGCAGTTTGATGGATAAAACAAAAGAAATCAGAGGGTATGCCATTTCTTTTGCCTTAAAAATGTGTCTGATAAACACATTTATTAGTATATTTGCAGTAAATTTACTCGGTTAATTATGGAAGCAATGCAAGAGTTACGGATTTTGTCTAAGGGGAGGATAGCAGACCTCTCCAAAGGGTTCTCACTCGGAGGTAGTTCTTTCTCTATTTTCGTGAGACCTAAAAGCGTAACGATGGAAACAAATGTGCTGGTGAAATGCCAGCTTATTTGCGACAAATCGGAGAGTGATTTTCCAGTGCCTATTGGAGACTGGACACCAGGAGCAATCGTTAAGATCTCCCCTAACGGTATAAGCCTGGATGATTACGATATTTTCTGGGGAGCAGGAGAAACAATCAAATAACATTATACAACAATGGGATTACTTTTAGGTAGTGGCACGACAAAGCCACAGTACCCATACGATCAGTGGTATGGAGTACAGGGTGATTTCACAAGCAAGGACAAAAACCTTGTGAGAGTTGGCAACCTGGATCTACACCGCACTCTGCCCGTACAGGCTAAGTTGAGGCGTTTTGTAGAGAACACGGATGGCTCGGTGAAATACTACCTCCACCAGAACGACAGCCGTAAAAAGGATAGTGGAGCTGTAGCCACTATTGATAGTACGGATGGAAATGTGATGCTGGAGAAACCAGAGTATTATCTGAGAATTGAGATTGAGGGTACAAAGTGGATCTATGCCATTTCTGAATACCCTCTGCCTGGCTTCTGGAAGATGAGCAGAAAATCAATCTCTCCTTGGTATGGCACCATAGACCTTACTAACAACAAGGCTGTGTCTGGATGCTGGCTTACCTGGGATGGCGATGAGATCGCAAGGGACGAAAACGGCATTGTCATTCTAAAAAGCAATGCTTCTCAGTTCAGAGGCGGATCTGGTAGCTCGGATGCAAGCAGGGACGGTGCATATAACTCACAGCTTGGTATGGCTCGTACCTCTGTTTCAAAGGCAACAGTTAGACCTCTCTGTAAGGATGGTACTCATATAGGAGCGTACAGAGCATACAATGAAATTGCCTGGTTGCAGAGGATTGAGTATGCCAACAGGAACTGCCAGGAGGAATACAACGCAACTCTAACAAGTGATGGCTTTCACCAGGGAGGACTTGGATCTGGTCCAGCGGTGTCTTGGGGAGAATGGGGCACCTGGGGAGGCTATAAACCATTTGTTCCTTGTGGTGTTACTGCAACGCTTGGCAACAATACTGGTAGAGTAGCCTACACTATCAAGGGATGGACTGGTGGCGATAAGGTTGTGCAAGTAACATCTTATCGTGGTCTGGAGGTTCCTTTTGAATACTTATGGTTGCTTGTCGATGATGTGCTTATATGGCACCAGACGGACAAATCAACAGCTTATGTATGTGAGGATCCGACAAAGTTCACATCGCATTCAGACAATGCCACTACTGTACCTAACGGATATGAAGCGATTACTGAGCTGCCTCGTAATGATGGTTACATTAACACCGTTGCATTCTCATCCAAGGGTTATACATTCCCAGATAATACTACAGGAGCTGGACCTACTACAGGTTTCGGTGATTATTTCTACACTCCTGTAGATGACGAGTCTCCTGCCTTTGGCTGGTTTGGTGCCCTCCTGTCTGCTCATGCGAATGATGGTGCGAGTGCGGGTTTCGGTTGTCTGTACACGGATGGTCGCTCCTCGCATGCGACTGCGGACATTGGGTTCCGCTTGTGCCGTAATTAGCTGGCTGCAAAATTCGGCACACGGAGCGATTTTTAATAAGCGTTCTTTCATTTATTGAATAAACAAGGGTGGTGGAGATCAGGGGTGCCCTCCTGTCTGCTAATGCGAATAATGGTGCGAATGCGGGTTTCGGTTATCTGAACACGAATAATCGCTCCTCGAATGCGAATGCGAACATTGGGTTCCGCTTTTACCGTGGTTTCAATTTGAATAAGATATAGACTGTTGATCGCCACCACCTTACCACACAGGGGCTATCGGTACGCTGATAGCTGGTAAAATAATACGAGTTAGAACGGTGTGAGTAGCATAGTCGAAAGCTCTGTTTTAGACCAACGGCACAACAAAGATGGCGTATTCTGATATAAATGGCATATACTCAGATTATGATGATTGCGGTATTTATATAGGAGACACAGGCAAGATAGCCGTATCACCAGGCAATAAACTGAAAAATGTATATTTCCTGCTGTATGACTACAACAACCTGGTACGTGCCCAGTACAATGCACAGAAAGGCAAGGGAGATCGTGCTGAGATAAGGAATTTCAATGACAATATCCTGGAATGCTTGGATGATTTGTATTGGAGCCTATACAACGAGACCTATACGCCTGGAGAGTATCGTATTAAGCTGATAAAGGATCCTAAAGAAAGGGTCATTATGATTGCTCCTTTCTACCCAGATAGAATTGTTCACCACAGCATTATCAATGTATTGGGACGATTCTGGCAAAACCAATTTATCGCAAATACTTATGCTTGTATAAAAGGTAGAGGCATTCACAAGTGTATGGAGGATGTGCATACTGCTCTGGTTCTGGATCGCAATGGCACTAAGTATTGCCTAAAGATTGATATTAGGAAGTTCTACGATAATGTAGATCACGCTGCTTTGAAGCGCATTATCCGCTACAAGATTGCGGATGAGCAACTGCTAAGGCTGTTGGATAAGATAATAGATAGCAACGGTAAAGAAAAAGGTTTGCCTATTGGAAATTTCACAAGTCAGTATTTCGCCAACCTGTACCTGGCATATTTCGATCACTGGGTAAAGGAGGAGCTAACGATATTAGTAAAGGCGAAATTTGGAGTTGAGTTCTACTATTTCCGCTATATGGATGATATGGTGATGCTTTGCTCCGATAAGGCTGCATTACATTTTATACTGGGTATGATAGGATTGTACCTGGCAGCAGAGCTGAAAGTGGAGATTAAACCAAACTGGCAGATTTTCCCTGTCAATGATCGTGGTATTGATTATGTCGGCTTCAAGCAAAATCATTATGGAATACTGCTAAGGAAAGGTATTCTGATGAGATTCTACAAGAAGTTCCGCAAGATAAGTAAGAAATACGAGATCAAAGACAAAACAGCGTTAAAACACCTCTTCCCATCTGAATATGGCTGGATAATCAGATGCTCGGAGGAACATAGTAAATTCATTCTTAATAATTGTATAAACAATGGATGTAAATGTATTGACTATAGGGCTGCTGGCTAAGACAAAGCCAGAAGTTATCGAGGATCTTAACAACGGACAAGGCACTTTCCACTACAATCACAACATCAAGGAGGTTTCCGTGATAAATAATGATATGGGTGGCTTTGAAGTAGTAGCAAACAATGATCCTAAAGCGAATGGTACTATGTACCAGTATGACAGTGTTAGGGTTGAGTACCCTAAGACAGCGGACAACATTTTCGGAACGCTGCTCACTGCAAAATACCCTGCTAAGACAGAAAGCAAGTTGGTGAACGAATACCAGAGTGCCGAACTCGGTATTATGCCAGCGGACGCAAAGCTGCCTTATGAGGATTTTCTGCGTGACCGCCTGGCTATCCGTAAAATGGTGGATGCTGATTGTGAAACCTATAAAATCCCGATGGATTTATGAGCGAGTATGTAGAAGATTTTGTAGAGGATGAAAATTCCTCCTCCAACGATCTCTTTGACTGCGAATTTACCTCAGTAGATGCTGTAATCAACCAGGTTACAGTATTTACTGGAGTAGAGACCAGGCAAACGGAGAATGGAGAGCGCACTTTGGTAGCCTATGGAGAGGGCTATGGCAGATCTGCTTTCTTTACTGATAGTAAAAAGCTGAAAGATGTGTTTTGTGCTCCTGGTAGGCGTTATCCTTTCCGTGCTGTTATCAAGGTGGTACAGTATGGTACTATGTATGGATTCAGAGTGTTCAATCCAAACACTGAGATTAGTAAGGAGGATCGTGAAAACTTTGATTTCTACAAACGAACTAAAAATAGGAGAGGTAGATGATGGTAGATGATGCTGTAACTGTAGCGAAAGGAATTAGCGATGTCGGTATGATGGCTATTACCGCTGCCTTTTTCCTTATGTTGTCGGCAATGCTGATGGTGGCTTGTTTCAAATGGTTCAAGGCTATCATTAACGGTATGATTTCGGACAACAAGAAACTAATGTCGGAACTGCTGGATGAGACCAAACGCCAAAATGAACAGCTTGCAGATATATCTGAGGGCTTGCGACCAGAAACACTGCTGAGGATCAAGAACACTTCAAACGCTTTCTTCGAGCTATCTGTAGAAAGGGTCTGCCGAACCATTAAAAAGGTTAGGGAGGAAAACCACATTATAGATAAGGAGGCTACCATAGCAAAGATCCGTACCCTGGTGTGCAATCTGCACGATGATCGCAATAGTCGGTTTGACTGCTACACATACAGGGGAAAGCGTTTGACTTTCTACACCTCTCCAGAGTGGATAGACTGGGTTGCAGAGGTGATAGAGGGCGAGGTGTATAATGACACTATCAACAATGGCAGGGCATATACCAATGTTTCTGCTGTGTATGATAGGATAAAACTGGACTTTTATCATAGGCTTAATGACTTATAGCAATGAAAATCCTTATTGACAACGGACACGGAGAGAATACACCAGGTAAACAATCTCCAGACAGGAAACTCAGAGAGTATGCCTACACGAGAGAAATAGCGGAACGGATCGTACAAGAGCTTTCAAAGCAAGGGTATGATGCGGAACGCATAGTTAAGGAAAACATAGATGTACCGCTCACAGAGAGAGCCAAGAGGGTAAATGCGTTCTGCGGAAAGCTCGGTGCCTCAAATGTTATTCTTGTTTCAGTTCACTGCAACGCTGCTGGCAGTGGTGAGTGGATGAAAGCAAGAGGATGGAGTGCATATACAAGCAAGGGCAAAACAAAGTCGGATGCTCTGGCAGACTGCTTGTATGAGAGTGCCAGGATGATGTTCACTGGGCAAAGAATCAGAGAGGACAGATCCGATGGTGATCCAGACTGGGAGGAGAACTTCTACATTCTGAGAAAGACCAAGTGCCCAGCAGTTCTTACAGAGAACTTTTTTCAAGACAACAAAGAGGATGTAGCATACCTCTTATCAAATGAGGGTAAACAGGCGATTGTGGATGTTCACGTGGACGGTATAATCAATTATATTAAAGCCAATGAATAAGTACCTTATAATAGTGTGTGCTGTACTCGGTATGGCGTGTGCAACCCTCTGGGGGTGGAATAGTATGCTGACAACCGAAAAGGATAGGCTTGCTGGTAATCAACAGGCTCTACTTGAAAAGGCAGAGTATTACGAGACGGAGGCTGGAAAATCAGCTGCCTCCGTTCAACGCCTCCTGCTGTCTTACTCGGAACTGGAGGGAAACTACAGCCAGATGTGTAAGGTTGCAGATGATCTAAAGGTAAAGCTGAAACGGATTGAGGCTGCAACTGTCACTACGACCAAAACGGAGGTGGAAGTGGAAACAGTCGTAATAGATAGCATAGCGCATAGAGGAGATACTTTGCCTCCTATCAAGCTCCAGTCTATTAAATGGAGAGATCCCTGGGTAACTGTTTCTGGCGAGATTAAAGGCAAGGATCTAAAGCTGAATATCTCATCTGTAGATACCTTAACCCAGATTGTCCACCGTATTCCTAAAAAGTTCTGGTTTATCAAATATGGAACAAAGGCGATAAGGCAGGAGATCGTAAGCAGCAATCCACACACAAAGATTGTGTACACCGAGTATATAGAGTTGGAAAGTAAATGCCGTAAGAGGCGCAAAAAATAGCTTTCTGTAGATAGGTTTTTATCTATCGGAGCCGTGTCTGTTGAGAAATAGGCACGGCTTTCTTTGTGTTCTTGAAAAATAGTAATACCTTTGCACAACCGATCTGAAATATCGGTGTTACATTAGAGATCCCAGTTTCCCGAAAGGGGCTGGGATTTCGTCAAAAATGCAATAGTTCTACAATAGTTCTACAGAAACAATAAAATAGCCTCTAACTGGTTGATACACAATGATGGGATATGAGTTTCCTAAACTTTAAATACAGGTTCGATTCCTGTCGGGGCTACATGAAACCCGCATCGGTTAAACGATGCGGGTTTTCTCGGTTGTACATGTCCACTGGTCTTGATATACTGACGTTTTTTTCGTAATATTGTATGTTTGTTTAATAACATTGAACTGAATAAATCATTATGAAGAAAATCTTATTGTCTCTTGCAGTCGCAAGTGCATCACTTTCCCTTGGCGCTACTGACTACATATCGCAGCGTCCGGCCAAAGAAAATCGCCTGTTCTCTTCGGAAGTTATTGAAAATAAGATTGTTGAAGTGCAGTCGCAGCTGAAGAATCCATATCTGAGATGGATGTTCGGCAACTGTTTTTCCAATACTCTTGACACTACGGTGCACTTCGGCAAAGACGAAAACGGAAACTTCAGGACATTCGTATACACGGGAGATATTCATGCCATGTGGCTTCGCGATTCCGGAGCGCAGGTCTGGCCGTACGTGCGTTTCGCCAACGAGGACGAGCATCTCAGGCAGATGCTTGAAGGCGTGATCCGCTGCCAGTTTTCGCTCATCTGCATTGACCCTTATGCCAATGCTTTCAATGACGGTCCTACCGGCGACGGCGCTGTCAATGATATTACCGAGATGAATCCCAATGTTTTCGAGCGCAAATGGGAAATTGACTCGCAATGCTATCCTATCCGTCTGGCCTACCAGTATTGGAAGGTTACCGGCGATGACTCCATTTTCGATGCCACATGGAAAGAGGCCATCGGCAAGATATTGAAAGTCATGAAGGAACAGCAGCGCAAGAACGGTCTCGGCTCATATAGTTTCATGCGTGAGACCGAGCGTCAGCTTGATACCAAATGCTGCATGGGCTATGGCAATCCGGTGAAGCCTGTCGGCCTGATCGTTTCTTCTTTCAGACCTTCTGACGATGCCACCACATTTGACTTCCTGATTCCTTCCAACTTCTTCGCTGTCACGTCTTTGCGCAAGGCTGCCGAGATTCTGGAGACCGTGAACAAAGACAAGAAGACTGCCAAGGAATGCCGCGCTCTTGCTGATGAGGTGGAAGCCGCCATCAAGAAATATGCAGTCGTGGAACATCCTGAGTTCGGCAAGATTTATGCGTTCGAGGTGGATGGCATGGGCAACAGGTTCCTTATGGATGATGCCAATGTGCCTAGCCTTCTTGCACTCCCATATCTCGGTGACGTGTCCATTGATGACCCTATCTGGCAGAATACCAGGAAGTTCGTCTGGAGCAGCAGCAACCCGTATTTCTTCAAGGGCAAGGCCGGTGAGGGTATCGGCGGTCCTCATGTGGGCTATGACATGGTTTGGCCGATGAGTATCATGATGAAGGCTTTCACTTCCACCGATGACAAGGAAATCAAATGGTGCATCGAGACATTGATGAAAACTGATGCCGGTACCGGCTTCATCCATGAGACTTTCCACAAGGACAATCCTGAAAACTTCACACGTTCTTGGTTCGCCTGGGCCAACACCCTTTTCGGTGAGCTGATTGTCCACCTCATCGACGAAGGTAAGCTTGATCTGCTGAATTCAATAAAGTAAGCATTTAAGAATTACTAAATAAACATAGACTGGAACTATGAATCGAAAGGAGTTTCTCAAGAGTCTCGGCTTCATTACTGCCGGAGCTACATTTCTCGGAACCGGCGAGACTGTAAAAGCTGCCGGCAAGGCTATCGGACTTGGATCTGAATCGCCGGCATCTACAGATGTGGAACTTGATTTCCCTGTAAAAGGGCTCAAGGCGAATGTCAAGAACGGACCTGTAAAGGTTATCATCATCGGCGCCGGCAACCGTGGCCGCACTTATGCCAAGTATGCCAAGATGTTCCCTGAATGTATGCAGATAGTAGGCGTGTCCGATATCCGCGAAACCAGGAAAAATGCCATGGGCGACAAGTTTGGCATTCCTGAAGAACATCGTTTCGGTGACTGGAGCGAGGTGTTCACTGTTCCTAAATTCGCTGATGCAGTGGTGATTTCGACACCTGACGATGTCCATCACGCTCCATGTATGAAGGCATTGGAATGGGGATGTGACTGCCTTCTTGAGAAGCCTGTGGCGCAGACGGAGAAGGAGTGTACCGACATTGCGAAGCAGGCTCACAAATACGGCCGCATCGTAGCTGTCTGCCATGTCCTTCGCTACAGCCCATATTTCAGGGCAATGTATTCCGCGCTCAATGCCGGCATGATCGGCAAGGTCATCAGTATCCAGCACATGGAGCCTATCGAGTGCCGCCACATGGCGCATTCATACGTACGCGGAAACTGGCGTGACTCGAACAAGACCACGCCTATAATTCTGGCCAAGAGTTGTCATGACCTGGATATTCTGCGTTGGTTCGTAGGGAAACCATGCAAGAGCATCGTGGCTGATGGTTCTCTCACTTGGTTCAAGGCTGAAAATGCCCCGGAGGGAGCTCCGATGCGTTGCACGGACGGATGTCCTCATGAAAGCACATGCCCGTTCTCGGCGATTGATGTCTATGTGAGAAGGAAGCAACATCTCGGTGTGTTCGACCTGAAGAATTCCAGGGATGAGGCGGAAATCATGAGCAAGATTTCTGATCCGGACAATCTCTGGGGAAGATGTGTCTATCATTGCGACAACAACCAGCCGGATCATTTCGTGAGCGAGATGGTGTTCGAAGACGGTACTACGGCAGCGTTCTCCATGGAAGCGTTCACACCGTTCGGCGGTCGCCGTACACGTATCATGGGTACGACCGGCTACATCGAAGGCAACGGCTCCGAGTTTACGGTATATGAGTTCCGCAGCAACAAGAAATATCTCTGGAACAAGAAACTTTCCGATATCCCTGAGTACAAGGGTTCCGGACATGGCGGCGGAGACATGGCACTGGTATGTGATTTCCTCGAATCTGTCTCATGGCAGGATCCGGACAAGCTCACCAGCACCATCGATGCTTCCATCGAAAGCCATGTAATGGGCTTCCGTGCCGAGAAGAGCCGCCTCTCCCACAAGAAGGTCGACGTGACGAAGTAGATTGCTTCAGTTCCCGATAGCCATTCCGCGATACGTGTCTCCATGTGCTTAATTTTTTTTACGTTCATTTTTTTTGGGTGTGGCGCGTAAATCGTTGGCTATTAGATAGTATGCTATTTTCAGAGTTGTTGTTTTGCCA
>OLGE01000516.1_pt1 | contig 45463 bp, 41 predicted proteins | sample 1605151 | NCBI WGS metagenome assembly OLGE01 (sample SAMEA3888912, study PRJEB22519) | human gut metagenome | biome: human gut; feature: human-associated habitat; material: faeces | place: Denmark | collected 2010
GCGGAGAATACCGAGGGTGGGGGTAACACCCTTTTCCTTCAGAGCGGCGGCGCGGTCGATCAATTTCGCGTTCAGGGCATCGGTAACTTCCTTGCCCAGCAGTAACTTAGCCATAGTATATGTTTCCTCCAATATGTTCGTTGTGGGGCTTACTGACCGAAGCCCGCCTTGACGTCGTTGAAGATCTCGTCCGCAACGCTGCAATACTTGTTCAGCATCACGTTGGCATGGCGGTTCATATCCTCCGCCACTTCCCGGTTCTTCAGGCTCTTGGTGTTGATGAACACGTTCAGAGACGCGGCCTGCAGAGCTGCCTTGCAGCACACGGCGGCGCATCCGGCGTCGGAGACTGCCAGCCGGGAGCCCTTCGCGGCAAACACGGCGACGCAGTCCAGCGCTTCGCAGCACAGCTCCATAATGTGCATGGGTACCGCGCAGGCGGTGACGGTGGCTTCCTCCAGAATCTTGTCCCGGTTGGGGTCGTCCTTGGGAATGCCGTAGGCCTTGGCCAGAGGCACGAAGCCCTTGTCGTCGGCCTCCACCTGATCCAGCAGCTGCTTTTGCAGGTCGTCGCACTTTGCTTTCAGCGCAATGATCTCGTCCTGCACGTCGGCATATTTCTTCTTGCCGACCGTGAGCGCGCCGACCATGTGTCCCAGCGCCGCGCCGACCGCGCCGACCAGCGCCGCAGCGCCGCCGCCGCCCGGCGTCGGCGCGTTGGAGGCCAGCGCCTCCGTGAATGCGCGATAGTCCATTTTTTCGCCCCCTTAGAACAGCCCTGTGATGCTCCCGGATGCGTCCACGTCGATGCGCTCGGCAGCCGGATGCCTGGGCAGTCCCGGCATTGTCATAATGTCGCCCGTCAGCGCCACGACGAAGCCCGCACCGGCCGCGACCCGCAGCTCCCGCACGGTCACGGTGAAATTCTCCGGCGCACCGAGCCGCGCGGCGTCATCGGAGAAGGAATACTGCGTTTTGGCCACGCAGACCGGCATACGGTCATAGCCCAGCTCGGTCAGCATCCGCAGCTGCTTCTCGGCCGGTCTCGTGAAGGCGACGTTCCGCCCGTGATAGACTCTTTGCACGATCGCCTCGAGCTTCTCGCGGATGGGCAGCGCCGCATCATAGGCAAAGCGGAACTCGTTCGGCGCTTCGCAGAGGCGCAGCACCTCCTCGGCCAGCGCCATTCCGCCTGCGCCGCCCTTCTCCCAGACCTCGGAGCGCACGACCCGCACGCCCAGCGCACGGCAGCGCTCGTCGACAAGCGCCAGCTCGGCCTCCGTGTCCTGCGGGAAGCGGTTGAGCGCCACGACGCAGGGCAGGCCGAACACCTTCGTAATATTTTCCACATGGCGCAGCAGATTCGGCAGACCGCGCGCCAGTGCCTCGAGATTTTCCGTCCCAAGCTCAGCCTTCGGCGCGCCGCCGTTGTATTTCAGCGCGCGCACCGTCGCCACGAGCACGGCACAGTCCGGCCGCAGCCCGGCCATGCGGCATTTGATGTCGAAAAACTTCTCCGCGCCCAGATCAGCGCCGAAGCCGGCCTCCGTCACGACGTAGTCCGCAAGACCAAGCGCCGTGCGCGTGGCAATGACGGAGCTGCAGCCGTGGGCGATGTTGGCGAACGGCCCGCCGTGTACGAGCGCGGGCGTATGCGCCAGCGTCTGCACCAGATTCGGCTTGACGGCGTCCTTCAGCAGCGCAGCCATTGCGCCCTGCGCGTGCAGCTGTCCCGCCGTGACCGGTCTTTCGTCATAGGTGTAGGCCACGACGAGCTGCGCCAGCCGTTCCTTGAGGTCGGCCAAGTCCCGCGCGAGGCAGAGCACCGCCATGACCTCGGAGGCCACGGTGATGGAAAAGCCGTCCTCGCGCGGCACGCCGTTGGTTCGCCCGCCGAGACCGTCGGCGAGGAAACGGAGCTGACGGTCGTTCATGTCGACGCAGCGCCGCCAAACGACGCGGCGCGGGTCGATGTTCAGCTCGTTGCCCTGATAGATATGGTTGTCGACCATAGCCGCCAGCAGGTTGTTCGCCGCGCCGACGGCATGGAGGTCGCCCGTGAAATGGAGATTGATGTCCTCCATCGGCGCGATCTGCGCATAGCCGCCCCCGGTCGCCCCGCCCTTGAGGCCGAACACCGGCCCGAGCGACGGCTCACGCAGAGCGAGCATTGCATTCTTGCCCAGCAGCCGCAGCGCGTCGCCAAGACCGATCGTCGTGGTGGTCTTGCCCTCCCCGGCGGGTGTCGGGTTGATTGCCGTGACCAGGATCAGCTTGCCGGGCTTCCGGCGCAGCGCGTCCATCTGCGCCAAATCGAGCTTGGCCTTATCGCGTCCGTACGGCTCGAGCGCCGCCTCGTCGATCCCGGCCAGACGCGCGACCTCTCCGATCGGAAGCAGTGCGGTCTGCCGCGCGATTTCCAGATCCGTTTTCATGCCGATTCCCCCTTGCATTCATTTTTATAAGTATAGCAAAAGACCCCGCCGTTTGTCAATCACGGCGAGGTCTTTTGCGCTGTCCTTGGGTGAGGCTCAGTCGACGGAGGTCACGCGGTAATCCTTCGCCTCGACGGCGGCGCGCAGAACGTCGTCCGCCACCGGCTCGCGCAGCGTCACAACCGCCGTGCCGCTGACATGGCTGACCTCCGCGCTCTCGACCTGCGGGATCGCCTCGAGCGCCCTTTTGACCGCCGCTTCGCAGTGGCTGCACATCATGCCTTCAATTTTCATCGTCTTTTTCATGGTTTTTTGCTCCTTATTGTGATGTTTTTTGGATTTTTTATCGCCAAAGAAATTCAGCCGCAGCGCATTTGTCACGACGCAGAAGCTCGAAAGGCTCATCGCAGCCGCGCCGAACATCGGGTTCATCTCCCAGCCCAGCAGCGAGACGAACGCACCGGCCGCCAGCGGAATGCCGAGACAGTTATAGAAGAACGCCCAGAACAGATTCTCGCGGATGTTGCGCAGGGTCGCGCGGCTCAGACGGACGGCCGTCGCCACGTCGGACAGACGGCTGTTCATCAGCACGACATCCGCCGCATCGATCGCGACGTCCGTACCTGCGCCGATTGCCAGGCCGACATCCGCGCGCGTCAGCGCCGGGGCGTCATTCACACCGTCGCCCACCATGCAGACGCGGCCGTTTTTTTGCAGCTCGCGCACAACGGCCTCCTTGCCGTCGGGCAGGACGTCCGCGACAACCTCGTCGATCCCCGCCTGCCTCGCGATTGCCTCGGCCGTGCGGCGATTGTCGCCGGTCAGCAGCACAAGGTGCAGCCCCAGCCGTTTCAGCTCGCGGACGGCGTCCACGGTATCGGGCTTGAGCGTGTCGGCCACGGCGATCAGGCCCAGAAAGCGGCCGCCCTCGGAGAAATAGAGCGGTGTCTTGCCCTCCTGCGCCAGCGCCAGCGCGCGTTCCTCCCACGCCTGCGGCACGGCGGCGGTCATATACGCCCGCTTGCCGCCGCGCAGCTCGACGCCGTCCAGCCTTGCGCTCAGGCCGTTGCCCGCCGCAGCGGCGAAATCCGTGACCGCCGCGGGCGTTTGGTCTCCGGCACGCTCCACGATCGCCCGCGCCAGCGGGTGCTCGCTGCGCGCCTCGAGCGCGAACGCCGTCGAAAGCAGTCTCTCCTCCGTCACGCCCTCGGCCGGGAGCAGATCGGTCACGCGCGGCTTGCCCTCCGTGACCGTTCCGGTCTTGTCCATGACCACGGTGTGAACCTTTCCGGTCGTCTCAAGGCTGACGGCGGTCTTGAACAGAATGCCGCGCTTGGCGCCCATGCCGCTGCCGACCATGATCGCCACCGGCGTGGCCAGACCCAGCGCGCAGGGGCAGCTGATGACGAGCACGGAGATGCCGCGCGCCAGCGCGTAACCGAAGCTCTGCCCGACCAGCAGCCAGACGATCAGTGTGACCGCCGCAATGGACATCACGACCGGCACGAACACCCCTGAAACACGGTCGGCCAGCTTCGCGATCGGCGCCTTGGTCGCCGCCGCGTCGCTCATCAGCTTGATGATCTGCGAGAGGGTCGTGTCCTCACCGACGCGCGTCGCGCGGCATTTCAAAAAGCCGGACTGGTTCATCGTCGCGGCGCTGACGGTGTCGCCCTCGGCCTTGTCGACCGGCAGGCTCTCGCCGGTCAGCGCGGCCTCGTTGACGGCGCTGCTGCCCTCGAGCACGACGCCGTCGACCGGGATGCTCTGCGCCGGGCGCACAAGGAACACGTCCCCGGCGCGCACCTGCTCGACCGGGATGCTCAGCTCCTTCCCGTCGCGCACAACGGTCGCCGTCTTCGGCGAGAGCGCCAGCAGGCTTTGCAGCGCATCGGTGGTCTTGCCCTTCGCGCGCGCCTCGAGCAGCTTTCCGAGCGTAATGAGCGTGAGAATCATCGCCGCCGATTCAAAATACAGCTCGTGCAGCATATGCATATGCTCCGGCATCGCCGTCAGACGATAAAGCACCGCAAGGCTGTAGCCGTAGGCCGCCGCCGCGCCGAGCGAAACGAGCGTATCCATGTTCGGCGCGCAGTGCAGCAGCCCCCTCACGCCGCTTTTGAAAAATTTCTGATTGATGACCAGAACGGCCGTGGTCAGCAGGAGCTGTGTCAGCCCCTGCGCCATCGCGTTCTCGGCCAGTGCCTTCGGAACGGGCCAGCCCCACATGCCGTGCCCCATGGTGAGATACATCAACGGCAGCAGCAGCGCCAACGAGCAGATCAACCGCGTCAGCAGGGTCTTGACCTCGGATTGTTCCGTTTTTTTCGGCGAGACGGGCTTTTTCTCCGCGCCCTTCGGGCTTGCGCCGTAGCCGGCCGCAGTCACAGCCTCCACGATCGCCTCGGCCGGAGCGTCGCCCTCGACCGCCATGGAATTCGTCAGCAGACTGACGGCGCAGCGCTCGACACCCGCGACGGCCTTCACGGCCTTTTCCACACGCGCACTGCACGCCGCGCAGCTCATGCCTGTCACGTCAAATTGTTGCTTCATCTTGTTCGCCTCTATTTCACCATACGCTGAAGGGTCTGCATCAGCTCATCGATCACAGCCTCGTCCCCGCTGCGCACGCCCTCCACCACGCAGGTGCGGATATGCGCCTCCAGCAGCTCCCGGCTGAACGCGCCGATCGCCGCCGAGGCAGCCGACGCCTGCACCAGAACATCCGGGCAGTAGGCGTCCTCCTCGAGCATCCGGCGCAGTCCTCGGATCTGCCCCTCGATGCGGTTCAGACGGTTGATCAGCGCCTGCCGTTCCTCGGGCGTCCGCAGCTTCTTTTTTTGACAGCATTCGTGCATCCTGTCGCCGCCTTTCTCCCGCGGGCGGCCCGGCGTCTGACACATAACGGCCATCATCGATTTTGATGCCGCCGGAGCTTCCCTCAGGGTTTCACATTTTTTACGGCTCTATTCTATACCCCCTCGGGGTATTTTGCAAGTCTTTTTTCCTGCAAATGGAAAAATTCACACTTTATTCATAATTTTTTTCAAAGAAGTATAAAAATTAACAGATTATTTGGTTTACAAACGCGATACTTCATGCTATACTAAGGATAATAAATCGTCTGACACGGGTCAAACGGTCAGAAGATTTAATCACCTCCCATTGGGAAGAAAGCAGGAAAAAAAATGCCGCAATTTGTACAAACCGAACAACAAAAGGAACTGATCAATTCGCTCGTGCAGGATCTTCCGGTCTACCGCAAGAAAATGCACATGTCGCAGGCTGACCTTGCTGAGGCAGTCGGCAAGAGCCGTCAGAAGATCTCCGAGATGGAGCGCGGTGCGGCGCCCCTCGGCTGGGACACTTATCTGGCGATTCTGCTGGTGCTCGGCGCGCACGGCGTGCTTGAGCCCAGAGGCCGTGACGCCGAGCGTCTGGCCGCAACCAGTCGCCTGATTGGCGGCCGTATCCGCCTCTGATTTTCCCCTCAAAAAAGAACCTGCGGCTTTTCACCGGCCGCAGGTTCTTTTTTGTTGACAATCCGCCCATTTTCCGCTATATTTGTACTAGAAAAGTCCCGGATCGCGTCGTTCCCTGCCGCGCTCCGAAAGAGAAAGGTTGCGTTTGTATTGGATTGGCGCTATTTTTGGCGAATTATGCAGATTTTCCTCGGCGTTTTGCTCCTGCTCGGCTTCGTCGCCCTGCTCGGCGTGCAGCTCGTGCTGACCAGCGGCATCGACGCGGCGCTCGCGCTGCTGACGGTCATGCTCCTGCTCGGCGGGCTGCTGTGCGTGTTCTGCGGCATCGTGAGCATCAAGGATCTGAAAAGCTCCGATTAATGCCGACGGACGGTTTCATTCCCCGCTTCGGATCGGGTATGCCATAAATCGCACAAAAAACAGGTTCCCAAGAAACCCATGCTTTCAGACCGCGAAAGCATGGGTTCTTTGACGATCCGGGCAGGCCTTGTGAAAAGCCTGCCGTTTTGCTATGCAAAAGCATAGCAAAAATAAGAAATGTGCCATTTCCTCGCCCCTGCGGGGCAACCGGAAATGATGCACAAAAACTTCATGCACCGGCATTTGCGCATTTTCGTGGTGCGGTGCTCACGCATGAAGTTTTATGCCCGCCGCCCCTTTTCGGAAACGGTTGCGCATAAATATTCACTGCTTGGAATCACGGAAGGTTTTTTCCGCATCACGAAAATAACGAAGCGGCCTCCGATGTACACAACGCGGGGCGCTTCCGGTTTCGGAAGCGCCCCGCGTTGTTCGTGTCGTGCCGGGTCAAAGCCCCGGCCGATTTGGGAGCTTTTTCTTTTATTCGGAAACGACGGTCTTTTCCGCCTTCAGATAGCGCATCAGCAGCGTTGCGACCTCCGCACGTGTCGCGCCGTCCTTCGGATAGACCTTGGTCGCGCCGTTCGACGTGCTGCCCTTCATATAGCCGTCCGCGACCGCCCAAGACAGCGCCTCACGCGCGTAGGCCGTGATCTGGTTCGCGTCGGCAAAGATCTCGTCGAGGTTCGCGCGATTGCTCACGTCCACATGCTCGATGTTTTTCGCATAGCGGTAGAGGATCGTGGCAAGCTGCTCGCGCGTGATGTCGCCGTCCGGCTCAAAGGTCGTTGCGCTCGTACCGTTGACCACGCTGTTCTGATAAGCCCACGTGATCGCATCGGAATACCACTTTCCGCCCGCGACATCCGTGAAGGGGTGGTTCTGCCCGTCGATGCTGGGCGCGCCCTGTGCGCGGTAGAGGATCGTCACAAGCATCGCGCGGGTCAGGCTGCCGTTCGGGTCAAAGCTGTGTTCACCGACGCCGTTCATCACGGCGTTGTCGAGCATATAATGGATGCCCTCGTGATACCATTTTCCCGTGTTCACGTCGTAATACTTGTCGCAGGTGTCGTCGAGCTTCGGCAGCACCGCCTCAAAGGAGAACGTACCGTACTGGTAATTCTGCCAAGTGAAGAGCGCGCGCCCCTCCGATTCATAGCTCGGCGCTTCGAAAACCGCGCAGAGATAGTCGTCGGCGCGCAGACACGGCAGCTCCGCCACCTCATATGCCAATCCGCACTTGCTGCACCGCGCGATAAGCTTTCCGGCTTCGTAAAGCGTCGGCGCAGGATCGGCGGAATAGGTGAATTTGTGCATGCACGCGGCCAGCTTCCATGTCGAGCGCACCGTCTGCGGCCCGTCGACGCCATAGCGGCCGGACGTGCGCTTTCCGGGGTAGGCGTCCTCGGAGGAGACCACGATCGGGAACGCAACGTAATATTTTCTCGCCAAGGCAAGCGTGCTATACCAGTCATTATAGTAGGCCGGATCCCACTCACCGTAGGAGTTCTTCGCGTATGTAATGGCGTTGCCGACCGTCTCACCCTCGCGGATCCAGTCCCAGAAGGCCCCACGGTAGGTGTGGTCACCCAAGAACGTGATCGACTCGGAATAGCCGTAAACGACCTCGACACCCTTCTGACGCAGCGGCCGGAAGAGGCCGTCAGTGGCCATGCCCAGACAAGAGCCGACCCAGACCATGTTGTGCGGCGCATACTGCACCATGTGGTCGGCAATCACCTGACCGTCGACACCGTAGCCGCGGACACCGTAGTTGGTGTCAAAATAGAAGCAGCGGTAATAGGTGCTGCCGCCGGAATAGACCGGCTGACAATCGGCCTCGGTGATGCCGTCGGCGTTCGTCAGCGTGATATAGGAATCGTGCGCGCCGGTGACACAGTCGGCAACATAATAACCCGGATCATCCAGATAGGTATAGCCTTTGTAGCTCTCATAGTCCGTCAGGCCGTGCGTGTCGATCAGGACAGCCGCGCCGTATTCGATGCACCGGGCTACCGTATCCACCGTGACGTCCTGTCGGAAGATGCTGTAGCAGCTGCCGCCGGTCGCCTCGGCCAGCCTTTCGCCCTCTTGAAAATACTCGCTGTTAAAGCTCGAGTCGATGCCGTACCACGGGCTGAGCACATAGATATCCGAGGACGAGGGAAGCCCGCCGCGCAGGTCGGGTCTCGACGCGCGAACCGGCTCAGGATCCGTCTCGGCCGCCCTGCCGTTTTCCATCTTGGCGCGCAGCGCCGGGGAATAGCCCTGCGGCATCCCGTCGCGATCCTCCCAGAAGAACATGGCGTTGTCGGAATCCGGGTCATAGGTGCAGGTGTCTTCCTTATAATCCTCCGACGCTTCGACGATCTTCGCGATCTCGCCGGAGAGCGCGGCATAATCCGCCGCCGTGCGCTGTTTGCCATTGCGGGTCTTGCGCAGGTGCGCGTTTTCATAGGCGAGGATCGCCTCCCATGTGTCCGAGCGCGTCTCCTCGGCCTCGCCCCGCTCCGCCGCGAACGCCGAGACCGGGAACAGCGCAGCCAGCATGACGACCACCAGCAGCAGCGCGAGCAGCCGTTTGTTCAGATGCTTCATGATAAAACTCTCCTTTTGGGTGTGCGGACGGCGCGGCAGCGCCCTCTCCGCGGACTCTGAGCCGCATAGGGAAAATTTTTCCTTACGGGGTTTTCACTCTTTTTCATAATACCAAACCGCGCGAGCATTGTAAACCGTTTTTTACTGTCAAATGGAAAATTCAGCAATTCATACAAAAAACCGGCCGCATTTTTGTGGACATCTTTGAGTGCCTCTTCCTCGGAATATCAGCAAATTCTATGAAGAACCGCGCATTTTTTACAAAGAAATTGTTGCTATTTTTGCCGATCGTCTTGACGCGCATTTTATCCTATGCTAAAATAATGCTTGGTAACCCGCTTTGGCTGCGGCGAAATTCGGAACGCCGCCGCCTGAAAAACAAGGAGGTTTTTTCGTATGGAATCCAAGTATTGCAAGGAGCTTGAGCCGGGCTTCACCCCCGTGACCATCTGCGAGGAGGCGGCGCGCTGCCTGCTCTGTCACGACGCGCCCTGCTCCAAGTCCTGCCCGGCAGGGACCGACCCCGGCAAATTCATCCGTTCCGTCCGCTTCCGCAACTTCAAGGGCGCGGCGGAGACGATCCGCGAAAACAACATTCTCGGCGCGATCTGCGCGCGCGTTTGCCCCACGGAAAAATACTGCCAGCTCGCCTGCTCGCGCTGCGGCATCGACAAGCCCATTGACATCGGCCGCATCCAGCGCTACGTCACCGATCTTGAGGAGACGCTCGGCATGAAGATCCTCGAAAAGCCGGCGCATCGTCTCGGCAAGTCCGTTGCCGTGGTCGGCGGCGGCCCCGGCGGCCTGTCCGTCGCGGCGGAGCTGCTGAAAAAGGGCTATGGCGTCGAGATCTTTGAAAAGGACGCCCAGCTCGGCGGCTACCTGCGCTACGGCATCCCCGAATACCGTCTGCCTAACCGCATCGTCGACGTTGAGATCCAGCGCATCTTTGACCTCGGCCTGGTCGCTCACACCGGCGTGACCGTCGGCAAGGACGTCACGCTCGACGAGCTGAAGAAGAAATTCGACGCCGTCGTGGTCGGCATCGGCCTGAGCGGCGGCAAGTGGCTGCCGATGTTCGAGGGCAACCCCGACGTTGAAACGGCCGTGTCCTTCCTGCGCCGCGTGAAGGAAAGCGGCGGAGCCGTCGAGATCCCGCAGAATGTGCTGGTCGTCGGCGGCGGCGACGTCTCGATGGACGTCTGCACCTCGCTGAAGCTGCTCGGCGCAAAGAATGTCACTTCTATTGTCTACGAGGAATTCTGCGAATTCAAGGCCAGCGAGAAGGAGCTTGCAGGCGCGCGCGCCGAGAACGTCTCCATCTACGACGGCTACATTCCCACCAAGGTCGACGGCAGGACCGTCACCTTCGAGCATCGCAAGCTCCGCAGCACCGTCACCTTCACGGCCGACAAGATCATCCTTGCCGTCGGCCAGACGCTCGAGGCCGAGGGGCTCGGGCTGAGCTTCACCCGCAACGAGGCCGACAGCGAGAACTTCCGCGTCGGCGCGAGCAATGTGTTTGTTGTGGGCGACATTTCCAAGAACGAAGAAAAGAGCGTGGTCGGCGCGGTCAAGAGCGCGAAGCTCGCCGCGGCCTACATCCATGCCTATCTGGGAGGAAACTAATCATGGTGAAAAAAGATCTTTCCGTCAATTTTCTGGGCGTAAAATTTGAAAACCCCTTCTGCCTCTCCTCCTCCCCGGTCGGCAACTGCTACGACATGTGCAAAAAGGCCTACGAGACCGGCTTCGGCGGCGTGGTGTTCAAGACCATCGGCCCGAAGAGCTACTTCATCGACGAGGTCTCGCCGCGCTTCGACAAGCTGGACAAGGAGTCCACGAGCTTCGTCGGCTTCAAAAACATGGAGCAGATCGCCGAGCATCCGCTTGAGGAGAATCTGGCCGATCTGCGCCGCCTGAAGGCGGAGTTCCCGGACAAGGTGCTCATCGCCTCGATCATGGGCAACGACGAGCAGACGTGGGAGGAGCTGGCGCGGCTGGTCACGGAGGCCGGCGCGGATATGCTCGAGCTGAACTTCTCCTGCCCGCAGATGACCTCGCACGCCATGGGCAGCGACGTCGGCACCAGTCCGGAGCTGTGCCGCAAGTATTGTCAAGCGGTGCGCCGCGGCAGCAAGCTGCCCGTCCTCGCGAAGATGACCCCGAACGTCACGGATATGGTTCCGGTCGCGCTGGCCAGCCTGGAGGGCGGCGCAGACGGCATCGCCGCGATCAACACGGTCAAGAGCGTCTGCAACGTCGATCTGAACCGCTATATCGGTATGCCGATCGTCGACGGAAAGTCCTCGATCTCGGGCTATTCCGGCAAGGCCGTCAAGCCCATTGCGCTGCGCTTCCTGCAGCAGATGCGCTCCGACCCGCGCCTGAAGGATCTGCCGATCTCCGGCATCGGCGGCATTGAAACGTGGGAGGACGCTGCGGAATTCATTCTCATGGGCGCGACCACGCTGCAAATGACCACCTCCTGTATGCAATACGGCTACCGCGTTGTGGAGGACATGAAGAACGGCCTTATGCACTACATGGCCGAGCAGGGCGTCGACCATCTCGAGGAGCTGGTCGGCCGCGCGAACGCGAACATCATCCCCGCCGAGGAGCTGAACCGCGACTACATCGTCTATCCGAAGATCGACGAGGACAAGTGCCTCGGCTGCGGCCGCTGCTACATCTCCTGCTACGACGGCGCGCATCAGGCCATGGAATGGGACGAGGAGACCCGCAAGCCGCACTGCAACACCGAAAAATGCGTCGGCTGCCATCTCTGCGCGCTGGTCTGTCCGGTCTCCGCGATCTCCAAGGGCGAGATCAAGATCAAGCCGGGCCGCAAGACCAAGGCGGAGGATGTCCGGCCGTAACCGCGCTGGGATCTGATACTGATTCTTGATTAAAATATTTATCAAGAATCCCGTGTGCTACGCACACTCGCAGCGTGCGAATGCACGCTGCGCCGTCTCATGCAGAATCTGACGCGCCGTTGGCGCTATAAAAAGCTCTTCAAGCTTTTTAACAGATTCTAGTATGACTCATCAATGCGCAAGCAGCCCCCGGACGGAGCTTCCGATCCGGGGGCTGCCTTCTTTTCCGGGAGATTTGCCCCTTCGGGCAAGTGATCCTGCCGTCTGATGAAACGCATATGATAGGCGCGGCCGTCGGAGGACAGCCGCGCCTTTGATCCTACTATAATAATATATCAGCCCATCAGCTGCCTGACCTGATAGAGCAGCTTGGCCGCCTCGACGCGCAGGAGCGGCGCATCATCTGTGCGCAGGCTCACGCCGGCCTCATGCAGCGCCTGCACGGAGTCCGCCGACCAGACCGGCAGCGTGTCGGACAGCGATGCCGCACTCACAGGCAGCTGCAGCACGCTCTGCACCATCACGGCCGCCTCCTGCGGCGTGACGGCGTCGTTCGGGCGGAAGCACAGCGCGTCCTCCCCGCGTTCGCCGCGCACCAGCGCCCGTCGGAATGCTGCCGCAAGGTACTGCCTCTGCCACTCGGGCAGGCGAGCCGTGTCACTGAAGCCGGTCACCGCGCTCTCGTCCGGCTGAATGCCCGCAAGCTTCATCAGCATGACCAGAAAATCCGCGCGGCTGACGGTGTCCTCCGGACAGAAGCAGGTCACGCCGCCGATGCTCCGGCCGCCGTCCAGCCCCTGCTCCAGCATCCACGCCGCCTCGAAGGCATCCGTCGAGAGCACATCGGCGTAGGTCATGTCCTCGCCGGGCTTCAGAATGCTGATGCGCACGGTCGCGGGCGCGGAGACGTTCCCGGCCTCATCCGTGACGGTGAAGGTAAAGCTGTCCTCGCCGACCTTGTTTTTTGCGGGCGTATAGACAAAGGTCCCGTCGAGATTCAGCTCGACCGTGCCGCGCTTGGGCGCATCGACAAGCTGAAAGGTCAGCGACGCACGCTCCGGGTCGGCGCCGCTCAGGCGGCCGTCGTTGGCAATGTTCCGGTAGGTCTCCAGCTCATAATTCTCCGCCGTCGGGCGCTCGTTTTTGCCGGACTGGATGCGCACGGTCAGGGCGACCTCCTCGCCCAGCGCGTGACCGCAGATCGGCTGATAGCGCAGAACGGCGTCGCAGTTTTCGGCGCAGGCCGGCAGCAGCCGCAGACACGCCAGCTCGTCGACGGGCAGCACGTCCCCGGCCCGCAGCACACGGCTGCCCAGCCGGATCTGCGCGACCTCGGGCGCGGGCACGGCCGTGACAAAGATGCCGTTCAGCGCAGAAAGCTGCGGTGCCTCAAAATCCGCCTCCGAGAAGCAGTAAGCGTCGGTGTAGAGCGTCTCGCCGTCGGCGGCGAAGCAAAGCCCGCCGAGCGCCGTGCCCAAGACCAGAAGCAACAGCACGATTCGAACAAGATGTTTCATTTCGATTCCTCCATACAAAGAAGCCCCGGCTGCCGGCGACGCTTCCGCCGAGCGCCTCGAGAGCTCCCGAATCCTGAAGCCCCGGGGCGCGCCCCGGTTCGTTCGCGGATAGGATGCACCGTCGGCTGGAAAATATGCAAATTTTTTCCGCGCCGCGCGGCGGCCTTTTCCGCGTCCTGCCGCCCGACCGCGCAGGATTCACAAAAAAGTTGTATACTTTTTTCCAAATATGTGCTATACTGTATTATGCAGGGTAATCGGCAGAGCAATTTTTTCCGGCGGTTTTGCTCCCCTGTTTTTCTTTTAGGTACAGAATTTGAAATTTTACATATTTCGCCGCAGCTGCCCGTCCGGATTCCCAGGCGGCGCCGCGCGGCCGGAATTTTCGGAGGCCCTTTATTTTCTGCGGGCTTCCCCATGCAAAGGAGTTGTTAAATTGGCAGATAAACTGAAAATCATCCCTCTGGGCGGTCTGAACGAGATCGGCAAGAACATGACCGTGCTCGAATACGGCAAGGACATGATCGTCGTCGACTGCGGCCTCGGCTTCCCGGAGGACGATATGTACGGCGTGGATCTGGTCATCCCCGACGTTACCTATCTTGCGAAAAACCAGCAAAAGCTGCGCGGCTTTTTCATCACGCACGGCCACGAGGATCACATCGGCGCGCTGCCCTACGTGCTGCAGGCCGTCAACGCGCCCGTACACGCCACGCCGCTGACGCTCGGTCTCATCAAGCTCAAGCTTGAGGAGCACGGCCTGCTCGAAAAAACAAAAATGGTCACGCACCACCCCGGCGACGTGGTCAAGGCGGGCTGCTTCACGATCGAGTTCATCCATGTGAACCACTCGATCGCCGACGCGGTCTCCTTCGCCATCCGCACGCCGGTCGGCACGGTCATCATGACCGGCGACTTCAAGATCGACCCCACCGCCGAGGACGGCATGACCGACCTCGGGCGCTTCGGGATGCTGGGCAAAGAGGGCGTCTATGCCCTTCTGATGGACTCGACCAACGTTGAGCGTCAGGGCTACACGCCGTCGGAATCGGTCGTCTTCAACAATCTCGACCGGCACTTTATGCGCTGCCGCAGCCGCATCATCGTGACGACCTTCGCCTCGAATATGCACCGCATCCAGACCGTGTTCTCCCTTGCGCACCGCTACGGCCGCAAGGTCGCCGTGACCGGCCGCAGCATGGAGAACATCCTCAAGGTCGCCACAGAGCTTGGCTATCTGAACATCCCGGACGGCACGCTCGTGGACATCAACCAGATCAAGTCCCTGCCGAAGGACAAGATCGTCATCGTCTCGACCGGCTCGCAGGGCGAGAATATGTCCGCGCTTTACCGCATGGCCTTCTCCGGCCACAAGCAGATCGAGATCCAGCCCGGCGACAAGATCCTCATCTCAGCCTCGGCCATTCCGGGCAACGAAAAATCCGTCTCGCGGATCATCAACGAGCTTTACCGCAAGGGCGCGGAGGTCATCTATGACCGGCTCGAGGGGCTGCACGTCTCCGGCCACGCCTGTCAGGAGGAGCTGAAGATCATCCACGCGCTGACCAAGCCGCGCTACTTCATCCCCGTGCATGGCGAGCAGCGTCACCTGCAAAAGCACGCCGCGCTGGCGCGCGAAATGGGCATGAACCCGAAAAACATCCTCGTCGCCGATATTGGCAGAGTCATCGACTGTACCCGGAAGACCTGCAAGCTGGGCGACACCGTTCCCGCCGGAAAAATTCTGGTCGACGGCACCGGCGTCGGCGACGTCGGCAGCGTTGTCCTGCGCGACCGGAAGCATCTGGCGCAGGACGGCATGATCGTCGTGTGCGTGAACCTCTCGAGCGAGGACGGCTCGGTGCTCTCCGGCCCGGACATCATCACGCGCGGCTTCGTCTATCAGAAGGACAACGAGGATCTGATGGAGGCCATGCGCATGATCACCTCGCACGCGCTCGACACCTGCCGCGCGCGCCGTATTTCCGACTGGGCGACCATCAAAACGACGATCAAAAACGATCTCGGTCAGTTCCTCTTCCGCAACACGAAGCGCAACCCGATGATCCTGCCGGTCATCATGGAGATCTAAGGAACCTCTGAATCAATCGGATTTCAGAATAAAAAGCATTCCGCAGCAGGTTTTTCCCGCTGCGGAATGCTTTTTTTACCGTTATTTCTGGAGCAGCAGCTCGCCGGCCTTATAAATATCGCCCGCGCCGACGGTCAGGATGATGTCGCCCGGCTTCGCAACGCCGCGCAGATAGGCCGCGACCTCCGGGAGCGTCTCAAAATAGACCGCACCCGGCACCTCGGCGGCCAGATCGCGCGAGGAGATGCCGATCTTGTTGCTCTCGCGCGCGGCGTAAATCTCCGCCAGCACGGCCAGATCGACGCGCTTCAGCTCCGCAACGAAGTCGGGGAAGAGCGCCTTGGTGCGCGTGTAGGTGTGCGGCTGGAAGGCCATCACGATGCGCTGATAGCCCATGGTCTTCACCGCGTCGATCAGCGCGTGCAGCTCGCCGGGATGGTGGGCATAGTCGTCGTAGACGTCCGCGCCGTTGAACCTGCCCTTGAACTCCATGCGGCGCCCCGCGCCGGTGAAGCCGAGCAGCCCCTCTGCGACGTCCGCGCCGTCCACGCCGAGCACATAGGCCGCGGCCGCCGCGCCCAGCGCGTTATAGACGTTGTGCTTCCCGTAGACGCTCAGCTGCACGGAGGCGTAGCGCTTGCCGAAGCAGATCACGTCGAAGCTGCGGAAATCGTCGGAGAGATGCTCCGGATGCACGTCGTTCTTCGGGTCGAGGCCGAAGGAGACATAGCGCAGGTCGCTCAGCGCGTCGCGGGTGTTCGCGTCGTCGCCGTTGGCGATGACATAGCCCGTCTGCGGCACCAGTCCGGCAAATTTGCGGAAGGAGCGCTTGACGGCGTCGAGATCCTTGAAATAGTCAAGATGGTCGGCCTCAACATTGTTGATGATGGCGACGGTGGGATAGAAGTTCAGGAAGCTGTCGCAGTATTCGCAGCTCTCCATGATGACCGTGTCGCCGTTGCCAACGCGATGTCCCGCCTTGAGCAGGGGCAGATAACCGCCCAGCATCACGGTCGGATCGCGTTTGGCCTGCATAAAAATATGGGTGATCATCGAGGTCGTGGTGGTTTTGCCGTGCGTCCCGGCAACGCAGATGGCGTGCTTATAGGCGCGCATGATCAGTCCCCACGCCTGTGCGCGCTCAAACACCGGGATGCCCTGCGCGCGGGCGGCGGCGATCTCGGGATTGTCGTTGTGTGCGGCGGCCGTGCGGATGATGCAGTCCGCGCCGCGGATATTCTCCGCGCTGTGACCGATGTGTACGTCGATCCCCTTGGCGATCAGCTCGTCGGTGGAAACAGAGGCGTTCATGTCCGAGCCGCTGACGACCATGCCCATGCCGCGCAGCACCAGCCCCAGCGGACGCATCGAAACGCCGCCGATGCCGACAAGGTGGATGTGCTTTCCGGGTGTCAGATAGGTATCGAGTCCTTTTCGAGCCATTTATGGATTCCTCCAAACTTGTTTGTCCAGATATTATATTACAAAGGAACGAAAATTACAAGCGGTTGCGGCTAATTTGCCAAAAAAGCCGCGCGCAGCTCATCCGGGAGCAGCGCCTCCGGCAGCGTGAAGCACCGCTCCGTACCGTCCGGATGGCGGAAGGACAGCCTCCACGCAAACAGGCCGATGTCTCCGCCGCTCTCCGCGCCGTATTTCCGGTCGCCGCAGAGCGGCAGCCCCCGACTGGCGAGCTGCACGCGGATCTGGTGCGTCCGCCCGGTGAACAGCCGCACCCGCAGCAGGCTGCGTCCGCCCGGCAGCGCCGCAAGCAGGCGATAGACCAGCCGCGCCTCCTTCACGCCCGCGTGGCGGCGCTTGACGACGTAGGTCTTGTTGCGCACGCGGTCGTGGAACAGCAGGTCGGTCAGCTCGGCCTCGCTCTGCGGCGGAACGCCCTCCGTCACGGCCAGATAGTCCTTTTGCAGCGCGGCCTTCTCGCCGGAGAGCCACGCGGCCGCTGCCTTCGTTTTCGCAAAGACCATCACGCCCGTCACGTCCCGGTCGAGCCGGTGCACGGGATAGACCGCACGCGGCGCGAGCAGCGCCGCCATGCTCACTGCGCCGGAGGCATCCGCCGCTGCAAGCACGCCGCGCGGCTTCACGCAGACCAGCAGCGCGTCATCCTCAAAAAGCGTCAGAGGCGGCGCTCGATGTTCGAGAGGATCCGTTCGCATGTTTCCAGCACCTTTCCGATGTCGTGCCGCAGGAAGCGGCCGTCCTGCAGAACCGGCTCGCCGGCAATGTAGACGTCGTCCACCTGCGTGCCGTCGCCGGCGTAGAGCAGGTTCGTCAGAATGCGGCGGCGGTTGGTCGTGAAGAGACTGTCCGTGCGCACAAGCGAGAAATCCGCCGCGCAGCCGACCTCGATGCGGCCAAGATCGCGGTAGCCCAGCGCCTCCATGCCGCCGCGCGTGAGCATGTCCCAGCAGCGGTCGGCCGGGAGCGCCGTAGCGTCGAGCGTCTGCACCTTTTGCAGATAGCTCCCGTGGCGCGCCTCGCGCAGCAGGTCGCGGTTGGCGCTTGATGCCTCGCCGTCGCAGCCGAAGCCGACGCGCACGCCGCGCTCGAGCATCCGGGCGATCGGCGGCACGCCGTCGGAGAGCTTCATGTTCGTGCTGGGGCAGTGGGCGACGACGGCGCGGCTCTGCGCCAGCAGCGAAAGCTCCGAATCGCTCAGCCAGATGGCGTGCGCAAGGATCGTTTGCTCGTCCAGCACGCCCAGATACGCCAGCTCCTCGGCCTCGCCGCGCCCCGTCCACTGCCGCACGAGCGCCGTCTCTGCCCGCCCCTCGGCCAGATGGGTGTGATAGAGCAGGCCGCGCTCGCGCGCAAATCGCTTGAGCGCCTGCATCAGCTCCGGCGTGCAGGCGGGGCGTCCCTGCGGCACGGCCGCCGTGCGCAGCAGTCCCTTGCCGTGCCAGCGGTCATAGAGCAGCTCCGCCTGCCGCAGGCAGTCATCCACGGAGGTGACCCTTGTGACCTCGTTTTCGGCAATATCCGTTGCGCCGACGCCGAAGGTCGCGCGGATCCCGGCGTCCTGATAGGCCTGCACGACCGCGTCGATGTGCGGGAAATAGGTCATTTCGTTGATCGCCGTCACGCCGCAGCGCAGGCTCTCCAGACAGCCAAGCAGCACGCCCCAGTACCATTCCTCGTCCGTCAGCGACCACTGCACGGCGAGCATTTTTTTCAGCCATTGCGTGATGTTCAGGTCGTCGAGCGGCCCCTTCGTCAGGCTCTGCACCATGTGCGTGTGCAGATCGGCCATGCCGGGCAGCATCAGGCGGCCGCGCCCGTCCACGCTCGCGCAGTCGGCCGAGAGGCGCGGCGCGATGTCTGCAAAGCGCCCGCCGTCGATCAGAACGTCGGCCGGGGCGGTCGTCAGCGACGCAAAATCGGGCAGGAGCACGTTTCGGATCAGCAGCATGTGAGCGCCTCCGCGGCCGCGCAAAACAGCGCCGCACGGTCAAACGTCTCAGCCGCCTCGCCCGTGGCGTAGTTTTCGCTCAGGGCGGCCAGCGAAACGGTCTGCATACCGAGGATGCCGGACACGACGTAGAGCGCGCTCGTCTCGCCGTCCAGCGCGCTGACGCCCAGCGCCTGCCAGCGACGCAGACGGTCGCGGCCGTCCTCGGTCAGCGGGGTCTCAAGCCCGGCGCAGTCGTGGCTGCGGAAGATGCCGTAGCCCACGCCCTGCCGGAGCAGACGGCTCAGCAGCGCCATGTCGGGCACGGCCGGGTAAGGAAGGCCGACGTATTCGCGCGTCGCGCCGTCGCCGCGCACGGCGCCGGAGGCAGCCAGCAGCGTCCCCGGGCGAAGCTCGGGCAGCAGCGCCGGACAGCGCGCGATCTTTGCGGCGCGCCGCACGCCGAGATGATGCAGCTCCTCGACGGCAATGGCCATTGGCATACAGCCGAAGCCGCAGCTCATCACGCTCAGCGGCACGCCGTTCCAAAGACCGGTGTAGGTGACATATTCGCGGTATTCCCCGACCTTTTCGGCGTTCGTCAGGAGCGCCGCATACTGCGGCACCTCCAGCGGGTCGGGCGTGAGGACGACCTGCGGCGCAACGGCGCGCTCGTCGATGCCGAGATGGTGCATCGTGCCGTCGTTGTGCGTCAGCTTCACACTTCCGAAGCTCATGACAATCCCTCCTTCAGCAGCTCTGCCGCGCGAATGGCGATCTTGGAGGCCGCGGCGATGCGGTTGGCCAGAAAATCCGGGTCGGAATACGCGCCGTAGACCGACGGAGCCTCCTGCCCGGCGTCGGCAAACATCGAGCCGAGGGCAACGCAGATCGTGCCGGTGCGCAGGCCGAGCAGATGACCATAGGTGAACAGCATACCCGATTCGTTCTCGACGACGAGCACGTTCGTGTCGATCCACTGCTGCATCCGCTCGCGCAGACCGGGGTGCGCGGCCTTGGATTCCATATAAAATGCGTCGTGACTACGGTAAAGGCCGACCAGTGCGTCCTCCCCGGCCTCCTGCGCGGCCTGCGCCAGCGCCGCAACGACCAGCGGATCGGCCACGGCCGGGAACTCCGGCGGCACAAGCTCATAGCTCGCGCCCTCGCCGCGCACGCAGCCCGAGGCGATCACAATGCGGCCGGGCTGCATCCACGGCTGCACGCCGCCGCAGGTGCCGACGCGAATGACCGTCTCTGCGCCTGCGAGCTTCAGCTCCTCGAGCGCGGCGGCGACGCACGCGCAGCCCATGCCGCTGCTCGTGACGGCAATGGGCTCGCCGCCGGGCGTGTGGCCGGTGTAGGTGGCGTAGGTGCCGCGGTGCGCGGTGAAAGCAGCGTCGCGGAACAGCTCGGATATCCGTTTGCTGCGGTGCGGGTCGCCGGGCATCAGGACGGTCGGTGCCGACGCGCCGACGCGCAGCCCGGTGCTCGGCAGGACGCCGTCGATCGGCCGAAGCCCGGGCGTCCGGCAGGTGTGTAGCGAATTCATATGCGCGCCTCCTTGCAATTCTGGTAATTTATTCTATTATTATAATGAATGCCCCGGAAAAAAGCAAGGGAAGCTCTGATGAAATCGCAAGAGCGGTCGGCGAGGGATTTTGTTCCAATTTGCTCATTGGCTCAGCGCTCTCCTGTAATTCAAATATATGCACAAGAAAGCCGCTCTTCCCGCCGGAAAATCCGCGCGGATTTTGTTGAAAATGCCTATAACATTTTTTGCCAAAAAGTGCTATAATGATAATATAATTAAGGGAAAGTGTCCGTTTTATGCAATAAAAAATAGAAGGAAGGAGCATGGCGCGTGTACCAGATCGGCGATAAGGTATGCTACGGCACGGAGGGCGTGTGCAGCATCGTGAGGATTCAGGAGATGAAGGTCGGCGGAGCAAAGGGCAAATACTATGTCCTGCGGCCGATTTATCGTGAGAGCGCGACGGTGTATGTCCCGCTGGACAACGAGCGTCTGATCGCGCGGATGCGCCCCGTGCTCTCGCAGCAGGAGCTTGAAGCGCTGCTTGTCGGCGCGGACGACGCGCCGCTTGCGTGGATCGACGACCCGACGGAGCGGAAGGATCGCTTCTCCAGGCTGCTCTCCGACGGCAGCAGTGCCGACCTTCTGAGCGTGACCTGTCTGCTCTGGAGAAAACGGCGGCAGCTCTATGCGGCCGGTCGGCGGATGCGCTCGAGCGACGAGCAGCTCCTGCGCGATGCGGAAAAGCTGCTCACCGACGAGGTCGCGCTGGCGCTCGCGCTTCCGCGGCAGGAGGTTCCGGCCTATCTGCACAAGCGGCTGGCGCAGCCGGAAGCCGCAGATTAACAGCTTCCCTGACAGCCGCCTGTGCAAAACCCTTTGCACAGCCCTTTGATTCGAGCCGTGAGGGGGATTTTTGTGCAAAAATCCCCCTGCTTTTGCAAAAATCGTGAAAAATCACAGCAAAAACAGATTATGTAAACCAAATAACCGCTCATAACGGTATAAAACTCCCGTCCCCGCTTCTCCGGGGACGGGAGTTTTGCAAAATTATTTGAAAAACGCTGTGATTTGCCTGTGCACAAGCCTGTGCAAGCTGTTTATAACGTTTGACGAAATTGTAACGATTTTAAAATTATGGTTAACCAATCGTTACGAACCGGTATAAATTCCGTCTGCTCAGATCGTTCCGAGGTATTTCAAGATTTTCAAACCGATCAGTTGGGACAAAAGACCCGCTGAGCGCCGCTGCCGATTGATTCAGAGGTTCCCGAGGTATTCGTCGCAGATGACGCGCGCCTCCTGCGCCGTGCGCGCCTCGTCGATGCCGGTCAGATGCTGCTGATCGACCGTCACGCGCCCCTGCACCACGACGTAATCCACCGGTGCGCGCAGACCGACCGTGCCGAACACGCTCTTTGGGTCATAGGTCGCGCCGACCAGCTCCAGACGCCGCGAATCGACGAGGAACAGATCGGCGCACTTGCCGACCTCCAGGCTGCCGATGTCCGTGCGCCCGAGCAGCGAGGCCGAGCCGCGCGTCGCCAGCTTCAGCACGTCGTAGCCGCTGGGCGCGGCAAAGGACGAATTCAGCCGGTGCAGCAGGTAACAAATACGGATCTCCTCAAGCAGGTCGGAGCCGTCCTGCGAGGCCGAGCCGTCGACCGCGAGGCCGACGTGTACGCCGAGCCTGAGCATCTCCGGCACGCGGGCGATGCCCGACGAGAGCTTCATGTTGGAGACCGGGCAATGCGCCACGCCCGTGCCCGTCTCGGCCAGAAGCTTCAGCTCCTCGTCGTTGAAATGGATGCCGTGGGCATACCAGACGTCGTTCCCGACCCAGCCGAGCGACTGCATATATGCCAGCGGCCGCATTCCGAAGCGCTCGAGCGTGTACCGCTCCTCGTCCTTGGTCTCTGCGAGATGGGTGTGCAGCCGGACGCCGTACTGCCGCGCCAGAAGCGCGCTCTGCCGCAGCAGCTCGCCGGACACGGAGAACGGCGAGCACGGCGCAAGCACGATCTGCTGCATCGAGCCGAAGGACGGATCGTGATACGTCTCAATGATGCGGGCGCTGTCCTTCATGATCTCGTCGACGCTCTGCACCACGCTGTCGGGCGGCAGGCCGCCGTCCTTGACGGACAGATCCATGCTGCCGCGCGAGCAGACCATGCGCATTCCGAGCGCACGCGCCGCGTCGAGCTGCGCGCCGATCAGGTCGCCGCAGTTTGCCGGGAACACATAATGGTGGTCAAAGCAGGTCGTGCAGCCGTTCTTCATCAGCTCGCCCATGCCCGTCAGAGAGGAATAGCGCACGACGGTCTCGTCGAGTCTTTTCCAGATCTCGTAAAGCGTTTTGAGCCAGTCGAACAGCTCCAGATTCTGCACCTTGGCGAGGTTGCGCGAGAACTGCTGATAGAGGTGGTGGTGGGTGTTGATAAGCCCGGGGTAGCAGAACATCCCTGCGCCGTTGATGACGCGGTCGGCGTGCTGCGTCAGCTCCGGGCCGATCGCGGCGATCCTCCCGTTCTCGCAGAACAGATCGACATGGTGCAGCTCCTCGTCGGCGTCGTTGCAGGTAACGAGCGCGGCAATATCGCGGATCATCAAGCTGGACATAAACATGAACCTCCTAATACGAATATCTTCGGCGTTTGGCCAGATTGTTCCAGAGCGTCAGCCCCAGCCCCAGCAGGAGCAGCACGCAGCCGTGCAGCGCGCAGAGCTTCGCGGCCTCGCCCAGAATGGGGCGCAGGAGCGCCGTCCACTGCCTGGAAAGGACGCGCGGGAGCGCAAGCCCGACGGCGGCCGTCAGCAGCCAGAGCACGCCGGGGATCAGCAGCGCCGCCGCCAGCGGCGCAAGGACGCCGCGCAGGTCGCGGCGGTTGGCAATCATCAGCAGCACCAGCAGGTTCGCGCAGAGGAACAGGCCGATGCCGTAGGTCAGCTTGGAGAGCACCGTTTGCAGGAGCGCAGGGTCAAAGCCCATCACGTCGGTCAGGCGCAGCTCCCGCACGGCCGAAAAATCGACGTTTTCGTCCACGGCCTGTCGAATCTGGGCGTATTCGGCCTCCGTGAGCCGCGTTCCGGTCTGCTCATAGATCAGCGCCTCGTTCTTGCGCACCAGCTCCACCACATCGTCCGCGCCGAAGGCCTCGAGTGCCTGCCGGTCGGTGAGGTAGGCCGCGACGTCGGCGGCAAGATCGGCCACGCCCTCGCGGACGCCGACGTCGTTGAGGATGTTCTCCACGTCGCGCTCGGTCAGGTCGGTCTCCACCTGCGCGGCGATCTGCCGCTGGATGTAGGCCGGGAGCGGATATTCCGTTCCGTCATAGGACAGGCGCACCTCGTTGACGTCGAAATCGAGGACAATATCCTCCAGATGGGCGCGGCTGAGCAGGCTGCGGCCGATGCCGACCGCGCCGCTGAGCAGCAGCACCACGACCAACAGCGCCGCAAGCAGCCCGCTGCACGCCCGGGCCGCACCCGAGGCGGGCGGCCGCTCACGGCGGCGGGGCGGAACGCGGCCATACGTTTCCCGGGAGGCCGACGGCGCGCCGCAGTATGGGCAGCAGCGCTGTCCGTCCCGGATCACGCTGCCGCAGGAAGGACAGCGCACGGCGCTCCCCCCTTTCTTGTTTTTTCAAACCGCAGGATCGGCGGAAGAAATCCGCCGGAAAGCGAAGGCACAATTGTGCGGTGTTGCCCTAATTATACCATAAATTTCCCGTTCTGTCTATGCAAAATGCCGGAAACGGGCAGTCCCGTCTCCGGCATCAGTCGTTTATTTTGTTCCGAAAATGCGGTCGCCGCAGTCGCCCAGGCCGGGGACGATATAGGCGTGTTCATTGAGGCACTGGTCGACGGCCGTGACGATGATATCGATGTCCGGATGTGCCTTGGCGACGGCGTCGATGCCCTCGGGCGCGGCGATGATGTTCATCAGTGTGATGGACTTGCAGCCGTATTCGTTCTTCAGCACGTCGATGGCCGCGATTGCGCTGCCGCCGGTGGCAAGCATCGGGTCAACGATGAAAACCTGACGCTCGGAGATATCGGGCGGCATCTTGCAGTAATATTTCACCGGCTCATGGGTCTCCGGGTCGCGGAAGAGGCCGATATGACCGACCTTGGCCGACGGGATCAGGCTGATCATCGAATCGACCATGCCCAGTCCTGCGCGCAGGATCGGCACGATCGCCAGCTTCTTGCCGGCCAGCACGCGCACGGTCGCCTTGGCGACGGGGGTCTGGATCTCGACCTCCTTCGTGGGCAGGTTGCGCGTCGCTTCATAGCACATCAGCGCGGCGATCTCTCCGACAGCCTCGCGGAATTCCTTGACGCCGGTGTTGACGTCACGCAGGATCGACAGCTTGTGCTGCAGCAGCGGATGCTCAAGAATTTGCACTTTCCCCATGTGTTTCCTCCTTCTGTAAACGCGCAGCGCGTTCGCGCTCCGCTTGAGACAGGCGCAGATAGTTCGGGGTCAAGGCCGCGCCGTCGCAACGCTCGCCGGCCAAAAGCCGCGCGTGCGCCAGCAGCGCCACGCCCGAAGCCCTCTGCATTCTCTGATGCTCGGCGGCAAGGCGGCAATCCGGCATTGCCGTTCCGATGGTATTATAGCATAGCTGCGCCCCATCGCCAACTATTATTTTCGGTTTTTCTGTTTTTTTCAGCTCGGCCTCCAGCTTTTCGAGCGAGACCGCGCCGTCCTCGGTCAGACGGGTCAGCACTCCGCCCGAGCAGGAAAACAGCGCGCGGTAGACCTGCTCGCGCCGCGCGTCCATTGCGCAGCAGACCACGCCCTCGAACGCCGTCGCCTGCTGCGCCATCGCCTCGAGCGTCGAGACGCCGACGCAGGGCAGCTCGCGCGCCCACGCGAAACCCTTGGCCGCGGCAATGCCGATGCGGATGCCGGTGAAGCTGCCCGGCCCGGCGGCGCAGGCGACGGCCGTGACGTCCCGCACGGTGCGGCCGCAGGTCTCGAGCAGCTCCTGCCCCATTTGCAGCAGCGTGCGGCTGTGCGTCAGGCCGCAGTTGAGATAGCTCTCACCGAGCAGAACGCCGTCCTCCAGCAGAGCGACCGAGGCCGCCTTGGCGGAGGTCTCAAAGGCAAAGATCAGCATATTCCGCGCCTCCTTCGATCGTGATACGGCGGCGGTCGCCGCCCAGCGGCTCGATCGTGACATGGATCGCGCCGGAGAGCGCCTCCTCGACGTTCTCGCTCCACTCCACCGCGCAGACGCCGCCGCGCGCGAGATAATCCTCCCAACCGATGTCGAACAGCTCGTCGGCCGAGCCGAGCCGGTACATATCAAAATGGAACAGCGGCAGACGCCCGTCGGGATATTCGTTGACAATGGTGTACGTCGGGCTGGTGACGCGCATCTGGCTGCCCAATCCGCGCGCAAGCCCGCGCGTGAACGCCGTTTTGCCCGCGCCGAGGCCGCCGTGATAGGCGATGACCGCGCCGCCGTGCAGCGCCGCGCCGAGCCGCTGTCCGAGCGCCTCCGTCTCCTCCGGCGAGCTTGTAATAACCTGCATCTGCGCACTCCCCTTCCGTTTTCTGATTATAGATTATAGCACAGAATTCGTTTTTTTGCAAAAGGAACTTTCCCCATTTGACAGATTCGGCAAAGAATGCTATAATGCTCTGTATGAATGCTCTCATTTTTTCGGAACGGGAGGTGCTTGGATGGGCGGATTCATGAATCGGATGCGTGAGGCCGCAAAAAAAGGCGACATGATCCTTCTGGCGCTGTGCGTGATCGCGTCGCTGTTCGGCATCGTGCTCATCGCGGGCACGACCACCAACGCGACGGCCTCGGAAGACACCGGGCGCTATATCCTGATCCAAAGCGGCTGCCTGATCGCCGGAATTTTCATCTATCTGCTGCTGACGACCTTCGACATCGACATTCTCGCCAGCCAGCGCGCGATCCTCTTTGCCTTCAACTCGATCTTCATCCTGATGCTGCTGGTCTGGGGCGTGCAGGGCGAATCCGGCAACAGAAGCTGGCTGCATTTCCCCTTCCTGCCCTTCAACATCCAGCCGGCCGAGGTGGTCAAGCTGACCTATATCCTCATTCTGGCCAAGTCCATGAGTCTGCATCAGACGCGCATCTCCTCGCCGCGCAACGTTGTGCCGCTCACGCTGCAAATGATCTACATCGTCGTGCTGATCGTCGGCATCTCCAGCGACACGGGCGTCGCGCTGATCTTCATCTTTATTTTCATCGCCATGGCCTTTGTCGGCGGCGTGGGCTGGTATTGGTTCGCCGCGGCCATCGCCGCGCTCGGCGTCTCCTATCCGTATCTGTGGAAATACGCCATCCGAACCGACCAGAAAAACCGCATCCTCGCGCTGTACGACCCGACCATCGACCCGGACGGCCTGAACGAAATGTGGCAGACCAACCAGAACCTCAAGGCGCTGCGCAACGGCGGCCTGACCGGGCAGGGGCTGGGCAAGGGCAGCCTGACGAACGTCGGCGCGCTCCCCGCGCGTCACACCGACTCGATCTTCTCGGCAACCGGCGAGCAGCTCGGGATGGTCGGCTGCATTCTGATGCTCATTCTGCTCATCGCGATCGTCGCGCGCGTGATTTACGTCGCGGCCAGAACGCCGGACTTCACCAACCGCATGATCTGCGTCGGCATTGCCTCGATGTTCATCTTCCAGATCCTCATCAACATCGGCGTTTGCGTCGGTCTTGTGCCGGTCATCGGTCTGGCGCTCCCCTTCTTCAGCTATGGCGGCAGCTCGATCATCACCTCCTTCATGGCCGTCGGCATCGTCTCGGGCATCAGGATGCGACCATCGCCCGACATCAACGCGCACTATATCCGTCCTTACTGACCCCAAAGCGGAAGCTCTGTTTGGAGCTTCCGCTTTTTTCGGCGCGGTCGGGTTCACGATGCGGATAGCGGTAATGCAAAAATAAAACTTGCATTTTCTCCGCAAACTATATATAATGTAAGCAAAAAATTTCAAGAAGGAGATTTTTAACTATGCCTCTGGTAACTACAACCGAAATGTTCAAGAAGGCCTACAGCGGCGGCTATGCCATCGGTGCCTTCAACGTGAACAACATGGAAATCGTGCAGGGCATCACCGAGGCCTGCAAGGAGGAGCACGCTCCCGTGATCCTTCAGGTCTCCAAGGGCGCACGCGCCTATGCCAGCCACACCTATCTGGTCAAGCTGGTCGAGGCGGCCGTGCTTGATTGCCCCGACATTCCCATCGCGCTGCATCTGGATCATGGCCCCGACTTCGAGACCTGCAAGAGCTGCATCGACGGCGGCTTTACCTCCGTCATGATCGACGCCTCCTCCAGGCCCTTTGCCGAGAACATCGAGATCACCCGCAAGGTCGTTGAGTATGCGCATGACCACGGCGTCGTCGTTGAGGCCGAGCTGGGCACGCTGGCCGGCGTTGAGGACGAGGTGAAGGTCTCCGCCGAGGATTCCTCCTACACCCATCCCGAGGAGGTCGAGGAATTCGTCGCCAAGACCGGCTGCGACTCTCTGGCCATCGCCATCGGCACCTCTCACGGCGCCTATAAGTTCACGGCTGCACAGTGCACCAGAAACGAGAAGGGCATTTTGGTTCCGCCTCCCCTGCGCTTCGACGTTCTGCATGAATGCGAAAAGCGTCTGCCCGGCTTCCCGATCGTTCTGCACGGCTCTTCCTCCGTCCCGCAGGAGTTTGTCAAGATGATCAACACCTACGGCGGCAAGATGCCCGACGCGGTCGGCATCCCCGAGGAGCAGCTGCGTGAGGCCGCCCGCAGCGCGGTCTGCAAGATCAACATCGACTCCGACCTGCGTCTGGCCATGACCGGCACGATCCGCAAGTATTTTGCGGAGCATCCGGATCATTTCGACCCGCGTCAGTACCTCAAGCCCGCCCGCGCCAACATCAAGGAAATGGTTCGCCACAAGCTGGTGGACGTCCTCGGCTGCGCCGGCAAGGCTTAATCACAGCTTCTGTTTGGAACAAACCCCCGGAGCGCCGCAAATGCAGCGCTCCGGGGGTTTTGTTTCAGGCCGCCGGCTTCCCCGGCGGCCTTTTGTTATTTCTTTTCGTCCAGATAGCGGCAGGCACTGAGTGCGGCGGCCGCGCCGTCGGCGATGGCCGTAGCGACCTGCCGAAAGGCCTTCGTGCGGCAGTCGCCCGCAGCGAATACGCCGGGGGTACGCGTCGTGCAGCCCTCGTCGGCGATCAGATAGCCCCGCTCGTCGAGCGTCGCGACGGCGGCATAGGGCGCGTTGTCCGGCTCCGTGCCGACGGCAAGGAACACGCCGTCGACAGGCAGCTCCGTCTCCGTGCCCGTCTCGGTGTCCTTCAGGCAGACGCCCGTCAGCGTCTCGCCGCCGAGATAGGCCGTCACAACGGTCGAGAAGCGGATTTCGACGTTTTTCCGCTCCCGCAGCGCCTCGGCGAGCCGTTTTTCGCCTGTCAGGAACGCCAGATTCTGCACGATCACGACCCGCTCGCAGGTCTCGGAGAGCAGCAGCGCCTCCTGCAGGGCGGTGTTGCCGCCGCCGACCAGCGCCACGGTGTGCCCCTTGAAAAACGCCCCGTCGCAGACCGCGCAGAAGGACACGCCGTTGCCGATGCGTGCCTCCTCGCCGGGCAGGTGCAGGCGGCGGTGCCGCGCACCGGCGGCGATGATGACCGCGTCGGCCTCATAGGCGTCGTTCTCGCCGATGACCCGCTTACCCTGCGCGCCGTCCTCCACGGACACAACGGTGTCCATATCGACGTCCGCGCCGAGCTGCATCGCCTGCTCGAGCATCCGCTGGGCAAGCTCGTTGCCGGAGATCTCCGCAAAGCCGGGGTAATTTTCCAGCTTGGGGGAATAGGTGATCTGCCCGCCGAAGGTGTCCTTTTCGAGCACGAGGACGGATTTCCCGGCTCTGCGGGCGTAAATCGCCGCCGTCAGCCCCGCAGGGCCTGCGCCGACGACCAGTATGTCGCAGCGGCGGCTCAACGGTTCGCCTCCGCAAAGGCGCGGATGTTCGACGGATTTTCCACACGCTTGAACACGGTCTCGCCGTCGAGCACGAGCAGCGTCGGCGCCTGCTTCACGCCGAAGCGGCGCGCGGCGTCCGGGTCGAGGTCGACGAGCACCGTGTCATATTGCAGCCCGGCATCGGTCAGGAATTTCTTTGCCATGACGCATTTCGGGCAGGTCGCCGTCGTGAAGAGCACGAGGCGGCCGTTTTGACAGTTGGCCGGGCTTGTCTCGGCCGACTTCTGCTCCGGCTGCTCGCCGAAGCGGTGCGCCAGCGATGCGCCGACGTCATAGACCTTGCGATCCTTGAACTCCTGCGCCTTGCCGTCGTTCCAGTTCTGCACGGGACGGTAGTAGCCGGTGATGCGGCTGTAGACCTCGGTCGTGCGTCCGCATTTCGGACAGGTGTACTGCTCCCCGCTCAGATAGCCGTGGTCGGGGCAGACGGAATAGGTCGGCGAGATCGTGTAATACGGCAGCTTATAATTGTCCGCGATCTTGCGCACGAGGTTCGCCGCCGCGCGCCAATCCGGCAGCTTTTCGCCGAGGAAAGCGTGGAAGACCGTGCCGGAGGTATAGAGCGTCTGCAGGCGGTCCTGAATGTCCAGCGCGGAAAAAATATCCTCGGTGTAGCCGACGGGAAGGTGCGACGAGTTCGTGTAATACGGCGTGCCGTTGTCCTTGGCGGCGGTAATGATGTCGGGGAAATCCTTCTTGTCGTGCTTGGCCAGACGATAGGTCGTCGACTCGGCAGGCGTCGCCTCGAGGTTATACAGGTCGCCGTACTGCTCCTGATAGTCGCTCAGACGCTCGCGCATATGGTTGAGCACCTCGACGGAGAAGTCCTGCGTCTCCTTATGGGTCATATCCTTGCGCAGCCATTTGGCGTTCAGGCCGACCTCGTTCATGCCGATCAGGCCGATGGTCGAGAAATGGTTCGCAAACGTGCCCAGATAGCGCTTGGTGTAGGGATAAAGTCCCTCGTTCATCAGGCGGGTGATGACGTCGCGCTTGATCTTCAGCGAGCGCGCCGCGATGTCCATCAGGCGGTCGAGCCGCTGATAGAACTCGGCCTTGTCCTTGGAAAGATAGGCGATCTTCGGCATGTTGATCGTCACGACGCCGACCGAGCCGGTCGACTCGCCCGAGCCGAAATAGCCGCCGGACTTCTTGCGCAGCTCGCGCAGGTCGAGACGCAGACGGCAGCACATCGAGCGCACGTCGCTCGGCTGCATGTCGCTGTTGACATAGTTGGAGAAATACGGCGTGCCGTATTTGGCCGTCATTTCAAAAAGCAGGCGGTTGTTCTCGGTCTCCGACCAGTCGAAATCCTTCGTGATGGAATAGGTCGGGATGGGGTACTGGAAGCCGCGGCCGTTGGCGTCGCCCTCGATCATGACCTCGATGAAGGCGCGGTTGACCATGTCCATCTCCCGCTTGCAGTCCTTATATTTGAAGGGCATCTCGCGGCCGCCGACGATCGCGGGCAGCTCGGCCATGTCGTCCGGGACGGTCCAGTCGAGCGTGATGTTTGAAAACGGCGCCTGCGTGCCCCAGCGCGACGGCGTGTTGACGCCGTAGATGAAGGACTCGACGCATTTTTTCACCTGCTCATAGCTCAGATTGTCGGCCTTGACAAAGGGCGCGAGGTAGGTGTCGAAGGACGAGAACGCCTGCGCACCGGCCCATTCGTTCTGCATGATGCCGAGGAAGTTGACCATCTGGTTGCACAGGGAGGCCAGGTGCTTGGCCGGAGCGGAGGTGATCTTGCCGGGCACGCCGCCCAGCCCCTCCTGAATGAGCTGCCGCAGCGACCAGCCCGCGCAGTAGCCCGTCAGCATGGACATATCATGGATGTGCAGGTCGCAGTTCTTGTGCGCCTGCGCGATCTCGTCGTCATAGATCTCGCTGAGCCAGTAGTTGGCCGTGATCGCGCCGGAGTTTGAGAGGATCAGACCGCCGACGGAGTAGGTCACGGTGGAATTCTCCTTCACGCGCCAATCCTGCACCTTGACATAGCTGTCAACGAGCGCCTTGTAGTCCAGCAGCGTCGTGCGCATGTTGCGCATCTTCTCGCGCTGGCGGCGGTAGAGGATATACGCCTTGGCAACGTCATCGTAGCCCGCGCGGATCAGCACGGATTCGACGCTGTCCTGAATATCCTCCACGGCGATTTTGCCGTCCTTGATCTTCGGCTCAAAATCCGCCGTGACCTTCAGCGCCAGAAAATCGATCGTCTCGTCGTTATATTGCTTATTCTGGGCGTCGAACGCCTTGCGGATCGCCTGACTGATTTTTTTCAGGTCAAAGCTGACCGTTTTGTCGTTCCGTTTGATTACCTGATACATAAGCTCCTCCTCTTTTTTGCTCAGACCCCGCGCAGCTCCGTCTGCGGGATCCATTCCCTCGCCGCAGCAAGGCAGCAGCTGCGCTTCTCCTCGGAGACGGCGTGAAGCCCCGCCTCCAGCACGTCGCCGCTGTCGACAAATTGCTGCAAATAGTATCTCTGCGCGCCGCGCAGCCATGCGCCGATGGCCGAAAAATCCTCCGGCTCATGCAGCTCGTCGACCACCGTCGTGCGGAATTCATAGGGCACGCGCCCCTGCATCAGGAGCGCCGCGCTCTCGCGCACGGCCGGCAGCACGCCGTCCCGGCCGCAGGTCGCGGCGTATTTTTCCGGCGAATTTTTGATGTCCATCGCCACGTAGTCGACCAGCCCGGCCTCCAGCACCGCCCGCAGCGCGGCCGGATGCGTGCCGTTCGTGTCGAGCTTGACGGCGAAGCCCATGGCGCGGAGCTTGCCCAGCAGCTCCGGAAGCTCCGGCGCAAGCAGCGGCTCGCCGCCGGTCACGGCCACGCCGTCGAGCAGCCCCTGCCGGCGGCGCAGGAAATCGAGCAGCTCCTCCTCGGAGATGCCCGGCACGCCGCGCAGCAGCCCCGCGTTGTGGCAGAAGGGGCAGCGCAGGTCGCAGCCCTGCAAAAAAACCGTGCAGGCCACGCGCCCCGGAAAGTCCAGAAGCGTCAGCTTTTGCAGACCGCCGATTCGCACGGCACCCACCTCCTGTGCATAAGCTGTTTATATCTTGTGATTACGCATGATAATAGACACAATATCTTGTATCCGTGGATAGTTTAGCATACTTGCCCCGGTCTGTCAACATCAAAGTTCGTCTTTCTTTGATACCATTTGTAACGCTTCCGTCAAATTTTACATGGAAACGGCTTGCGTTTTCCGGACGGACATGCTATAATGCATCCATACGGTGCATTTGCATGAAAACAAACAGAAACAGGAGCATACACTATGAAAAGAATTTTCCGTCGGGGACTTTCGTTTCTTCTTGCGGCGATCCTGCTGCTCGGTTTGGGCGCGGAATGCTTCGCCGAGGGCACGCTGAGCGAGTTCACCGACCTCTCCTTTACCCTGCCGGGCGATCCCGGCACCGCGCGGCTTGCGCCGCAAAACACCTCCGCCGGCGAGACGCTGTTCCTGCCGTCGCAGGCCGCCTGCAAGGCGCTGACCGTCCACTTCACGCCCAATAACACGGCAGCGGAGTTCACCGCTGTCGGCGCGCTCGGCACGGCGGAGCTTTCCGACGGCGCGTCGCTCGATCTTCCGGCGCTCTGCGGCGCAGGCGACCGCTTTGAGCTGACGCTGCGCGCGGCCGTCAACGAGCTGGCATGCGAACGCAGGCTCACGGTCATCTGTACCGACGGCATCGCCAGTATGTACCTCAAGAGCGACGATCCGGTCGGGCACGGCCGCGAATGGGTCGAATCCACAAAATCGAACAAGGCCACCGGCACGATGCTGATGCTCAACGCTGCGGGCGAGGCCGTCTATGACGGCAAGCTGACGCAGATCAAGGGGCGCGGCAACTCGACCTGGCTTCAGGCAAAGAAGCCCTATCAGATCAAGCTGAAAGAGAAGACTGACCTGCTGCAAAGCGGCGAGAAGGCAAACGCGAATAAGACCTGGATCCTGCTGGCCAACGCCGTCGACGCCTCGCTGCTGCGCAACCAGATCGTCTATACCATGGCCGGGCAGTCCGGTCTGGCCTGCGCCGTGCAGTGCCGCCCGGTGAACCTCTACTATGACGGCGAATACCGCGGCGCTTACCTGCTCAGCGAAAAGGTCGAGATCAACAAGGGGCGCGTGGATATTCACAAGCTCGAGGACGATTTTGAGACGGCCAACCCGGACGTGACCGATTTCGACGCGCTGAGCGTCGCCACGGACGTCACGGCCAACGGCGCGGCCTATGTCTATTGCGAGGGGCTGAACACCCCGGCCGATTATTCCGGCGGCTATCTGCTCGAGATGGACACCAAGCCCCGCGCCGAGGCCGAAAAGTGCTATTTCCGCACGAAGCGCAATCAATACGTTGTGGTCAAAAGTCCGGAATTTTGCAGCAAGGACGCCATGGCCTATATCGCGGGCTATTATCAGGAATATGAGGACGCCGTCTACGGCCACGGCACGAATCCCGAGACCGGCAAACCGCTCAGCGACTATGTCGACCTTGAGAGCGTCGCGCAGTGCTATCTGGTCAACGAGGTGACCAAAAACCTCGACACCTTCCGCTCCTCGGCCTACCTCTATAAGGACACCGGCGAGAGCGTCATGAAGATGGGGCCGATCTGGGACTATGACCTCTGCCTCGGAACGGGCGGCGAATACCCCACGGGCTTCTATTCGCTGCTGCATCCGCTGGTTCTGCAGCTCTATCAGTACGGCGATTTCCGCGTCACCGTCCGCGAGGTCTATGAGAACCGGATGCACCCGATCATCGGGCAGCTGCTCTCTGAGAAGGGCACGGCGCTGGCCTCCATCGCCGAGCTGCGCGACACGCTTGCCCCGTCTGCGGCCGCGAATGCCGTGCTCTGGGGCGGCACGTCCGGCCTCTGGAGCGAGCGCGTCGATGATGTCGCCGTCTACCTCCGCGAGCGCGACGCCTTCCTGACGGAGGCCTATTCCTCCTGGAACAGCGAGACCGCCGACCCGATCGCCGCGAAGGAATATTCCGACGTCCGTCCCGACGACTGGTATTTTGACAACATCATGCTCGCCACAAACGCGAAGCTCTTCGGCGGTATGCCCGACGGCAGCTTCCACCCCAACGACAACGCCACGCGCGCCGAGGCCACAAAGGTGCTCTATTCGATCTCCGGCGAGACCGTCTCCGGCGAGGGCTACGGCTTCAACGACACCGCGGCCGACGCTTGGTATATGCCCGCCATTCTCTGGGCAAAGCAGAGCGGCGTCGTCAACGGCTATGAGGACGGCAGCTTCCGCCCTGAAAATCCGATCACCCGCGAGGAATTCGCCGTTCTGCTCCATCGCATGAGCGGTTCGCCCGCCGTTGAGGCCGGCGACGCCGTCAAGGCCTGCAAGGACTTCGATCAGGTCTCGCTCTTTGCGCGCGACGCCATGACGTGGGCGGTCGAGAACCAGATCATCCGCGGCTATCTTGACAGCACGGTGCAGCCGCTCAACAGCATCACCCGCGCCGAGCTGGCCACCATGATCCTGCGGTATTACCGTCAATTTGTCGAACAATGAAAAACCGCCGCGGCGCACCGGAAATCGCGTGCGCCGCGGCACTTTTTGAGGCAGCTCCCCTATCAGCCCAGGGATCCTCTGATTCAATCGCAAGAGCGGTCAGCGAGGGATTTTGCTCCAAATTGAAGTTTGGAAATTGCAGGAATCCTTTGTGTATTTCAAGGGAAGCTCTGATTCAATCGCAAGAGCAGTCAGCGAGGGATTTTGTTCCAGATTGAGGTTTGGAAATCGCAGGAATACTTTGTGTATTTCAAGATTTTCAAACCGATAAGCTGGGGCAAAAGACCCGCTGAGCGCCGCAGCCGATTGATTCAGAGGTTCCCAAGATTCAAAATACGCAGGATATCCTCGCGGGCGCGCAGACCCCGGATGCGCTGCTGCACCTCGCCGTTCTGCATCAGCACCAGCGTCGGAACGCTCAGAATGTCGAATTTGCGCGTCAGCGTCTCCTCCGCGTCAACATCCACGCGGCAGAACTTGCATTCCGCGCCGTAATCGGCGTCAAGCGCCTCCAGCGTAGGCGCAAACGCGCGGCAGGGGCCGCACCGATCGGCGTAAAAATCGATCAGAACCGGCCGCCCCGCGTGCTCGACCTCGCTGCGATAGTTTTCCATGGTCAGATCCGTCATAAAAATCGCCTCCCTGCATAGTATGCGCAGGGAGGCGAAAATTTTTCATATTTGGGCAGGAAATGCGCCGGAATCCGCTTATTTCACGGCGTCGACGATCAGCTGCACGCAGCGCTCCTCGCCGAGGACGCCGCTGTTCAGGCAAAGGTCGTAGTTTTTCGCGACGCCCCACGCCCGGCCGGTGTAGTTTTTGTAGTAGACCATGCGCTTTTTGTCCTTGTCCTCCAGACGCTTTTCAATGGCCTTTTCGTTCGCGCCGTAGCGCTCGATCACGCGCTTGGCGCGGCTTTCCATGTCCGCATGGATGAAGATGTGCAGGCAGCTTTCGTTGTCCCGCAGAATGTAGTCCGCGCAGCGGCCGACGATCACGCAGTTCCCCTTTCTGGCCAGTTCCTCGATCACCATCGACTGCTCGATGTACAGCTTGTCATAGACCGACAGCGAATCGACCATGCGCTGGTTTGCCGTTGCCAACGAGAACAGCAGGCTGCTGCGCGCGTTGGCGTATTCGCCGCTCTCTTCAATAAATTCCGGGGAAAATCCGCTGCGCTGCGCGACCTCCTTGACCAGCTCGCCGTCGTAAAAGGCATAGCCCAGCTTTTCTGCGACCGCGCGGCCGATGCTGCGGCCGCCGCTGCCAAATTCCCGGCTGATGGTGATAATGTTCTTCATTGCAGCAACCTCCTTGCTTCTTTCGGCTTCGGGGAACGCACGGGACGTTCTCCCTTCTGATTGTATTATATCACAGCTTATCCGATTTTGGAATCAAAATTTTCGTTGCTTTTCGCAAAAAACGCCCGCCGCTTCTTCGCAGCGTGGAGCCGACTCCCCACCTCCTGCTTCTGCCGCGCGCGCTTTCCTTTTCGGAAAGCGGAGCGCCTCAGGCGGCGGCGCAGAGACGCGTGCTTTTTGATACTAGGGGACCTCTGATTCAGTATTTTAATCAAGGGAACCTCTGAATCAATCGGCTGCGGCGCTCAGCGGGTCTTTCGCCTCAACTTATCGGTTTGAAAATCTTGAAATACGTAAAGTATTCCTGCGATTTCCAAACCTCAATTTGGAATAAATTCCCTAGCTGACCGCTCTTGCGATTGAATCAGAGGTTCCCAAGAATCAGTATGAAAAATTGACCTGCCGCAGCCTGCCCCGCCTGCGTAGAAAAAAATTCTTGCTTTTTCCAACGCCAGCGTTTATAATAATTGAAGCACGCCGGTGTGATGGAATTGGCAGACGTACGGGACTCAAAATCCACAACGCCGTTTCATACCACCTTGGCGTAAACCCTTGATTTTACAAGGCTTTTTGATAACTGAATATGGTTCTTGTTTTTAATGTCCCTCCACGATGTCCCTCCAATTTCTCGGGCAGGACATCGGGAGATGACTTAAAATATGAGATGCCGGTGTGTTGGAATTGGCAGACGAGGCGGACTCAAAATCTACTTCGCCGTTTCATACCACTTTGGCGTAAACCCTTGATTTTACGGGGGTTTTTGAAAACTGAATATGTAACTTGCTTTTAATGTCCCTCCACGATGTCCCTCCGATTTCTCGGACAGGACATCGGGAGACGACTTAAAATATTAAATGCCGGAATGATGGAATTGGCAGACGTGCTGGACTCAAAATCCAGTGGTGGCGACACCGTGCGGGTTCGACCCCCGCTTCCGGCACCAGACCTTAACAGCTCGTAAACCCTTGATATATCGGGGTTTGCGGGCTTTTCTTTATGCTCTGCACTCTTAATAGCGTCCCTCGCACATCAGCAAATTTTCCATTTTCAGGCTGATTTTAGGAGGGACATTGGAGGGACATAGAGCATTAAGCGGAGGGATATACGCCTAAAATCGCATTGGCAGACGCAACCTTTGAGGTGAAATTCAAGTGCGTGTAAATGTTTGAGGTGGTCGAAATATCGCTGTGACCCAACCACTCCTGAATTTCTTTCAGGCTTACACCGTTTGCGTACAACAGGCTTGCACAGCTATGCCGCAGATCATGAAAGCGAATCTTCCGCATACCGTTCTTTTGCAGAATCAGCGGAAAATGCTGTGTGAGATATCCGGGCTTCACAAGTTCACCGATCTCGTTGACATAGATATAACCGGTGTATTTTTTGCAATAGGAACGCCCGCATAGTTTTTGATTCAACCCCTGCTGTGCTTTCAGACGGTGCAGCAATTCTTCAAACGGTGGGACAAGCGGCAGACTGCGGTAGCTGGATTTCGTCTTTGTCCGATCCTTTTGGATGATCTTGCTTTTGCCGTCTATGGTTGCCTGTGTAACCGTGTGACGAATGGTGATTGTTTTCTTTTTGAAATCAATCGCATCCCACTTTAAGCCGACTGCTTCACTTCGGCGCAGTCCGTAAAATGCACCGAGGATAACGCCAAGCTCTATGGGGTCGCCTTTGACGATTTCAAAAAGACGATTTAGCTCATCTTCTTCGTAAGCGCTCCCGACGAACTTTTCTTTTTTCGGCCGTTCAATGCGATCCGCTGGGTTCGTATCAATCAAACCGAGTTTGAAAGCGTGCTGTAAGGCTTTACGGATATTGGCGTGGCGGTGTATGACCGTGTTTGCGGAAACACCCCGCACCGTCAATTCGTAGGTGTAGTAATCTTGTATATGCTTTGGCGTGACCTCGCACAGAGCCAGTCCGGGGTGGTGTTTCTCAAAGTACGGAATGATTTTGCTTTTTATCGTCATAGAATACGCTCCGTAAGTTGTTTCCTCCACATTCTTTTTTGTCATATCCAGCCAGTCGAGCAGAAATGCCGTAAAAAGAATTGTGCCTGCGGGGGCTTTGCCTGTGCTGCGTTCGATTGCTCTTGCCTCTAATTCGGCTTCTTTTGCGGCACGAGCTTCGGAAAGCATTTTTTCGGCACGCTTTTTGTTTCCCTTTACGGTTAGGCCCGTGGACTTCGACGGTGTGTGCCGTTTACCGTATTCGTCCACATAGTTCAGCACCATATGATAGTACCCGTTTTTTTCTCGCAGATGTCCTGCTACCATAATAAAACCTCCTTTGATTGGTACAGCGTAGATTCATCTGCCATTGACATTTATATTGTAGCAGAAAGAACCCCATAGGCCAAATGTGCAAACGAGGTTTTACGCAGTAGATTTATCTATCAATTCCAAGTATTCCAGAATGTTGAGCTTCGGGATTCGATAACGGCGGCCGACGATAAAACTCTTGATTTTGCCGGACTTCAAAAGCCGATAAGCGGTTTTGTCGCAGATACCGCCGAGCATTTCACACATTTGCTCGACATTGACTACATCGGGATAATCCGTGAATAACATTTTATAGGCTGTCTGTGATTCCATAGGCAGCCCCCTTAACGATTCTTCGGGATAATCTCGTAGTCATATCCTTTTCTCTGATTACAATAGGTGCAGGTGTCTTTCTCGGTCTGCTGCGGGTCAATCCTGCGTAAAGAATAAGCGCCCGTACCGTAGAAATTGTCGGCACAAGCGCTGCAAAGGCAAAGAATTAACTTTTTCGGCACACTCTCGATCAGACCGATACTGACTGCCAGAGCGTGATTGATACCGTGTATATGCTTTTCGGACAAGTGACCGATAAAGTTACCCAAGCGACGCTTATCCACGGTTCGCAGTTGTTCCAAAAGGACGATAGAGGGCAATTCCAAGCCGTTTTCGGCGTCGATGTAGTAATGGGTAGGTAGTTTCGGCTTTGCGTCCTTTTTGCTTGTAATAGAAGCGATAATTACCGTAGGACTGTGCTTGTTGCCGACATCGTTCTGAATGATAACGACGGGGCGATAACCCTCTTGTTCCGAGCCGATCCCGTGTCCTAAATCAGCGTAATACATATCGCCTCGTAAATATGTGTGATTCATAGTGTTATGACCTCCTTTGAAAATTTAGGCGGTTAGCCGCCTATGTAGAGGTCAAAGACAGAACAGAATTAAGGTCGGGAAGATATAAACATTCTCCGTTTCAATAGACCCGTCCTGCCTTTTGACCTTGTATAAAGAAACAATCCTATTTGTCCTCGACACCCCGGATTGCTGCGGGAAGTCATCAAACGGCTGTCGGCTTGTCAGCTCCACGGGAATCTCACCCCCGGCAGGTTCTCTGTCGGCTGCTCTCATTGCCTGCGACGGATCACGCACGAAAAACGCTTCAACGCTCGGACTGTGACTGAACAGGAGTATCATTGTCCCTATTGCTTGTCGTCGCCATATCGGGAGCCGCCCGATACTGATAGCCGACTGTTATTCGCTCTTTGCAGAAAATGAAAGCCAAAGACCTAAAAACATACAGGTGAAATCTCGTTGCTTTCTTTCCCGCAGATCGTGGCGCAGCCGCTAATGTGGCTTATGCTCATCACAACAGCAATAGGAATGTGTTTGATGAATGGGTATTCAGTTGTCAAAGGACACGCCCATTCACCGCATAAAAGAGGAAAACAGGCAGAGAGTTTTCGTACCTCTCCACCTGTTTCCTCACTTAATGATGATTGTTCAACCACCTATTCAAGAATTTTTTTCAATCTTTTTTCAGCCGCCGATATGGATTTCCCGATGGCCTGAAAGGTACAACCCTCCTTTTCAGCGATTTGTGCGTATGTAAGCCCCATAAAGTAATATAGTATGAGCCGCCGTCTCTGTACTTCGGGCAGTTGCTTAATAGCTCTGTGCAGGGCCTCATACCGTAAGTTCCGAAATACCGTTTCCTCCACCGATTCCGGGGGCATTGCCGCCCGACTGTATAGAGAAATCTCGGTAAGCTCTGAATGTTCATAATGCCTGTCCCATTCATTGAGAATAGAAAGGTCGTCCAATTCAAAGCGGTTTAGTACCTCGAATAACTCTTTTGTTATCTGTAATTCCCGTAACATACCTTGTCCGTCCTGAAAGGAAAGAAAATGCTTGTCCTCTTTTTCGGTAAGTGTGTAGGGATTATATTTGTCTTTTCTGCGTTTTGGACGCTTCTCGTCCATGGTCGTTTACCTCCGATCAATCTGATTTTTTTGAGATTCAGATTGATCGGGAGGGCTACGGCAACCGACACTATAAAAAGTCGAAATACCGCAAATTATAAAAACGCACCTACATAGCGACAAATTTCGCCGTGCAAGTGCGTTTGTTTCATTATATCTATGGCATATCAGTTCAGTATGTAAGCCGCAATGCCCCTTTGTAGGGCAAGTGCTTTTTTTGATGGAACACCTCTGATAATGCCTATGTCATAGACTCATATTCGCTGCTCATTACAAGCAGCGGAACGCCGAGTGTACTCCAGCGCATAAAAAAATCCCTCCAATCCAAAAAACTTGGATTTGGAGGGTATAGGCGTGTTGAATTGCCCCGACAAAACCTCGTTTTTTTATTTGGCGGGGTTGGTATTCTATATTGAGTTCAGTTAATTGCGAACTGTCCGTACATTTATAATTGAATTGCTGTGCCATTATAAAGATGGCATAAATCCATATAATTATATATGGAGGTGGACTGTAAGTGCATAACCAACCTGAAACGCTGGGGTGTATCATCAGGGCTGCTCGTGAGAACGCCGGAATTACCATAGAAGCGTTGGCAAACAAAGTGGATATTACCGAGCGATACCTATACAGGATCGAGAACGAGGGCAAGAAACCAAGTTTTGATGTCCTACATAAGCTCGTCCGAGAATTGAACATTTCTGCGGATTCGATTTTCTACCCCGAGAAGCCGTCCAAAGATTCCGAGGTAGAAAATCTCCTCCGTATGCTTTCAGCTTGCGATGAACGGTCGCTCGCCGTCGTCAAAGCAACTGTGAAAGCCTTAATTGATACTGCACCCGAAAAGTAGCCGTAAGGCTGCTTTTTACTCTATATAAAAAACAGAGCCGATAAACCTGTGATTGCTCACTTGTTCATCGGCTCTGCGTCTTATGCGTCTGGCTCTTTGATGACGGTTATCTGCAGATCTTTTACACCAATCAATGTTTCCTGTTTGCATTTCGGGCAGTAAAGAGGATAGTTTTTCAAAACTGTATCTTCTCTAATTCTGTCACGGGTTTTACTGCCACAAAAGGGACAGCGTATCCATTGCATTTCCATTTGTTTTGCCTCTCATACTTAATCATTGCTAATGCGGATAAAATCTAAAATCTGTTTTTTCACATCATCTGGCGTTTTAACTTTATAGGTAAAAGACGGTGTCGCATTATCCGATATCCATACTTCTGAATAATCTTGATTAAAGTTTATTGACGAATCAAATGTATTATCAGAACGATAGAAAGTAATTTTATTTGTGCTGTCCCTATCTTCGGTGCGGCTGCGGCTACTTTCTTTTTTGTTTATTTCCAATGTTTCTATAAAAACCAATATGTGGTCGAGAGTATCTCTGTCAATAATATCTACATTCCCATCTTCGGTTGTCATTTTAGCATAGGATATATTACTTTTTCTTACCGACGGGTTATTAGTAATGACCTCCGATACTGTTGAAAATTGAGGACGGTCAGGAATAAGACATATTGCGATTGCGGCAATAAGTATAACTGAAACCACCCCAGCTATTCCGATTGTTTTCTTAATATTCATGATATTCTTAATCCTTTCTTTTGGATTTCCCTCACTAAATGCAATAGAGGTTCCAACTGTTTGTTTTTGAATAGATAAATTTAATAAAGACTGGCTATATTCTTTCCGAATGTCTGTATTCGCTTTTCGTATTACGCTTTCATCACAAGACATTTCCATATCAGCAACAAAGAGCCTAAATGCAATCCAAACTAACGGGTTAAACCAATGGAGAGCAAGAACGGCATAAGCCAAAATTTTCAGTATATTATCACGCCGCCGAATATGTGTTTGCTCATGTAAAATAATATACTCTTGCGTATTGTCAAAACTTTTAGGCAAGTATATATTCGCATTAAAAAGGCCAGCAACAAAAGGAATTTTTATTTTCTCTGAAATAAAGATATTATCTCTTAAATGTACTGAGTTATCTAATACTCTTTTTATTCGTATATAAGAAACAATACTGTATATTAAAAGTATCAGAACGCCGCTATACCAAATCACTTTTCCCACAAAAATGGTAACTTGATATACATTGAAAGTGTTATCTAATACAGTAGATGACACAATTGGATTAAGGGCGTTATCAATAGCCTTTACGCCTGTTTCAACATAAGGAGTTTCAATATAAAGCATATCTGTGGATAGTGGCGTAGCGTTAAACGGAAGTATGCTAAAAAAACTTTCAAATGAAAATGGAATAATAAGGCGGGAAAACGCCACTGCCCATAAAATATACGAAAAAATTTTAGGAGCTTTCTTTAAGCATAAACGGGCAATCATTGTAATAATAATTGCAAAGCTTCCGACAAGGCTCATATTTACAATGTCAATGAAAATCTTATCACTCATAATTATTTCTCCGCATTTTGATTGATAATTTTTTGTATCTCGTCAATCTCCCTTTTGCTAAGTTTTTTCTGCCTTGTAAAAGCCGCTAAAAACTGCGGGAGTGATCCGTTAAAAGTTTCGGTTACAAATCCTTCACTTTGCTTTGTATACCATTCCTGTTTTGATATAAGTGAATGGACGCTCCCCGAATTGTTTAAGAAAATTCCTTTATCAGTCAGCCGTTTCAGCATAGTATATGTGGTTGATTTTTTCCATTGAAAAGTCTGCTCGCATAGTTTAACAATCTCTCCAGAGGATATCGGTTCATTTTCCCAAATCAAATTTGCAAATTTAAGTTCCATATCTCCTAATTTATAATTCTTCATCATGTATGTGCCTCCTTTTGGTCTACATCTATTAGTCCTCATATAGTCTAACACTTGTAGACCTGATTGTCAATACATTTTGCAAATTTTTCAAGTTTACAAACGGAGGTGGTTTTCTTTCAGTTTTATTAGCAACAGGAACATGAAGAAATATGTTGATTTATGCTATGACATAATTTTGCATTTGACAACTATTACTTTTGATAGAAAACTAATATTTTGTGATATGTAAGGCAAAAGAGGAAACAGAGGTAGTGTCTTTGTTCCCTCTTTTTAGGCTAATACTGCGGCACACCGTACCCCATAATCTCATAATATCCAACGGCATAGTGATTCTCTCGGCAGCTATCACCGGAATTGCCCTCTACGGTGTAAACTGTTCCGTTCTCGACTTTCTCAACGATTCCTACATGGTCGGATTCTCCGTCCTGCGGGCCTGACGAGCCTCGGTAGTAGTCCGCTTTTTGTCCTGGCTCCACGGATTTCTCCATTTTGCCCCATGCGCGGTCACGGTAATTTTTATCGGATTTGTAGGAATAGTGATCGACCAAAAGCGGCTGCCCCAGAGGAATCGCCTCAACCATTTTGCTCGATTCGTGTGCAAGCTGGCTGCTTTGCTGTTCAAACTTCTCCGCTTTCTCGTTGTAGTAGTCGATTCTCCGTTGCTTTTTTTCTTCGTATGAGTTCATAGCATATTGCTCCTTTACTTACATAAAAATAGCCTCCTGCGAATATCCGCAGAAAGCAATTACAAGCCCATCATTTCACGCACAACACGGTCGGCCATTTTGACCGCGCCCACGAGGACGAGCATATTAAAAACAAGCTCCCCGATATAGCTCCATACCATAGAAACCGCCGCAGCGTTCGGGTCAACCACGGGCGGGGCCGAAGCAAACAGGGAGAAGATAATACAGGCAAGCACGATAATAGCCCCCTCCAAGCAGACGGCGGCATAGGATTTAATAAAGCTCTTGCCGACATTCTGCGAGGGTTCGCCTGCAAAAGCGGAGAGAGGTACGGGCGCAATCGCCGTGTAAAGGTACAACTTAAAGAACCTGCCGTAGACCGTCATTATCATAATGAAAGACAGTACCGTAATGAACAGGCCGCCGATCAGCGTCACCGCCCATAGTGGGATAGATTCAAAAAATCCGCAGTCCTCAACCGCTGTTACAATTTCAGATGGTAAAACCGTCTGACCCGCTGCGCCGAATCCTGCGGCGGTCATAATGGTGGAAATAAGTCCCTGTACGATATTGAACAAAGCCATCATCAGTTCCAGACCGTAGGTGACGGCGGCCTTTGCCAATGCAAAGCGGATAAAGATCTTTAATGCGTGCTCCGGCTTTTTCAGTTCTGCAAACGAGCCGCAGGTTTTCATAACGCCGACAACAAAGAACAACACGAGCAAGGCAAGCCCTATCGCCTGCACCGCACCGTGAATATTGACAATCACATTCCAAATCGTGCCGCCCTTAAACTGTTCGGGGGATTGGGTGATAAGCTGCCATATCTCGGCAAGTTTGCTGTTCCAAGTTTCAAGGGCGTTTTCAAGATTTTGTACGACCCAGTTATCCGACAACAAAATCACCTCCCGTCCGTTCACGGTAGCCCTCGATTTCAATATCGCAGTCAACTTCGTTGCCCCAAGCGTCCCAGCCGTCCGCTTTTTCTCTTGCGAAAAGCTCTACACGGGGCAGGTCGCCCACAAGCTCAATGATTTTATCCCTTGCCTCGTCGGGCTTTTGACTGTGACCGCGCAAAGGACTGATAATAAATTGATGAACACGGTTTGATTTTCTTTTCGGGTGGCCTTTGGTGGCAAGCAGGCAGATTTCGGCGTTTCCTCTCGTCCAGAAACCTAAACCGTAAAACCAGCCTTTTCCGCTTTTGTTGAGTTTGAGCCAGACAAAGGCTATGCTTTTATACTCAAATCCCCACGCCTTAATTACCCGCAGCGCTTCCCGTAGCTGAGGGAAAGTCGCCCAAAGAAAAAGAATCGAATCCTTTTCGGATAGTTCGGAAACGGGTAAACGGCAAAGCTCGTCAATGCTCATCGTGGGATAATGCTTTTCAGCCGCACCCTGTACGCCGTTTCGTTCATACCGCCACGGCGGGTCAGCGTAAATAATGCTGTATTTCTTCACAGCGTCCTCCTTTCAGGCATAGTAAGGGCAGG
>OLGE01000519.1_pt1 | contig 45302 bp, 77 predicted proteins | sample 1605151 | NCBI WGS metagenome assembly OLGE01 (sample SAMEA3888912, study PRJEB22519) | human gut metagenome | biome: human gut; feature: human-associated habitat; material: faeces | place: Denmark | collected 2010
TTATAAAGAAATCTTCAAATTTATCCTGCATAAAATGTATTTCAAATTCCTCTGGTATTTCTATTATTAATTTCATTTTTTATACTCCTTCTAATTCATGTATACATTCCGTCTGCTGCCACACTCTTAGAGCATTGCTCACACCTTTAATTTATTTAATATTTCCGCAGCCGATTCCAAATCGTTTGTTTCAACTGCTTCAAGATATTTATTTTCTAATCTTTTATGGTATCCAATTGCTTCGGATCGTGTCATTTTCTTCAAATATGTATCCGCATAAGTGCCTGTAGGGACTGCCGGCAATTGTTTTGTAACTTTATCCCGGCTAGATTCTGTAGGCATATTCTTAATAGTATCTATAACCATTTTCCTATATGCCTGTATTGCATCTTGCATTAATGTGGCAAAATCGTCTAAATCAACATTTTCTCCAAGTATTTCTTCTACAGGAAGGTCAAATGTAATATTTGTTCCTGTACTATTTAGCTTGTTTATAAGCTGTTCCCTGCTGATTAAATCTTTCATGTTTCCTCTTGGCAGACTTTCAGACTCACACTTTATTATCTTGATTGCTTTTTTCAGCCCTATGACAAAATAATCACTTTCTTCTGGTTCTTGTAGCGGACCAAGTTCCGCGCATGTGTCAAGATCTGCATATGAAAGTTTTTTCTCCTCATCTAACTGTTGCAAAACTTCATTAACATCATAGGCTGTTGGCGTATTGTTAATCATATTAGCAACATCTATTTCAGAAAAACACAATTTGTCAGGCTGTCTTAAATGTCCTGGATCGATAAAATCAATTAACTTATCCGCATCAATTAGTCTCATTTTCCCCTCCTATGTCATCTATTGCTCTTGAATATTCATCATAGAGATTGTCATCATTAACACACATATTTATTAAGCAATACAAATATCCCTGAGCATATTCTATGCTGCACTGTTTTGTCTTAATTTTATTTTTTAAAATTATGTATTCGGACTTAAAATCCTTGCCTGTGACTTCTGCCGTTCCTGTTTCTTTCATTTTTTCGAAGTAAAATTTTATTGGCTCTCGTTTTTCCTGAACCATACCAAACCTCACAGCGATATTGTAAGTACACACATCCCTTTTTAGCCTGTCTGGTATTTTTTGTAGTTGTTCCCTAAATGTCTCTAAATCCATCGTTGCCTTGTATCGATTGCAAGAGCCGCAAGCTGGCATCATATTGCTTATATCGTGTACATCTATACCCGTAAATTCTTCGGTATGCTCATAATTTCTTAAACAATGAAGATGGTCTACATTAAATCCTTTTTCCGGTATCTCACAGCCACAATATGCACAATGGCCATTGTATTTTTGATACACAATTTTTCTGATCTTTTTAGGAATAGTTTTCCGCATTATCTATTCTCCTATTTCAATAATAGCTTTATTTTCAGTGTCATAAATACATAATTTACCGTTTTCTGAATAATACGGCGCCATATATCCGTAGCCGGCACGTCCATTGCGCTCATTAAATATCACATAAATAATATGTGTCTTAGAGTAATAATACAGATCATTCTCACCCTCAATTTCAATCAATTTTGAATGTTTATCATAGTCTTTAAAGTCAGCTCTTGTATAGGTACACCCTACCATTCCCACGCATAATGCCAAACCTAATATAACCACTAAAAATTTCTTCTTCATAGATTATTCTCCTTATAATTTAAACACTTGTTACCTCTCAATTAATCCACTTAACAATCGTATCTCCTTTATAACCCTTTTCCCAGATAAACCATGCATACGCAACGGCTGAACCTCCGCCGGCTTTCATTTTTTCAAATTCAGCATTCTTCGCACATAGCAGCCTTCCGCTTGAAACATATATTATCCTGGGTGGATTCTCGTCAAACAATTTTCTTCTTGCTTTTCCTTCCAAAAATTGAAGCTTTAAAAACATTGCAATCTTTATTCCCTGGATAGAAATATCAAGAGCATGTTCGACAAATTCCCTCGCAAATTTATATGGAGGGTTGGTTATTATATCCATTGCATTTATGTGAGTTGTCTTAAGAAAATCTTCAATTACAGTTCCTTCATATCCACGATTAATCAAATCTGTGCTATGTACTGTGTATCCATTTCCCTTAAGAACATCAGAAATGTGACCCCCCCCACATGCACATTCCCATATATTTGAAGAAAATTTCTCTTTTTCTAACAAAAGTTCTGTTGCATGTGGTTCTGTCGCGTAATAATCATTTTTCTGTCTTTCCTTTTCCGTGTGATTAGACGCCCCTAAGGTCTTGTAAATGCTGTTCCCGTTTCCTGTCCAATCTTTCATTCTTTTGCCTCTTCAAGTAAGATTCCTGCATTTTCTTTCATGTACTGGCTAACTTTTATGTATCCTTCCGTATTATTTTTTGTAGAAAATCCACGGAATTTTACTCTTGCCGGATATGCGTCTTTGACTATATCTCCGTCTAATGCTAAAACAATGGACCAGCCAAATGTATGTAAAATCATATTAATCCACCACAGCATTCCGCATTCTCTGAACTGCTGCCATGTAGAACGCTTTACTTCTTCCGATTTCACATCTTCTGTGACCGTCTTGGTAATCTTTTCGATTGATGTTATTTCGTTAAAATCAGCTTCATCACTAGTATTCAGGTATAACATTACTGCAGTGTTATTTATTAAATCAACGCTGCTTCCGTCTTCTCTTGTTATGCGCCACATATCTTTACCTCCTGACATCAAAATTTTTGCTTGCACTCACTAACTCCTCATACGGAGGCAACATTTTTAACCAGGCATTAACATGTAATCCCTTTGATTCACAAGGCGTCTTTTCGTTTCTTAAGTAAAAATGTCCTTCGCCGTCCTTATCAATTTCATATCTTCCTGCCATTACTATATATTGATCAGAGAATGATAATAAAAGGTTAGGAACATTGTAGAATTCACTCGGAGCTTTTTCTGTTACCGGAGTCCATGTCAAGTATCCTATTTCGTCTAAGTCTTCATAATCCTGCAGTTTTTCTCTTAATCTGGCCATAGCCCATAAGTTACGATAAAACGCAGCTAATAATCCTACTGTACTATCTATTTCATACTGAAGCATAGAACCCATATATTCCTCAAATTCTTCATCTGATAAATCAGTTAAATCTACATTGCAAATATCTTTCATAAGATTTCTTACAAGCTGCCTACTGTCAATGTCTAAATTGTAATCTCTGTATCTGGCGTTACACTTTCCATCTGCATAGCAACAATTATGTGCTAATTCCATCATTGACATTTCCTCAACCTTTTTGTGAGTTGTTAATCTACTCATACACCCTCCCATTTATTATCTTTCTTAGTTCCGTCCTCGTTATAATCTCTTGTGGACTTATAAAAATTGCATTTACCATCTTCGCATGCTGAACAGTACAGCTTCCGTAATGCCCTGCATTCTCTATGTTTTATCTGAATGAAAATGCAATCTGTCTTTGCTATTCCCATTTATTTCTCCTCTCTGTCTATTATGTATCTGATAATTTTGATGATATAGCATACAACCAGGAGAAAACCTGCTGCCACTGCACAGCCTATAGGAATAAGCGCCATTAAAATTAAAAATTCTTTCATTGTTACCTCTTTTTCTTGGCAGATTTTACCTTTGCATTTAACTTAACCGTAAGTATGCCAGCCTTTGTTCGTTCCGCCTCATCAGATCTGAATCCTTTTCTTGATAATTGCAAAAGTTCCGAACCATCAACAAGCGCCAGATTGGATATATCGCAATTGTCCTTGTTATTATCAAGAAATATAATCTTTTTTCCTTTGGGAATAGGACCATTATATTTCTCCCAGGTTGCCCGGTGAACAAATTCAAATCGTTCTCTCTGGCTGCCTTCCTCCTTAACTTTCCTTATCAGGTACCCGTCCGTAGTATGAGTATATTCACCAACTTCCATGCGATTAGCCGGGATATTACCCTTCTTGAACATAGTACCCTTGCATTTCTCATATTGTTCTTTACTCATATGCTTGCCTTTGTTGTAAGGAACATTACCTTTAGGGAATCTGCCATCATTGCTGCAGCGTAAGTCATTTCTTGCCATGTATCCTTTGCACATTGCATATGTGAATTCAATTTCAAAATGTTCAGACACCATCTTTGCAATCTCATTTTTAGTTCTTCCCGGAGTAATGCTGCGGATATATTCCCGCATTTCCGAAGGATATTTAAGAGAACGCCCTTTAGGAAATCCTGGGGTTGTTCCGCTTTTAATGTGGTATCTGTTTTTCGCTCCCTTGATATTGTCCTCGGTGAATATTATTCCGTACTTTTCTTCAAAGCCTTGCTGCTTAATTAATTCAGTCACCTGTTTTGTTGTTCTTCCTGGTACATTATCATGCAGCCATCTGACAACTTCCTCCGGCCACTTCATTACTTACTCCCCCCCCCTGATGAGGGCGAACCTCAAGCATTTCAGGAATTGCCTTCGGTCTGTCGTATCCGTATTCGTCCATATGCTGCATAGCTTTGAACTGCAGTTCTCCGGTTCTGATAATCTGCTCGCTTACCTTTGCCATTGCTTCCGATCTCCTGATTTCTGAATCAAGTTCGTCTCCTGTTAAATCTTCGTCTCCCAGCTTATCAAGCTGTTCAAATAAATAATTGTTTAAGTCTCCTAATGTGTTCTTCACGGCTTGCCCTCCTTGATTAAATATAGTTTTTTCCAAATGCCCGCATCCACTCATCATGTCCGTGTATATCCTCAAATTTCTTTTGAGCGATACAGATTAATTTCAAATCCGTTTCCCGGCAGTTATGTACTGCCTTTTTGCCTGTTCTATGGTCCTTAGGGCAAAGATACACGGTCAGTCCGTACTTCTCGGACATTTTACGATTAGCCGTACCATGCATAACATGATGTTTTTCAAGTCCACCGGAAGGAAGTTGTATGTATATACCATTTTCTTCCGCTTCCAGGCGGCATAAAAAGCATTCTTTAGTGTTCTGTAATATGCTTGCGCTCATGTTCTCCTTTCTCCTCCCATAGCGGGAGGACTGCTGCCAGATTAATAGTTACTGTGATATATACTTAGATAAATAAGTATCATGTAGATAGTTTTGGAGTAAAATGCTACTCCAATTCTGATTTTATGCGGGTTTGCGCCGTTTCAGTTTTTAAAATGTCGCCGGATTCTGGCATTCGTATAATTCCCGCTTAAGTTTTGCAATATGTCCTGTTACTTCTGTGAGGTTGTAAACTCTCATGTTCGTATTTTCTACGGTATTATTCGGGCTATAAGATATAATCGCCTCACGAAGCCATTCAAGTCTGTCAAGTTTCTCTTTGATTTGTTCTTCCTTATACCCTGACATATTCCGCCTCCATCTTCTTAAACTCATGATCAATCCATTTGCTGAATTCATGCTCTTTTTCATCAGACCAGCTTATGTTGTGCATTCTGCTCACATTCAAGTACTGCTGCCATAATTCAGCGTTTTTTACCTGTTTTCCATTAGATTTCACCCAGTCATTCTTAGCCCATTGTTGTGGCCAGGCATTACGGCATGAATTAAGTACATGCTCATTAGATGTATTAATACAGATATCGCACCCCTTATTAAACCTCATAAGTGCATGAATAATAGCTGTAAGTGTAAGCTGATTTTCTGTTGTATTTTCCAATGTTCCTTTACCGTTCCTGATGCACTCTTTATCTTTGATGCAGGCTTTTATCACATACATATAGCTTGCATGTTTCTTTATTGCGGGTCCTCTAGCCGATACCCCTATGTATATGTTTACCTTTATCACTTTGTCGCCTCCTGAATTTTACTTCGTAATACTTAAATCCTAATTCTGATGTTCCGCAGACTTCCGAACCTACAACCATGTAATATCCCTGGTCTTCCCATTTCCTGATAGCGCTCTTTCTTGTTTTGCCAGCAAATGTTGAAGCATTTACAACTGTTTTAATAATTACCGGCTTTTTTAAGTTACGGGAAGAATTCCAGCGCTTGCCTATTCTCCCTCCTAATGCTTGTTCGGTTTTATTCGCATACTTTATAAAGTATTCTGCTATTCGTGTATAATCGTTGTCACTGTCAAGTGGCTTAATGTCAACATGTCCTTTTCGCCAGCATTTTTTTAGAATCTGCATATCGCATATATCCATAATCATATGAATATGGTGCGCACCTTTCTTTCCTACTTCCTTGACATATATATACTTTAGTGGTGCTATACCTTTAAGCTCCTTGCGGAGTTTTTTTAGCAGGTTGCGTATATCGTTATTCATTTCTTCCACGGTCGGCGGCCTTTTATCCTTTGCATAGGTGAATGTAACAAGCATTCCTGTATCGTCACGCCAATTCGTATTCATTGACGCTGCCAGTTTTCTTGCCGCCGCCCTCTCGTTTATAAGCCTCTGTATCTCTGTTGTAGGCTTCTCTCTATTCTCTCTTTTTTCACCCTTACAGTTATATCTAAGGGTATGATATCTCCTTATCGTTACCACGCTACCTGCCACACATATCTCTTTTACATATGGCATATTAAAAATGTCTCTCCTGGTTCTTAAGTTAATTATTTCAATCAAGTTTTTATGCGGCTTTGACCGCATTTATTTTTGCTTTTAAAAAGCCATAATTTAATTGATTTTCTTGACTTTATTAATACAATAGAATATAATGTATTTAAGTCGTTACACGGCTTGTCTATCTTGGTTTGAGCTGCTCTCCGGCAGCTCTTTTTTATTCCGTTTTATCGTCCGTGACCTTATATTCTCTCCTGACATGAATTCTCTCGTCATTATCCAGATACACACTGTAAGTAACTCCCCCCATCTTTAATGGTGAGCCTGTCAAATTCACTTTTCATAATAGGTCTTACTGAAGACTTCAATACTTCTCCTATATATTCACTATCCGCAACCTCAAGACATCTGGCTTCTGCTTTCCTTACGCGTCTTTCAACATTCCACCATGCTCTTGAAGCTTCGCATTTACATATTTTCGTTGCTTCTTCATTAAGAAATGCGCTGAAATCCTCGTCCCTGCCTTCATATTCTTTCGCCACATCATCTTCAACAGTGACCATTCCCTGTTGCTGGCAATATAAGCAGTATCCTGTATATGTACTCTTTGTTCCCATTTCTCCAACCCTTTCTATATGTGTTAAAAATGCATTATTACCAAACTTTGCTTCCGTATATTCCGGTGTTTCATGAGGAACACTGACTTTGATGTTATAGACAGTGTTATAATTCACTACATTAACCGGAGCGACAGGATCATATGTAAAAGCCTTTATTGTCATTTCCACTAACAGACATGTACCTATCAGAAGTGGTATTATCTCTAATAATTTCTTCATGATTACCTCATTTGCAGTTCTTCCGTTTTCATGCTTCTTGCAAATTGCGCCGCTGCATTGTACAGGCGCTTTTCTCTCTGTTCTCTTTCCTCCGGAGTCAATATAGGAGAGTGAACATTGACCACGCTGCCGTCCTCATATACGGTAGTATTTTTTAAAACATACTCCATGTGCCGTCTCCTTGATTCTTTAATACAATTTATTAATTACCTGAATGTCCTTATTACCACCAGTTCCCAGCGGCATCGTAATGAAACCATGTTCCGGATTCGTATCTGATACACATAACTTCTTTACTTTCTGGCCACACTTCCTTAATCTCTCCATGTGGCCAGACTTCATATGCTTTCTTGTGTCTTTCAGACAGCCTTTTAGCAGTCTCCAGAGCTTTCTCCGGATTCTTATATCTTTTCTTTTTCATTATGCAATCACCTTTTCTTTCTCCTTCTGCTGTCTTTCAGACATAACGGCCATTCCCTCGCCTACGCCAAGAAGATACAGCTTCTGGCTGTCTGGCAGTCTTGGAACAATTTCTGCTAAAGATTCAATTATCTGCTTCTCCTGTACTGTCAACATAAAATCACTTCCTTTCGTATACTTGTTGTATCCCCTCTGCTATAATGTTTTCACTGGGAACTGCCATTCCCTAGTACATATGAGAGGAGGTCTTACTGTGGGTTACCTAACCAGAGGTTTTACAATTACCTGTCCAGATAATAATGATGTTGTTTTTGTATGCATACACTTCGATTCCAAGAGATTTGAATGTGAACCAAAGTGCAAGTTTCAAGATAAATGTCCTTACTACGAACAACTTTTATCTGAAATTAAAACCAACTTTCCGGGATTTTAAACGATGTATCCGTTGAATAATCCCTGTTATTATCGGGACTATCTATTGGTTTATATTCCGTATTTTTAAATCTAACAGTTGCATATTCATAATCCGGATCATAATCAATAATGATTTTTAGTGGCTTATTCTTGTCAACTTCCTGTTCCTGAAATAAGTCACTAATCTTATTTCTCATGAATTCCCTTTCACCTACCAGCCATTTATATGCTTCTTTACCTTTGACTGTTGCCAAATCAAAGAAATGTTTAGCAGCCCTGATAGATAATGATTCTTCTTTCTCATACTTAATTACAACTCCTTCCAAGGTATCGCCTGACCAGTTTGTATTCATGAGTTTTTCTAATTTTTCTTTATCTCTCATCTCTGTTCCTTTCTACACTAGCTTTTTAATTTTTTCCTTTTTTTCCTCCTCTGTTATAATGAACTCACTGGGAACCGCCATTCCCTAGTACATATGAGAGGAGGATATATTATGGATAAAACTGCTATAGAAGAGGCTCTTAACCAATTTGTCAGCAATGCACACCCAAGCAACGCCAGTTCAAATGCTCCGGCTACTGTTGGGGATATCAATAGGCTAATCGAGGCAACCACAACTCTTGTTGTTAATATTCTTAACGCTCTCGATTAGTTTTAGTGGCTGTCGCCTTGTTTGCGGCAGCCGTTTCCATTCCTATAAACAACCACTCCAGCTTGTATGCCGCGCTTGCGATTTTTTTAGATGCTTTTTGCATTCTTGAACAAATATCCGCTACCTTTTTATCTTTAAAGTCAATCATGCATGGCATTTCCATCTGTCACTCCTCCTTCCTGAGCAGTTTCTAACTTCTTAAGTTCATCAACGCATTCCTTGTACTCTTCCAGAGCTTCTTCAATTTCCTTTATGCAAGCTTCGCATTCTTCTGTTTTAATAAATACATTCGCTTCCATGCTGCTCCTTTCTGCACTAGCTTTTTAATTTTTTCCTTTTCTTTCCTCCTCTGTTATAATGAACTCACTGGGAACCGCCATTCCCTAGTACATATGAGAGGAGGGGTTATATGTCGCTTAGTATTTACGAAATAGAGATATCAGAATTACCTGCTTCTGAAAGAGCCGCTATAATAGAGCGTATTAATCAGCAGACTGTAACAGGTGCTTATCATTATCCGGATAATGTCTTTCATATCCAGTTTGAGTTAGAAAGTTCTGAATATCTCATACCGCTTAAGCTTCCTGACAATTGTCACTTAAAGTTGATTCATCAGGGAGATAAATAGCCACTCTGGCTATAGCGTCTTCTGGGTTGTATGTTAATTCCAGCTGGAAGGCGCCTTTTTTTAACATTGCTTTTTGGATAGCCGTAGCCAATCCTTCTGTAATTAATATTGATTTTTCAAGTGCTTCTGTGCGGATATCATACTTAAAAAAAAGATTTTTATTATCAAGTTCGTATGGCATCTTTTTGTACGTCCTTGTAATTACATGTTTCGTGCCATATTTTTCTATGATATCTTTGTACTGTTCTTCCGTCAGATCTAAGCGCACAACTGTATTTTCTTCATTTGTATTTAAAGTGATATCTGTAGATATAATCTCCACTGCAGTCTCCTTTCTTTCCTTGTTTGTTGTTTCGTCTACTCTTCTGCTATAATAACCATAACAGTCGTACCAGGACTGATTATTACAGCAGAGGAGGTGTTAAAATGAACTTTGGTAACTGGGACGAAGAACTGCATAAAGACCCTGAACAGCTTAAGCGTATCTGTACTATGCAGCGTATCAAACCCGAAAATGTCACCATTTTCCCAGAAGAAGAACGCGCTCAAATCATTGGAACTGATGGTGTTTATGATGTAACATTAAACACTTGCACTTGTGTTGATTTCTTTGTGCGTCGTCAACCTTGTAAGCATATCTACAAGTTAGCTTCTGAACTTGGTTATCTTGAGGACCTTCCTAAGCCAAACCGCAAAGCGGCAAAGGCTTTCAAAGAAAGCATTCCGTCTGAAATAGAGCATTTCAAAGAAGCTTATTTCAACGGTGCTATTTCTATTGAAAAGTTCAACAAGATTGTCAATGCTTTAAATAGCAAGTAGACATTTTCTCCTGAGGGCTGGTGTGGATTTCCGCACCAGCTTTTTTAGAAACTCCTTTGCGTTTCTGTTGCCATTATATTCGTGTTTGTTGCATGTGTCAATACCTTTTCGCGTTTTTGTTGCATTTTGCGTTTTTGTTGCATTTTTTGTTGACAATATGTGTGTTAGGTTGTATTCTATTTCCAGAAAGGAGGTCTTACATCTTTGAATGAGAGAATAAAGAAGCTAAGGCGAACCTTAGACTTAACTCAACAGGAATTTGCCGACAGGCTCGGTATTAAACGAGGCGGTATATCCAACTATGAAATAGGAAGAAATGAGCCTGCTGATTCTGTTGTTTCTCTTATATGTAGAGAATTCAATGTAAATGAGGAATGGCTGCGCAACGGCACCGGCGAAATGTTCTTACCTACTGATAGGAATGCTGATATTGCCAGATTGACAAAGCAGCTTCTTGATGAGGAATCAGACTCTTTTAAGAACAGGCTTATTTCGATACTTTCTAATTTAAGTGTTGAAGAATGGCAGTACCTGGAGAAGAGAGCAAAAGAATTGTGTGGTATTGATGATTTACATAATTCTGACTAAAAGAATAGCCGGGCTTTTTCACCCGGCTAATTATTAGACAGCTTCGCCTAATAGTTCTCTGATAAGTACATATATGTATCTGAGATATCTCTCTTCATTAATGTTACTTACCATTTTGATTATTTGGTTTTTATAATCCATATGTATGCCCCCTTTTCTGTACTATAACATTAATGCAATAATTTTTGTCATTTTTGCATAATATTTCCAGAATTATGGAAATTTACTTATAATCGCTATCGAAAAGGTCTGTTATTCTAACATTAAGGGCTTTTGCAATGGTTTCCAGTTCCGCCATGGTAGGAGAAACTTTTTCATTTTCAATATTATTAAGAGTACTCTTGCTTATGCCTGTCATTTGTGACAGCTTAACAAGTGATATTCTCTTATCGTTTCGTGCCTGCCAGGTAAGGATTTTCATTTTCGCCTCCTGTGCTTATTATGCACAAGGATAGGTTAAATTAATAATATCAGGGTAAAAATAAAAAGCCCCTGTTTGCAGACAGAGACTTTTTATCCGACCAAGCATAAGAGGTATCTAAAAACAAAAAGATTTCCCTTATGGTATAATCGCCTTAAGCAAGCTATATTATACCATTTTAGACACCTTCCATGCAAGGTGTTATTTTTATACCCTTTTTTCAATATATTTAATTAAGGAGTGGTTATAATATGGCTGATTTTGAACATGTAATTATCTATTTGAGAAAGTCCCGGTCAGATGATCCGGCAACTACCGTTGAGGAAGTGCTTTTCCGGCATGAGAACATATTGCAGGAATACGCCGTAAGAGAATGGGGTGCGCGCATTCCGGAAGACAGAATATACAGAGAGGTTGTGTCCGGAGAGACAATTAAGGACCGTCCTGTTATGCAGCATGTAATGAAGATATTAGAGACAGGTTTGGTGTCAGGCGTGCTTGTTGTTGAGCCACAAAGATTGTCCCGTGGTGACCTGCAGGATTGTGGCCACATAATCAATTCTCTTCGATACACCAACACTGCAGTAATTACGCCGCCTAAGACATATGACTTATCTGACGAGTACGACAGAAAATTCTTCGAGATGGAATTGACGCGTGGTAATGATTATCTGGAATACACAAAGAAGATTCTTAATCGTGGCCGCATTGCTTCTGTTAAAGCCGGTAACTTTATTGGTAATTCTGCGCCATACGGATATAGAAAAATCTGCGTCGGCACAGGAAAAGAAAAATATTACACTCTTGAGATTGTTCCTGAGGAAGCAGAAGCCATCAGGCTTATGTTTGATTTATATGTTAATAAAGATTACGGTTTTAGGAATATCGCACATGCGCTTGATATGGCTGGCTATAAACCAAGACGCTCCGCTGAATGGAGTCCTGCTGCCATATCCTGCATGATTGCCAATGAAACCTATATCGGAAGAGTTGTCTGGAACAGAAGAAAGACTATTAAGAAATGGGAGAATGATACCATTGTCAGGACGCGCCCTCGTCAAAGTGAATATATAAGTGTTCCTGGTAAGCACCCGGCAATAATAAGTGATGAATTATTCTATGCTGCAAAGGCAAAGCGTAACAGAACGCCAAGAATCAAGAGGTATGTCCAGCTTTTAAATCCTCTTGCCGGATTGTTATATTGCGGAACATGCGGACACGCAATGTCAAGAAAGCGTACTGTTGATAAAAAGTATGGTTCCGTGTCTGTTTCCTTTTTGTGTAATAATCAATCAAACTGCCATACTAAATCAGTTATGTATGATGCAGTTATTGACAGGGTAAAGGAAACTCTAAGACAGTCCATTGAAGATTTTGAAGTCAAGGTAAACAATAAAGACGAAACAGACATTGCATATCATAGAGCAATGATTGCTAACCTCAAAAGTGAATTAAGGAAATTAAAAGAAAAAGATATGAGGCAGAAAGACGCCTATGAGGACGGTATATACACCAAAGAAGAATTTGTTGTGCGTAATGCAAAACTTGCTGAACAGATATCAATTGCACAACTGAAGCTTGATGAAGCAGAGTCTTCCACAACACAGCTGGTAGATTATCAGGAACGCCTGGTGCGCTTCCGTGAATGTCTTGAAGCACTTGACGACGACACTATATCCGCCGCTGACAAGAACACACTTCTCAAATCATGTATCGACAAAATTATGTATTATAATGACAGTCCTTCCCTTCCGGGAATAGGTCGATATGTTGATAATCCCTTTAGATTAGAGATTTTCCTGAAACTGTAAACCCGCAGTTTCAGGGGATTTTCAACCACATACAACATCAATGTTCTAATTCGTCAGTTCCACAATGTTGTATGTGGTAATCCCTTCCTATTTATAATAGAATAATATCACATATATTTTATATGCTCAATTCTAATTAGGTAACTTAAGTTCCATTCCTGTGTAAAGAGGTGTATTAATATCCATATCGTTGAATTCCGCTAATTCAAGGTATCTTGTTCCATCTCCTAACGCTCTTTCTGCTACCTGCCAGAATCCTTCTCCCGGTTCTACTATTGCCGTTCTTTCTTCTGTCTCCTGTGGTGCTTCCTCTGTCGGCTCATCCTCGCTTTCCTCTTTAGGATAATACTTAGCTTCCATGGCGGCCTGATAATCTGCATAGTTGTAACCTGCAGCTTCGAGCTTCTGTCTGCGTTCTTCTCCATCACCGTACTCACCACGGTAAATTGCATCAATAACACTCTCATTAAGTTTTTCTGAAGGCTGTTCTATCTCTTCTGTATCATCTGTTTCATTAACAACAGACCATACATAATCATTAAATGCTCTAAGGCCAAAGTCGTTAATAATAGCAAGAGTTGTCTCATAGTAATCTGGAGCAGTTGCATAGTTATATCCAACCCAGTTGCCTTCTGCGTCTCTGTCTGTATTGTTCACAGCATTTGTAAGACCATAAAGCTCTTCTTCAACTGTATTGGCTGCTGTTGCATCATCATAATTATTCCGCTGCATCAGATCAAGATATCCATATACAGCACCCATTACATCAGGATACTTTGCAAAGGAATCTTTAATGCTTATGTATTCTCCATCTATGTACTCTGTTGTATCACATTCTACACCGCTTCCCTTAATTCCAAACAGTGAAGCAGCCCCTAAATTCCAGCCAGATTCTTTAGCAGCCTGCGCAAGAATGACAGCCGGGCTTATTGTCTTCTTTCCTTCTCTTCTGTACTTAATCCATGCATTGCACACAACTGGTGCAAGGGTGTTAATAAAATTATTTACATGCTCATATCTTGTACTAATAATTGGAAATGTTCTCATAATTTATTTATCCTCCTTAACATCTATCTTCGCCGTTACCAACTCGTCATCATCAGGCAGTTCGTCTGTATATTTACTCAAGAATGTTTTAACATACAGCCATAATTTTTTTACAGGCAGACCGCACAATGCCATATTTTTTAATATGCTTACCGTCTCATATGCGATGTATAACAACGCAAAAAAGCCCGAAACGCCTATCTGATTCCCTATATGCTGTCTTATGGTCTCTGGCAGGAATCCAATCATATTAAATCCGGTTATATAATCTACCATCACAAGGAATATGATTGAAAAAATCATTCCGCATTTTCTTATTGCTCCATTAATACCGAAGCAACTATTAAGTTCGCGGCTTTTAGCTGCTCTCATCATACCGAATAATGTGTCTACTATTACCGCTATAATCACAAGCTGTATTATTTTGTTGTGTGCCGCCGCCATATAAATTGTCTTTAATGTTACCATATTATCAATCCTCCTATTTTTTATTAATTCAAGGTAAAAGCTATGAATCGTCATAGTACATAGAAGCACCTCCTAACAACAATAAAAGCTGACCATTCTGGCCAGCTTTTATTGTTCAATTTCTTCATTCATTCTCGCTACATCATTTATCTTTTTTATAGTAGGAATATTGTCTAGTTCTTCTACGCTTACATATTGCTTTAGCAGCCCAAATAAATCATATATAATCTCAGACTGCATCTTAATTATTGTGTTCTGTGTATCGATAATTTCAATACTACTTAGCATAATCTTCTCCAGTTATGTATTTATAATCTTCTTTTGTTATCTTTCCGCCGGTGACTCTCTCTTTCACCTGTTCTTTTGTCACCTCTCCTTTTGAGTAAAGTCTCTTAAGAACAACCGCAAATGTACTCATTATAATACCCCCTCTTCCATAAGCTGTAATGTGTAATCTTCAATTGCTTTATCCGTGTTAATCTGTTCAACGCTCTTGATCATTTCATACTCTGATACACTTATTTCCCTGCTTTCACATTCGTAATCAGTGTATGCTTCCATATTGTCTGTTGCTTCATGCTCTACAGCTTTAATATTACGACGCTGCATTAATAATTCTGGCGCAATAAGCTGTACTTCCTCTGGCTGCGTATCGCATATCTCTGTTTTCCACTGTTTCATGTTCATTTTGCCTCCTTCTTAATTTTGAAATAATCTTCTTTAATGTTTTTATGCATATGTACGGCTTTATATATTCTTTATGCACATCATAAGTATTTGTACATGTAAACCACCCCATATAACTAAGCATTGCTGTTATGTGCTTATGATAATATCCGCGCCCTTGAATTTTAGATTCCTTCAATTTATGTGCCAGACGAACAGCCGACAATAAAATGCTTTTTCTTATTATCGTTTTGTTTCTGTAAAATACAAATCCCATAAAATCAAGTGGGCGTCCCATTATTCTTTTGCCTTCATAATATAGCTTGCATATCTGGTAATTATGTTTAAGCTTCAACCGGAAGCGTCTTCCAAGTATTTTCTTTATCGTGATTAAGGTTACATGCAGCTTCTTTTTTGCGCTTGAAAATATCGTTATATCGTCACTTTTACCTCTTCCGGTTTTGTATTTAATATCATTAAACGCATTTTCTCAACTTCTTCATCAAGATGTGCGTCTATGTATATAATTTCTTTCGGTCTTATTCTTCCTTAGTTTTTTATATGCTTCTCTAATTGTTTTATCTTCCAGCATTTTTCGATACAGATATTTGTACTCTTTCAATTTTGTACTCCTATTAAGATATTTTATCTTCTATCCCCTACAGGCGGCAGGTGCGACCGCTTTACCGCCTGTCCTGTATCAAGTCAATTTCCACTCCCCTAACTAATAATAGCGGTTAAGCAGTGTTTCAACTGTCAGTGGTGTAGGTTTACAAGTGATTTTATATTACTATTCCTGGATAGAATATAAGGCAGCGCCAATGTTCCAGTTCGTATTATCAGCGGTGTTGTTCAGATTCCGCGTGCGAGGACCCGCAATCAGACCATTGTTGCAATTGCCGAACAGGAGGGAAACCGCCCCAGAGAGGACATCACCTGTACCCCCTTTATATATTAAGTTTTGTGGGGGAATTGTGCTTCGCACACTTCCACACCCCTTAAGCGGCTACGCCGACAGGTGGAAGGAGAAGAATGGCAGCGCCAAAGTCCCAGCTCGTAAAAGCAGCGGCGTTGTTCAGATGCCGCGTGCGAGGACCCGCAATCGGACCACTGTTGCAAGTGCCGAACAGGAGGGAAACCGCCGTTATTGCCTCATTAATAACAATTCCATCACAGCCTCCAAGCTTTGTGCTTCCTTTGAATGGCATTTCTGGAACCGCACCAAATCCTGCAACGGAAACATATCTGTTTGGATAATGCCATTTAGTATCGCCAATCAAATACTTAATTCCTGTGATTTCATAGCTTGCACCAGATACATCATATGTATAATTCTTGCTAACCCTCAGTTCTCCATTGACACATATAACATATGGGTCTCTTATCCACTGATTATATGAGCCTAATACAATTGAGTGGAATATCTTGTTAAGACTTGCATTATCATTGGTTCCATAAAACTGTCCGCCATTAACAACAGCATTTCTTTTAACTCCGTATGTCGGTTCCTGACTCGCGTCATATCCGTTGCAATTTCCTGTTCCGTACACCTCCTGTAAATCGCTGTTTTTCCCAAACATAAGCATTAAATCTACCAATGTCTCAACAATCGCTCCGCCGAAAAATTTCGCTCTTGTACCAAAAGCGTCAATAGCGGCTTTTTCCTGAGAAGTGTTTTTATTGTATACTGGCTGATTGCCTGATATGCATTTCATTTTGTCGCTTATAATAGAGCCGTAAAACATCGGAATCCATACGCCTTCAAGTTCTTTATTGTCAGGATCAATAAAGCCTACCGGTTCAAAGCCATCTGCTTTCTCAAACCTGAATAATACATATCTGTCGTCTCCTGATGTATATTCTCTCTTGTATATCTTTTGCGCCCATGCAAACGCTCCGCCATCATAATCTGCATTTGCAACATCTGATGCCGTTCCGTCTTCCTTTTTGGTGTAATCATTCTCGTTCAGCCTGTAGTCTGCTGTTCCATCTGATCTAACCATATATGGCTTATTTGCTTTAAGCCACGGAAAATCAGCCCAATCTCCCAGAGAATATCCTCCTCCTTTCGTAATTGTGACCGGGGTATAGTTTTTATTTACCCCTATATACTCTATTCTAGTACCAGGCGCTAATATTGCATTGTGTTCAATAAAGCCATATACCGCCTCTGTTTTGATAATATTAAGTACTTCTTCAAGAGTGTCCTGTCTTGCAATGTTTACCTTTTTAGCCATGATTTATTCTACCTCCACATAGTACATATTCCCGTCTTCAATTCCAAGCCTATACTTCGCCTTAGTTTTATCGTCTACAATCACATTTGCATCTTCCGCTAAGAGTGCCGCCCCCGCCGTTTTAATTGTAACCTGGGTGCTATTATCAACCGTTGCATAATAGTCCTGTACAATCTGTGCCGGATTATATCCGTTATACGGCGGCATAAAATCACCTGTATCGCCCGTAACTACAGCGATCGAATATAATACTTCTTCTGTATCCGCTGCGCCCTGCGGTTTAGCAAAAATACCTATCTCGTTAATGTAGTAACCTGCAGACACAAGTATTGTTTCTTTGACCGGATCATAGTTAGTTATTAATGCCGTAAGCTTCACAGAATGTTCGCTATATACGCTTATACTTGATAACGCATAAGTGTTTTTCTGTGCTTTAAGTTTTGTTGCCTTCTGCAATGACTGCACCGTTTTTTCTGATGCTGTATATGTTCCATTGCCCGTTGCCATTCTTGTGAACTGCAGTTTAATTTCTCCCGCCTGCGCCCTAACAAGAAGCTTTGCTCCTTTGTCTGTCAGGACAGCGTTATTGAACAATTGTGGCATAATTATTCCTCCTGTTCTTTTATTGTATTTTTATATATACTATCAGCGACATTAAAGGACGCTGTGATAGCCTGCATGATTGCTTCCGATTCAATTCTTTTAGACTCTCTTATTTCTGGCATAATCGTTTTTTGCATGGCTGCAATTCCATAAGAAGCAGTGTCCAAGATATCATCATGTTTAATGTTTATGCCCTCTAATACAGCTTGTGGTTTTGTAATTTTACTTTCACCTAAAGCAGGAATTATTGTGCTTATCATATCTCGTTTTTCGCTATATCCGTCTATTATTGCGGCAGGTTTAGAAATTGTTATCGCACCAAAACAAGGATATATTATCTGATTAGCTTCTCTGTGGATTTCAATTGCCCTTATGTGCGACCTTGTATTGATTACCTTCTTAAGCATTGAGCTAAATCTGGTGTTAATATCTTCTGTCAATTTTGCATTTGTTTTGATTTTAAAAAAATACGGATCATCTCCATATTCAAACCATTCTTCAATTGTTCCTTCTCCGAATACTGCCGTTATAAGTTCTTCCGCTGCAGAGGGCGTACCGGCGCTCATATGCCATATAAGCGCCTTTTTTACAATTTGCCTCTTTGCGGCAATATCAAGTTCTGTGTCATAATACTGTGCATCTAACTCTGTGGCCAACATATCTAATACCTGGCTGTTTGCAACATCTATTTTGGAATATACACTTGTACTTTTGCAGTATTCAATCAGATTATATAATGCATTAGATATAGCGTAGCTTAACGCCTGCACCTCTGGCATGCTATTAAAATATTCAGGAAGAATATCTGTTATATGACCATCTTGTAGATTAATCATCTTCTACACCTCCATATGTAATTGTCACATCACCAGCCTTTGCTATCGTATCGTTTTCAAGCATTTGAAAAGCAGGAGCATTAATGTTTACTCTCTTTGCCCCTGCTTCCATGATTTTCTGTATTAAGTATGACGGGTTTATGTCCCTTCCTATCTTCTTTGTCTGCCACTTGTTGTATGCCTTTACTGCAGACTCTACATTACTTTGAATCGCTGATACTGCAGCTTGATCTTCTTTTCCTATAAAATAAGTTAATGATACATCATACGCCTGTTGTTTCGGTGCTTTGACCTTAATATTATCCGTTAAAGGTCTAATACTTCTATCGTTCAATGCTTCTGTAACGCGTTTAATTAAATCTTCGCTTGGAACTCCTCCGTTTGCCGTAATTAATATATCAACTTCTCCGGCTGTGTCAGACCTGATTACAACATCATCAATCCCTGAATCCACCTGTTTGACATAATATTCATATGCCCCTGAAGGTCCTGCTGTTGAATATGAATTAGGGACATTATAAGCTCTGTCCCTTAATGAATCATCACTTTCCAAATCGCACCCACCCGTTGTCCGAGTAGCATTTCTAACGTACACAATGTAAGGGAGGCTATTTACCATTACATTAATCTCTCCATCTTCAAAGCCATTTCCGCAAGTTCCTGCTGTTGTACATGTTGCATTGACTGATGCGCTTGTTTCTCCTGCTTCAATCTGAACATACTTGTCCGTTGCAAAAAATAAATCATTTCCATTTGTCGCGCGTGTTCCAGCCGGAATGCTTACTGCAGATTCCAAAGGTTGTTTTATACTGAATTCCAGAGTAGTCACCGCCGGTTTTGATTCGATTCTATGAATTCCCTTCAACGCACACAGATTGTCAAGGTATTCACCTTTGGCATATTTTAAGAAACTCATTTTTCCTGCTCTATCAGCATATTGCATTGCCTGATATATTTGAAGCGCACACGCGTATATTATCAACCTGTACGGGTCTGCTTTTGCTAAGGATATTTCTTTTCCGGTTATTTCCTTGTATTTGTCCTGATAATCATTTATCATACGGCTTAATACTTCTTCAACCTTAGCGTCTTTAATGAAACTAATATCAGGAAATTTATCTGTCACAATTCCCATATCATTCTCCCTTCTTGACATAAATGTGTGGCTTAATTTGTCCGTCTTGCAATATCTCGCATTCAACCTTGTATACGCTTACTCTCGGTTCATATATTCTGGTTTTCGAGATAATCTCTACAGATAACTTATTCTTTGCAACTTCTGTTGGATATCCCATTATCTCATTTATATTGATGCCAAAATTTCTGTCTAGTGGCATTGTCCCAGCAATTACGGAATATAATGTTGTTAAACATCTATTAATATCTTCAATTTCTTCCTGGCTAAACCCAGTATCTTTAATGTCAATAACTGATTCCATAATGCCTCCTTATACATACTCCTGCAGTGTCAGATTCACTTTAGCCTGAGCTATTTTCCCATCAGCAATAATTGTGCTGTATGTTTCGCTCATTGAAGTAATTTTCCAATCATTTTCTCCTATCAATCTACCCCCCAGGACAAACGGAAAATGTTCTCCTTTTTCTACAGCCTCTTCTATTCGTTCCATTGTATCTCTGGGCTTCACTCCATGATTCACTGATAATGTAACAGCAAAAGAGATATCGCTAAGATCAGCGCCTAAAAACTCAGATTTAGGTTTGTTGCTTATTATGTCGTGTGTAGTCCACTTTCCCTTAACACTTCTTGTTAATGAGTTAAATGTCTGTATTTTTTCACTGCTCACCTCAAATACAATAAGGTCTCCAAGATTTCCTATTACCATAATCAGCCTCCCTTCTTTTCAAGCGTTTCAACTCTTTTTTCCAATTCATCAATCTTGGCACTATTATCTAGTTTTCCAATTTGTTCTTCTATGTTTTTTATCTGGTCTGCATTTTCATCTTCCTTTTTCTCAATATCGTTTGATTTTTTCTTAATTTCCTCTAGTTCACTCTTAATCTGGTTTATTTCCTGAATAATACCTTTAACAGATGTCAGTGTATTTCCTGCTTTAAAATTAATGTCATTTTCAGTACCAATTGTCACATCTTTATCAGATGAAATATAAGCGCCGTTTCCAAAATCTTTTCTGAAGCCAGAAGATGTAGGCGGCATGTTTCCATCATAATAATATGTGCCTAAAACAACCCCTTTGCTGCTTCCGCTGTCAAAATGAGCAGTTATAACTCTTGAACCGATTGATGGCATCATATATTCATTGTTCATTGTCAGCATCGGGAGTGCAAGTGAAGAATTATTCGCATCCTCAAATGTTACTTTAACCTTGCCTTCTTTTGGGTATATTTCAATCACTCTGCCAATTCTTAATTCCATAAAGCCCCCTATGGTATAATTAATTCTTCACCCGGCCATATCCAATGGCCACCATCTGAACTATCAAAGCCATGTTCCTGTGCAGTAGCTTCTATTGTGTCAGCATTTGCATCATAGATTTCTGTGTATCGAATCCCTGAACCGTAATAACTGTCTGCTATTCCCCACAGTGTATCTCCGGATTCTACAATATAAACATTATTGTTGTCTGTCGTATCTTCTTCCTGATATACCGGAGCAGATATTGTTATCGGGTCCTGTACTTTGTGTATTGTTAATTTCTGGCTATATCCTTTAGATATATCATGCTTAATACTGTCTATGTAATATTTACCATCAAGCTTTCCTAATCCCGTGATATCGATACATTGTGTTGCAACAATGTCAGGATTAGCCATCATTGTTATAGACAGTGTAAGCATTTTTCTGTTCGCTTCATTAACCTTTGCCGCAGCCTGTAATTGCGCGTCATATTCGCTTGAAGCCTGTACATTAAGATAATATTTTCTGCCTTCTTCTCCTATAAATATGTTAATCGTGTTATCTTTGTCAGGATCTGAATATCCAAGTTCTACGCCTGTATATGTTCCTGCTATTGTATCTGAACCCGTCCATGATGTGATTTCAGATTCATCAATAGTCAACACGCTTTCTTTCTGTTCGTATTCAACTATGTCAAATATTACAATCTTGTGATTGTATATTTTCATTCCAAGTCCATATTTTTCGCATAATGATAGTAAAAAACTACTATCCGTCTGTTTATTCTGTTCATTTTCGGATATCTGTATATCAGGTGCGTCATAATAAAGTTCTATTCCTGCTCTATTCGCTATCACCTGTGCAATATCTCTAATAGTTGTATCTTTCCATGTGTCGCCTCTCGGCAAAGTTTTAAAATCATTATTAGACGGCATACTTACCATGCTAATCGTTTCTTTCAAAGGCCTTCCAGAAGGTGCAATGTCGTCAATAATAAATGTTCCATAATTACATTCACTGCTATCACCTGCATTGTTCCAATTGTTGAGTTTTATCCCAAGCGCGAATTCAGCGCCTTTTCTGGGATAATACGTTGTAAGCCAGTCCTTAGATATATCGGCAATTGTAATACTTGCAGTATCAGACTGTCCGCTTGCGACGTCCGTATATGATAAAGCTGATAATTTATCCTTTAGCATATCTCCTAATTCCGGCATAGGTTCTCCTACAATTTCTACTCTTGTTGTAGTAGTTGTGACTTCTTCTGAACTGCCCATGCCCGGTATAATCAATTCTTCGCCCGGCCATATCCAATGACCACTATCTGAGCTATCAAAGCCGTGTTCTTGTGCAGTGGCTTCTATCGTGTCAGCATTTGCATCATAGATTTCTGTATATCGGATTCCTGAACCGTAATAACTGTCTGCTATTCCCCACAGTGTATCTCCGGATTCTACTGTGTACGTTCCTGTATTTCCCGTTGTTTCCGTTGTTGTCGTTGTCTCAGTAATAACTTGTCTGCTTGTACCATCATAATTAATTAATGCCTCGATATATCTAGGAAGTGCCATTATGACCTCCAATCTGGTAGAACTTTCGTTTTTTCAGGGATATCCTCAACGATAAGTTTTTCACCTGCTGAAAATACAAATGTGTCTAATTTGTCTTGATTGTTAGCCATCAAAAAGGAGGTATACGATTCTGAACCATATACCTCTCTTGAGATTCTATCCCATGTATCGCCAGACATTGTTGTATATGTTTTAGCCATTGATACTCCTTTTAAAATGAACTTCTTCCATTCTCCTTTAAATACCTGTTCATTAATTCTTCAAATTCACTCTGTGATATACTCAATGCGTCCTGAATATCCTCACTGCTTGGAGCTTCTCCATAAAACTGTAATGTCGGTTTATATTCAATTGTTACCGGTGCGCTAGGCTGGCTGTGCAGTGTATCAGCGTTAAAGTTTCCACTCATGTCTATAAGATTCTTACTCTGCTGCCACATAGATACTGCATTGCTTCCGCCCTGTTTTTCAATGTCAAAACTCAGTCCTAATAATTGACCAGTCTTTTCCCATAATGATAATGCATTAGCACTTCCATCTATAGGTATAACAGATTCCATTCCATTCTCACAGAAAGCTGCTATATGCGGATCAGTGAATATTCCGCCATCAGCATGTCCTGGCAGTTTTAACTTCATTTTGTCATTCTGTTCTATATAATCATTGCTATATGGACCAGTTAAATTGCCTGAATTGTCATATACAGCGCTAAGATTAAGATTGACTGCTGCATCTACGCTTATTCCTTTAGAGAATAAGTGCGTCAGGGTTTCGCTCACCTCATCATATAACTGTGTACATGCATCTTTTGCTTTGTCTGAATTATTCTGAATTGATGTTGCAACCTGTTCCGGTATTTTCATGCCTTTTTCATCAAGCATATTCATAATGCCGTCGTATTTATCTGTGTTTGCAATAGATTCTCCTATTGCATTCATTACAGAATCCGTACTGTTAGTTAATGCAAGTAAAGCCTCATAGTCCTTCATTCCATCAGATAATGCCTTAGGTACTTCTTTACCTGCTGCCGTATATTCATCAATAGTATTCTGCATTTCTTCCATTGTAGGTTTTAATGCATCAAGAAGGTTAGATATCGCTGTTCTGTCTGCAGAATCAAAATACGCTGTAGAAGACATGGTGTCATATACCTGCTGCCACATGGCTCCAGATTTCTCCGCCCATGATTGCGCATATTCTTCTCCGAATTGTTCATCAAGTGTATCTTCCCACTTTTTCTTAGCCTCGCTTATTTCATCACTGTACGCATCTGTGATAGTATTCATCTGGAACTCTGCTGCTTTCTGCTGAATGTTTGAAACATTTTCAAGGTACTTTTCTTTCAAAGATTCAAGAGCATTGTTATATTCTTCGTCTGACAGATAATCTCCTGCCTCATATGCAGCTTTAATCGATGCAAAGTTCTTTACATAAGCTTCTTTGTATGATTCTGTTGCAGTCTCAATCTGCTTGTTTAATTCATCCTGAAGATTCTGGAATGCGTCACTTGTCAAATCTTTTCCTGAATAATCTAACTGAAGTACAGACATTTTAGCTTCAAACTCTCCTGTTGCAAGCTGTTCCTCAACTTCTGCCATTGCCGCCTGAATATTTGATATAGTCTGTGCTTCTTTGATATCCAGAAGTCCATCATTAAACGCATCTGTTACAGCCTCATTAAGCTTAGTCCCCAGCTCTGATAATCTGTCGTATTTATCCTGGTAAAACTGATTTACTTTAGATACAACATCAGCGCCGTTTTCGTCGTTTTCATCAAATGCTACTGAAAGATTAAGTGCTACTGCATATTGTGACTGTTGTGCGTAGTTTTGCGCCGTCGTCACATAATCACTTATTGCTGTCTTATAATCTTCCTGCTCATCAGGATTAAGCTTGATTCCGATAGAAACTTTCCAATTAAGCTTATCCAGCTTATTTGTAGCCTCTTTCATTGTTGCTGAAATATCGTCCAAATCTCCAAATGCTTCAAGTGCCTTGTCAACAGCAGTTAAATTTCCTGAATTAACAATATTTCCCGCTACTCTCTCCAAGTCCTGAAGAGTAAGAGCTATGTCTCCAAAGTGTTCCTTAAGGCTGTTATTTGCCATTTCTCTTTCAATATTTTTGTATGTATAGTAAATAGCTGATAATTCTGCTATAGCCGTTGTTATTGCTATAATAGCAATTGAGGCTGTAGAAAGTTCTGATGCAGCCGCTACAATATGTGATATCGTAGAAGCTATTTTATAAGCAATTAATGCTGTTGCAATTCCTTCTATTGAACCAATAACCGCTGATTTATGTTTAACAATCCAATCGAGAACATCTTTTAAGCCGTCAAAAAATGTTAATATCGGTTTGCCATTCGTAGTTATCTTCCGCTTTAAAGTAGGAATTGATGTTCCTATATCGTTAATCCACTTACTTACACCATTCGCACCGCTTATCTTTTTATTCAGTTCTTCAATCTTATCTGTAGAAAAACCTATTGCGTCTACAAGAGGTTCTCTTAAATCCTCATATGCAGATATGCCCAGGTCTACAAATGCATTCTTCATTATCTGCATTTTACTTTCTACAGTTTCATATCGTTTCCCTGCCTCAATCGCAAGGGCCGTATTTTCGTCCCATGCTTTATTAGCAGTGTCAATTGCATTGCTCATAACGCCAGAAGCATTAGCAAGTGCAAGAATTGTATTCGTAAGTCTTATCTCTTTGATATCCATATCGTCCAGAATAGCAACTGCAGATTTGCCGTTTCTTTCCGTGTCGTTAAGTCCATCAATAAATGCAGATAAAGCAACCACGGCGTCGTCCTTAAATGCCTGTGAGAATTCCTCTCCGGTCATGTTGGCCACACTTGCATAATCCTGTAAAGAACTTGAACCCGTTTCGACTGCTAACTGTATCTTTCTTAGCAATTTTGACATTGTAGAACCGCCAGCCTCTGCTTCTATGCCAACAGAACTCATTGCCGTTGCAAGCGCCATAATTTGTGCTTCCGACAATCCAACAATATCTCCCGTTGAAGCAAGTCTTGTTGCCATTGTTACAATGTCCTGTTCTGTTGTCGCAAAGTTATTACCTAAGTCAACAATAACTGAACCCAGTCTTTCATAATTACTTATTCCGTTCTCGTCAAAATCAGGCATGCTTACAACATTTGCAAACTTAGCAAGCGCTGTAGCTGCATCTTCCGCGCTTAAATTCGTTGACACACCCAGGTTAATCATAACCTTTGTGAATTCCGTCAATGAATCAGTGGCGATTCCTAACTGTCCTGCAATCTCCATTACATTAGCAATTTCTGATGCACTGGACGGAATCTCTTTTGACATATCAAGAATATTCTGGCGCAGCATTGCGTACTCTTCTTCCGTTGCGTCAACCGTCTTTTTTACTCCAGCAAATGCAGATTCAAAATTAGAACCTGCAACAATAGATGCTGCCGCAGCTGCTGTAATAGCTGCAGCGGCAACGCCAGAAGCCGTCGCTATTGCTTTAAAACAATTCTGGCCAACTTTCATTGTCGCGTCAAAGCCTTTATCAAGGCTGGTAAAACTCTTATTAATTTCAGCAACATTAGCATTAAGTTGTGTTTTAGCCGTGGCGAGACTTGCAGTGTAGGACTTGTCAATTACGCCGGCTATTCTTATTGCTAGTTTGTACTCTTTTCCTGTCACTGCCAATCTCAATCACTTCCTTTATTATTTCTAATAATTCCTGCAATGTAAGCGAATTAAAATAATCTATGCCTGTTTTTAGTGCTATCGAAAGTTCTATAATCGTTCTTCTAAGCTGTGGTGCATCATTCGGGTTTATTCCGAGCCGAACAAAAACCCCAGTACAGCATTCTTAACCGCCATACTTTCACTTGCTGGAAGATTAGTAAAAAATTCAACAGGCTGTTTAGAACCCATTGCCGCAATCTCTGCAGCGTATTCAAGAGTAACTTCCGGCATTACATCAATGCCTCCACCTGATCTCCTCTTCATTCTGTTGTTAATCGTAATCATGTCCGACGCCTTTAAGTCTCTTAAGCCTCTTAAGTCAACTTCCTTATACTCAACCCTTTCAAACATATACGGCTTCTTAAGCTTAATTAACAGATCGTCTTTCTCTTCCTCTGAAACATCAGAAGCTACCACCTCGACGGCAGTAGCTTCTAAACTTACATCTTTTTTAATTGTTGATTCCATTAGCACTGTGACCTCACTTTCTCAAGTAAATCCTTTCCATTTACAGTAAATACAGAATTCAGCTTGTCATATTCGATAACTGTTTTCCCGTCAATCTCAATGAGAATGTAGAACAGTTCGAACTTAAGCTTTGCATCCATCTGTTTTCCTCTTTCCATCTTTCCAGGTTCAAAAGATTTGAAGCGTCCTCTTTCTACAATTCTCATGCTTGTATAATCAAGCGCTCCTGTTGATTTTACTGTAGACTGCTGCGACGCTCTGAATGTAATATCAACTGGCTGTGTAGGATCCATAAGGTCAAACATGTCGCTTTCAAGCACTGCAAAAGATAATTCCTGTTCCATAGAACTGAAATTGCCTACCATGCTCGTTTCATACTCTCCAAGAACTCCGGCTCCTGCCATAGTTTCTGTAATCGCATCAAAATTAGGTAATGTGTGACTACCTGAAATTCCAATAAGTTTATTTCCATTGTTATATACATTGAAATTATTAATAACCTCTGGTACATTTGCTATGCTCATAATTATTCACCTCCAAGCGCTGCTTCTAACATTGTTGGGTCGAACTCTAAGATATCTAAGATATATTCTGCTGGTGTATATGGTGCTATGTACTGTCTGAACACTACATTTCCATTAACAATATTACCTACAGGGTTATCCTCTTTGCTGTAAACAATCTTTGCTCCTGCGCACTTTCCCTGTGACACAAGGCTGTTCCCTCTTACATTCTCTGAATCAACTATAGATTCTACAAGTCTGTAATTACCTGGATCGTCAACCTTTTCAAGGTATGTTGCAATGAAGCTGTTTGAATACCAGTCAAAGAATCTTCTGCAGCAAATCCATCTATCCTTAGGATCTGTTGTGCCTGGGTATGCCGCTGTGTTATTTCCCCATGATCTATATGCACCGTTAAGATTTAACGCTGTAACAACGCCGACAGCGTTAAGTTCGTTAGCCTGAGTGATATCAAGGCATACTTCTGTGCCGTCATATATAACAGCAGCGCTCACCTTGATATCTTCATTTGATGGTGAGATATTAGGTACTGAACCATTGTTGTAATCTAACAGGCATGTCATAGCAGCATAAATTGCTGAATAATACATCACCTTGCCGCCATATGATACCATTGGCCATACAACAATATCTTCAGAAGCAAATCCGCTATCCTTCTTTACTTTCTCTACATCTGTGTACTTTGTTGCTTTCTTAGTATCAATATCAATTACAGCTCTGCATTTGAATAATCCGCTTAGCTTTTCCTCTTTAGCAGAAAGCGCAAGCCCAACAGACGGAATCTGTGACCAGCCCGGAGCGAGCAAAAAATTAACTCTTACTCCAAATGTAGGAAATACTCTTCTTGCAAGTTCAATTCCTGTCTCCTTGCCAGTTCCTGCATCATATGAACCAATAATATCAATATCTGTTACTGTACTTGGGTCAATTGCTTTCCCTGTCATTTTGACTTTAGATACAGCCTCTTTAATTACAGTAACAACTACATATCCTTTATCGTTGAATTCCACAGTGTAATCCGTATCTTTGACAAGTGGTGTACTTTCATTAGAAACAGTGAGCGTATCAAGTAAAATCCCTTTCTTAGTTGATACTGCCTGCTCTCCAATTACAGTAATTTCTTCCGAATAATCCGTTTTATGTTTGTCTGGATCAAGGACATTGCAGATTATTACAGGTGCTATTTTAAACACCTTGAAAAATGAATCCATTGCCTGACACAATGTATAATTCTCGTAATCATCTGAATATCCGACTGCAGCCTGTGCCTCTGCAAATGTATTACACAAAAACAATTTGTTTGTTGCTGCTCTCGGATCAGATGCCAGGTTAATCGGTGCCGTTCCGAAAATCACAGGAACTTCACCATCATTAACAGCCGGTGTTGGTACGCTTGTAGGGTTTTCTAAAACCGCTATTCCATGATTGTATGCCATTATTAAGCCTCCTTAAATTTATTCTTAACCTGAGTACATATTGTACTCAGCACGCTATTCTTTTCATTGAGTTTCTTCATTGCCTCCGGTATATCCTCAATTTTAACTAACAGCTTCGCCATTGCCGGGAATTCCTTTACGCATTCTTTAAGTCTGTCCGGCAGCACTCCTTCTTTGAATACAGTTGAATATCTGGCTACGCCTGATATCGTCGGTCCTATATACATTAAGTTGGCTTTCTGTTCTTCTTTTTTCTTAGCAGTAGTCGTCATAATATGTCTCCTTTCTTACAAAGGCAAAATTAAAGGACAATGTACAAGCTCCGATAAAGAATGGATAATAATTATCCTCCTGTCGTAACCAGTTCCATTGTCCGTCAAAGACTGCAATATTGCGCAAATTATTATCTTTCGCAAATCGCTCATATATTTTTTGTAATATATTCATAACGCTTATATGTCCTTCATTATCCAGCCCGTCGTCCCATATACATACTATAAGCACTATATTTACTTTGTTAGGGTCTTCATAGTTTCCTGTATGGCCTCCGCTGTTTAGTCTTACAATTATATAAGGCACCGGGATTTCACTTTCTTCTTCGTCCATATATCCGTTATATTCTTCGTTATACTCCTCTGGAGGAGTATATTTTTGTATCGGTGTGTCCTGCATATACACATTCAGAGGAACCATGTCCCCTTTAGCATTCTTATATTCATATCCCTTAAACATGTCTTTTAGTTCATCAATAAGAGACATTTGTACTGTTAATGGTGTCATATTCCGCTCCTATCCAAGAAATCTCTGTATCTGCTGCTCAATATTTTTTTCTAATATTGAATACATCTGAGGCTGTACTATGCCATACACCCCTTTCTCATTGCCGAGCAATGTGGGTGTTGATGGTGAAAGCAATTCTTTTACAGCCTCTTTTTTAGGGTTTGATTTCATTCTTTTACCAGGGACACGCTGTCCTATAGTAACATGGCCGCTCTTGAACCGAACAACAAATGCTTTGTATTTATCAAATGTCGCGCCCGGACGCAGGTACAGTCTCTTAGGGCTGTTAGCTCTGTTCACATTACCAGTATGACCAGCTCTTGGTCTGTTATGTGGATTGTATGCTTTAGGAGATACGCGAAAATCGTATAATTCATTAACGCCACCAGTAGAAGTTATAAGACCTTCAAGATTAGATACAGTAGCTTTCTTTGTATCCAAAGTTTTGTCAACCTTAGTTTTCTTAATGTAGTATCTTTTATTCGCTTCTCCTGACAGAAGCTTAGTAGTTTCTTTTTCTGTAGAGTTTATAGCAGATTTGAGAATTTGCTTGCTTTTGTCCTTAGACATGCCAAGCGCATTCTCTATCTCTCTTAAATCGTCTACATCAACATTATACTGTATCATACCTTATTCGCCTCTATGCTTATTGAGTATATTCCACCTTCGTTGATTGCGTCTGATACTGTGTATGCTCTACCGTCAAATATCATGCTTCGCCCAATAGCTGGCAATGGTCCAAAATCCCTGGCATTCACATAAAAAAGAATCTCCTTCAGATAAATTCCATCTCCGTAAAGACTTCGTTTATATTGATATCTTTTTTCCCTGTCTACCATCTCATTATTATCAATAATGCATGGTAACTTTCTTCCGTTGATATCATGTATTTCCGCAAATTCATTAATGTTCATAAATACCACTTTATTGTCATGTGCCAACTGTTCCTTGAAATTCATGCTATCTCCATTCTGCAGTTTCTGCTCTCAACCATGCCTCAATCATTTCTGGCTCATCAGTAGGCAATTTGTCTCCTAAACCATATCTGCGAGACTTGTATAAAATGTCAGTTTTAGCGTAAAGTTCCTGTTCAGGCGGCGTATCATACAAAGTATCTTCTGCATTATCCTCTATTACAGCATCTTCAATACTGTCCTCTGTTACAACATCTTCAATACTGTCTTCTGTTACAACATCTTCAATACTGTCTTCTGTTACAACATCTTTCAAAGGTTTGGCAGCGCTGGTTTTAGCGCTGCTCTTGATATCTTTCTTTGCTGCTGTCATATTGCCTCCTATCCGATATTCACAAGAATCGTGTTATCTTCTGCTGCAGAGTCATATGCTGCATATCCAGCTGGTACATTAGAACTTCCTGTAGCTGTGATTCCATTTCCGTCCCAGTATACCGCTGTACCCTGCTTAATTTCTGCAGAATCTGTTTTATCGAATTTAAAAACATTCTTAACATGGATAGAGCCAACCTCTCCCGGTCTAATATCCATTCCAGCAATTGCTATTCTTGTCTTGAGGCTTACAACAGAACCTGCTTCGATTGTATCAGATGTTCCATTCTTGTAATCAAGGTCTTCACCTCTCTGCCAATATATTGCTTTAGACATATTTCTTTTCCTCCTCTCCATTACTTAATAGGATTCTGTATAACCTTTCCCGGATTCTTAACAGCACCTCTATAATCAAGTACTGTAATGCCCCAATCAAGGTAAATATCCCAACTGACACTAAGTTTTCCAATCTGTTCAGCTCTTCTTATGATAGGCGTCTTATTGCCATTAAGGTAATCAACCTGTATAAAGTCAACATCATCTTTGTTTCCTATAAGGAACCATGGCATTGTATTTCCCAATCCACCACATAAAACATTAATAGTAGCATCTTCTACGATATCAATAGATTTAGCATATCTGTAAAGTGGATTTACAGCCTGTGTGTTGCCCTCTGTGTTAATGGTTGGACTATTGAATAATGCATACATTTCAAACGCCATTCCGACAGGGACAACGATAGTTGCCGGTCTGATAACAATAACTTCACCTTCCTGGTCGGTCTGTGACTGTAATGCAAGCATCATAGCCTGTACCGATTCCATAGTAACTCCTGTTCCTGTTGTTATTATGTTACCGTGTGTCTTATCAAATAATTTCACTCCGTCGTATATAGCAGGTGAATTTACAAGAATCTGATAGCACTGCTTATTAATAGTCTTCTTTGCCGCTTTAGAGTATCTTGATGGTAAGCCTGTTATAAGATCAATATTATCATTGATAAACGCCTGTCTTGTTAATGAGAACTGACGGCCATAGGTCTTAAGCTGTCTCTGTGGAAGCTTTGTATCAGTTCTAGAATCTGCCTTAAGTTCTCCGTTTTCAGGAACTTCAAGGAATTCACCAGCAGAACCAGCGATATAGTAATGATCAGTTTTCTTAAAATCTTTTAATGAGCCTTCTCTCGCCCAGGTGTCAAATGTAGCTGCTGCCTTGTTATAGCCTTCCTTGATAGATTTATTGATTGCATCATCAAGAATAGCTGGGAATGCTGCTGTTGGATTAGCAAAATCTCTCTGTGCATAATCGTACAAATCATCAGCGCTCATTCTCATATATCTACCTCTTTCGTCTGCACTTGAAGCTTCGATATATAAATCTCTAAGTGACATCCCCCTTAAATCTCTTGCACCGTCCGCCGGCTTTTCAACATTTAATCCCGCTCTAAGCAAGAGTGCATCAGAAGCTGCCGCTCTGAACTTATCTTCTTCTGCTGCCGTAACATCTGCACTGCCTCTCTGGCTGATAGGTGAACCATTTTCAATCATAGAATTCATGATTGCTTCCCTTACGCTGTCAACCGAATTTCCTCCCGATATGTAGCCTTCCATAACTGTATCATCAACGCCAAGCGAGCGACACATTCTTGTTATTTCTGCGCATCTGCTTCTTTCAAGTGAAATGTCATTCTCTGGTGTTGATACACTGCCTGATCTAGTGCCTTCCTGGTTAGCAGGTGGTGTTGTTCCAGTCTCTGGCTGTCCTCCGGCAGATGGCTGTTCGTCTGCTGCCGCTGCAATCTGTCTTGTTAAATTATCAAATTCTGTCTGTTCCTGTGCAGATAATTCTCTGTGTTCGCTTCTTGCTAACGAGAGAAGTTCCTGCTGTCTTAGAATCATTTGTCTAAGATTCATAATCCTTTACCTCCTGTTAATATAAGATTTTCATTTATCTGGAGCTGCCTCTCGTTATAATAGAAGCTGCTTACTCCCTCTGTCTCATAGGCTCTGCCTACTCCAACCGTTTCATCAGCCGGAATGCTTACAATAGAAATCTCAAACGGCGTCCATTTTTTAGCAATTTTACATGGTCCTTTAAATCTTCCATCAGAAGATACCGCCCCGTCCTGCACATTCTCTATAACCGAAATGTTGTATCCAACTGATACTCCTCTCAAGGTTTTATTAAGCACTTTCTGATATATCTTTTCCGCCTCGTCGTCTGTGTCAAACTCAATCTGTGCATGTCCTCTGTTGTCTTCGACCCACGCTTTTAAAACCTTTCCTACAATCACATCTCTGTTATGGTTAAATAAAACGACGCCAATTGAATTTAACCTTGTTAAATCAACCGCGCCGTCCGCATGTGATAATATTTCATTGCCAAAATATCTCATATAAGGCTTTTCTGACGAAAACGATAACTCAAATTTTCTTTCGTTTCCTTCCCCTTCAATCTGCCTAATATTACAATCCGTAATAGAACGCTCAAGATATTCATTCTTTTTTCTGTATTCCAAATATAACACCTCCCATGTCTATTCCTTTTTCATTGCCATAATTAAGAACTTCTGCCATATCGTCTATCTGGTCTTTCCAGTCGCGTCCGTTCTCCGCTGCAATCTGTTTGAATGTCTTCTGACCTGTCATTAATGCCACTTTATTAGCATTAGATTCCTTAGCCGGATCTATCCACGGCTTAGGTTCCTTTATCCATTCATGGTCGAAATAACTATCTTTGTTCTCCCAGAATCCGGATACATTGATAGTTCCTGATAGCACCAATGAAATTACAAATGTTTCGTATATCTCATCTATAATTTCTTTTATCAATTCAACATCTTCCTGATATGTAAGGTCGTCCTCAATAATATTCTGTCTGGCTGATGAATATGTGCTTTCAGCCATATCTCTACTAGTTGCTTCGTAGCTTAAGCCCTGACTTGCGCTTATCATTCTCTGTTCCAGCTTCGTGTAGCTTGTGGCATCTGCGCTTTGTCCTGCAGGACTGGCAACCTGTATTTCATCGCCGGCATTAAGTTCTTTCATCATGCCAGGAGCGATTGTCTTTCCTTCATAACTCATGCGTTTTCCATCTGCCCCTGTTCCTCTGCCAATACTTCCGTTCAGTCCTTGAGTAGGAAGCATTCTCTTGATGAATACTGCAAAGCAAGCTAATATTCTCTCCTTAACCGATACAGCCGTAATGAATTCGTTCACATCGCGAATTCTAGGGATAGTTGGTGCCATATCCGATATCTCCCTTAGTTGTGATGGTCTTTTTTTGCTGAAATAGAATATAACATTTTTAGCTTCAACATATACCGGAGTACTTAAGTTGTATCCGTCAATGTCGTATTGTTTTATAAAATACCCGACAGGTGCGTTGTAAGCATTGTATTCTATGCCTCCAACAACCTTATTCCCTTTGTTTTTCGGTGCTGTCACCATTGTGTCTAATTCGTCAACTTCAATCACCTGCAGCTTGAATGGTATCATTCCGCCGTTGGTGTATCTCTTGATGAATAGGATTCCGCCGTCTACCTTTTTCCTGTTCACAGCCATTCTAAGCATCTGATTAAGGCTCTGTGTCTGCGTAACATCACAGTTCTGTTTTTTACACCACTTTTTCCAAGCTCTTTCAATCTGCTTATTAAGTTCTGCGTCCGGAGTCTTTGCTTGTAATATAAATCCGCTGCCTATGATATTTCTCTTCCAGGCAGATGTGATGGAATTCATAATATCGCTATTTCTTTCAAGGTCTCTGGCTCTTGCCCTGATAGTATCTCTGCTGTATCTGTCAGTTATTTCCGCCGATTCATTCGTAACATTCCAATTTCTGTTATTATGCTCATACGAACCTGCATCATAACTATCTAATGATCTCAAGCCATCAGCGGCAATTTTATATATTTCTCTTTCATATGCAGCCTTAGGAGATATTGCTGCAACAATACTGTCTATAAATCCCATATGCTACCTTCCACTAAATTCTGCAACATAGCAGTCGTCGAACAATCCGTTATTGTTCTGGGCTGCAAGCTGCGCCGTTAAATCGTTTTTTATATCATACAATTGCTTCAAGTCTGCACGCGTTAAACTCTTAGAGCCTATCTTGTAGCTCTGACCACCGCTGGCAATCGCATTAATAGCGCCATTCACATTGTCAAGCATTTCCTTTGTTGAATTATCTGCCATAATGTTCCTCCTATCGGTCTAACCAATTGTCATTTTCTGTAATCCATTGTTCCTCCGGCGGCTTATATTCAGGAACTGATACTTCTTCCTCTTTCATCAAATGAAGCTGTCTAACGCCTAATATATCTGCTGCCGCTGCGTTATACACTTCTGTATCCAGATAGTGATTATCTGCATGACTTGTTTTTAACTGCCAGACTTTCTTAACAGTGTTGCCATGTTTGACATTAACCTTATGCTCGGCTGTAACCTGTTTTGCATATAACATATCGCAACCAGAATACACCATCCAGCTTCCACGCCCGTTGTCTCTCTGCATTCGTCCAGCAATCATGTCTTTATAAGCGCCACTGTCTACAAGTACAAGTGTTGTACCCATAGCCCGGCTGTCAGTCCTGTTTATTTTGCTCAATTTATAATTTGATAGCTGTGCATGAGAAGAACCCTTCACCGGTAATGCATAATCGGAATGTGTCGCGCAAAAGTCGTACACAATATCTGTTTGGTCTCCTGAATCAACCAGGCATAAATTAACAATCATAGGCTCGCCGTTCTCATTGAGATATTCAGCGTTCATAATGTTATCAATATCATTGAATGATAGAACCTGACCGTGTGCAATATTCTGACTGGTGAGATAATCCCCCCAGGCTCTTATTGACCAGTACAGTGAGGTTTCCTGAACATCTACTCCACCAGTTAATATTTTCGCCCATGAAGGAACAACATACTCTGGCAGTTCTGTCTGCCTCTCAAGTACAAGTTCTGCACTTGTCTTAAGTTTTGTATCTTCCCACGGTTCAGCCAGCCATGAGTTTACAAAATTCTGAAATAGATCCGGGTCGTCTTTTGTTGTAAGGAATTCTTTCACAATATCAGCCCATCTTACGAAAGGGCTGTACAATGTGTTAATCCAAAATGCAACAGAACGGACATATTGAGTATTATGGCGTACTATGCGCCATTCTCCATGCCGTATCATATTGTTTTTATCTGCATCAGTTATTGCGCAGCCGCATTCCTGGCATATATAAGTTGCAAATTCCGCTCTATCGGCATAAGTCATTCCTTCTTCGTCCGGAAATCTGATATTAGAAAACTTAAGTTCTATGTACTCCCCGCAATGAGGGCATGGAACAAAATAATGTTTTTCTATATCTGCGCTTTCCTTTTCTTTCCAGATATGGCCAGTCTTAAGAGTTGGCGTGCTTGTTATATATATTTTCTTGTCATGGAATGTTTTCGTTCTCTCTGTCGCAAGTTTAATAGGATCAGCTTCCTTGCCACTGGTTCCCGGATATTTGTCAACCTCGTCCATCAACACGAAACGAATAGGTTTACTCGCTAAACCTGATGGAGAATTAGAACCAGCCAATGTTAAGTACATGCCGTCAAACTGTAATTCAAGAAGCTGTGAATTTTCATCAAACCTTCTTGCCAGTTCTGGTGTCGCCCTTAACATTGGCTGTAATCTGTTTTCTGATATTGATTTAGCAAGTGTTTCTGTAGGATAGACAATCATTGTTGGTGCCGGGTCCTGCATAACAATATAGCCAATCATATTCTGTAAAGCTTCTGTTCCGCCCACCTGAGTAGGCTTAACAAATATGATTTTAGATGTTTCGTAATTGTTGAACTCGTCCATAACGCCTGTAAGATATGGCGTTATATCATTATTCCACGGTCCTGGTATTGCAGACGATTTAGAGTCAAGCATTCTATATTTTCCCGCCCATTCAGAGACCGTGATTTGTTCAGGCGGCAGCATTAATTGCAAGGCGTCGTATTGATACTGGGTTACAGATAGTTTCTTAGGCTTCCTCATCATTTTCCCGTTCCACAACAGCAGATACAACGAAACTATTAAGCAGCCTCTTTACCTCCTGTTGCATTTCGTTTTCAATACGCCTTAATTCTGTCGGTTCAACAGAACCGGCAACCTGCCATGCAATCTTGTTAGGAAGGGATAATGCAAATTTTTTGAAGGCAACAAAAAAGCGGCTATAGTCAAGTTTAACCTCTTCAACGGTTATATACTTTCCTGCCGCAATATCTGTACGCAACACATGTAAATCTCTTTGAGATTCTTTCAGCGCTATTTCAACTTTTAATTTCTGTTCCTTCAATTCCGCTTCACCTTTAGATGTTGCTTTGCCATTTGCCTTGTCGGAAAGGTACTTGATATAAGTCTTAACTGTCTCGTCTTTCTCATATCGTCTTCCCCTCTCTCCCTTAACCTGAACGCTGGATATTACCCCGTCCTGTGTAAGCTGCTGAATTCTGCGCACAGTTACACCGAACAATTCTGCAATTTCTTTTGATTCGCATAATTCTTTTTTTCTTGGTCTTCCTGCCGTAGTAATCAGCCCCTTTTATATTTTTTCACAATATCAAAATATCATGAACGCTAGTGCTATTGCGTGCTAACATGCATTTTTTACCCCATTGCGTAACGAAATGCGAAATTATTTTTTGATTTTATCGGCGGAATTAATGCGCCTTTCTCCGACCCGCATAGGGGGGTGGGGCTGGGTAGTACCTACGCACTTTTAATCTAACCTTTTTAGTAGTCGTGTAGTCGCTTTGAGCCAGATCGGAGAGTCTCCGGAGGCTTGAGGCTGTGCCGTCTGCTGCCATGCCTGGCTTCTGTGTGTCTGGCTGCTGTTATGTGGTGGTTGCTGTCCTTGTCCCTTCTGTGTCTGCTGCTGTCTCCGGCCGTGTCTTCTCTCTTCCTGTCTTCCTTACCTGCTGCCAGGTCTCCCCCTTGTGCCTAGCTGCTGCCGTTATGGATCTATAGAAACAGAAAGAGCAGACAGAAAAGGCTTTTGACCTTTTTTGTCTGCTCTATGTGGATATTGTTTATTGTTTTATTAGTGGAGCTGATGCCGTCTCTCTTCCTGGTTCTCTTTCTCTTCCTTGCTTCCTGGTTATATGGTGGAGCTGTCGCCGGGTGCTGTTGTGTCCGGCTTCCTGTGTGTCTGGCTTCTGGTGTTCCTGGTTGTGTTCTCTGCCGCTCTTCTTCTGCTGTGCTTTGTCCTCTCCGGTATATGGACCAGGGCGGAGCTGATGCCGTGAGGCTGTGCCGTCTGCCGTTGCCCTGAGGGTGTGGAGGTAGAGAGGAGACAGGGAGATTATAGATATTATAGAATTTAAAAAGGGCGGCAATAATGCCGCCCTTGGATTTCTGTATTAATTCCAATCAATATTGTTATGGTCTATCAATTCCCCGCTGTCCTCTTTCGCTTCCTCAATCGCTTTTATTTCGTCCGGGGTTGGCTTATCTTCTGGTATGAATTTAACAACGACCTTGTATATTGTGTCAATGTCTTCATCAGGTATTAAGTCAATAATATTTTTTAATAAGTCTTTGCTCATTTTCTGCGCCTCCTAAACTCTTTTATATGCTTGCCCTCTTGGTAAAATACTATTAATTATTATTGATTCGTCTTCAATCGTAAATAATACGCGAATATCGCCAACTCTAAGCCTGTATTCTTTGTCATACCCTGATAATTTCTTTACATCTCCAAGAGGGAGTTTTTCAATAGCTTCTTTTAGCCTGTTCTTTGTTGGCTTATCGCAAGTATTAATATATTTTACTGCCTGCTTTTTGTATTGTATATGCATTTGCTTTCTCCTTTCTGCCTATTGGCTTATTTTCTTTCAGCAATTGCATATTATTCTATTTTTAGAATATTGTCAATAATATTTTATTTTTTCTTGATCTGTTGGTATTACTTCGATTATATCCCCAGGCTGGCACTTGCACATAATACATATTTTGTTTAGTGTTTCTAATGTGATGCTTTTACCTGCTTTTATATTCTGGACTGTCTGCGCCGGTAGTAGCTTCTCGCCTTGAATCCTCGCTTGATTGAAACCGTGTTCTTTTAGTTTCTGGAATACATCAACTTTGTATTTTATCATTGCGCCGTCTCCTTTCTCTTGGTTCAGTATTAATAGTATTATATGCATTTTTAAAAGTCAATTAAAATTATTCTAAAATTTGAATAAAAACGCTTGACAATATTCTAATATTAGATTATTTTATAATCAACAACAGGAAAGGAAGCCCGGAGGGGCTAAGGTGAAATGATATGAGAGACGCAATCAAGAAGTTAGAGAATAACGGTTATTATATAGATAACCAATTTGACGGATTCTTTGGAACTATTGAAAACGAATATGAATTATATAAAGGTGATGAGGTTGTAAAGGATCATTTAAACGATGCGCAGGTTATAGAATTTGCTAATACACTTTAGGAGGTGGATATTATGAGACAGTACAAAGGTTATTACATAGACGGGATACATTTCAAGAATAAAGAACAGATTGACGAATTTATAAAGGCTAAGGCTGTAGAGTCTTACAAGACAGCCTGCAGATTGTTTTTAAGAGATTTCTCTTTTGAAGCTTCTTGCTTCTGTGCTGATCAGGCGGACAGATTGCATACTTTAGGTTTTACCTGGGAAGAGATAGAACAATTTGAAACAGAGGCGGGGATTTAATTCCCCGCCTTTTCTTTAAAACTGATTTCTAACTCGCAGCCATAGGCGGCGGCTATTTCCTCCAATTCATTAAGTGAAAAGTTATTTCTTTTCATTTTGTTGTAGATATTAGCTGACGAGCAATTCAATTTTTTGGAAAGTTCCAATGCGTTGGAATCTTTTTCTAAAAGAAATTTTTTAATTATTTTTGTACCGTCCATATTTAGAACCTCAATTGTTTTTAAACTTTTATTTGTTTATTCTTCAATATATTTTATTATATTCCCCGGTTGCATATCTAATAATTCGCATAGTTTCTCTATGCTTTTAATACCTACCATCTCGCCGCGTCTTAATTTCTGCATCGTTGATTGACCGAGTAGGTTTTCACGCAGTATTTTAGTAGAATTATATCCGTTTTCTTTTAATGTTTCTATTACATCTATTTTGTAAACAAGCATTTAATCAGCTCCTTTTCTCTTGATAATTAGATTATACCTAGCTTTTATCAGCTCGTCAATAAATTAAACACAAAAAAGTTTAATTTGCCTATTGACATTAAACAATTTTTGGTTTATTTTATAGTCAACAACAAGAAAGGAAACCCGCAAGGGTTACAGTGAAAGATTATGAGATATTTTAAGAATGTAAAGAGCTACAAGGAATTAAAAGAGACTTACAGAGATTTACTCAAGAAGAATCACCCAGACAACGGCGGAAATCTTGAGACAATGCAGGAGATCAATCAGGAATACGATATCGCATTCAGAATCTGGAAGAATAAGGACCAGACAATTACAGAAGAGGAGAAGAAAGAGACCGCTCAGGGTACAAGAAGAAACTTTTATACAGCTTTTGGTTGGGAGGGAAGCCGTTACGATTCCAATTTAACACTTAAGGAAATCGCTGTTATTGTTCGTAAGTATGTAAAAGAGAAATACCCAACTTGCAAATTTAGCGTAAGAACTTCATATGCTTCTATGTGTCAGGAGTTGCATGTTGAGATCAAAGAGTTTGCCGATAAAATGTACAAGACAGCGGAGGATTTAAGAGCCGAGGGTCTTCATGAGGTTGTAGACGGTTGGGATAGATACAGAGATAATGTTAGCGATATGATGAAGAAGCTTAGAGCTAATGGATATTTTAATCTTGATTGCTGGCTTGATGAAGATGTATACAACGCATACGAAAAAGCCGTTGCAGATAGCGCATTTTACGCTATCAAAAGCGATTATTTCCAGAGTGTTATTGATGATGTTGACGCATTTGTTAAGTCATACAATTACGAAGATTGCGACGGCCAGATTGATTATTTTAATGTTAATTTTTATTATTTCGGTTGCAAATTTGATAGTTGTGTACAGGTTGAAAAGGTTGCAAGAATCAAGAGTGCAGCCGCAACACCTGCAACTACTCCAGAACAGCCGGAGCAGATAAGCACAAGCGGAGAGGCTTTCACAGTCCAGGAATCACAGCACACAAAGACCGGCGAAAAAATATATCTTGTTAAGTGGCTTGATAATCTCAGTCGTGACAATTATATAAAGCTTAACAATGAGATTAAGAAGTTGGGCGGCTACTATTCAAAATTTACGCATAGCTTTATTTTCAAGGAAGACCCAAGCGAAGCATTAAAGGAGGTGAGAATCGCATGATAGATATTTGTAATAAAAAAATCCCTTGCTGTGGGTGTCCTGATGCGGACACCTGCGCAAAGGAGAGGCAGGAAAATTTATTTAAGGAGTTGTTCACAAAATATGGCTCTTATTCTGAATCGCCGGCAGAGCGCACAATACATATTTTTGAGAATCACCCGTCAAATATATATACATGTGATGAGGTTGTGCGGAACATGGCCAGAGCTGATGCAGATATCCAAAGGCTTGAAAAAAATATTGCAATGCTTAAGGCTTACAAGATGGGGCTTGTTAATAGATATAATTATCTTGCTACTTCCCCAACCCGTGAAAAAATATTATTGCAGCGTGTCAAAAAATACGGCGGTAAAGTTGCGTATTATATAATATTTTACTCTGTAAATCTTACGGACGGCCACGAAGTGGAAAAAGACCGGCTTACATTTGCCGGATCAGAAAGGCGCCAGGCATTCAAAAAATTTGAAGAGCTAGCAAAGGAACACAGCAGCGCAGTTTTTGAAAAAGATGTTGCTAAAAAATCATGGGAATAAAAATATTTTAAGAAAGGCGCGCCAGATGGCGCGAAGGTGAAAAATTATGAGAAAGTATGAAATTTTAAGAAAAGATGTTGAAATTAAGTTTGCAGACAAAAAGAATATTAATTGCGGCTGTGCTGTTGGTGCGCTTGATGTAGTGCCTGAAACAATAAAATCATTTGACACTCTGGAAGACGCAGAAAAAGAGCTTTCAAAATATAATACACACATTTGGAAATTAAGCAACTCAGGCGGTGCTTATTTCGCCGTGAGTGAATATTACATTGAATCAAACGAATACGATTCCGACGGGCTTTTTGTAGATAGCGACGGCGTCAAAAAAGTTTCCGACATGAAAATTGAAGTGATTGAAAAATCATCATATAAAACCGTGTTCACATGCAGCGCATATGAAGAAGCTGAAAAATTTATTTCTGATTATTCCGGTGATAATGAGTTGTTTATGTCGTTTTTATAATAAATATAGCCCGCTCATCCGGCGGGCTTTTTATTATCTGCTGCCATGTATTTATTTATTTTCAGGCAGGACATGCGACCATGTATTTCAGTATACATGTGACTATGTACCCAGGCTGTCAAAAACTGCTGCCAATTATCTGATCATGCCCGGTCAAAAAATTCTTCAAAAAATCCCGTCAAAAAATCTCCCCGTATTCTGATTTTATGCGGATTTCTTAACATTTTCCTGTACTTTTTCACATTTTATTAACAAAATCCCTCTCACATTCTGATTTTATGCGTGTTAAGCCCGAATTTTTAACACGAAAAAGGACGGGCTTTTGTAGTCCGTCCTCAAGAGGGTAAATCGTGCAGTTTTGATATCCATATCAGTCATGATTATATTAACATTCTGTGTAGTGCTATGGTGTGCTATTTATGTTTTTTAAAATTTTTTTCTATGATCTGCATGCAGTCTTCAGATGTAAGTCCGTCACAAAATTTTCCTTGTGTCGTTTCAGGCGTCTGGTTCTCTCTGTAGTCACAAAGTTTTAACAAACCGCCGTCACAAAAAATTTCTAACATAGGCTTTTTAAATCCTGCACGCTGCTCTATATCAATTTGCATTTCATATTTACCCCAGATAATATCCGGATAATCACGGTTAAAATTAAAAAAATACGGGTATCCTGCTTCTTTTAACATTTTTTCAAGATAAAAAATATGCTGATATTCTCTGTGTTTTTCACAAATTGTCATATTATCCATATATTCTCTTCTCCATAATCTTTTTATGCTCCATAACAATCATTTGCACCCTGGCGAATTCTAACAAAGTATATAGACCATTACGCCAATACTGAGTGGCCGGAGTCTTTGACAACATTTCCATTTTGCATATATCAGCCCAGCCCTGGCGGTCTATGTATTTTCTTTCCAAAATGGCGCGTTCTGTTGTATTCTCTCCCAGATAAGATATAACATCATCAACTTTCAAATATGCCTTAGTACATTCTTTTATTGACTCTTTGATTCTTGTCTGAATTTCATCAAGTTGTAAAGGCAGAGAGGCGGCGCCGAGGTTTTCTCCTGAACCCCTCGGCATTCCATCATTAACCGGTGCATTAAGAGGCATATCAAATTCTCTTATAATGTCCTGTTCTCTTGCTTCTAATGCGTGTTTTCTGTTAATGCATACTCTATATTGCTTCAAAAAATCATCAAGGATTCTTGCCTCGTCTGAAAGCCCTTTCGTCTTATCCATATTTGCTCCTATTCTGACAGGTAATACAATTTACCGCCTATGTATTGTATTTGCTTAAGGCTTTTCTCCTTGTTGTCAAAATCTTTTATATAAATATCTCTCTCGGCCAGCTCGTTGATTAGTAGTTGGATACTCTGACAAATTGTCAGGGTTGGAACGCCTGCAAACTCATTCCGTCTCTCCTTTACTTTTCTTGTCCTGTTCAACTTTTTCCTCCTGCATCTTCTTATATTGTTTTTGCATGCTCTTCAAAATTTTTTCTTCTGCCCTGCGTTCTGCAATTTCTTCTGCAGCTTTTATCTGTCTTTCTTCCGGATTACAGTGGACCACAACATGAGCCTGTAAAACTGTCTGTGCTGCCTGCATAGATAAAACATCATTCTTGCACCGCTTGCGTGCCTGCTCAAATGCTATACAATATACATCTGCACATTCTCTTGTAAATTTTTCGTCTATCATACTTTACTCCCTGCGCTTTGTTGCTTTTTCTTCAAGTTTTCTTACAATGCTCCTGGCTACTCCCAGTCCGAATCTGTATCCTGTTCTTGCATTCTCTGCTATTTGAGGGTCCCTCTGCATATTAACAATTTCTTCTGCTATGGCCAGACTGCAGTCTGTAGCAAAACCTTGTATTGCGCACACGGCAACCTTTTCATCAGGGTGCTGCATATAATATATCTTGTCCTCTATGTCTTTAAGAATAGCTGTCAGCTCTCCTTCCTCTTCAACTGTTGAACACGCTTCCTGCTCCCTTGCAATTGCAGAACGAAGCAGCATATATTCTCTGTCATTAAATGGTCCTTCCACACTTACACCTCCCTCTCTATAATCATGTCACATGCCAGCGCGTATCCATATTCCTGATTTGCGCCGCATGATTTTTCCCAGCCTTTAAGCATATATATTTGATCACACATTTTTAACATAGTAATTGACATTTGCATGAATTCCTTATATGTGGTATCAGGAGGCATGCATTTCAATATTCTGGCCGGATTCATTACACTGTACCCCTGCTCTTTTAATCGTTTCTCTGCATCACAAAATCTTTTCATGTAATGGTCAACATTCGTTATAGGTCCGCTAATATATATTCTGCTCATTCTGTTCTCCTATTTAAAAAATTTTTCATCATACATCATTACGCCGTCTTGGCTATATACTTGTATTCTTCTCTCATAATCTTTATATTCTCCGTCACAATTTGTAACAAAGTCGCATGAGGTGCATGCAACAAATGATGCGTCCATAGGGCAATCATCAGATCTAGTGCTTTTTGCGGATAACCTGCCATTCCTCTTAATTGTGTAGTCCCGCGTAAATTGCATTAAGTTACTAAATTGTAACTTGCTGCCACACTTAGGGCATTTATTTAATATCCGGTCCATATGAATCACCTGCCTTATGTAAAACATTCTTGTCTGCTGCCAGCTCTTCCTTATCAAGAATTTCTAAAATATAATACTGCTTATCCGGCAAAGCTCCCCACTCCGGTCTCCCTTTTCCAATTCTTAATTTACATCTTGCTTTTATTGCTTTAGAATCCTTGCTATATCCATTACGGAAAATAAT
>OLGE01000524.1_pt1 | contig 45055 bp, 34 predicted proteins | sample 1605151 | NCBI WGS metagenome assembly OLGE01 (sample SAMEA3888912, study PRJEB22519) | human gut metagenome | biome: human gut; feature: human-associated habitat; material: faeces | place: Denmark | collected 2010
GCATAATCTCCTCTTTATCATGCGGTTGTGTCAGGAACAGGATGTTCTTCGCTAAATGCTGTTTCACTGTCGGGTCGTAATGATCAATATGGTTGTGTGTCAGCAATACCATATCCAGATCATCCGTAATTTCATTCATCGGCATCGTGAGGTGTACTCTTGGGGTCTTATACACACCTAGAGCCGACTGTAAAGTGCCTTTTCCGGCAAGCATGGGGTCAACAAGTATCTCTTTTCCTGCATAATGAATTCGCAATGTTGCATTACGGATCAATCGAATTGTTACTTTTTCTTCCATCATAATTTATTGTATTGATTATAGCTGCAAAGTTCGGTAAAAAAAAACGGATGCATTATGCCTTAAAAACAGGAATATATGCCATTTTGATAAATAAAAATAGTATATTTGCCTCCAAAAACGAAATCTATGGATAAAATCGTCAATCCTGAACGTCTGGTCAGCGTTCCATTTAGCAAGACACGCTGTGGTGTGGACTTTTATATCAACTCAGGCTACAGTAGCGATGTATGTGGTGTCCTGACGGAAAACCGGGTGTTTAAAACAGATTTCTTTAGCTTCTATTTTTTTCGTAAGGCCAATGGGTATCTGCTGCTGAATTTCCGCAAATTTGAATTGCATGCCAATATGGTACTCCTCCTCTCGCCGCATCAGCAGCAGGAATGGCACGTGGATGAAGCAGAACTAGATTACTCTTTTCTTATATTCCGCGAGGATTTTATGCGCACATTCTTAGCGGACAAGTTTTTTGTGTACCGCTTGCTGTATTATTATCAGACCGACACGCCTCCCTATCTGTTTACTTCGCCGGAAAGCATGGCGGAGTATATTCGTCTTTTAGGAATCATAAAGCAGGAGCTTCTGCATCCTGTTGCCGATACTTATAATCTCATTGTATCTGTGCTTTACTACTTATTGGTTATTATCAACCGGGCGTATGCCGCTACTTATCATTTACCGATTGATGTACCTAAAAACAATTACGCATTCCAGTTTAAGGACTTGCTGGAAAAGAATATCCGTACGAAACAGCGGGTGCAGGAATATGCGGATATGCTCCGTGTGAGCCGTATTACGTTAAACAGTTCCGTGATGAGTCAATTCGGCGTATCTGCCAATCATCTGCTCAAGCAGCGTCTGTTGGAAGAATTGAAGAATGAGTTACTGTTTGCTAACCGAAACGTGAACCAGCTGGCCGAAGAGTTTCATTTCTCCGACCCGAGTCATCTGATGCGTTTCTTTAAACGTGAAACTGGAAAGACTTTTACGCAATATTTGCGCGACTACCAAAATGGAATATACGAATGAAAACGGACAGACTGGAAAGCTTGCAGATTGACCATTCCCATACCAAAGATGTTTTCAACGACTTACAAATATGCTTAGTGGGAAATCCTATTTCGGCCTAAAATGTGCATCACATTCCGCAGTGTCAAGTTCACCATAGAATAAAAATCTATAAAAATTCTCTGCAATCCCATGCAATTTCAAAAGGTCACTCTTGCAGAGTTTCGCTTCAAAAAGGTCACCTGAAGGTCACCTGTAAAAGAAAAAGCACCTACAGAAACTCTGTAAGTGCTTGATTTTCAAAGTGGACCAGCCTGGGCTTGAACCAGGGACCTCCAGATTATGAGTCTGTTGCTCTAACCAACTGAGCTACAAGTCCGACTTATTCATTCTTCGTGAACAAGCTTTAAGTGGGTGCAAAGGTAAGGGTTTTGTGGCGAAATGCCAAATTTTTATGCAAAAAATTGTTTGCAATCCGGATTAATTGCATAATTTTACATCGGTTAGTTGGTCGGAGGCCATGATTTATAGCAAAAAACGCGCGTATTGACAACTCTCAGACACATATTGCTCATTGCAGCCTTGGCTGCGTCTCTCGCCTGCACGGCGCAGGAGAGGGAGCGTCGGCATGCGCTTGATGCCGTGAGTCGTATGTTCGACTATGCCGCCACCGTCGATACGGCGTACATTGAGCACCGCGAGAAGTATGCTTATCTGAAATATTCGTTGCGTATAAACAGGCGCAACGCCATTCTTGCAGCCATTCCCACGCTGTGGATGATTTCGCGCAGCGGCGACAGCGAGTATGTCGGCGAGACCTACGACCGTGTCTATGTGGAGCGTTTCGGCGAGATGAAGGCCACGCGTGTGCTCGAACGCACCACTTTCCCGCGCCACGGCACGGCCATGCCCACGTTGTTGCAGTATGTCACGCCGAGGATTTACTCCGAACAACTAATCGACAAGCGCATCCTTTCCCCCATTTTCCGCCGCAACAAGCGGTTCTACCGCTACCGTGTGTCAGACTTTTCCGCCACCGAGGTGAAGGTGCGCTTCATCCCACGCATCAACAACACGCAGCTTGTGACGGGTTGGGCGCGTGTGGAGCGGCATTCGGGGCGTGTGACTGAGGCTGCTTTCGACGGCGAGTTCGACATGGTGCGCTTCCATCTTGCCGTGACTATGGGGCGCAGCGGCGTGGAGTCGCTTCTGCCACGGCGTTGCGACCTCAATGCCCGCTTCCTTTTCATGGGCAACGACCTCAACGCCGAATACACCTCGATGTACGGACTTCCCGCCCATCTGCTCGACTCTATTGGTTCGCCGCAGGACTCCGCCTTGTTCGCCCGTGTGCGTCCGCTGCCGCTTTCGCCCCATGAAGAGCGTCTTTTCGTGCGCCGGCAGGCCGTGACCGACTCGCTCCTAACGGACTCCGCCTACCTTGCCCGGCGCAATCATAAGAGTTTCGCCAGCAGGATGTGGCGCAGCGTGGGGCGCAATCTGCTCGACCGTGTGAAGGGAAACTTCGGTTCGCGCGGGCAGGGCGAGTACCGCATACGCCCGCTGCTCAATCCGCTCTTCTTCAGTTACAGCAAGCGTCGCGGTTTCACCTATAAGTTCGACGTGCGCGGCAGCTACTATTTCAACGACCACCAGATGCTGCACATGCGCTTCAAGTCGGGCTATTCGTTCAAGCAGCGGCAGTTCTACTTCAACCTCCCCGTGACTTTCCTCTTCGACACCCGGCACGGAGGATACATAGAATCGGAATGGACAAGCGGCAGCCACATCAGCACTTCGGGCATCATTGAGGAGCTGAAGGCGGAGCGCGGCGACGCCATGGACTGGGACAACATGCACCTTGACGCCTTCCGCAACCACGGACTCTACCTCAAGGCCGCCTACAACGTGTTGCCGAAACTCTCTCTCCAGGCGGGAATGCGCACCTACCGGCGTACCGCCATCGACCGCACGGGCTTCGAACTCGTGGGCAAACCCTCCTCATACATACTTGCGGCACCCATTGTCGGACTGGAATACCGCCCGTTGGGAACCAGCGGACCCGTATTCACCGCCGACTACGAGCGCAGCATCAAGGGCTTCATGGGTGCCAACATGGCTTACGAACGCTGCGAGCTTGACGCGCAATACACCCACTGGCTCACCGCTCTGAGTGCGTTGCAGATGCGTCTCGGCAGCGGTTTCTACACGCACAAGGGCAAGGGATGGCTCTTCCTCGACTACACTAACTTCCGCGACCGCAACATCCCCGGCGGCTGGAACGACGAGTGGGCGTGCGAGTTCGAGCTGCTCAACGCCGCCTATTACAACTCGTCGGAGTATTATGTGCGTGCCAATGTCACCTACGAGTCGCCCCTGCTCATGCTCTCGTGGCTCCCGAAGGTGGGGCGTTACATAGAGAAGGAGCGCATCTATGTCAATGCCCTCGCCGTGCATGAGCTGCACCCCTACATAGAGTACGGCTACGGATTCAAGACGCGCCTATTCTCGCTCGCCGCCTTTCTCTCGCAGAGCAACGGCCGCTTTGAGGGTTTCTCCGTGCGCATGGGCTTCGAACTCTTCCGCAGCTGGTGACGCGACGGTGTGCCGCCGCGGTGCCGGGAAAATGGGAAAGGCATGGCGAAAAACCGTGCCGACTATTTGCATATAAGAGAAAAAATACAGAAATTTGCAGACCGACAATAAAAAGAAAGGAACAACAATGCGCAAAGTGATAGGCATCGGCGAGACGGTGCTCGACATAATATTCAAAGACGGCAAACCCGTCGAGGCTGTACCCGGCGGCAGCACGTTCAACGCCATCGTGTCGCTGGGGCGCGCCGGAGTCAGCACCACGTTCATTTCCGAAGTGGGAGCCGACCGTGTGGGTTCGCACATCATCGACTTCCTCCGTGAGAACGGCGTGGACACGGGCTGCATCAGCGTAATGCCCGGCGGCAAGTCGCCGCTGTCGCTCGCCTTCCTCAACGAGCGCAACGAGGCCGACTACACATTCTACCGCGACCCGTCGCAGGAGCACCCCGACTTCGTCCTGCCCGAAATCTGTGCCGACGACATCGTGGTGTTCGGCTCGTTCTATGCCCTCAACCCCTTGCTCCACCGCCAGGTGGCAGCCCTTATGGAGCATGCCCGCAGCTGCGGGGCAATCATCTACTACGACGTGAACTTCCGTCCTGCCCACCGCAACGACGTGATGAAGATAACGCCTAACCTCATAGACAACCTCGAATATGCCGACATAGTGCGCGGCTCGCATGAGGACTTCATGGAGCTCTACCGCAAGGACGATGCCGACCGTGTCTATCGGGCAGACATCTCGTTCTACTGCAAGCGTCTTGTCTATACCAATGGCGCACAGCCCGTGACGGTGTTCGGCGACGGAGGCTTCCGCAAGGAGTACCCCGTGCAGCCCACACCCACCGTGAGCACCATCGGCGCAGGCGACAACTTCAACGCCGGATTCGTGTATGCACTCATAAAGAACGGCGTGACACGGGCAGACATAGAGCGCGGACTCGACGAAAAGACATGGGACAGCCTTGTCGGCACCGCCCTGGATTTCGCCGCGGAGTGCTGCAAGGACATCTTCAACTATGTGTCGAAGGAGTTCGGGGAGAACCTGAAAAACGGGGCAGGAATCTGAGCTGCGGAGGCAGGGGCGTGCCATGCTTCCGCAGCTTCGCAGGCAAGCGGAAAACAACGCGCATGGGAGAGCCTGCAAAACAAGGCTTGTTTATGTTGCAAACAAGGCTTCTTTGCACTGCAAACAAGGCTTCTTTTCACAGTAAACAAGGCTTGTTTGCAAAGCTACTGTGAAATGCCGGCGTCACGGTCTTGCGATGCTCGGCTATAGGCCTGGTTATGAGTGTGTTCCGGGCATCGTGCGGCATGGCGGAATGCGGCGTCTTACAAACAGGAATGAAAGAACAAAAATAAAATCAGTTTATGAAAACAGAAATCACAAATGGAATCCATTACGTTGGCGTGAACGACCGCCACAAACACATCTTCGAAGGCCTTTGGCCCCTGCCTTACGGCGTATCATACAACTCCTACATCATCGCCGATGAGAAAATAGCACTCGTCGATACCGTGGAGGCCGACTTCTTCACGCAGTATCTCGACAACATCCGCAGCGTAATCGGCGACCGCCCCATCGACTATATCATCGTAAACCACATGGAACCCGACCACAGCGGTTCGCTGACACTCATAAAGAAATACTATCCCAACGCCAAAATCGTGGGCAACAAAAAGACCTTCGGCATGATGCAGGGCTTCTACCGCGTGGGCAACGGTGCCGACGGCGACACGCTTGAGGTGAAGAACGGCGACACGCTGCAGCTCGGCAGCCACACGCTGGCGTTCACACTGGTGCCTATGGTGCACTGGCCTGAGACGATGGTGACTCTCGACACCACCGCCAACGTGCTCTTCTCGGGCGATGCCTTCGGCTGCTTCGGCGCACTCAACGGTGCTTATATCGACGCAGAGATGAACTGCGACATCTATTGGGACGAGATGCTGCGCTACTACTCCAACATCGTGGGCAAATACGGAACACCCGTACAGCAGGCGTTGAAGAAGCTTGCAGGAGTGAAGATGGACTACATCTGCTCCACACACGGTCCCGTATGGCACAAGCATATAGAGCGTGTCGTCGGCATGTACGACCGTCTGAGCCGCTACGAGGGCGCCGACGGACTCGTCATAGCCTATGCTTCGATGTACGGCAACACCGAACGCGCCGCCGAAGTGATAGCACGCGCCGCCAGCGAAGCCGGAGTGAAGAACATAATAATGCACGACGTGTCGCGCACGCACCACTCCTACATCATTGCCGACATCTTCCGCTACCGCGCACTCATACTCGGCGCACCCACATACAACAACGGACTCTATCCGCAGATGGAGTCGCTGCTCAGCGAACTGGCAGGGCGCGACATGAAAAACCGGTTGCTCGGCTGGTTCGGGTCGTTCTCATGGGCAGGCAAGGCTGTGAAGACCATCGGCGAATGGAACGAAACACGACTCCACTTTGAACCCGTCGGCACACCCGTGGAGATAAAGCAGAGCCTCGATGAGGCTACGACACGCGCCTGCGAAGAACTCGGACGGGCGATGGGAGAGAGACTTCTCTGATACCTCCGGCATCCTGAATCATACAATGCGCATGGAGAACGTGCCGAAGGTACGCCTCCATGCGCCCACAACTGCAAGTGCCTTGCATTTGTCAGAACCTTTACCGCACTATTAACCCAACAACCGACATTTATGGAAAATATGCAGAACAAAGGATGGAAAGCACGCCTTTTGCACCTCCCTCTGCTGCCCCGCATCATCATTGCCATCATCCTTGGCGTAGTGGCAGGCAGTTTTGTGCCGGGAGAGTGGCTCCGTGTGTTCGCCACCTTCAACGGCATCTTCAGCCAACTCCTTGGCTTCCTCATCCCGCTCATCATCATCGGACTCGTCACACCAGCCATCGCCGACATCGGCGAGAGTGCCGGACGGCTGCTCGTCGTCACTGTGCTTGTGGCATATCTCGACACTGTCGTGGCGGCATTCGTGGGCTACGGCACGGGCGAAGCACTCTTTCCGAGCCTTGTTGCCGGCGGCGAATCGCTGTCGGGAGTGGGACTCGACACCGTCTTTACGCCCTATTTCACCGTGAAGATACCTCCGATGACCGATGTCATGAGTGCTCTCGTCTTCGCTTTCGTGGCAGGACTGGGCATAGCCTACAGCAAGTCGCCGGTGCTGAAGAGTGCCGCCTCGGAGGGGCAGGAGATAATATCGCTCACCATCAGCAAGGCCATCATTCCGCTGCTGCCGCTCTATATCTTCGGCATCTTCGTGGGAATGGCTGTCAGCGGCGACGCCATGCGTGTGATGAGTGTGTTTGCCAAAATCATAGTGGTGATATTCGTGCTTCATGTCTTCATCCTCGTCTATGAGTATTTCATCGCCGGACTGATAGCCAAGCGCAACCCCCTGCGCCTGCTTCTCAACATGCTTCCAGCCTATTTCACGGCTCTCGGCACCTCATCGTCGGCTGCCACGATACCCGTGACGCTGCGACAGACCGAGAAGAACGGCGTGAGCCGTGGCGTGGCAGGCTTCGTCGTGCCTCTTTGCGCCACCATACACCTCTCGGGTTCGGCCATGAAAATAACGGCATGCGCCCTTACAGTGTGTCTGTTAGGAGGCATGCCGCACGGCATAGGGCATTTCACCCATTTCATACTTATGCTCGGAATAGTGATGGTGGCGGCTCCAGGCGTGCCCGGCGGAGCCATCATGGCAGCCCTTGCACCGCTTGAAAGCATCCTCGGATTCGACCCGAATGCGCAGGCTCTGATGATAGCTCTCTACATAGCAATGGACAGTTTCGGTACAGCGTGCAACGTGACGGGCGACGGAGCCATAGCCGTTGCCCTCAACCGCTTCTTCGCCCCGCGCCGCACTACTGCTGTTCCGGAGAGCACAGACGCTTGATGTCGTCGAGGCTGCGGGCCGTTTTCAGCGTGTCGTCGAAGCCGTCGCGGAGCACACCGCGGCGGCGCAGGTCGGCAAGCATGTCGAGAAGCGAGTCCCAGAAACCGTCGATGTTGTAGAGAATCACCTGCTTGTGGTGGTAGCCTATGCTTGCGGCGGCGAGCACTGTGAACACCTCGTCGAGCGTTCCCACGCCTCCCGGCAGGGCTATGATGACATCGCTGCGCCCTATAAGCAGGTCCTTACGGTCGGAAAGGTTGTCGCAGAGTATGCGCACATCGACATGTTCGCTCACCTTTCCGCCCTTTTCTATTATCGTGGGAATCACGCCTACGGTCTGTCCGCCGCCGTCGTGGGCGGCTTTTGCCACGCACTCCATGAGTCCCATGTTGCATCCTCCGAACACGAGGGTGTGTCCTTCCGATGCCATCCATGCGCCCAGTTCGCGTGTACGCTCAAAGTATTCGTCCGGCAGACTGTTGTTTGCCGAGCAGAAAACACATATTTTCATAGTTTGTTCTTTTGTTCGTTTATATCGGGTCAATGCTCTTCCGGAAGCAAAGGAAGCCGTAGCCGGCAGCTACTTATGCATAAAGAAGGAGTTGGAGGAGTCAGGGAAGTCAAAGCAAATGTTCTGTATCGGCGTGCGAACGCCCGATGGCTTTGGTTTCACTGACTCTTCCAACTCCTTCAATCTCTTTGCGGAAGAATCTCCAATCTCTATTTGTACTCCTGGATAGGCAGCTCGCCTGTGAGAGCTCCGAGTGCGTTGAAGGCGAGCGACTCCATTTCTCCCTCGCCGGGCATTACTATTACGGGAGCGAGGAAAGCCACCTGCTTCTTTATTTCCTCCACGCAGTACTTGCTGTAGGCTATGCCGCCGGTGAGGATAATGGCGTCGGCCTTGCCCCAGAGTGCCACTGCCATTGCGCCGATCTGCTTGGAGACGGTGTAGAGCATGGCTTCGAGCACTTCATGATAAGGCTCTTCGCCGAGTTCGGCGCGGCGTGAAATCTCCTTCATGTCCTTTATGCCGAGCAGTGCCTGGCAACCTCCGTAGCCTGCAAGCATCTTCATTATCTGTGCCTGTGTATATTTGCCGGAGAAGCAAAGGCGTACGAGCTGGTCGGCAGGGAGGGTGCCTGAGCGTTCGGGTGCTATGGGTCCTTCGCCGTTGAGAGCGTTGTTCACATCAATCACCCTGCCTTGATAGTGTGCAGACACACAGATTCCGCCGCCCAAGTGAGCCACGACGAGGTTCATGTCCTCATACTTGCGGCCTACGGTGCGTGCGTAACGGCGCGACGCTGCCTTTGCGTTGAGTGCGTGGAAGATGCTCTCGCGTTTCATGAATGGAAGTCCGGTGTAGCGTGCGCGTGTCATCATCTCATCTACGACAACGGGGTCTGCCATGAAAGCGGGGCAGTGGCACTGGCGTGCTATCTCGTCGGCTATGAGGCAACCGAGGTTGCACACATGCTGATGCTTGGCGTGGTTAAGGTCGTGTTTCATCAGTTCGTTCACGGCATATACACCTCCGTGCAAAGGCTTGAGGAGTCCGCCGCGTCCTATCACGGCGTCGAACTGCAATGGTATGCCCGCCTCTTTGAGCAGGTTCAGGATGAAGTCCTTGCGGTATTCATACTGCTCGGCGACGGTGGTGAACTTCTCTATGTCTTCGGGCGCGTGCAGACCGTCGGAGGTCCACACTGCCGTCTCGTCCTCATATACTGCCACCTTGGTGGAGGTGCAGCCGGGATTAATGACGAATATGCGTTTCATTGCTATGTCTTGGATTTCTATTTTTAGTGATTTGTTGTCTTGTCTGTGTGCCGCACTCATGCTTTCATGCAGGCGGTGGCGAGGCTGTAGAACTTCGATTCCACGGTGTCGGCTCTCGATGTCACCACTACCGGCGCTGTCGTTCCGGCGAGCATTCCTGCGACAGTGGCTTTGGCGAAGAGCGTAATGGCCTTGTAGAAGGTGTTGCCTGCCTCTATGTCGGGGAATATAAGGATGTCGGCATTGCCCACGACGGGCGATGCTATGCCCTTGATGGCGCCGCTCTCGGCGTCGCATGCTGTCTTCACATCCATCGGCCCATCTACTTCTATGCTTCCGAATGCGCCTTCGCGTGCTTCCTTTTTCAGTTCCTCATAGCTCAGTGTGAGCGGGAACTTCTCGCTCACCTTCTCTGTGCAGTGTGTGAGAGCCACGCGTGGACAGTCGTTGCCGGTGACGCTTCTGTATGTGTCGGCGATGTAGCCGAGCTGCGCATGGAACTGTTCCGTGGTGGGGTAGGGTATCACGGCGGCGTCGGTGAAGAAGAGGAGCCGCTGCAATCCGGGTATCTCCGCTACGGCGATGTGTGTGAGCACATGTCCTTTCTCAAGCAGTCCGCACTCCTTGTTGAGCACTGCACGCAGCAGGTTGTCGGTGTTCACGGTGCCTTTCATGAGCACCTGGGCACGCCCCTGACGCACCTCTGCCACAGCTTTGCGCGAAGCATCGTCCACATCGGTGGCGAGGATTATCGCCGTACGGTCGGGATACTTGGCGTGAAGACGCTCTGCCACGGCAGCATTCTGCTCCACGGCAACGAGTATGAACTTAGCAAATTCTTCGCTGATACTGCGCTCTATCACCTCTTCGGTGTGGGCATCGGCAGGACATGCCACAGCCACTGTCACGCACTTCGCCATTGAACGCAAGCGCTGGGGCAGGGCTTTGAAATCGACTGTTGGTTCCATTTTCATTATTTAATAGTAGTAACTTCACGTTTTCAGGTCGTAAGTACATGTCGTGAAAGCGTTGCACACATCGCTATGAATGTGCAATTGCTCACTTTGCACTTCTGTGTGCAAAGATAGCAGAAGTTAAGCTAATTACAAAGAAAACAGACTGTTTTTTATTACTATTTTTAATAATACCCGTCTTTTGCGCATTACGGATAACAAAATGAACGTTTACGCAGAAGAATGAGACAACGGGAAAGGGGTGTTGATGTCTGCAATTATTCTGTTTCGCAAACGTTATGTTTTCACTGTATGTGCTGATTGGCGTACGGACTTTCGTCTTCGGCTTACCGGATGTCGGCTACCGTCTCGCTGGACTGTGCCTGCAGTTCGGCTGTAGGCTGCATGTCCTTGTCGGAAATTGCTGCGAGAATCACTGCTATCGTGCATAAGGCGCAGACGAGAATTGTCAAGATAATGGTATTTTTTTTCATAGAGTTATCATTTTTGTGTTTGACATTTATTTGGTTTCGGTTCTGCAAAGGTAGGACTTTTTTCTGAACAAAAACAAAATCGGAGTATAAAAATGTCACTTTTCTACAAAAGTGACACTATTTTTACAGAAAGGTGACATTCCAGAGAGCACCGCACCCTTATCTGCCTCTCTTTCAACGGGAAAACGGCGGCAAACCGGTGCGGATGAAAAGAAGCCTTGTTTGCAATGAAAAGAAGGCTTCTTTGCACTCCAAACAAGGCTTGTTTTACAGGCAAACAAGCCTTGTTTAAAAGTAAAGGGGTAAGTAAAATATAGGAGGTCGAGCGTCCCGCTCGACAACACTAAGCAAACAGCGAATTACGAAAAAACTTAATCAGTGTTGTCGAGCGAGACGCTCGACCTCCTAACCGCAATTCGTAACTCCTAACTCGTAACTCCTAATTCATTATAGGAGGTCGAGCGTCCCGCTCGACAACACTGCGCAAGTCTGCCAGTATGGACTATGAATTGTCAGGGTGGTGTTGTCGTTGAGAGCGGCGACGGACTGATTTGTAAAAATTTTATTCCGTAATGCTTTTGTCAATTCAACTTTTATTAGTAACTTACCACCCGTAAAACCATAGCAATCCGGCAAAGCGGCTGGACGACAACCTATTACATAAAATCAACCGAAGTTCCGCAGGTGCTGCCGACCTGCTGCCGACGGGTCTGACACGATGTATGCTCTGTCAGGACGCAGGCAGCAGACACGTCGCCGGCGTGCGGAATTGAAACAAAGAAAAAATGTTCGACCTCAAATATTTCCAATATACCAGCATGATGATAATGTTCATGCTCGCATTCTTCGCAGTGGCTTCCCGCTTCTTTGTGCAGAACCGCAACCGCCTTTACGAGCAGTCGCGGTGGATGGTAGTGGCGGCACTGCTCCTCTTCGGCGTGCACTACATGATGCAGATGCTGTTCGGCTGGCGTGCCAAGGGCGACGATATAGGCACGCTCTTCAACATCCTGTTCTACATTCCGTGCGCCCTCCTGCTTGCAAACTCGCAGCTCAACATCCTCATGGGAGGCAGGCGGCGGTGGCGTTGCCTGCTCGTCGGCGTGCTGTGCTATGCCCTTGCGATAGTGGTGATAGGCACGGGCGTGATTATTAATGGCAGTCTGCACATAGGATGGATGCTCTATCTCGCCGACGCCATCAATATGGCGATGCTCATCTACTACATCTGGCTGCCCTACAAGGAGCTGCGCAAGGTGCAGCACCGCCTTGACAGCGAGCTGGGTACTCCATTGAGACCTACGCCCACACTATGCGCGTGGGCGTTATGATGCTGTGCAGCTTCGTGGCGCTGTCGCCGTGGTTCATCCTCTCCATGACGCTGCTCTCCGTATTCGGCCCGTTGGCCCTGTTTGCCGTGGGTCTTTTCGTGGTGAGCTTCGTGGCTCTCGGCTTCAACCTCACCGAGGGCGTGACGGAGATAGCCACGGAGACGTATGACGACACGGACGACGAGGCGCACATGCCCGTGATGACCGCCGAGCGCATAGAACAGATAGAGACAGCCATAAGCAAGTGGCAGAAGGAGAGCGGATTCAAGGACAGCAATCTCACACTCGCCTCTTTCACACGCCGCATAATGGTGAATCGCACCGACTTCACCTCCTACCTTTCCAATATCCACGGCAACACCTTCCGTACATGGCTTTCTGCCATCCGTGTACGTGAGGCGAAACGCCTTATGATGGAGCACCCCGAGTACAGCAACGAGGTGGTTTCCGCCGAGTGCGGCTTCTCATCGCGCGTGTATTTCCAGCGGCTCTTCAAGGAGAAGACGGGTCTGACGCCGGCGGAATGGAAGAACTCGGAGAGGGAAGCGCAACGGGGGAGTTAGCTGAAGCCCCTTTCCATTCTCCCTCAACGACAAAAGGAGCGGAGACAGTGTGTAAGCTGTCCCCGCTCCTTTTGCGTTATGTCTTTCCGGGAGTCAGTCCCGGCCTGCAGTCTTAGTAGCCCATGCTCAGGTCGGCGCCGTGCATTGCCATGCGTGTCTCGAAGAGTCCGGCGGCGTCGGGTGTGACGCGTATTGTGCGGCCGTCCTGGAGTGATGCCTGGATGGTGCCGTCGGGATTGAAGCGGAATATCTCGGTCTTCTTGCCGCGCTGCTGCTGCGACCATGAGTCGGTCTTCTTGTCGTAGGCGAAGCGTATTGTCTCGCCTTCGGGTGTCTTCACCTCATATCCGTAGCGTTTTGTGGTCACGGCATAGTAGCGTCCGTCCTGCCCGAGCACGGTGCGCTTGGTGCCTACGCGGTCGGCAAGGGGGTTGCTGCCCGACCAGAATTCCATTGTGTTCAGCACGAGGGCGTCGGCTACGGCACACACTGGGTAGGCGGGTGAGATGAGGAGGAATATTATTTCGTTGAGGAATCTCTCCTTTGTGGCACTCTTGTTCCACTGCGCCAGGCGGTGGGTGAGTTGGAACGAGCCCACGCATGATGTTGTCATGAGGGCGGCTGCCATGATGAGGGTGGCTGCTTTAAGGTGTCTTTTTTTCATTGTTGATTGTTGTTTTAGGGTTTGTAAATCCACGAAGTCTCGCCTTCTGCGGCTTGCCTTGGGCTTTCCGCGGGACTGTGCTGCTTGCGTGTATGTATTTTCTCTCTGTTTCTTTCGCTTTGTTACAGGTAGAAGATGCCTTCGGGTCCTTCGTTGAAGAGCAGGTCTGCCACGCTCATGTTGGGTTGGAAACCGTGCCGGCGGGCATACACCTGGTAGTAGGGGTGCGGCGTGAATGCCGCGTCGGCAGGTGCGTTCTTCGGGCGTATGGCTTCGCGGAAGTCGGCCACTTCGTGTCCTGTGGCTTCGGCGAGAGCCTCGGCATCGACGTAGGTGCTGCTCACGGTGATGTCGGGACGCACGTCGAGGAGCTGGCAGAGCTTCATTGTGATGGCGATGTCGAACTCGGCGAGCGACTCGTAACGCTCCTCGAAGAACGGACGGAGGTCGTCGGCGTAGTAGTCGAAGAACGGGCTTTCGCCGTAGGCTGACACCAGTGCGTTCCAGTGCAGGTGCCGCCATTCGCCGTGGTCGCTTATTCGCGTGTCGTGCATGGCTGTCTTCGTGCCTGCCTGTCTCTCCGTCGGCACGGTGAGTGTCTGTGTGCCGTTGGCAGTGGCTATGATGCAGCGGTTGCGGTAGGTCTGCTTCACGAAGTGTTCGCCCGTGTCGATGACGCATCTTCTGTGCCGGTGCAGCTTCTGGAACCACTGCACCGGCGGGAAGTAGGCGGCAGACAGCAGTGCCGTCGCCTCTTCGCGGTGTTCTGCCGCTGCGCCGCTGTGGTGCGTGGCGGGTGCCTGTTGTGCGGATTGGAGGTTGCTCACGGCCGGTGGTCTTACTTTATGTTGTCCACCAGATTGAACAGTCGGCTCCACCGTATGCCGGAGAATCCGGAGTGGTCGGGGTCGTGGCTCCACCAGATGAAGATGGGTTTGCCCACGATGTGGTCCTCAGGCACGAAGCCCCAGTAGCGTGAGTCGAGCGAGTTGTGGCGGTTGTCGCCCATCATCCAGTAGTAGTCCATCTTGAAGGTATAGCTGTGTGCCTCCTTGCCGTTGATGTATATCTTGCCGTTGCGTACCTGCAGGTCGTTGCCTTCGTATGTGCGTATGGGCCGCTCGTAAATGGCTATGTTGTCCATTGTGAGGCTTATGCTCTTGCCTTTCTGCGGAATCCACACCGGACCGTAGTTGTCGCGCGTCCATCCCGTGTTGCCGTTGAGCGGATAGATGTCGCTTGTCGTGGCGTCGGTGACGAGCTGTACGCTCTCCACAATGTCGGTGCGTGCTCTCAGAGCCTTTGCCACACGGTTGGTGAGGGGCATGTATCCTGCCTGGTTGAGGCTCATGAGCTGCTCGGAGGAAATGCCCAGTTCGTCGATAAGTTCGAGCGGCAGCTGTGCGCGGAGCTTTATGTCGTAGGCATACTGCACGTTGTCGGGCTCTTTGTTGGCGCGTCCGTTGATGTAGATGGTGCGGTTCTTTATCTGGAAAGTCTGTCCGGGCAGACCCACGCAACGCTTTACATAGTTTTCGCGTCTATCTACCGGGCGTGTGATTATGTCGCCGAATTCGGCCTTGTTCTCTTCCATATAGCGTCGGCCGAGGGCGTAGGCCTTGGCGAAGACGTCGCGCTGCTGCTGGCGTGAGAGGGCGTTGAGATTGACGGGTGCGCCTCCGTTCTGCTCCATGTAGAGCTGTTCGCCGTAGCCGTAGGCCATCTGGTAGAAGTCGTTGGCCTGGTATTTGGGTGCGCTGCACAGTGTGTCGCCGGCGGGATAGTTGAACACTACGATGTCGTTGAGCTTCACGTTGCCCAGGCCTTTGGCGCGTTCATACTTCCATTGTGGCCACTCTATGTAGCTCTTGCACTCGAATACGGGCAGCGTGTGCTGTGTGAGGGGGAGCGTGAGAGGTGTCTGCGGCTTGCGTGGACCGTAGCTCACCTTCGACACGAAGAGGTAGTCGCCGGTGAGGAGCGACTTTTCGAGCGATGACGAGGGTATGACGTAGTTCTGGAAGAAGAAGAGGTTGATGAAATAGACGGCTACGAGTGCGAACACGAAAGCGTCTATCCACGACATGATGAAGCGTGTCGCGCCCTCGGAGTCGCGCCACCACTGCCATTTTATCTTCTTGGTGACATACACGTCGAAGATGAACGGGAGCGCGACGAGTCCCCACCAGCTCTTCACCCAATAGAGGAAGAGAAGGTAGAGCAGTGTTACTATGGTGAATTTAGCCCACTGTATGCGGGGGTTGGGGGCTTGCTTTTCTTTGGAAATCATTGGTGGATGTTGGTGTTTAAAAGGTTCTTTGTATTCTTGGGCAGCTACCGTGGCGCGGCGGTCAGAACTTGAACAGGTCGCTGGTGGTGAGGAGTCCGGTGTGGCTGTAGGTGTATTCGGCGGCGAGGACGGCGCCGAGTGCGAAGCCTTTGCGCGAGTGTGCGTCGTGGGTTATGGTGATGCTGTCGGCCTCGCTGTCGTAGATGACGCTGTGTATGCCCGGCACTTCGTCGCGGCGAATGCTCTCGATGGCGAGTTCAGAGGGTTGGCATTCGTTGGTGCCTTCCACTGTTCCGTCGGCGAGGTGCTGTTCGCCCTTCACCCATGATGTCTTGCGTCCGATGTTGTCGATTATATCTTCGGCGAGGGTTATGGCTGTTCCGGATGGCGCATCGAGCTTGTGTATGTGGTGGGTCTCCTCCATGTGTACGTCATACTGTGTGAAGTCGTTCATGATGCGTGCCAGATAGCGGTTTACCGCTGAGAATATCGCCACGCCGATGGAGAAGTTCGACGCCCAGAACAGCGTGTGTCCCTCCTCGTTGCAGAGGCGGCGCACATCGTCGCCGTGGTCCTTCATCCATCCGGTGGAGCCGCTCACCACCTTCACTCCTGCCTTGAATGCGCGCAGATAGTTGCCGTAGGCGGCTGTGGGCGATGTGAATTCTATTGCTACATCGGCGCTGGCGAAGGCCTCGGAATCGAAGTCCTGCTGGTTGTCTATGTCGATGATGCTGACGATTTTGTGGCCGCGTTGCTTGCAGATGGCTTCAATCATCTTGCCCATCTTGCCGTAGCCAATGAGTGCTATGTTCATATTCTTTGTTTTATTATCGTTGTGTGTGACAGGCTGCGTGCGGCAAAGGGAAGTCATGCTTCTGCCGCCCGCGTTTGCACTATCAGATGCAAAGATAGCAGAAAAACGTGATTACGGGAAGAAAAAGAGTGTCGTTTTTCTCATTTTCCGCCTGTTTGCACGGTTTTTCTGCTATCCTGTAACATTCGTTTACTTGTTTTCCACTACTTTGACAGTGCGTCCGTCGCTGAGCTTCACAATGTTTATGCCCTTCTGCGGAGTGTCGATGCGGCGTCCGAGGGTGTCGTAGCGGCTCACGACGGTGGCTTCGCCGTGCAGGTTGTCTATTCCCGCCGTGCCGTCGGTGAAGCGTACTTTCATCGCCGCTTCGCCTCCTTCGGCGAGCTGCATGGGCACGAAGTCGTTGCTGTAAGGCACGGTCTTCATGAAGCGCAGTGTGAGTTCGCGGTTGAAGAGGTTCACATCCTCCACGCTTTCGAGCATGGCGCGTGAGATATAGCTTGTCACCGAGCGGCCTTTGCAGTCGGCGAATGTCCATTTGCGCAGCTCTATTTCCTTGCCGTCGGCCTCTGTCACGAGCTTGACGACGGAACTGAACGCCGCCGGTTGCGATGTGGTACTTTCGTAGTCGAGCGGTGCGAGGAAGTAGATTGACGCGTCGATGGTAGCGTATCCGTCACGGGTCATGTCGATGTTGGTGGTTTTTCCGGCGGAGGTCTCTATCGTTTCGCCGGAGCTCCAGCGCATGAGCAGGTCGCCGACAGTGGCGGAGTAGTAGTTGCTGGGGTTGTTCTCGATGGTCAGTCTGCAGCGTTTTCCGGCGGGTGTGATGTCGGTGTAGCCCTCGTCCTTGTCGTAGGTGCTGATTGATGCCGTGTAGTTTCCGGGGAGGATGCCGTTTGCCGCCACTGCCCTTACGCTGTATGTGAAGACGTAGGGCATGTTCTCGAATACCGCAACTTCACCGAGTATGATGTTGGTGGGTTCTGCGTTGGGGTTGTCGGTGCTTTTGAGTGTGAGCGCAACGGTTTTTCCCAGACTGTCGTCGCCGTCGGAATTGAGCTGCAGGTCGATGTTCATGAGACTGTTTATCTGCAACTTGTCGAGCGGGTCGGGGCTGATTTTCAGACTCTCAACGGTGATGGGTGCGTCGTGTTTGGCGCGTCGTGTGAAGGTGAGTTCGTCGCCGGTCTTCTTAACGAATATCCTGTTGGCGTCGATCATGGCGTGCTTCCACTCGCCGAAGGGTGTGCCGTCGTTGCGGTTGTAGGTGCTCTCCACCTCTACCTGATAGGTTCCGTCGGCGAGAGGCGTGAATGTGTCGGGGTCCAGTTTGTAGATGAATCCGGACACATCCTTTGTCAGACGGCAGTTGTCCTTGTCGATTATCGCCACGATGTTCTCCTTGCTGTCCTTCAGGACTATGCGCAGCTGACCGTCGAACTCGATGATGTTGGAGCCGCATTCTATGTTGAGATATATTTCAAGATAGCCCACATCGCTTATTTTCGTCGTGTAGCTTGTCATGGGTTTCATTGCCCTTCCGAAGTCGAATGCCGCCCATAGCGGCGACTGGAAGTCGCTTCCGGTTGTCGCTTTGAGGTCGGGTTCTGCGAAGACGGCGTCGGTGTAGAGGCAGTAGTTGTGGTCGCCGAAGTTTGAGAGGGCGAAGAATCCGTCGCCGACACCGCTCCATCCCCAGTTCACATGGAGGTAGCCGTTGCTGTCGTAGCCATCGACCACGAACTCATGTCCGCCGCTTTTCAGTCCTACGCCGCTGTAGATTATGGGCATTCCTGCGTCGAGCTGTTCCTTTATCATGCTCATCCATGTGGCGGTGCTGTAGTCGCTCTTGTAATAAAACTCGGCGTTGTAGCCGAAGTTGCGCATCAGTGCTATTGCGGCGTCGTTGGAGAAGCCAGATGTTCCGTTGGTGTTGTATTGCAGATGGCATGCCGCTCCAATATCGCGCATCAGTACGCTCACGGCGTCGGCCTGCTTGGTGCTCCAGTCTTGGGAGTAGATGTTGTAGGTGTCGCGCATGTTGTCCCAGTCGTACTCCGATTGTGTGAAGTCGATGCTGATGCTCTTTTGGTCGTAGTTGGGGGTCTTGTAGCTCACCGATCCCATTCCCTTCTTCGGCCAGCGGTGGTATCGCATCACCTGCGCTGCGGCTGTTGCCACGCATCCGGTGAGTGTGCCTCTGTCGCCGATGGTCGGTGTCTTGCGGTTGTAGGGGTACGACTGGTCCCATGTCGATGATATGAGTGCCGGGACGATGACTGTCGGATTGGGGTCGAGCGGTGCGAGTGTGCGTGCCGTTCCGTTGCCTTCCGTGCGCTTTGCGGCTATCTGTGCCGTCACCGATTGCAGCCATTCGCGCATCTGCATGGGCATGTTGTTCTCGTCGAAAGCCCCCGTTGTGCTGTAACCGAGCACCGGTGTCACGCAGTCGTCGCCCGAAACGAGCACGAACCCGTTGCCGTCGGCGTCGTTGAAGGCGTAGTAGGGCATTGTTGCCGGCGTGGTTGCCGTGGTGCTGATGCTGAAAGAGCGTGCCGGGGCGTTGTTTCTGTTGTCGAGGGTGATGTATCTTGCGGCGATTTGCTGCGCCTGTTGCGGCGTGATGTCCTTTGCCGTGGTGTTGAACGATGCTGTGAGCAGGGTCAAAGCAACGAGGATGTGGCGTTTCATTTGTTGTTCTTTTTGTTGTTTTGTTGCGGTGTAGAGGTTATGCAGGGGAGTTGGTGGAAGGGTGGGGCGGATTTGTCTTTCCGCCGTTCCCTTCCATCTTCTCCTGCTGAATTGTTATTTCACTCCCATCTCCTTAAGCAGACGGTCGGCGTGTCCCCACTTGTCCATGAGGTAGAGGACGTAGCGTATATCTACGCCGATGCAGCGTGCGAGACGCTTGTCGAACCAGATGTCGCTCGACAGTGAGTCCCAGTTGCCGTCGAAGGCGAGTCCGATGAGGTTGCCGTGGCCGTCGAACATTGGCGAACCAGAGTTGCCGCCGGTGATGTCGTTGTTTGTCAGGAAGCAGAGCTGCATCTTGCCGGTGGTCTTGTCGGTGTAGTTGCCGAAGTCGTCGGCACTGAACAGCTCTTTCATTATGGGTTGTGCCTGGTAGTCGATGACTCCCTGCTCGCCTGCCTTCATCTTCTCCACGATGCTTGAAGCCTCGGTGTAGTAGCCTGAGGGCTTGCCTCCGAGGAGGTAGCCGCCCACCTGTCCGTAGCTGAGGCGCATGGTGAAGTTGGCGTCGGAGTAGTGGGGCAGTTCCTGCTCCATGCGTATCTTGGCGTCGCAGAGGTAGCGTTCCTGCACGGCGATGTCGGCATCCACTTCGTTATACACCTTGAGGAATTCGTCGTGCAGTGCCTTCAGTGCCTTGCCATACTGGTATCCGGGGTCGTTGCGCAGTGCTTTCTCTGTGAGTGCTATGCGCTTGCCGCTCTTCATGAGCACCGATGTGTTGTAGAGCCACTCCACATACTTGCGTGCGTCGCCTCCGAACTGTGCCTTTATTGTCTCGTAGAAAGCGGGGAGCTTGTCTGCCGGCACATACTGGCGGTAGTTGTCGATGAGTGTCGCCATTACGTCCTTGTCGAGGTCGGCGTCCCATTCGGCGCTGTTGTCGGCGAATTTGTGGTAGCGTTTGCCTCCCTTTGCTCCGCCGTCACACACCATGCTGGCAATGGTGAGTGCGCGTGTGTTGAACTCTGCCGTGCGCACGAATGTCTCGCGCCATGCCGTGTTCTGCTTGCTTACGACGAAACGCTTGGCGTAGAGCTGTGCCATCTTGTCGAAGTCGAGCTTGCCTTTGAGGTAGCCTGTCCATTTCTGGTACTCCATGATGCGATCCTCGAAGTCGGCTTTCTGCCGTATAATGCCTACTGAGTCGATGCATTTGTTCATGCCGAGCGAGTTTTTCCAGTAGTTGGAACTTTGCGCGTACTTCGAGTCATACTTGATGCGCACTGCCTCCGAGGCACGCATGTGGCGTATCATCACGTCCTGCTTCACGCCGCGTATCTGTGCTCTCGGTGTGTTCTCGGCGTCGCGCATCTCGCGTATGCCGTAGCTTGAGAGGTAGCGTTCGGTGCTTCCGGGGTAGCCTATGGTCATTGCGAAGTCGCCTTCCTTGTAGCCGTCGGTTGAAATCTTTGTCCAGTGCTTCGGGCGGTAGGGCACGTTGTCCTTGGAGTAGTCTGCCGGACCGTTGGTCTTCGGGTCGGCATAGATGCGGAATACGGAGTAGTCGCAGGTCTGTCGCGGCCACATCCAGTTGTCGGTCTCGCCTCCGAACTTGCCCATCGACTTGGGAATGGTGAAGACAAGACGCAGGTCGCGGAACTCACGGTAGGTTGTCGCGTAGTACTTGTTGCCTTCGTAGAACGGCTTCACTTCGAGTTCGAGCTGCGGGTCCTTCTCGTGTGTCTGTTTGATGAGTTCGTTCTCCACTTCGGTGAGCAGTTTCTCACGCTCTGTGTCGTTCATGCTGTTTATTCCGCGCTGCTCGAGCATGGGTGTGATATCCTTCTGTTCCACCATGAAGCGCACGAACATTCCCTTGTTGGGGAGCTCTTCTTCGAACGTTTTGGCGTAGAATCCGTTGAGCATGTAGTCGTGTTCTACTGTTGAGTGTGAGCGGATTGCCTCGAAACCGCAGTGGTGGTTGGTGAGGACGAGTCCGTCTGGCGACACTACTACGCCTGAGCAGTAGCCTGAGAAGTTCACTACGGAGTGCATGATGGCGTCGTCGCTCTTGTAGATTTTGTCGTAGGGAGCGGTGAAACCATAGGTCTTCATTTGCTCATACACCGCCTGGGGCAGGTTGTAGAGTGTCCACATGCCTTCGTCGGCATGTGCGGCGTGGGCTGAAAGGAACAGCGCAGCCGTGAGTAAAAGGGATTTTTTCATGTGAATATAATGATTGATTGTTGATGGAATTCTTTCTTTCTTGAGTGGGCGGGGCGAGCTTTCTTGAGTGGGCCTTACTGGGCCTTTCTGAGCCTTTCTAAGCCATTCTTTCAACTTTTCTTCCTGCTTCCCCGTTTCAGCAGGGTGGGGAACTCGTGCCAGAGGATGTGTGCCATGAATGCTGCTATGAGGAGGGTGTTCACGGCGATGGCCCAGATTTGTGGCAGACGGGTGTTGGCGGTGTCCATGAGGAAGTAGAAAAGGGCGGTTATCGCCACATAGACGGCTATCGACTTCATGGGGTAGTTGATGGGATACTTGCGTTGTCCCACGATGTAGGAGAGCACCATTGCCGTGCCGTAGCCTGCCACGCCGCCCCAGGCGCATGCCATGTAGCTGTACTTGGGTACGAACATCACGTTCACGATGACGAGCATCACGCATCCGGCGGCGGAGAACCACGCGCCGTAGATGGTCTTGTCGATGAGCTTGTACCAGAACGAAAGATTGAAATACACGCCCATCATTATCTCTGCCGCCATCACTATCGGCACGACACGCAGGCCGGGCCAGTAGCTGCGGTTGGGTATTACGAAGCGCAGGATGTCGATGTAGGCGATGACGGTGAGAAATGCCAGCAGGGTGAAGATGATGAAGTACTTCATTGCCTTGGCGTAGGTGTCGCGGTTGTCCTTGTCCTTTGCCTTGCCGAAGACGAAGGGTTCGTAGGCGTAGCGGAACGCCTGTGTTATCATTGCCATTATCATTGCTATCTTCACCGCCGCTCCGTAGATGCCGAGTTGTGTCTTCTCGTCGGCTCCGCCGTAGAGGTAGGGGAAGATTATCTTGTCGAGGGTCTGGTTGAGTATGCCGGCGATGCCGAGCACGAGCAGGGGCAATGCGTAGCGCAGCATGCGCCGCCAGAGTTTCACGTCGAACTTCCAGCGGAATCCGGTGAGCTCACGCCAGAAGCAGAGCACCACCACCGCCGTGCAGACGAGGTTGATGTAGAACACCATGCCCACGTCGAGTGTGAAGTTGCTGTCGTAGAGTCCGAAGGGGTTGATGCGTAGTGCTGGCAGCACGATGAGGTACATCAGGTTGAGGACTATGTTGAGGCAGATGTTCACGAGTTGCAGGCAGGCGAACTTTATGGCTTTCTTCTGGTAGCGCAGGTAGGCGAACGGTATGCACTTGAAGGCGTCGATGGCCACGCAGACGAACATCACCGCCACCCAGTCGTGGTGGTCGGGGTACTTCATGAAGGTGGCTATCTGTGGCAGGAACGCGAAGACGAGTGCCACGAAGAGTGCCGCCGTGGATGCCACGGAGATGAGAACGGTGGAATAGACCGTCTGCGGGTTTTCCTCGCTCTTGTTCACATAGCGGAAGAATGTCGTCTCCATGCCGTAGGTGAGCACTACGAGCAGCAGTGCCGTGTAGGCGTAGATGTTGGTGACAACGCCGTACTGTCCGCCGGCAGCGGCGAACGCTGTAGTCTGTATCGGTACGAGCAGGTAGTTGATGAATCGTCCTGCGATGCTGCTGAGCCCGTAGATGGCGGTGTCCTTGAGGAGTGATTTTAAGTTGGCCATAATGATTAAAATTTGTTTTATGGGGTGGTGTGTAGGGAGGAAGTAGGTGTGGTAGGTGTGGTAGGTGATGTGTGTGGACTTTTACTTTCCTTACTGCACCTACCATTCTTACCGTGCTTACCACGGTGCTCACCATCCTTTATCTTTTTTCCTCCATTCCACTCTTGCCCGGTAGCGTTGTTCCTTTATGCCGCCCTGCTCCAGAAACTTGCGGTTCTGCCAGTCGATGAGACCCCGGAGCATGGCGAGTGTCTGATGGATTACTATCAGTGCGATGTTGGCTATCTCTTCGGCGCAGCGTCCTTCTATCTGCTTTCTGTACCATGCCGAGTCGTTGTGCCGTCGGCAGAGGGGTTGCGCCATCTTGTATTTTGGGTGCTGTGGTCCCCATATTTCGAGGTTGTGGCAGCGCAGATAGTCGCGGTAGTCCTCTTTCAACTCTTCCAGACTGCCTTTGGCTATCACCGTGAGCTTATGCTCCGACTCTGTCGAACCTTCGGCATCGCTGTATCCTTCCACGATGTTCTGCTTGCCGGAGCGTGCCGCCTGCTGCATCTGGTCCACGGTGCGGTCGTGGCTGCGGTCGAGGAAGCGGCTCACGAAGTAGAACGTGATGTCATACACGCACTCGCTCTTGGCGAATACGTTCAGCGTGCGGTAGCTGTCGGGTTTGTTGGTGGTGGTGTTGAATATGTTGTTCATAGGGCGTTTTTTACTCTTTTACTTTTAAAAGAACATATAGCACACCCCAATCGCCGCCACCACTCCGGCGAGGTCGGCAAGGAGACCGCAGGCGACGGCGTGGCGTGTGTAGCGCACTCCCACGCTGCCGAAATAGACGGCGAGGATGTAGAATGTGGTGTCGGTGGAGCCTTGGAAGACGCATGAGAGGCGACCCACGAACGAGTCGGCGCCGAAGGTGCTCATGGCATCCACCATCATACCGCGTGCGCCGCTGCCGGAGAGAGGTTTCATGAGGGCGGTGGGGAGTGCGCCCACGAAGTCGGCATTGCAGCCCGATGCCTCGACGAGGCTTTTTACGCCGCTTATTATGATGTCCATAGCCCCCGACGCGCGGAACACGCCGATGCCGACGAGTATCGCCACGAGGTAGGGTATGATGCGCACGGCGGTGGAGAAGCCGTCCTTGGCTCCTTCGATGAAGGCGTCGTACACGTTCACCTTGCGCCGCATGCCGGCGAGGATGAACGCCACGATGATGGTCATGAGCAGGATGTTGGCCACCGATGTGCTCACTACGCCCATCTGTGTCTTGTCCATCTGCGCGAAGCCCCATATTATTGCCGCCACGACGGCGCACATTCCGCCGAGGGTGAGCAGCATGGTGCGGTTGAAGAGGTTGATGCGCTGGTAGAGCGATGTCACGACGATGCCCGCCAGCGTGGAGCAGAACGTGGCGAGAAGTATGGGTACGAAGATGTCGGTGGGTTGTGCCGCACCCATCTGCGCACGATACACCATTATGGAGACGGGGATGAGTGTCAGTCCCGACGTGTTGAGCACGAGGAACATTATCATGGGGTTGGTGGCGGTGTCCTTCTTCGGATTCAGTTCCTGCAGCTGTTCCATCGCCTTGAGTCCGAGCGGCGTGGCGGCGTTGTCGAGTCCGAGCATGTTGGCTGCCACGTTCATGAAGATGCTGCCCGTCACGGGATGTCCCTTCGGAATGTCGGGAAAAAGGCGTGTAAAGACGGGTGAAAGCAGGCGCGCCACGGCGTTCACCACGCCCCCCTTCTCGCCGATTTTCATTATGCCGAGCCAGAGGGAGAGCACGCCGGTGAGCCCGAGCGAAATCTCAAATGCCGTCTTCGCCGTGTCGAAGGTGGAGTTCATCATTGCCGGAAACACCTCGGTGTCGCCCATGAAGACGAGCCGCACGAGGGCTATGCAGAAGGCTATGAGGAAAAACGCTATCCAGATGTAATTGAGAACCATACTTGCCTGTCTTTTCTATGTAAGAGATTACTTCAATCTGCAAAATTACATTATTATATTGAGAAAAGTCCGCCCCGAACCGATTATTATTGCGCCCGTTTTCAAAGAAGCCTTGTTTGGAGTGCAAACAAGGCTTCTTTTCATTGCAAACAAGGCTTCTTTTGTGTGCAAACAAGACTTGTTTAAAAGTAAAGGAGTAAAAGGGTAAAAAAGTAAAAAGGTGTTCCGCGAAGCGGGACTTACACATCCTGCTGACCGCCAATGGTATAAGTCCCCCTTCGGGGAACCGTCCCTTGCATCCTTGCCCACCCACAGCTGCGCCGTAAGGCGGCTTGCAGTGGGTTTCGCATAGAGGTCCCGCTTCGCGGAACCCGTAACTAAAAATTTTTACCGGATAGCAATAACTTTTTTACTCCTTTACTTTTAAACAAGTCCTTTTTACTTTTTTACTTTTTACTCTTTTACTTAAAAAAAGAGCCGGGCGACTCGCCGCATGGGCTTCGTCTCCCGACTCTTTGTCTTTTTTAGATTACTGAAGCAGTGCAAGCCTCGCGGTTTGCGGAACTCCAGTAAATTATTATTTACTAAATTCTTTGTTCTCCTGAAAAATCTTTTCCGGCTTGCGTAGCCCTTAACGGGCTGCGTTGATACGGTTGTTGATTTTTACTACCTCGCATGCAGCTGCTGCACACACGGCGATAATCAATGCTAATACTGTCATAATTGTTACCCTTTCTTTTCTAAATTAACAATCTTTGTTTACCTATTAAAGTCTGAAGCGTAGGCAACTCCACTCACGTTTTGTCACCAAACTTTGTGTTTTCTTGATTGCATTTGCAAAGGTAATGCCTTTTGTGTGCGCACACAATAAATAGTATGGAAAAATGAAGAAAACTCCCTTTTTATTGATGTTAGTCAAAGATGGGTGCTTTTTTCTGACAAAAAGTGTCTTTGGTACGCTTAACCATGTCTTTCTGTCGCATTTATCGTGGTTCTAATGACCAATTTGGGTTAAAGACGTTCTTGCTCCTTTCCGCACAAAAAAAGAGCCGGGCGACTTGCCGCATGGGCTTCGTCTCCCGACTCTTTGTTTCTTTTAGATTACTGAAGCAGTGCAAGCCTCGCGGCTTGCGTAACTCCAATAAATTATTATTTACTAAATTCTTTGTTCTCTTGAAAAATCTTTTCCGGCTTGCGTAGCCCTTAGCGGGCTTCGTTGATACGGTTGTTGATTTTTACTACCTCGCATGCAGCTGCTGCACACATGGCGATAATCAATGCTAATACTGTCATAATTGTTACCCTTTCTTTTCTAAATTAACAATCTTTGTTTACCTATTAAAGTCTGAAGCGTAGGCAACTCCACTCACGTTTTGTCACCAAGCTTGTGTTTTCTTCTTTACGTTTGCAAAGGTAATGCCTTTTGTGTACGCACACAACAAATGGCAAGAAAAAATGAAGAAAACCTCCTCTTTATTGATGTTCGTCAAAGATGGGTGCTTTTTTCTGACAAAATGGCATTTCTGGCACACTAAATCCTGTCTTTTCATTGCATTTGTCAATCTCCCGTTCTCCTCAGTTGGGAGGGCGGAGTGTAAAGACGGGAGTTGGCAGGAGTTGTGGAAGTCAAAGAAGCTGGAGAAGAAGTTAGAGAAGTTGGAGAAGGAGTTAGAGAATCAGAAGAAGGAGTTAGAGAATTTAAAGAAGTTAGAGAAGTTAAAGCCGTATGCTTTGCTAATCATAGGAGGTCGGGCGTCCCGCTCGACAACACTGCGCAACTCGGTTCATTATGAATTATGAATTCTTAATTATGAATTGTCAACGTAAGGAGGTCGGGTGTCCCGCCCGACAACACCACCCGGCAATTTCTGACTCCTGATTCCTAATTGTCAGACTTGCTTTGTGTTGTCGGGCGGGACGCCCGACCTCCGATATTTAGCAAAGCGTTTGGCTCAGCTTTATCCTATTCGTTTTGTCGGCAGGTTATACACCTGCTGCATCTCGGTCATGTCCTTGTCGGTCATGCCTTCGGGTGTGAAGCCCATGTTCTTGGCGCACATATAGATGTTTGCCGACTTGTTGAGCACGTCGATCTGGTCGAAGGCGTCCATGGCATCCATGCCCACTGCCACCACGCCGTGCTTCTCCCACATCACCACATCGTGGTCCTTTATCTGTTCGAGAGTGGCCTCTGCGAGTTCGTTGCTGCCTGCCATGCGGTAGGGTACGATGCCCAGACCGAGCGGTGCGAACGCCAGTGTTTCGGGAATCATGCTCCACAGAATCTTTGTGAGCACGCCTTCGCCGAGCAGTTCGCTGTTGTGGCTCATGGCCACAAGTTCTATCGGGTGAGTGTGTACGCTTGCCTTGTAGTTGGAACCGGAGGCGATGAGCATGTTGTGTATGCTCAGGTGCGACGGAGTCTCGCTTGTCGGCTTGACGGGGTTGTCGGCTATTATCTCATAGTGGGCGCAGTCGTCGAGCACACGGATGATGCTTCCGTTGTCCATCGGGCGGCGTGCGAGGTCGCGCATACGCTTGCCGGTGCCCTTGGCATAGAAGTAACAGCCCTTGAGGTGGGGCAGTGTGAAGCCTATCGGCGCTGCCGGTGCGATGGCAGGGAGGCGGCGTATTTCGTCGTCCACAAGGTCGGTGATGTTCACTACGATGTTGCCGCCGTTGCGCTCGGCCCATCCTTTCTGCCAGAGATAGCCGGCTACTTCTGCCACTTCGTTAATGCGTTCCGCCAGTTTGGGGCGGTTTTCTAATACACTTTTCATTGTAGTATGTTTTTGGTAATTGTTAGCTATTTTCCTCGTTCCGCACGTTTCGGGGCTGCACGGCAGCACTCCGCTGACATGCGGAACGTGAGTGGGAGGGGTTTTGAAGGGGAGTTATCGGAAGTTAGAGGGAAGTTAATCCGCCTGCGGCGGATGGAAGTTATCGGACATTACCACGACTTGCTCAACAAGTGTCAGATATGTCCGATAACTTCCATTAACTTCCGTCCGATAACTTCATTAACTTCCGGCGAAACCAGACTTCCTTTTATCTCCCTTACAGGCTCCGTCCCTCCTCCGTCAGTTTCTCGAATCTCTCGAATACGGCAGTCCATGCCTCGGTGCCTTGCGGCTCGTAGGTCTTCATCTGTACGGAGTCTGCCACGACGCGGCGCATTTTCCACACGCCGTCCACGGCTCCTTGCGCCTTTGCCTGGAGCATCATGTTGCCCAGGGCGGTGCCTTCCTGCGGACCCGTCTTGACGGTAATGCCGCACGCATCGGCTGCCATCTGGCAGAGCACCACGTTGCGTGAGCCGCCGCCGATGATGTGGAGCACGTCGATGGGGGTGTCGACGGTCTCGCGTAGCCATCCCAGCACCTGGCGGTAGCGCAGTGCGAGCGACTCGAATATGCAGCGGCACAGCTGCTGGTGCGTCTCCGGTACGGGCTGTCCGGTGCGTTCGCAATACTGCTGTATGGCATGGATCATGCTTTCAGGATTGGCGAAGCAGGGGTCGTCGGGGTTGATGAGGCTGCGGAATGGCGTCGCTTCGAGTGCCGAACCCTGCAGTTCGGGGTGTGGCAGGCGGCGTATCTCTTCCGGATATTCCTTGCGGCAGCGTTCGTAGAGCCACATGCCGCAGATGTTCTTGAGGAAGCGTATGGTGTCGCAGATGCCTCCTTCGTTGGTGAAGTTGAGGCGTGTGCTGCGCTCGTCGATTACGGCATGGGGCAGTTCTACGCCCATGAGCGACCATGTTCCCGACGAGAGGTAGGCGAAGTGAGGGTCGCTTGCCGGCACGGCGGCTATTGCGCTTGCCGTGTCATGCCCTGCCACTGCCACCACGTTCACTGCTCCCAAGCCCGTGAGACGCTGCACTTCGGGCGTGATGGAGCCGATGACGGTGCCCGGACTCACCATGCGTCCGAACTGGCTGCGCCTCAGTTGCAGCGTGTCGAGCAGTTCGGGGTGCAGGTCTTTCGTCGTGGGGTCTATCATCTGCGATGTCGATGCGATGGTGTATTCGCACACGGCTTCGCCCGTAAGCAGGTAGGAGAGGGCGTCGGGGAGGAACAGTATCTTGTCGGCTACGGCGAGTGCGCTGTTGCCTTCAGCCTGCATTGAGTAGAGTTGGTAGAGGGTGTTGAAGTTCATCACCTGTATTCCGGTGCGTGCATACACCTCGTGGCGCGGCATTTTCTTCTTGAAATACTCCTCCATGCCGGCGAAAGTGTGCGGGTCGCGGTAGGAGAGGGGGCAGCGCAGAAGGTGTCCGTCGGCTCCGAAGAGTGCCACATCCACACCCCATGTGTCGATGCCTATGCTCTCGATGTTGATGCCACGCTCTGCCACGGTGCGCAGTCCGCGTATTATTTCGTTGTAAAGTGCGAGGATGTCCCAATAGAAGTGTCCGCCCATTTCTATGAGTGGAGTGTCGAATCGGGTTATCTCTTCGAGTTCTATATGTCTGCCGTCGAACTTGCCCACAATCGTGCGGCCGCTTGTTGCTCCAAGGTCTGCTGAAAAGTAATATTTCATAAGATTAGATGTTTAACTGTGGCAAATTTACACAAATAATATGGTATAAGCCTCCCCCGTCTGTTCTTTTTTTACAAAAATCCCCTTTCTGCGGCACTTGCGGGGCTTGTCAGTGCCGTGGAAAGGGGTCTGTCGTGTGTTTAGAAGTCGCTTTTCAGCCGTCGTAGTGCCACCACCGCCTGGTTGTAGTCGTTTATTGCGGCGGCGCGCTTCATCTGTGTGTCGAGTGCGTCCTGCATGGCGGCGTTGTATTCCATGTAGCTTATGTCGCCGTTGTCGTATTCGGCGGTGGCGAGTCGGGCGGTGGTCAGTGCGTCGGCACTTCCCTCCTGCTCGTAGTATGCCATTCGTCGTGCGGCGGCGGAGTATCGGCTCATGGCTATGTTGTGCTCGGCGAGTTTCTGTTTCTCCTCCTGCTGCATCATGAGCGAGGCAGCTTCGCGCTCTTTCCGTGCCGCCTTCACCTTGGCTTTCGTCGCTCCGAAGAAGAGCGGTATGCCCACTCCCACCTCAAAGCCCATGAAGTTGCCGCCGGCATAACGCTGCCGGTTCTCGTGATAGGGGTCCCAGCCGCTTATCACCATCTGCTGTTTCAGGGCAAGCGAGAGCGACGGTGCGAACCCGTTCTTCGCTTCACGCACGGCTTTGTCGGCTGCGGTGACGGTGCGCGAAGCCAGTTCGCCGTCGGCAGTGGAGGCGAAGGCGTAGGCGGTGGGGGCGTAGCTGAGCGGTGTGAGGGCTGTGTCGGCTGGCGTTATGCGCTCCGTTGCGCCCACAAGGGTGGTGAGCAGGAGCTGCTGCGCGGCGCATTCGCTCTCTGCCGACACCATCTCCAGCCGCAGTTCCTCAAGCATGCGACGTGCCGAGAGGGCTTCGGTCTGCCGTGTCTCGCCCGCCTTGTAGCGTGCTTCGGCTGTGGTGGCGTAGCGTTGCAGCAGCGACAGCTGACGCTGCATGATGCGGAGGCGTTCCTGCTGGAACACCGTCTGGCAGTAGGCTGCCGCAATGTCGGCACGCACCTGCTGTCCGGCAAGTCGCTGCCGACTCTCCTCCACGGCGGTTTCGGCTTTCAGTCGGCTGCGGCGTGCCGCATAGACTGTTGGGAAATCGATGCTCTGGCTTATGGCGAGAGCATTGTCAGGCGACCCGCCGGAGGTGGGGTCCTGCGAGAGCGACAGTTCTGTCTTGTCCACATCCCATGCTGTTCCCTGCATGATACGGGTCTGCTGGGTGCGTGCTTCTGCTGCCTTGAGGGTGAGGCTGTGTTCTGTCGCGAGGGCGAAGCACTGCTTCATGGTGAGCTTCTGTGCTTCTGCTGCGCCGCTGAAGGCGCAGAGGGCAGTGGCGACGACTGCGGTCTTTATTCTCATTGTTGATGGATTCTTCATGTGAGTGGTTTTTGAAACATCCCTTAATTTCCTTCTGAAGGGTTCTCGTTCACCTTGGCTTTCGCGCCGCTCTCGCCGTACTCCTTGTAGAGTGCAGGGAGCACGAAGAGGGTGAGGAGTGTCGATGTGATGAGTCCGCCGATGACTACGGTGGCGAGCGGCCGCTGCACTTCGGCGCCGTCGCCCTGCGAAAGGGCCATGGGGAGGAATCCCATCGATGCCACGAGGGCTGTCATGAGTACGGGGCGGAGACGCAGCAGACAGCTCTCCATGATGCTTGCGGCACGGCTTTCGTGGTCGTTGCGCATGAGTTTTATCTGTCCTATGAGTACGATGCCGTTGAGCACCGCCACGCCGAAGAGGGCGATGAAGCCCACTCCTGCCGATATGGAGAATGGCATTCCACGCATCCACAATGCCCAGATGCCGCCGATGGCTGCCATCGGTATTGCCGATGCCACGACAAGCGAGAGTCTTACGCTCTTCAGTGTGGCGTAGAGCAGCAGCAGTATGGCTATGAGGGCGATGGGAACGACTATCATCAGGCGGTTGGTTGCGCTTTGCAGGTTCTTGAACTCGCCTCCGTAGGTGTAGTAGTAGCCTTCGGGCAGTTGCAGTTTGTCGTCGAGAAGCTTCTCTATCTCGCCCACTGTCGATGCCACATCACGCCCCTTTATGTTGAATCCCACATATATGCGGCGTGCGCCGTCCTCATGCGACACCTGTGCCGGTGCCTCCTCCTCGCTGATGCGTGCTATCTGTGCGAGCGGCACGGTGCCTCCTTCGGGCAGACTTATGGCGAGGTTGCGCAGTGTCTCTATGTCGCGCAGACGCTTGTCGAGGCGCACCACGATGTCGAACTTGCGCTCGCCCTCGTACACTGCCCCTGCCGTTGCGCCGGCAAAAGCTGTCTCTACGGTGGCATTCACATCGCTGACGCTGATGCCGTAGTGTGCCAGTCGGCTGTGGTCGTAGTGTATCTGTATCTGTGGCAAGCCCGTCACTTCCTCCACCTTTATGCCGCTCACGCCTTTCACTCCCTCGATGAGGCGTGCCACTCGGGCTGCTTCGGAGGCGAGGGTGTTGAGGTCGGACCCGAATATCTTTATCGCCACATCCTGCTTTATGCCCGTGAGGAGTTCGTTGTTGCGCATCTGGATGGGCTGCGAAATCTCGGCTTCGAGTCCGGGGATAGAGTGAAGGGTTTCTTCCATCTTCTCGCGCAACTCGTCGGGAGTGGTGGCAGAAGTCCATTCCTGCTTGGGCTTGAGTGCTATCATGATGTCGGCACGCTCCACGGGCATGGGGTCGGTGGGTATTTCCGCACTTCCTATGCGGCTCACCACTTGCTTTATCTCCGGATACTGCGCCTTGAGCAGTGCCTCGGCCTTGGTGCATGTCTCCACCATCTGTGTGAGCGACGTGCCTTGCGACATGCTCATCTCCACGGCGAAGTCGCCCTCTTCGAGGCTTGGTATGAACTCTCCGCCGAGGAACTTGAAGCCCACGGCACTCACGCAGAAGAGTGCCACGGCTGCCGTTATCACGTTCTTGCTCTGTCGCAGGGCGCGTTCAAGCAGCGGACGATACCATCCCTGCACCTTACTTATTATGCGGTCGGCGATGTTGGGACGGTCGTGCATGCGGCGACTGAGCAGCAGACTGCTTGCCACGGGGACGTAGGTGAGCGAGAGGATGAACGCGCCGAGTATGGCGAAGAACACTGTCAGCGCCATGGGGCGGAACATCTTGCCTTCTATTCCTACGAGGGTCATCAGCGGGATATATACGATCATGATGATGATTTCGCCGAATGCCGCGCTCTGTCTGATGCGCGATGTGGAGAAGTGCACCTCCTCGTCCATCTGTTTCTGCGTCAGTCTGAACGGTACAGCGGTGCCGGTAGCCCGGTGTGCCATGTAGGCTTGTCGCACATGGGGGTTGGAGAAGTGTCCCGTCGCTATGTGTGCCACCATCGCTTCGACGATTATCACCGCCGAATCGACAATCATTCCGAAGTCGATCGCTCCCAGCGACATGAGGTTTCCGTCGATGCCGAAGGTGCGCATCATGCCGAAAGCGAAGAGCATGGAGAGCGGAATGACCGACGCCACCACCATGCCTGCACGCCAGTTGCCGAGGAACAGCACGAGCACGAACACCACAATGAGTCCGCCCTCGATGAGGTTGCGCCCGATGGTGCCTTCCACGCGGTTCACGAGGTTGGTGCGATCGATGAAAGGTTCCACGACAACGCCTTCCGGCAGCGACTTCTGTATCTGTGTCATGCGTTCCTTTACGCGTGCTATCACCTCTTGGAAGTTCTCGCCTTTGAGCATGATGGCGATGCCTGCCACCACTTCTCCCTCGCCGTTGCGTGTGACGGCGCCGAAGCGTGTGGCGTGTCCTTCCTGCACTGTCGCCACATCGGCGATGCGTACGGGGGTCGTCCCCACGGTCTTTACGGCTATGTTGCCGATGTCTGCCATCGACTTCACGGTGCCTATGCCGCGGATGTAGTACTGGCGGCTGTCCTCCTCGATGTAGCTTCCGCCCGTGTTGGCGTTGTTGCGTTCGAGTGCCGTGAAGATGTCTGCCACGGTGATGCCGTTGGCTCTGAGTCGGTTGTTGTCGACAGCCACCTCATACTGCTTCACGAAGCCGCCCCATCCCGACACCTCCGCCACGCCGGGCGTGCCCGACAGCTGCTTGCGCACTATCCAGTCCTGGATGGTGCGGAGGTCGGCGAGGGTGTATTTGTCTTCATATCCGTGCTTGGCACGCACGGTGTAGTGGAATATTTCGCCCAGTCCGGTGGCTATGGGTCCCATCTCGGTGCTGGTGTTTTCGGGCAGGTCGGAGGCTATGTTGGCGAGCACTTCCGACACTTGCGAGCGTGCCCAATAGATGTCGGCATTGTCGTCGAAGACGAGTGTGATGACCGACAGACCGCTGCGCGAGATGCTGCGCCGCTCTTCCACCCGCGGGACATTGGCGAGAGCCATCTCCACGGGTGTGGTGATGTACTGCTCCACCTCCTGTGCTCCCAGTCGTGGGGCGAGGGTTATCACCTGCACCTGGTTGTTGGTGATGTCGGGCGTGGCGTCGAAGGGCAGATGAAGGAGCGACCATACGCCCCACACTGCCAGTGCCATTGTGAGAATACCCACAACGAGTTTGTTGTGGATGGAGTAGGTTATGAGTCGTTGAAACATGTGTCCTCCTTCTCTTAGTGTGCGTGTTCGCCGTGCTTCTCCGTCATCGAGGCGAGGTAGAAGGCGTTCTTTGTGACTATCTTTCTGCTGCCGTCGATGTGCTTACAGAGCTTCACTTCGGTGAATCCGTCGTCGCTGACGCCCGTTGTCACCTCATGGCGTGAGAAGGAGTAGTTGCCGCCGCGCGGCGCACCGTTGAGTGCGAAGACATAGCTCTTGCCGTCGGAGCTGACGATGGCTTGCGAGGGTAGGGTGCTGCAACGGCGGTTTCCCGTGGCTATCGCCGCATCGACGGGCATTCCGTCGAAGAATCCGCCCTTGTCCTTGGTGTCGATACGGGTGTATGCCGCCACTGCCTTGGTGCCGTCGGTGAAGGTGGACCCAATGCCGTAGATGGTGCCTTTCGCCTTTGTCTGCGGACGGTTGGTGAGCGTGATGAGTACACGGTCGCCCGTCTTCACCTTGTCGAGGTCTTTCTCGAATATGTTGATGTCGGCCTCCACTGCGCTGTTGTCGTTGATCTGCATGAGCGGAGTCTGCATGTCGGCGTAGCTGCCCACGGTGGCGGTGAGTCGGCTCACCGTTCCGCTGATGGGCGCACGCAGGGGGAACACCGTGGCGAACACGCCCTTGGCTGCTCCTTTCACGCTGATGCCCAACTGCTGCAGCTGTCGTGCTACGCCCGTGGCGTTGGCTTCGGCAACGGAGCATTCGGTCTGCGCCTGCTGCAATGCCTTCTTCACTCCTGCGCCGCTTTGCTGCAGCGACTGCTGGCGCTGCATCTCGCGCAGTGCCGCCTCTCTGGTCTTTACGGCGGAGTAGTACTCGCGCTGGAGTGCCACGATGTCGGTGTTCTCGATGTATGCCACGACGGTGCCTTTCTTCACCTCCTGGCCTTCCTTTACGTTTATGCTCTTCACCACGCCGCCCATGAGCGACGACACCGCCGCCTTGCTCTGTGCGCGGAGTGTGAGTGTGCCGCTGGCGTAGAGCATTGCGTCGAGATGCCGCTGCTCCACGGTGCCCATGCCGAGGTCGATGGTGTTTACCTGGTGCTGTGTTAGTGATATGTTGTCGAAATCCACTTCCTCTTCTTCGTGGTTGTGTCCGTCGTGGGCGTCGTGACTGTCGTGGCCGCCCATGCTGGTGAAGAAGGTGAAGCCGATGATGGCGGCAATGGTGACTGCCGCAATGATGATGATGCGCTTCATAAAAATAAAAATGTGTTTGGCAATGCTTCTGCCTTGCTGTTGGTGAATGTCTTTTTGTGGAGACTCGCTTTGCGAGAGTGAGTTGATGGGAGAAGTTATTGGAAGAAGTTATCGGGAGTTAATCCGTCTGCGACTGCTGGAAGTTATCGGACATTACTACAGTTTGCAGCAAGTGTTGCATGTGTCCATTAACTTCGGCGTAGCCTAACTTCCATTAACTTTCATCCGCCGCAGGCGGATTAACTCCTTTCAACTTCCATTAACTCATTCCTTTTATCCCACGCTCGGCGGTCCCCGTTTCGACAGCGCGTGTGATGCGCCTTGCGGGAGCATCGGTTGCAGGAAGTGCCGGCAGGGAGTGTCGTTGGCGGTTTGCGGCAGTACGACGGGGTGCTGCGGCATGGCGAAGAGGATGCTCGGCGACAGATGTGTGGCGTGGCTTTCCTCGCTCTTCTGCTGGCTCTTGCTGATGATGAAATGATGAAGCTGGTGAATGCGGCAGGTCTCCCTGTCCGTGTGGCGGTGTTCGGCGTGTGTCGCCCCTTCGCTTTCGGCATCGCCCGTGCATGCTGACGGCGCGTCGGAAGCTATGCACACGAAGTCCTCGTGGTGATGGTGTGTCACCACGGTGGTGAGCAGCATAAGCAATGTGGCTGCCCAAAGACTGAATAAATGGAGCTTCTTCTGCATTCGGGTACAAAGATAAGCAAAAAAATCTGCAACCCGGTTGCAGAATTTTGTAAAATGACTTAAAAGGGGAGAGGGAAGATAATTCATAATTAAGAATTCATAATTCATAATTGGGAGTTAGAGAAGTTAAAGAAGTTAAAGAAGTTATCACTCGCTTCGCTCGTTAGAAGTTAAAGCCATTACCTTTATTGGCTCAGAATTAATCATAGGAGGTCGAGCGTCCCGCTCGACAACACTGTCCAAGTCTGCTATTATGAATTGTGAATTATGAATTATGAATTGACAACATTGCCATTGTCTTTCAATGAGTTATACTATTATCCGTTGTTCTCCATTAACTTCCGGCGAATGTAGATGGGATGTAGATAAATTAATCTACATCCAATCTACATCCAATCTACATCCGTGCTAACCGCAGAGTGTCAGGCGGTTACACGGATTTCTCTTCAAAAAATGTAGATTTGCGGCATTTTAAAAAAAATAAAGCAGAGCGATGCATTTAACAGGGAAAACAGAGTTCCGTATCTGAAAGTAATAGTTCTTATGAGCCTTTTCACCTTTGTGTTCTTGGGTGCGGAGTTTTTGTTCGTAAACATGATTTCCCGCATCGTTTCGGGGCACCGTTCGGTGGCGGCTCAAAATTATGCGCTCGGCGTCAGCGCGGTCGGTTTTGTCCTGTATCCTCTTTTATGCCGATTTTGCAAAGGAAATGCACAAACTTCCGTTTCGGTTTGCGCAGCCGTTATCTCCAATGCCTGCCTTTTTCTGATGTGCCGCAGCGGCTCTTATACGCTTACGCTGATTGCCGGCCTTCTGCTGTTTTTGATTCTCGGCGTGTTCGGAAGCGCCGTGTTCTATAAATCCCTTTGCCTGTTGGAGGACAATACGCATATTGCGCGGCTTACGGGTATCTCCTATATGCTCGGCACAATGCTCCAGATTGCGAACAGCAATCTTGTTCATATAGACATTGCCGAAGCCGCGATACTTTCGGTGTTTATAATGCTTTTGGCGCTTATGCTGATACGCGCGGAAAAAAACAGCGTTGTCCCGGCGCTCTCAAAGAGCGAGCCCGACGGCGGCAACGGCAGGGAGAGCTTAAAAATCAGCGTGATTCTTGTCTTTTTCGTCGCGCTCATGACCTGCATTTTCAGCACGCTTGATAATGCCGTCACCCTCATCCACGCAAGCGGAGAGGCGAATATCGGGCAGTGGCCGCGAGTCCTGCTCGCCCTCAGCGGGCTTTTGGCGGGCTTTTTGTTTGACACGGCGAGCAGAAAATACATGAGCATAGTCATGTACTGCATCACCGTTCTGTCAACTACCTGCCTCGTCGTTCTTCAGTTTGCCGGGTCTTTTACGGTAGGGCTCGTCATATTTTATCTGGCCGCGGGCTTCTTCGCCGTTTTCTTCACGGTTTCCTTTATGGAGATCGCCCGATACACTGAAACGCCGGAGCTGTGGGCGGGGCTCGGCAGAGCCGTCAACAATCTTGTCGCCGTGTTGATTTCGGGCGGCTCGCTTGCACTTTTGAATTCGGGCAACAATATCGCCATAATAACGATCGAGCTGCTTTTGTTCGTGCTCGCGAGCGTCGCTGCATTTGCCTATATGAATAAGCGAAAAGCCTTCTTTGACGGGCTCGAAGCAGAGGCGGCCGATAAGCTGAGCGACGGCGAAAGGCTGCAAAAGCTCGCCAAGCAGTTCTCGCTGACTCCGCGAGAAGCCGAGGTGTTCGGATTGCTGGTGAATACCGAGGACGGACTGCAAACGATAGCCGACAATCTCTATGTGTCGAGGCGAACCCTGGAGCGGTATGTCTCTGCAATATATGAAAAAACCGGCGCGAGATCCCGCATCGGACTTGTCACGCTTTACAACAACGCATAAAAACAGCAGATTTGCCTCTCGCTTCGGCGGGAGGTATTTTTTTGATTTCTTATGGGTAAAAGATGCGGTTTTCGGCGCTTTTTGGAGAATGGCGGAAGTCCGCCACGCGATTTTTGCAGATTGGCGGACTTCCCTTATATACAAAAACCCCCCTGCCTGTATAAAATTAAAGCAGGGTAAAACGGGTGCGGCGCGAAAGGCCGCAAAAGCAAAATGAAATTTGTGCTTGCTGCGTTTGTTTAAGCAACGGGCAACAAAAAGGAGAGGATACCGTGAAAGCAAAAAGATTTGCGGCGCTCTTGCTTGCGACTCTTATGCTGCTGCTCTTTGCCGCCTGCGGCAGCAAGCCCGCCGAGGACGGCGACGGCACCAAGGCAGACCGGACGGAGCGCGGTGTCAAAATAACGCAGACGGCGGCAAAAGCCGTGCAGACCGAAAAATACGAAACCGCCGATTTCAGCATAACTATCCCCAAGGGGTGGACGGTATCGACGGGCGGAATAAATATCTACCACAGTATCCGCGTGTACGACCCTGCGGAGCCGCTCAATCAGATGTTTATACTGCTGAAGGCGGAGCCGCTTCTGCACTGTGAGGAGGGTAAGGCGGCGTGGCAATACAGTTATAGAGCGGGCAGCAAACAGAATTTAATTTTTGCAAAGGCGCCTGTGCTGAAAACCCCGTCTACCGAAGGATTTTTCAAAATTTTTCCGCAGTATGCCGATTTTATATCGAAGGCTGAGCCGTCATATTCGGGATACGCATTTCCTCGTTTTGAAAACTTCACCGTGACCGAGCGCTATGCATCGTCAAACGGTATGAAAGCCTATGCTATGGGCGATGAATTGCTGCGCGCCACCTTTAAAGATAACGGCAAAGAGGGCGAGGGAATGTTTTCCGCCTCGGTAGTGGATTTCGGCGCGGTTCAGATTTGGACGGGACGAATGAACGGCTACATGATGGAGTCGGCAGACGGCGGATACTATATGGTCTACAATATCGTCGCCGTTACTGCAGCCAAAGATACATTTATAGAGTGGGAAGGCGTGCTTACCGACTGCTTTAAAACACTCAAGTATTCCGACAGCTTTGTCAGTGCCGCTAATCAGGCGAGCAATGAGAAGGTGGCGCTCGCAAAGCAGATAAGCCAAAACTTCAATCAGACGATGGACGGCTTTATGTCCTCGTGGGAGAGCCGCAACATAAGTCAGGATATTATGAGCCAAAAGCAGAGCGACGCCACTTTAGGCTATGAGCGCGTGTACGATACCGAGACGGGCAGAATATATAAGGCGACAAACGGGTTCACGGACGACTATGACGGCAAGCGCTATCAGCCCGTAACGGACGACAGTATGTATGCCAAGGCCGTGAGCGGCTACATTGAAAAGCAATAGCAGAAAAGCGTGCTGCGATAAAACGTTGGAAGGGGGCGGCGGACGGTGGATATGCCGCAGCATTCCGTTTTGCGGGACGGTAAAGAGACAAAAAGGACGCTTCCGTACAATCGGCAATATGTCATTCTTGCGATATACGAGGTGCTCGATAAAAACGGCGCCGGGTATGAAAAAACGGATGCTTCAACCGTCATATCGAATATGTCGGTGTACGGGAATTTAAGCCGTTTTTCAATCTGCGTAACCGAGCAAGAGCACGGGACGGAGCTGTCCGTAACAATGCTTCAACCGTGCGAGGGGCTTTCCACATCCGGTGTGCAGCGGGCCATAACAGCCGTTGCCGACAGCATCTCGCAGTATCTGGAAAATGAGCTTGTGATGAATGGGATATTCATGCAGAAGAATAGATAACAAAACGACTTCAGACGAACGGGGGAAATGAAATGAACGAGACAAGAGTATTCATGCTGAACGGCACGCAGGTGCAGGATATAGTCACTCGCCTCGAGGGCTTTTTTCGTACCGAGAAGGGTATGGACGTCCAGAGCTCTCAGACCACGGACGGCTATGTTATGCAGGCGAGTCAGCCCAAGGACGGCTGGAGGACGCTCACGGGAATGCGCCTTGCTGTTACCGTTCAGATGGCGGTTGCGGGAGATCAGCTGAATGTCAGCATAGGCGAGGGGCAGTGGTCCGATAAAATAGGCGCCGGAGCGATAGGTCTGTTTGTGGCGTGGCCGCTGGCGATAACCGCCGGAATGGGCGCGTACAAGCAGAAAAAGCTTCCCTTCGAAGTGTTTCAGGTTATAGAGAACACCATTATGACCGGCGGACAGCCGGTGGTGGTGTCCGGCGCAGGTCAGACCGTGGCGGACGGAATGACGCTGTGCCCGAGCTGCAAGGCGCAGCTTGCCCCCGGCTCGAAGTTCTGCAACCGCTGCGGAGCAAAGCTCGGACAAAAATGCCCGAACTGCGGCGCCGAAATCACCGCCGACAGCGCCTTTTGCTCCGAATGCGGAGTGAAGCTATAAGACATAAATACAGAAAACCCCTATCTCTTAATTATACATTTGTAAAGCAACGCCCTCCCTCGGTAACGTATATTATCGAGGGAGGGACGTTGTATTTCAATTATATTCAATTATAACGATATATTATCGCAGGACAAAATCATAAAGAACTGACATAAGACGGATTTTTTATTGGCGTTCTTTTTGCGTTGCCCGGCACATATCACACACGATAAAATAAGCTCATCCTATAGGCAGGATAATTTCAAACACCGCTCCGCCGTCGTTTGACGCGCGCACCGTTCCCCTGTGAAGGCTGACTATCTCCTTTGTCAGGGCGAGACCGACTCCCGCTCCGCCCTTTCTCGTGCTGAAAAAGCGGTCAAAAATATGCGGCAGAAGCTCAGGCGCGATGCCATCGCCGTCGTCCCGGATGCGGATAACGGCTTTGCCTTTTTCCTGCCTGCACTCAATTATTATCTCTTCTTTTGCATATCGCAGCGCATTGGTGATTATATTCGTAAAAGCGCGGCGCAGATGAATTTCATCGCAGCTGACCGTTACGGGGTAGTCGTCAAATATCGGTGTGATACGCAGATTTCTCTGCTGCGCGAGGTGCTCCGTGCCGCGCAGGCAGTCGTACAGAAGCTCGCGCACATCCGTCGAGTGAAAGTCCGATTTAAACTGTCCAGCCTCGAGCCGCGAGAGCGCGAGCAGCTCCTCTATCAAATTGGACATCTGCTCGTTTTCCTCGAGAATGACCCTTGACGCTTCGACAGGCTCTAAAACACCGGTGTTTATGCCCTCTGCACAGCCCTGAACCGCCATCATCGGCGTTTTCAGCTCGTGTGATACATTTTGAAAAAACCATTTCTGCGATTCGTGCGCCCTCTCAACATAGCCGCCGAGCTTCCAGCCGAATAAGCAGACCAATACGGTCAAAACAGCCAGCACCGCGAAAAAAGCGGCGTTCAGGTAAGAGGCATACTGCATTACGGCGCCGATATCCACATAGAGAATATAGGAATACGCGTCGTCAGCGCCGTCGGCTTCAACCTGCGTCATACGAAAAACGAAGCGGCTGCCGCCGTTTTTGAAGGTGTGGAATTCACCGACGGACGGCTTTTCTCTGCGGCAGTATTCCCGGAGCCGCTGCTCCGATTTCGACAGGTATTCGGGCTCAAAAAGCTCGCCCTCGATTTCAAGATATCTGACACTCGGAGTCAAAAAATGCTCCTGTTCGTCATCCTCGTTTTTAATATCGGAGAACGGGACGGGAGCTTCGTGCTCATCCTCCGAGAGTATCGCCTTTTGCGCCTCCGCCGTCAGATATCTCGGGATAAAAATGTTGACGGTAGCAAACAGCGCCGCAAAGACGAGCAGCATGGTGCCGAGCACGGCGAGCGTGATTTTTCTTCTTATATGCTTCATACTCCGCCCTCCTTTGAGCGCAGTCGGTAGCCGTAGCCCCAGACGGTTTCAATGAGCACGTTGCTGTCCGCCGAAGAGAGCTTGCTGCGGATTCGGCGCAGAGTCTCGTCGGTCACTCGCGTCTCGACTTCGTCGTTGTAGCCCCAAATATGATTCAGCAGCTCGTCGCGCGAAAAGGCCTTGCCCTCGCCGCGCATCAAAAACAGAAGCATCTTCATCTCGTTGGGTGAGAGGGCGAGGGGCTTTCCCTTGCAGAAGAGCTGCTTTTCGTCGCCAGAAAAACGCAGGTCGCCGACTGAAATATCCTTGTCCATCGGGTCGCCGCCGCGCTCCATCTCCACGCGGCGAAGCAGCGACTTGACGCGCATCAAAAGCATAGTCGGGCGAAACGGCTTTGTCAAATAGTCGTCTCCGCCCTGCAATATTCCGTTGACATAGTCGTATTCGGTGTCCTTTGCCGTGAGAAGAATAATCGGCACCTTGTCCTTTTCGCGGATGAGGTGGCAGCAGGTCAGCCCGTCCGTGCCGGGCATCATTATGTCCAAAATGACAAGGTCGGCGCGTCTTTTGAAAAACGCACCTAAAAGCGCGTCTCCCGTTTCAAACGCGCACACTTCATATCCGTCATTTTCGAGAAATCGCTGAAGCGTCTCTCTTATGTTTTTTTCATCCTCTGCGATATAGATGAGTTGTTTCATAGAGCCTCCGTAGTAGCTGCAGAGCCGTGCCGCTCGGACACGGCTCTGTGTTCATGGCTTGTCTGCTGTGCCTTTTCGCAGGGCGTTATGTTCGCTCGGCTTAAAAGGCCATGTCTGCTTCGTTCGCTGCGACTCTCACGTCGTACTCGTCGCTGACGCGGTCCCAAAGCTTGGAGTTTCTCTCGAGAACCTCTGTAATCTCGGCTTCCACAGCGTCGATTTCCTCATAGAGCTTGTCGGCGTTTTTGTCGGTCATGCGGGCATAGATAGCGTCGATTTTCTCGTTGAGCTCCGCGACCTTGGCAAGGTCGGCGATAAGAGCGGCTCTCTCGTCCTCGGTTATGGTGTCAAGATTTCTGACAAACTTCTCGTAGGCATATTCATCCTCGCGGGCGTCGTTGAGGTCGGCCTCGTTGAGCTCGAGGGTCATGTCCGTCTCGTTTGCGGCGATCTGCTCGTCATACTCGTCGTTGACGCGCTCCCAGAGCTTTGAGTTTCTCTCGAGAACTGCTGTTATCTTGTTGTCGATTGCGGAGATTTCCTTGTAGAGCTTTTCTGCGTTCTTGTCGGTCATGCGGGCATAGATTTCATCGATCTGCTTTTCGAGCTTTGCGATCTCGGCGAGGTCACCGAGCAGAGCCTCTCGCTCTTTCTCCGTGAGAGAGTTCATGTCTTTAACGAAGCTCCCTATGGACGGAACGCCGCAGTCGTCGGGCGAGTTGACGGAGACGATTTCGGGCAGAGTCTCGGTCGGTGTGTTCTTTCTGTTGTTTGCCGAAGCGGTAGCCGCCGATGCGGCGATGATGCTTGCGGCAAGGACAAGGGCGAATACGGTTGCGATAATGTTCTTTCTGTTTTTCATGACAAATGCTCCTTTGATTTTTTTCGCGGACTTCCTTTCCGCAATACAAGAATATCAAAAATGAGCACCCCATTCACCGAAAAATCGGATGAAAGTTGTCACAAAATTGTAAGAGTCGAAAAGCTGTTGGTAATACTGCCGTGCTGCGCCTTGAATCGCGCTCCTTATCATTTTCATTATATCAGACCGCAAACGCGAATTCAATGCAAAAACTCCTGGCGGATAAGGCTTCAAAACACGTATTGCGTTTTCTGCTGAGTTTACGGCGGACGGCCGATAATAAGACGGGGTGCGGCAGTTTTTGTCGCGCCCCGTTTAAAATTTCACTTATCTTTTTTTGTAGACGACCAGCTCCGGATTTTTGCCGTTTTCTTCGTAGGTGCAAATAAGTAAAAAATCCATGCTTGCGGCGATTCCGAAGCGGCGCAAGCCGCCGTATTCGCATTCCAGCTCGTTGCCGAGATATGTGGCGTTGTCGTCAAGAAATTTTACGGCCGTCCCGTTCGGCAGTCGGTATTCAAGGTTGATGAACTTGCCGACAAGAGCGTTGAGATTTTCAACCTTCGGCAGCCCGTCGATATTTAAGCCGTTTATTTCATCGATAAGCTTTTGCTTGTATTCCTCGAATTTTTCCGCGCCGCCGAGATATTCGTACCGTTTCCAATAGTTGAGCTTGGGCAACATATCCGCCATGTATTCGCGCGCCTGCTCGGCTGAGAAGTTCTCGCTTGTCATATTCTGCACGCAAACCTCTATCAAGTCATCCATGTTGTGATACATATATTGCCCGTCGGCATAGCACCATTTGCAGTATTCCTCGTTGAAAAAGCCGTCCGTTTCCCTGCTGATATCGGCGTCGTCAAGAGGCATACCGCAGCACTGGCAAATAAGCTGTCTCGGCGAGCCGAGAAGCGTGTTGATAGAAACGTCAAACAGCTTTGACAGCAGCTTCAATGTCTCTGTGTTGGGCGTGGTTTCGCCGGTTTCCCAGCGAGAAACCGCCTGGCGGGTAACAAATACTTTTTCCGCAAGCTCGTCCTGAGACATCCCCTTGCCTGTTCTGAGTTTAAGAATAATATCCTTTGTATCCATAAAATCATCACCTCGGGGTTATTATAATTTAAAGCCGTCGGAATAACAAGCAACTTGCTGTTGCGACGGTTGATGAAGTCAGACGCAGAGCGCGAAAAAAGATTACGACCTCGCCCGAATTATGAGGCAAATTACGCCCGCGGCGCAGAGAATTGCGCCTATGGGCACCGAGATTTTCAGCATGACGTTCCATAAGTGATAAAAGTCGAGGGGCGCGTCGTTTGTGCCGTGAAGCACGGCATAAGAAAGACCGGAAAATATCAGCGCCAAAACACCGAGGATAATAAAAGCTGTTCCGAAAATCAATAATTTCTTTTCCATTTGCGCCTCCCGAGCATTTGCTTTTTGTTGCCTTAATTCATTATAACATCAGATAGAGCTTTTGGCAAACGGCTCAGATAAATGTTTTTGGGTATCGTCCGTAAACAAAAGCGGG
>OLGE01000533.1_pt1 | contig 44707 bp, 35 predicted proteins | sample 1605151 | NCBI WGS metagenome assembly OLGE01 (sample SAMEA3888912, study PRJEB22519) | human gut metagenome | biome: human gut; feature: human-associated habitat; material: faeces | place: Denmark | collected 2010
GGAATCCGCGCTGGTGGATGTGGCTGCGGTGGCAGCCGGAAAGGAGTAAGCAATGGCAAAAATTTATGTGCGGCGCATCAAGGCAGGGCTGATGACGCTGGAGGAGGTGCCTATGCTGTGGCGCGAGCAGGTGCAGCAGTTGCTGGAACAGGGGGCTGGTGCATGACCTATGGCATCGATGTGAGCAAACACCAAGGCGTGATCGATTGGAACAAAGTGAAAACAGACTTTGCCATTCTCCACGCCGGTTTTGGCCGTTACACGAGCCAGAAAGACCCGCAGTTTGAGCGCAACTACGCGGGCGCAAAGGCGGCTGGAATTCCGGTGGGGGCGTATTGGTATTCGTATGCCAGGAGCGCGGAGGAGGCGCGAGAGGAAGCAAATGCCTGCCTGCAGGTGCTGAAAGGGAAGCAGTTTGAATTTCCTATCTATTTCGACATTGAGGACAGCACACAGGGCAATCTGGGTAAAGCCGTGCTGACCACCATGTGCGAAGTATTCTGCGACACACTGGAAAAGGCCGGGTATTTTGCGGGAGTATACGCCAGCACCTACTGGTTTACCGACAAGCTGGCGCATGGCCGCCTTGCGGGAAAATACACCATCTGGCTGGCTGATTACCGCGCGGGCTATAACAAAACCCTCAAGCGGGATATGCACCAGTATACGAGCCACGGAAGTATGGCGGGCATTGCCGGGCGCGTGGATAGGAACACCTGCACCCGGGATTTTCCCGCTATTATCAAGAAAGCCGGACTGAACGGCTTTGGCAAGGTGGACAAGCCCCTTGCAGGCGAAAACAGCACACAGGCTGCCAGCTATACCCGCAAGATCGGCCCCGCCGCGCGTGAAGATTGGACCCGGCTTGCGGACAAGGCAGAGGCGCTGGGACTGCGGGTGAGTGCAAAGCTGACCATCGGCCCCATGACCGGTGGTGACGATGCGGCTATCCAGACGCTGGCGGCGGAGCTGGGGCTGGAGTGCAAGTAAGAGATAGGAGAAAGAAATGAGCAAATTTGAGGTGGGATTTAGGTTGTGCGGCAGCGCTGTGACGGCGTTTTGCTGTGCGGCATTCGGCGGCGTGGATGCATGGCTGCGTGCGCTGCTGACCGTGATCGTGATCGATTATCTTACCGGTGTGGTGGGCGCTGCAGTGCAGGGGAATCTGGACAGCCGCGTGGGCTATAAGGGCATCTGCAAAAAGATCATGATCTTGTGCGTGGTTGCGGTGGCTGTGCGGCTGGATTGCGTGATCGGCGCGGGCACTGCGCTGCGCAGTGTGGCAATCGGCTTTTATATGGCAAACGATGCTTTGAGCATTTTGGAGAACGCTGTGAAGATCGGCGTGCCGGTGCCGCAGGGGCTTGTGGATAAGCTGGAACAGATGAAGGATAACAGGAAAGAAGGCGTAAAGCATGGCACAGAAATGGAACACCGTAAAGGATAAAAACGGAAATACTTTTGTGAAAACCGGCAGCAATTACTGGCCTGTGCTGGGAAAGGGTAACGGGCTTTCTTATGCCGGTGAAAGCACGGCTGCAGCACCGAAACCGGCCAAAGCGACCGCGGCTGGCGGCACACAGGCTGCTGCCCTGGCACAGCCGACCGCAGCGGCAGCCCCGGCGGCTTCGGGCGCTTATGAGCGGCTGATGCAGGTGTATGGTGCGGCACTGGATGCCCAGCGCGCGCAGCGGCGAGCAGCCTATGAGGCAGCCGTGCGTGAACAGCAGCAGCTGTATGAACAGAATGCCGCCAAGGTGAACGGCGCTGCCGACAAGGCGCTGCGGGAGGCATACATCAATAAAATGCAGACCCAGCGTACCCTTGGCCAGCAGATGGCTGCACAGGGCCTGAACGGCGGTTACAGCGAAACCACAGCAGCAGGCGTGCAGAACAACTACGGCAATGCCAGAAACGAACTGGAAACCGAGCGCGGCAGCCAGCTGAACGATTTGAACATTACGCTGCAGAATAACATTGCTGCCGCCAGAAAAATTCTGGATACCGGCAATGCGGGCGACTATCGGCAGTATCTGACCGATGTTGCCAAGCTGATCGCGGCCAACCCCACCCAAAGCCTGAGCATGGAACAGGGCGGTGCGGGCAGCACGGGCAGCGGCAAGGGGCTGTATGAGCTGTATCAGGAAATGCTGAACAGCGGTATGAGCACAGCCGAGGCTATGCAGGTGCTGAACCAATCCGGGGCAGATATCCGGCAGCTGTTTGCCTGAAAAATAGAATCAAAAATAGCGCCGCTTTGTAAAACACGATGCTTTGTGTTTGGCAGGGCGGCGCTGCTTGTATACGGATGCATAAGATTCATTGTTATTTAACTTATTGGGGCAAAGCAAATGGTATACTTATATAATATCGAGTAAAAGCTGACAGCAAAAAAGGAGAACAGTGATCGATGAATTTTGACTGGACGGTTTTGCAGGCGATCCGCGAGTTTATGACCTGCCCGTTTTTGGATTTTCTGATGCCCAAAATCACCATGCTGGGCAACAGCGGCACCATTTGGCTGTTGACGGCAGGCGGCTTGCTGTGTACCAAAAAATACCGAAAACAGGGGGCATTCCTGCTGATAGGGCTGTTGGTGGGGGCCATCGTGGGAAATGTGTTTTTGAAAAATATGGTTGCCCGCCCGCGCCCTTGCTGGCTTGACCCAAGCGTGCAGCTGCTGATCGCGGTGCCGAAGGATTACTCGTTTCCGTCCGGCCACACATTGGCATCGGTGATCAGCGCAACCATTTTAACTGCCATGAGGGTGAAATTCGGGGCGGCTGCCGTTTGGCTGGCGGCATTGATCGGATTTTCGCGGCTGTATCTGTATGTGCATTTTCCGAGCGATGTTTTAACGGCGGCGGTTTTGGGCCTTGGTATTGGGTTGCTGGTGGTTCGCTGGGGCGGCAGGGCAGAAAAGCTGCTGTGCGGGCATTGGCCGAAAACAGGACTACTGTGAGAAAACAGAAAAGGCATAAAAAACTTACCCCCAAGGCATTTTTGAATGCCTTGGGGGCTTTGAATATGGTGGCTCTTGGAAAGCAAAAAGAGCTGCTGAACTTTCGTTCAGCAGCTCTTTTTGTTGGTGGGCGCGGGTGGATTCGAACCACCGAAGCGTTACGCAGCAGATTTACAGTCTGTCCCCATTGGCCACTCGGGAACACGCCCATATTTTGTTGTTGTGGCTGTGTGAGAAGCTTCGTTCCTCACAGCGCTTGTTTATTATAGCAGGGCGAAATGAAAAATGCAAGCCTTTTTTTGAATTTTTTAAAAGTTTTTTTCAAAGAAAAGGAAAAAGCAATCAGAGTATGAAGAAAAGCTCGATAAAAAGAGAAAAAACAAAGAAAGGGCTGAGCCGCGCATGGTGCTGTGCCGGTTATTTGTGCAGAGAGATGGGGGCAAGGCGATAGCTTTTTGCATATTTCGGGTAGAAAAAAGAGCCGTTCCCTTGGGGAAAGAAACGGCCCTTTGAGCCAGAGTGCTGCCGATACCGTGCGGTGCAGCCGGAAATAAAGCGGTGAGAACCTTTTTATATACTATATAAAGCCCCTTACAGACCAAACAGCGGATCGCCCGCTGCCACGGGCCAATGCTCGGGCGGAACAACGGGGGTGCCGGTGTATTCGGGAAGCACTACAGAGATCAATGTGCAGCAATCGTTTTTGCGAATGCGCTCCAGATCAAAGGACAAAAGCAGATCGCCCTTTTTGATATGCTCGCCGATCTTCACCTTGGGGAAAAAGCAGCATTCCTTGAGATACACCGTATTGATGCCCACGTGAATGAGCACTTGCGTGCCGTCCGGTGCCTGCAGGCCGATGGCGTGCCCATCCTGCGCAACACTGCGCACCTGACAGTCAAACGGGGCGTAAAGCTTATCGTCCACAGGGTCAATGGCGCAGCCCGGGCCCAGCATCTGCTGGCTGAACACGGAATCTGGTACCTTGGAAAGCGGCACGATCTGCCCCTGCGCGGGGGCGTATACCATGCGCTTGCCGCGGAAGGAGCGGCCGCCGGTGCGGCTTTTCTGAATGTGCAGAACTACTGTGACGGCAAAGGTGACAATGGCCGAAACAAGGCAGCCAAGGCAGGCGTTTGTGAAGTTGCGCATGGCGGGGTCTAAATGGCCGGGCAGCATCAAAAGTCCGGGCGAACCGAACACATAGCGGCGCACACCCTTTAAGCCCAAAAACAAGCCGCCTGCGCCGCCGCCGATCAGGGCGGCGCGCATGGGGTATTTTAAGCGAAGATTACAGCCGAACATGGCGGGCTCGGTGATGCCGAACAGCGCTGTAATGCCCGAGCGCAGACTGCGCTTGCGCCAGGCACCGCCCGCACACAGGGCCACGGCCAAAGCGGCAGCGCCCTGCGCCACATTGGCGGCCATCATGCCGGGGCCCACCAAGGCGTCCCACCCGAAGTGGCTTAGGCTGGCAATGCCCAGTGCCACAAAAATGTAGTGCTTGCCGCTCATCACCAAAAGCGGGTTGCAGATGCCTAAAATCAGCCCAAACAGCCAACCGGCGTGGGTGCTGAGCCAAAGCAGGAATTCTTCCAGAAATGCGGAAACAAAGCCTGCTGCCGGGGCCAGCACAAACAGGGCGGGAATGGCACCGAACAAAAAGGTGAGCAGCGGCACCAAGAAAAATTTAAGGGTTTGAGGGCTGTATTTTTCGGCCTGACGGCCCACCACGCTGATGAACCAAACCACCATGATGACAGGCAGAATGTTTTGCGGAGAGCCCACGCTGCTGATCATTTTTGAGGCGGTTGAGCCGTGCGGCAGGCCCAGCATATAGGCATCGGCCAGCCCGGGGGTGACAAGCGCGCAGGCGGCCATAAACGAAACGCCCATTTCGGCGTGAAAGCGCCGGGCCGCAGTGTAGGCAAATAAGATGGGCAAAAAGCGGAAAGGCAGGTTGGAAAGCCCAAACAGCACCTGATAATAGGGCCGCCATGCGGCAGTGAGCCCCAGCGCATTGAGCAGCATCAGCAAAGCGCGCAGGCTGCCCGCTGCCGTGAGCGCAGGCACCACCGGCACAATAATGGCGGCCAGGGTGCTGATGAACGCACGCTGCGCAGAGCACCAGAGGGACACCTTGCGTTTTTCCTGTGTGTCAGAGGGGGAAAAATCGGGGGCATCGGTTTCGGCATCGCAGGCGGCCACGGCATCAAAGCCGGGCAGCGCAAGCAGCGCGGAAAAAACATTCACGACATCGGGGCCGATGACGATTTGATACTGGCCATCGGCGCGCACTACATCCAAAACGCCTGGTACGGCGCGAATGGCATTGTCGTTGGCAAGCTCGGCAGTGCGCAGCACAAAGCGAAGCCGTGTGGCGCAGTGCTGCGCCGAGATAATGTTTTTTACACCGCCCACAGCGCCGAGAATGGTGATCGCGGCCTGTTTGTGATCCATAATAACTCCTGTTCCTTGTTCTGATCCGGCCAATACCGCATTGCAAAATGTGCCGGAAGTGCTTTTGTAAAACACAGATACTTTCTTATAACTACCATTATAAACGAAATGCCAAAAAAATCAGCAAATTCCAAGAAAAAAGCAGCGTTTACTATGCCAAAAAGTGCAGGATAAAAGCGAAAGATTTTGTAAAAAAGTTACAGAAAACGGGGCTGTGTGCAGTACAGAGCAATAGACAAGGCCCTCAAAAAGGAGTATACTGAAAACAACAAGAAACCCCTTAAAGGAGGCTGTTTGAATGAAACTGACATTTTTGGGTGCAAACCATGAAGTGACCGGCAGCTGCACTTTGCTGCAAGCCTGCGGGAAAAACATTCTGGTTGACTGCGGCATGGAGCAGGGGATCGATATCTATGAAAACCAGCCTCTGCCGATCGCTCCCGGCGAAGTGGATGCCATTTTGCTGACTCACGCCCACATGGATCATGCGGGGCGTATTCCGCTGATGTACAAACAGGGATTCCGCGGGCCGATTTATTGCACCACGGCCAGCATTCAGCTGTGCATGGTGATGCTGGAGGATTCGGCACACATTCAGGAAATGGAAGCGGAGTGGAAAAACCGCAAGGCACAGCGTGCAGGTGCGCCCATGGTGGAGCCTATGTACACCATTGAGGATGCGCAAAAGGTGATGGCGCAGTTTGAGGACTGCAAGTACGGCAAGCTGAAAGAGATCGTCCCGGATATTCAGGTGCGCTTTATTGATGCGGGCCACCTTTTGGGCTCGGCTTCGATCGAAGTGTTTGTGACCGAGAACGGCAAAACCGAGAAAATCGTGTTCTCGGGTGATATCGGCAATGTGGAGCAGCCGCTGATCAAGGACCCGGAATATATCGACAGTGCCGATTATGTGGTGATGGAATCCACCTACGGTGACCGTTTTCACGGGGAAAAGCCGAATTATGTGAAAGAGCTTGCGGAGATCGTGCAGGAAACGCTGGACAGAGGCGGCAATGTGGTGATTCCCAGCTTTGCGGTGGGCCGTACCCAGGAAATGCTGTATTTCTTGCGGCAGATCAAGGAAGAAAAGCTGGTGAAGGGGCACGAGGGCTTCCCGGTGTATGTGGACAGCCCGCTTGCCAACGAAGCCACCACGATCTTCCGCAAAAGCTTTATAGAATGCTACGACGAAGAAGCCCTGGAGCTGGTGAACGCAGGGGTGAACCCCATTGGCTTTAAGGATCTGCGCATTTCGCTGACCAGCGATGATTCGCGCGCCATCAATGCCGATGATACGCCTAAGGTGATCATTTCGGCCAGCGGTATGTGTGATGCAGGCCGTATTCGCCATCACCTGAAGCACAATCTGTGGCGCAAAGAATGCACCATTTTGTTTGTGGGGTATCAGGCAGGGGCAACGCTGGGCCGTGCGCTGGTGGAGGGCGCAAAGGAAGTGCGGCTGTTCGGTGAACACATCGAGGTGCAGGCGCAGATCCGCCAGCTGACGGGTATGTCGGGCCATGCCGACCGCAACGGCCTGGATAAGTGGATCACAAGCTTTACCCGCCAGAAGCCCGGTTATGTGTTTGTGAACCACGGCGAAGACACCGTGACCGATGTGTATGCAGCCCATCTGCGGGAGCTTGGCTTTGAGGCCGGTGCGCCCTATAACGGTGCGGTGTGCGAATTGGCCGATGGAAAGGTGACATGGCTGGCCGAGGGCAACCGTGTGCGTTTGGAGAACAAGAAGCAGACGCAGGGCGGCCGTGCGGCAAGCGTTTTCTATCAGCAGCTGGTTATGGTGCAGGAAAAGCTGGAACGCGTTGTGAAAAACAGCAATGGCCTGCCCAACAAGGACCTGAAGAAATTTGCGGCACAGCTGGAAGCCCTGTGCGAACAGTGGACCCGCTGAAGCAGCATAAAGCAGGGGCGCGGCGCAGCCTTGGGGCTCGCCGCGCCTTTGCAGAGCCTTTTTACAAAGCAGCGCCGCGCTGTGTGCGCTGCCATGAATTTTTCTGAAGGAGCACGCATCTATGTGGCATCCCATCAAGCATCTGCGCACCATCACCCGGCACCATAATCTGGTTATGGTGCATTGCTTTCAGTGCGGGCTTTACTGGCAGGGGCTTACACACGATCTGAGCAAGTTGAGCCCGGTGGAGTTTTGGGCCGGGGCAAAATATTGGCAGGGTACGCGCAGCCCCAACAATGCCCAGCGCGAGGATGTGGGCTACAGCGCGGCTTGGCTGCACCACAAGGGGCGCAACAAGCATCACCTGGAATACTGGATCGATTATCCCACGGCGGCCGAAGGCAAAGACCCCATGGTGGGAATGCGTATGCCGGAAAAATATGTGGCGGAAATGATCTGCGACCGTATGGCCGCCAGCAAGGTGTATGCGGGAAAAAATTACGATCAGGCATATCCGTGGAATTACTATATCAAAGGCAAAGACCATTATCTTTTGCACCCCGAAACCCGCGCCCAGATGGAAAAATGCCTGTGGATCCTGCACGAGGAAGGCGAGCAGGCCACGTTTCGCTATATCCGCCAGGTGCTGCTGAAGAAAAAGTAAATATCTATTTGTGGGGGCGGTTTTGGCCGCCTTCTCTCAGCAGGCGGTGGGCTGTATGAAACAGCCTGCCGCTTTTGTTTTGCTTGCCGATGCCCCGATGATGTGTTACTATGATAGCGTAGTAAACAGTTTGCCGCACACGGAGGAAACAGACATGGCGCAGGAAACCGAAAACAGCTTGCAGGAATTGAAAAACGACCCAGTGCTGAAGCACTTTTTGAAAATATGCGAATACCCGCACCCCAGCCACCACGAACAGGCGCTGAGCGATTATCTGCTTGGATGGGGCAAGGCACAGGGGCTGGAATGTATGCGCGGCAGGGAGCTGGAAGTGTATCTGCGCCGCCCGGCCAGCCCCGGATATGAAAAGCAGCCGCCGATCCTGCTGCAGGCGCACATGGACATGGTGTGTGAAAAGGCCCCCGGTGTGCAGCAGGACTTTGACCGTAACCCTGTGCCCGTTATGCGGGAGGGCGACCTGCTGACAACGGGCGGAAAAACCACGCTGGGGGCAGACAACGGCTTGGGCGTGGCGCTGGCTATGGCGGCGCTGACCGAGGATGTGCCGCATCCGGAGCTGGAAGTGCTGTTCACGACCGCTGAGGAGGATGATTTTGCCGGGGCCAAGGCGGCGCAGGGAAACTGGTTTCATGCGCGGCGTATGATCAATCTGGATAACTCGGTGGAAAACGAGATCATTGTGGGCAGCAGCGGCGGCAGCGGCATGGAATTTACACTGCCTGCCCCGCAAACCGAAGTGCCCGGCGGCTGGAGCGGTGTGAAGATCGAACTGCAGGGGCTGGCCGGAGGCCACTCGGGCGAGGACATTCATAAAGGGCGGGGCTGCGCCAATGTGCTGCTGGCGCGTTTTCTTGCCGGGGCACTGGGGCTGGGGATTCGGCTGGCCGATGTGCGCGGCGGTACATTCCGCGTGGCGCTTACCCGCAGCAGCCGGGCGCTGGCAGCACTGCCCACAGAAAACATGCCCGCTCTGCAGGCAATGGCGGCACAGTTTGAAAAAGAACTGCGGGCAGAATACCAGAGCACCGCACCGTACCTTACCCTGACCGCCATGCAGGCAGACTGCCCGCCCAAAGCGGCGACCCAAACGGACACCGAAAGGTTTGTGCGGGCCATGCTGCTTTTGCCCAGCGGCATCAAGGAAATGAACGGTGCCTACCATGAGGTGGTGGAAGCCAGCTGCAATCTGGGCGAGGTGTACCAGAAGGAAAGCGGCTTTACCATTATTGCCGAAGTGCGCGCCGCGCATGATTCCACGCTGGAATGGCAGTTGACACAGTGCCGTATGGCAGCGGCGTTGCTGGGGGCAAAGGTGCGCCTGTTCGGGGATTATCCGGGCTGGGCACCCAACCCGGATTCCGCAATGCTGCATCTGGCCAAGCAGAAAATGAAGGATGAGTTCGGCACGGCGCCTACGGTGCGCGCCATTCATGCCGGACTGGAAAGCGGCGCGATGATGCGCGCGATCCCGGGGCTGGATGCCATTTCGATGGGGGCGGCGCACTGGGGGCTGCACTCTCCCGGCGAAACCGCCAGCATTCCCTCGGTGGGGCGCACATGGCGGGTGCTGCAGGCAATCCTGGCAGCAAAGGAATAAACATGAATATAATTCATGCTGTGGGTTATTGACAATCATGCTTATACTTGCTAAAATGAGCTTGTGTTTTGAATCTGTTCAAATGCGTTGACAGGGAAAAAGCAAAATTCCGGTGCGCGTACAGAGAGCTGCCGTTTGGTGCAAGGCAGCGCCGCCGTTTTTGTGTTACTGGCCCTTGAGCAGCTGTGCTGAAGTTTTTTCAGTAGGTGCAGCCGGAAGCCCACCGTTATCAAGGGGCAGCAATTCGCCTTTGGCCGATTGTGCAGAGCGGCCGGTTTTTCCGGCAAAGAGAGTGGTACCGCGGGTACGCTGTGAATGACAGTTTTGTCCTCGCCTCTCAGGGATCAATGCCCTGTAGAGGCGGGGATTTTTTGTTGCTCGGCTCGGGAAGGAAAAGGCAAGAGAAAAGCCAATCAGGAGGGAAAACAATTATGATGGATGCAACCAAATATCAGATCGGATATTATCCGGCCCCGGCAGGGGACTATGAGTGGACCCAAAAAGACCATATCACCACCCCGCCCGCATGGTGCAGCGTGGACCTGCGCGATGGCAACCAGAGCCTGATCGTGCCCATGAGCCTGCAGGAAAAAGTGGAATTTTATAAAATGCTGCTTGCGGTGGGCTTTAAGGAGATCGAGGTGGGATTTCCGGCGGCGAGCGAAACCGAATACGAGTTTTTGCGCACGCTGATCGAGCAGGACATGATCCCCGAAGATGTGACCGTGCAGGTGCTCACCCAGTGCCGCGACCATATCATTCGCAAAACCTTTGAGGCCGTGCAGGGGGCACCCCGTGCCATCATTCATTTTTACAACAGCACCAGCGTGGCGCAGCGTGAGCAGGTGTTCCAGAAGAGCAAAGAGGAGATCAAGCAGATCGCAGTGGACGGCGCAAAGCTGGTAAAGCAGCTGAGCGAGGAATATCAGGGCAACTTTTTGTTTGAATACAGCCCCGAAAGCTTTACGGGCACCGAGCCCGAGTATGCCGTGGAGGTTTGCAACGCCGTGCTGGATGTGATGCAGCCCACCCCCGAGCGCCCCATGATCATCAATCTGCCTGTCACCGTGGAAATGAGCATGCCGCATGTGTATGCCAACCAGATCGAATGGTGCAGCAAAAACCTGAAATACCGCGACAGCGTGATTCTTTCCACCCATCCGCACAACGACCGCGGCACAGGCGTGGCCTGCGCCGAGCTGGCCGTGCTGGCAGGCGCACAGCGTGTGGAGTGCTGCCTGTTCGGCAACGGCGAGCGCACCGGCAATGTGGATGCCATTACGCTGGCCATGAACCTGTACAGCCACGGTGTGGACCCGAAGCTGGACTTTTCCAATATGCCCGAGATCTGCGAAAAGTATGAAAAGCTGACCCGTATGCATGTGTATGAGCGCCAGCCCTATGCCGGTGCGCTGGTGTTTGCCGCATTCTCGGGCAGCCATCAGGATGCCATTGCCAAGGGCATGACCTATTACCGGCAGCATTCCCAGCATCGCTGGAACTGCCCGTATATTCCCATCGATCCCACCGACATTGGCCGCACCTACGATGCCGATGTGATCCGCATCAACAGCCAGAGCGGCAAGGGCGGCATTGGATTTTTGCTGGAGCAGAACTACGGCTACAGCCTGCCCGCCAAAATGCGGGAGGATCTGGGCTATCGCGTAAAGAGCGTTTCGGACCATGGCCACAAGGAGCTTTCGGTGCGCGAGGTGTGCGATGTGTTTGAGCAGACCTATATGAACCGCTGCACGCCGCTGAGTGTGCCCGAAGCCCATTTTACGGTGCGCAACAATGTGTTCTATGCGGTGGTCACCGTGGAAATGAAGGGCAACAGCCGCGAAGTCACCAGCCAGGGCAATGGCCGCCTGGATGCCGTGTGCAACGCCATTCACGATGCCACCGGCCTGGAGTTTACGCTGGAAAGCTACAGCGAGCATAGCCTGGACGAAGGCTCTACCAGCCGCGCATGCAGCTATGTGGGCATTCGCTGGCCCGACGGCAGCATGAGCTGGGGCGCAGGCACTCACACGGATATCATTATGGCCGGCACCCGCGCGCTGGTTTCGGCGGTGAACAACCACTGATCAGGGAAAGATAAGGAGAAAGTATCATGGGAATGACAATGACGCAAAAAATTCTGGCAGCCCATGCGGGCTTGCCGGAAGTGAAGGCCGGGCAGCTGATCAATGCCGATCTGGATGTAGTGCTGGGCAACGACATCACCACCCCGGTGGCCATCAACGAGTTCAACAAGGCCGGGTTCACCTCGGTGTTTGACCGCACCAAGATCAACATTGTGCTGGATCACTTTGTGCCCAACAAGGATATCAAAAGCGCCCAGCAAAGCAAGCAGTGCCGCGATTTTGCCAACAAATACGATATTCTGAATTTCTTTGATGTGGGCAAAATGGGCATCGAGCACGCGCTGCTGCCCGAGCAGGGCCTGGTGACGGCAGGCGACTGCATCATTGGTGCCGACAGCCACACCTGCACCTATGGCGCGGTGGGGGCATTCTCCACCGGCGTGGGCTCTACCGATATGGCCGCCGGTATGGCGACCGGCAAGGCGTGGTTTAAGGTGCCCGCTGCCATCAAGGTGGAGCTGAAGGGTGAGCTTAAGCGCCCTGTGGCCGGCAAGGATGTGATCCTGCATCTGATCGGCATGATCGGCGTGGACGGCGCTTTGTACCGCAGCCTTGAATTTGTGGGTGAGGGCGTGAAATGCCTGACCATGGATGACCGCCTGTGCATTTGCAACATGGCCATTGAGGCAGGCGCGAAAAACGGCATTTTCCCGGTGGACGAAACCACCGTGGCCTATCTGACGGGCCGCAGCAAAAAGCCGTGGAAGGTGTTTGCCGCCGATGCCGATGCCGAGTATGAAAAAACCGTGACCATTGACCTTTCGGCGCTGGAGCCCACGGTGAGCTATCCCCATCTGCCCGAAAACACGCATCTGGCCAAGGAGGGCGGAGAAATTCGCATCGATCAGGTGGTGATCGGTTCGTGTACGAACGGCCGCCTGGAGGATATGGAGGCCGCCTATCAGATCCTGAAGGGTAAAAAAATTGCAGACGGCGTGCGAGGCATCATCATTCCCGGCACCATGGCTGTGTATAAGGAATGCCTGCTGCGCGGCTGGGCCGAGGCCTTTATTGATGCGGGCTGCATTGTTTCCACGCCCACCTGCGGCCCCTGCCTGGGCGGCTATATGGGCATTCTGGCCGAGGGCGAACGCTGCGTTTCCACTACCAACCGCAACTTTGTGGGCCGTATGGGCCATGTGACCAGCGAGGTGTATCTGGCCAGCCCCGCCACCGCCGCCGCCAGCGCGCTGACCGGCGTTATCACCGATCCCCGGGAGGTATAAAACTATGAAAAACGCAAAAGGCATTACTTTTAAGTATCCCGACAATGTTGACACCGATGTGATCATTCCCGCGCGTTATCTGAACAGTCAGGACGCCAAAGAGCTGGCGCAGCACTGCATGGAGGATATCGACAAGGACTTTGTAAATAAGGTACACGAGGGCGATATCATGGTGGGCGGCTGGAATTTCGGCTGCGGCTCCAGCCGTGAGCACGCACCGCTGGTGATCAAAACCAGCGGCATCAGCTGCGTGATCGCCAAAAGCTTTGCGCGCATTTTTTACCGCAACAGCATCAACATCGGCCTGCCCATTCTGGAATGTGAGGCGGCTGCCGAGCAGATTCAGGCCGGGGACACTGTGAGCGTGGATTTTAACACGGGCGTGATCACCGATGAAACCACCGGCAAAACCTATCAGGCCGAGCCGTTTCCCGAATTTATCCAAAACATCATTGCGGCGGGCGGGCTGATGAACTCGATTAAAAAAGGCTGAGGAGGAACGGCACTATGAAGAAAAATATTGCAGTGATCCGCGGCGACTGCTCCAGCCCCGAGATCGTGGCGCAGGCCATTCGCGTGCTGGACAAAATTGCAGAAAAGCACGGCCACACCTTTGCCTATACCGAGGTGGATATGGGCGGTGCAGCCATTGACAAATACGGCGACCCTTTGCCCGGGCACGAGCTGGAAAAGTGCCTTGCCAGCGATTCGGTGCTGCTGGGCGCCATCGGCGGGCCCAAGTGGGAGGGCCTGCCCGGGGATAAGCGCCCCGAAAAGGGCCTTTTGCGCCTGCGCAGCGGCATGGGCCTGTATGCCAACAACCGCCCGGCCAAAATTTGGCCCCAGCTGGCCGATGCCAGCCCGCTGAAGCCCGAGATCGTGGCAAAGGGCATTGATTTTATCGTGGTGCGTGAGCTGATCGGCGGCGTGTATTTCGGTGAGCATAAAACCGTGGAGCTGGAAAACGGCGAAAAGCAGGCTGTGGACACCATGCCCTATGCCGAGCATGAGATCGAGCGCATTGGCCGCATTGGTTTTGAAACCGCCATGAAGCGCCGCAAAAAGCTGTGCTGTGTGGATAAAGCCAATGTGCTGGATACCAGCCGCCTGTGGCGCGCCGTGATGCATCGCCTGCAGGCCGAGTATCCCGAAGTGGAATACAGCGAAATGTTTGTGGACAACTGCGCCATGCAGATCTGCAAAAATCCCAGCCAGTTTGATGTGATCGTGACCGAGAATATGTTCGGCGATATTCTTTCGGACGAAGCGAGCGAGATCACCGGCAGCATTGGCATGGTGCCCAGCAGCAGCCTTGGCGCGGGCACCTGCGGATTGTACGAGCCGATCCACGGCTCGGCCCCGGATATTGCAGGCCAGGATATGGTGAACCCCATCGCCTGCATTCTTTCGGCAGCCATGATGCTGCGCTACAGCTTTGATATGGCAAAGGAAGCCGATGAGATCGAAGCTGCTGTAAATGCGGTGCTGGATAAGGGCCTGCGCACCGCCGATATGATGAGTGAGGGCTGCACCCGGGTGGGGTGCGCCGCTATGGGAAGTGCCATCATTGGCGAGCTGTAACGGATAAAGAGCAAGAGAAAGCAGATAGAGAGTATAGAGAGCGATAGAGTATAGGGATAGAGAGTATCGAGATACGAGATAGGGAAAAATAGGGAAAATCGAAAGTAAATAGGTAAGAACGGGAAAGAGCCCGGGGAATCCAAAACGGAAACCCCGGGCTCTTTCGCACGATTTTAGGAGAAATATAAAAAGTAGGATGGCGAATAAAAATGGCGTCAGCTGCTTTGCCGCTCCACCAGGGCCCAGGGTACAAGCTCGCTCTCGCAGGCTTCACCTTTTAAAAGGCGAAGCATCATCAAGGCAGCCTGACGGCCCACATTGCTGCTTTCGTGGGAAAGCGTGGTAAGGGGAATGGGAGCCAGTGTGCTGAACTGGCTGTTGTCAAAGCTGACTACGGCCAGCTGATCGGGCACGGAAATGCCGCAGCGCTGCAGGTGAATCACCAGATTGCTGGCAATCTCATCGTTATAGCAAACCACCGCCGTGCAGCCCTGCAGGGCCGCGCGCAGGGGCTCGTTATAGCGTCCGCTTAAAAGGGCCTGCTTGGATTCGGTGCTGTACCAGAAAATATGGCTGTCGTTCATGGGCAGGGCAAGGCTGCGCAGGGTTTCCATGTAACCGGCATAGCGCTGGTGGCCCTGCAGATCGTCCACTTTAAAAATACCGCCGATATTGCGGTGGCCCTTGCGGCTTAGATATTCCACCAGCATACGGCCGCCGGCGTAGTTATCGTCCAGCACCGAAAGCGCCCCGGGCAGGCCGCTGTAGCAGCCGTTCATAAACACAATCGGCACGCCGCGGCGCATCAGCTCACGGTACAGATCCAGATTGGGGTTGGGCAGGGCACTTTTGGTGCCCTCTACCAGCACACCGTCAGGGGGATTATCCAAAAGCGCATTCAGAATGCTGCGCTCGTTGCAGATCAGGTTTTGGGTGGCATACAGCGTGGGGGTGCAGTGATTGCTGGAAAACACGGTTTCCACCTCACGCAGGATGCTGGGAAAAATATAGTCGCTGATATAGGTGGTGATCACGGCGATAAAGCGCATGGCGGGGGCCGCGGTATCAGGCGCGGCGGGCTGGCGGATATAGCTGCCGCTGCCCTGCCGCTTTTCGATCATGCCGCTCTCGGCCAGTACCGAAAGTGCCTGGCGCACGGTTTGGCGGCTTACATTATATTGTGCGGCGATCTCAAACTCTGTGGGAAGGGCGCGTGATTCATCAAATTTTCCTTCCAGGATACTGTTTTGCAGCTCTTCCGCAATGCGGCGGTATTTCGGCGGCATAGGCAAGGCCCCTTTCCACAAGTTGTATGCTTTTATTTGACACAATTATATTATACAAAATAAATACAAATATGCAAGGAAAATCTGCGCAAAAAACGGCAGAAAAAGAGGGGAAAAAGGGGAATAGGACAAAATTCATAGAAAATTTTACACAGATTTTAAGAAACTGGCAATTTTGATGGACACGTTTATGAGGTGAAAACCGGCAAATCACACAACAAAGTGATACAGGGTATGTGCAAAAGTGCTAACAAAGCAGTAAAAATAACGAATTTTCTCACAAAAATAGGCGCAGTGTGAGCATTGTGAAATGGTTCACGATGAATTTGTATTGTTTACCTGCACGAAAATATACAAATTGCATAACAATTGTTGACATTGCAAACTTGTGCGGATATACTGAAGATGCAAACACCGAACAGCATGTGTTTGGCTGGTTCGGATAATTTGGATGATTGGAGATAGATAACATGAAAAAGATTATTGCAACCGCACTTTCTATGACCATGGCAATGTCTCTGGCCGCTTGCGGCGGCGGTGCTGCTTCTTCTGCTGCACCCGCAGCTTCTTCGGCACCTGCTGCCTCGCAGGCTTCCGCACCCGCTGCTTCCGATGGCGTAATCACGGTGGGCTTTGCACAGGTGGGTCACGAATCCGACTGGCGCACGGCTTCTACCAAGAGCGCACAGGATGTGTTCAGCGCAGCCAACGGCTACGACCTGAAGTTTGTGGATTGCGACAACGATTCCGCTGCACAGCTGGAAGCCGTTCGTAACTTCATTGAGCAGGATGTGGATTACATCATCATCGACCCCATCGTTTCCACCGGCTGGGACACCGTGCTGACCGAGTGCGAGGATGCAGGCATCCCCGTGATCGTGATCGATCGTACCATTGATGACTCCGATAAGTATGTTTCCTGGGTAGGCTCTGACTTTAAGATCGAGGGTCTGGCCTGCGGCGAATGGCTGAAGGCCTACGCTGCCGACAAGGGCATGAGCGAGATCAACGCTCTGGTGATCGAGGGCTCTACCGGTGCTTCTGCTACCATTGGCCGTACCGATGGCTTTAAGGAAATTGCCGACCGTGAGGGCTGGAACATCATGGCTTCTCAGAGCGGCGACTTTACCGAGGCAGGCGGCCAGGAAGTTATGGAATCCTACTGCCAGAGCTACAAGGGCAAGTTCAATGTTGTGATCTGCCAGAACGATAACGAAGCAGCAGGCGCTATGACCGCTATGGACAATGCCGGCATCACCTATGGCGTGGGCGGCGATGTGGTTCTGGTTTCCTTCGATGCCAACAAGCCCTATGTGCAGATGGTATGCGATGGCAAGATCAACGCCGACTTTGAGTGCAACCCCATGGCAGCACCCACCGTTTCCGAAATCATTCAGGATCTGGAAGCCGGCAAGACCCCCGAAAAAGAGATCTACGTTCCCGAGCACTGGTTCGCAGCTGAGGACAATGTGCCCTCCATCGATGTGAACGGCGAAACTCTGGAAGTGATCCATGCAACGCAGGATGTGGTTGACGCTCGTCCCTACTAAGCATTGCAAAGCAAACCTTCTTCAGACTTTTCATGTAGCATAAATCTTGTGCCCAGGGAGGGCCCGCAAACTCCGGGCTTTTCCTGGGCATTTTTTAAAACGGCAGATGGAGAAAACTGTGATCAGCCGGTGCAAACCGCGCCGGGCGTGAGGTGATAGACTTGGAGAACAATATTGCATTGACTATGCGCGGGATATGCATGACATTCCCTGGCGTAAAGGCGCTTGACAATGTGGATTTTACTCTGCGAAAAGGCGAGATCCATGCCCTGATGGGCGAAAACGGCGCCGGTAAATCGACTTTGATCAAATGCCTTACCGGTATCAACGATTTTGAAGCCGGTGAGATCCGCGTGGCGGGTGTGGAAGGCACCGTGAAAAACCATTCCACCCTCGATGCGCAAAAAGTTGGCATTTCCACGGTGTATCAGGAAGTAAACCTGTGCCCGAATCTGAGTGTGGCAGAAAACCTTTACATTGGCCGTGAGCCCATGACCAAACTGCACACCATTGACCGGGCCGCCATGTTTGAAAAAGCAGCCGAGCTTACCAAGCGGCTGGATATAAAAGTGGATGTTACCCAGAATCTGGAAAACTACTCGCTGGCCATTCAGCAGATGATCGCCATTGCGCGGGCTGTGGATATGGACTGCAAGGTGCTGATTCTGGACGAACCCACCTCCTCGCTGGACGATACCGAGGTGGAAAAGCTGTTCCAGATGATGCGCAGCTTAAAAGAACACGGCGTGGGCATTGTGTTTGTCACGCATTTTCTGGAGCAGGTGTATGCCGTGTGTGACCGCATCACCGTGCTGCGCAACGGCACGCTGGTGGGCGAGTACCCTGTGGCCGAATTGCCCCGCGTAAAGCTGGTGGCCGCCATGATGGGCAAGGATTTTGACGATCTGGCAGCTATTAAAAACGAATGCGCCACCTGTGGCAGCGAGGCCCCCATGGAGGTCGAGGCCAGCGGCCTGAGCCACAAGGGCACCATTAAGCCCTTTGATCTGAAGATTCATAAGGGCGAGGTGATCGGCCTTACCGGGCTTTTGGGCTCGGGCCGAAGCGAGCTGGCCCGCACCATTTACGGCGCCGACAAAGCCACCAGCGGCAAGCTGAAGGTGGGCGAAAAAGATGTCAAGATCAACCAGCCCCTGGATGCCATGAATCTTGGCATGGGCATGCTGCCGGACGACCGCAAGGCCGAGGGCATTATTGGCGATCTTTCGGTGCGCGAAAACATTATTCTGGCGCTGCAGGCCAAGCGCGGTATGTTCCATCAGCTTTCGCGCGAAAAGCAAAACGAAATCGCCGACCGCTACATTGAGCTGGTGCAGATCAAAACCGCCAGCCGCGAAACGCCCATCAAGCAGCTTTCGGGCGGCAACCAGCAAAAGGCCATTCTGGCACGCTGGCTGGCCACCGATCCGGACTTTTTGATTTTGGACGAGCCCACACGCGGCATTGATATCGGCACCAAAACCGAGATCCAGAAGCTGATCGTTCAGCTGGCTGCCGAGGGCAAGAGCGTGATGTTCATTTCGTCGGAGATCGAGGAAATGCTGCGCACCTGCAACCGCATGGTGGTTCTGCGCGATGGCGCCAAGGTGGGCGAATTGGACGGCGAGCTTACGCAAAGCCGCGTGATGGCGGCCATTGCGGGCGGTGCCGACACCGCAGGCGAACAGGCAGGAGGGGTGAACCATGGATAAACTGAAAAAACTCTCAAAGCAGCAGCTGTTTCTGCCCATTATGTGTGTGCTGCTGGTGCTGGCGGTAAACATTGTTTACGATATTTCGCAGGGCAATCCGTTTTACAGCTTCTTCCGCATCACCATGGAAAACGGGCTGCTGAGCGGCCGTTTGGTCAGCATTATCAACCGCGGCAGCGAGGTGGCCATTCTGGCCATCGGCATGACTCTGGTGGTTTCGGCTTCGGGCGGCACCGATATTTCGGTGGGCTCGGTGATGTCGCTGTGTGCCTCCTTCTGCTGTATGCTGGTGGCGGGCTTTGGCGTATCGGCGGTTTCCAGTGCCGATGAATTTGCCATGCCGCTGGTGGTGGGCCTTTTGGGCGCACTGCTCATGGGCTGCCTGTGCGGCGCATTTAACGGCGCTTTGGTGGCTTATCTTGACATTCAGCCCATGGTGGCCACGCTGATCTTGTGGTCGGCTGCACGCGCCATTGGCCTGCTTTTGTGCAACAACCTGATCGTGTATATCCGCGTGCCCGAATACGGCGTGTTCGGCGGCTACATCGGCTTTATGCCTACGCCCATCATCATTGCGGCGGTGTGCGTGCTGGCGGTTTCGCTGGTTTTGAAAAAAACCGCTATGGGCATGTATGTGCAGGCCGTGGGCATCAACAAAAAGGCTTCGCGCATTGCCGGCCTCAAATCGCGGCGCATCATCTTTATGTGCTATTTCCTGTGCGGCGTGTGCGCTGCCATTGCCGGCATTGTAAATTCCTCGCGCATTACCAGCGCTGACTCGAACAACATTGGCCTGAATATGGAGCTGGATGCCATTCTGGCGGTGGCACTGGGCGGCAACAGCCTGGGCGGCGGCCGGTTCAATCTGGCGGGCTCGATCATTGGTGCATACACTATTCAGGCCATCACCACCACTATGTACAATCTGGGCGTTTCCTCGGCGGTAAGCCCGGTGTTCAAGGCAGTGGTCGTGATCGTGATCGTGGCCATCCAGTCGCAGCCGCTGCAGAACTGGATCAAAAAGCACCGCGCTCACGCAGCCGGTAAGGAGGCGGCCAAGGTATGAAAACTGAACAGAAAACCGCAAAAGCTTTAGGCTCGAAAAAAATGAACAGCAACACCCTGCTGCTGGTGATCACCGTGGTTTTGTTTGTGGTGATGTATGCGGCGGGCTGCGTGGTGTATGCCAGCAAGGGCTTTACCCATGCACAAACATTTTTGAACATTTTAAACAACAATGCGGGCCTTGTGTGTGTGGCCTGCGGCATGACCTGTGTGATGCTTACCGGCGGCATTGATATTTCGGTGGGCTCGCTCATCGCTTTGGACTGTATGTTGCTGGCATGGGGCACCGGCCAGGGCATTTCGGCCGCTGTGATGTGTGCGCTGGTGATCGTGCTGGGCATCGTGTTTGGCCTGGTGCATGGCTTCTGCGTGGGCTACTTGAACATTCAGCCCTTTATCGTGACCATGGCGGGTATGTTTTTTGCCCGCGGCATGACGGCGGTGGTTTCCACCAACCAGCTTTCCATCACGCAGGATACCAGCGCACTGTTTTACGGCTGGGCCAACGCAAAAATTCAGCTGCCCGCCTTTTTGGGCTATGTGAACAGCAAGGGCAAGCTGCAGGTCCCCTATATCCGCGTGAGCGTGGTGATCGCGCTGGTGGTGCTGATCTTGATCTTCCTTATTTTGCGCTACACCAGGTTTGGCCGTTCGCTGTATGCCGTGGGCGGCAGCGAGCAGTCGGCAGCCATGATGGGCCTGGATGTGAAAAAAGCCAAAATGAAGGCCTATGTGCTGTCCTCGTTCCTGTGCTCCATCGGCGGCATCTGCTATTGTCTGAACACCATGTCGGGCAGCGTGAGCCAGGCTACCGGTTTGGAAATGGATGCCATTGCCTCCTGCGTGATCGGCGGCACTCTGCTTACCGGCGGCGTGGGCAATGTGTTCGGCTCGTTCTTTGGCGTGCTGATCAACGGCACCATTTCCAGCCTTGTAAAAACCAACGGCAAGCTGGCCAGCTCGTGGCCCAACATTCTCACAGCCGTGCTGCTGTGCTTCTTCATTGTGCTGCAGAGCGTGTTTGCACATCTGAAAGAAAAGAACAAGTAAGGAGGAACCCCTTATGGATCACAAGCAGATCATTGCGTCCGGGCAGGTGTATCTGGGCATCGAGCTGGGCTCTACCCGCATTAAGGCGGTGCTGATCGGCCCGGATCACACGCCCTTGGCCTCGGGCGATCACACATGGGAAAACCATTATGAAAACGGCCTGTGGACCTATTCCATGAGCGAGGTGTGGCAGGGGCTGCAGGAGGCCTATGCCAACATGGCAGCCGAAGTGAAAAACACCTACGGCCTGCCGCTGAAAAACATTGCCGCCATGGGCATTTCGGCCATGATGCACGGCTATTTGCCCTTTGACCAAAATGGGCAGCAGCTGGCAGCCTTCCGCACCTGGCGCAACACCGTTACGGGCCCTGCCGCCCGGCAGCTGACGGAACGCTTCGGCTTTAACATTCCGCAGCGCTGGAGCATTGCGCATTTGCAGCAGGCGGTGCTGAACGGGGAAGACCATGTAAAGCAGATCTCTTTTCTCACCACGCTGGCAGGCTATGTACATTGGAAGCTGACCGGCGAAAAGGTGCTGGGCGTGGGCGAAGCAAGCGGAATGTTCCCCATCGACAGCCAGACCAATGATTACGATGCCGCCATGCTGGATTCGTATGACGCGCTGATCGCAGAAAAAGGCTTTGGGTGGAAGATCCGCGATATCCTGCCCAAGGTGCTCACAGCAGGCGAAGGGGCCGGTGTGCTTACTGCTGAGGGCGCAAAGCTGCTGGACCCCACCGGAACGCTGCAGCCGGGCACGGCGCTGTGCCCGCCCGAGGGCGATGCCGGTACGGGCATGACAGCCACCAACGCCGTGGCGGTGCGCACGGGCAATGTGTCGGCCGGAACCTCGGTGTTTGCCATGGTGGTTCTGGAAAAGCCGCTTTCGCGGGTGTATTCCGAGATCGATATGGTCACCACCCCCACCGGCAAGCCGGTGGCTATGGTGCACTGCAACAACTGCACCAACGAGATTAACGCATGGGCGGGAATCTTCAAGGGCTTTTTGGAGGCCCTTGGCCAGAAGGCTGATATGAACGCCGTGTATACGGCCATGTTCCAAACGGCGCTGCAGGGCGAAAAGGATGGCGGCGGCCTGATGCTGTACAACTATCTTTCGGGCGAACCGGTGGCCGGGCTTTCGGATGGCCGCCCCCTGCTGGTGCGCACCCCGGGCGCAAAAATGAATTTTGCCAACTTTATGCGCGTGCAGCTGTACGGCGCACTGAGCACCTTAAAGCTGGGGCTGGATATTCTGGCCGGGGAAAATGTGGTGGTGGAAAAGCTGATGGGCCACGGCGGCTTCTTTAAAACGCCGCTGGTGGGCCAGAAGATCATGGCTGCCGCCGCAGGCGCGCCTGTGGCGGTGATGAAAACTGCCGGGGAAGGCGGCCCGTGGGGCATGGCGCTGCTGGCTGCGTATATGGCAGAAAAGCAAAACGGCCAAACGCTGGAGGACTATCTGCAAACCCGTGTGTTTGCCGGGCAGGAGGGCTCCTGCATTGCGCCGGACGAAGCCGACAAGGCAGGCTTTGCAAAATTTATTACCGCATTCACTGCAGGGCTATCGGTGGAAAAAGCCGCAGTGGAATATATCAAAGAGTAAACGAAAAGAGGGTAATTCAAATGGATATGAAGCAGAAAGAATTTTGGTTCGTAGTAGGCAGCCAGTTCCTGTATGGCCCCGAGGTGCTGGAAACGGTGGCCGCCCGCGGCGCAGAGATGGCCCAGAAAATGACAGATGGCGGCATTTTGCCCTGCAAGCTGGTGTATAAGGCAACCGTGAAAACCGATGCCGAGATCACCCAGATCATGAAGGATGCCAACCATGACGATAACTGCCTGGGCGTTGTGACCTGGTGCCACACCTTCTCCCCGAGCAAAATGTGGATCCACGGCTTTGATCTGCTGCAAAAGCCCTATTGCCACCTGGCCACCCAGTATAACCGCAAGATCCCCAACGAGGAGATCGACATGGACTTTATGAACCTGAATCAGGCTGCCCATGGCGACCGTGAGCACGGCTTTATCGGCGCTCGTATGCGCCTGCCGCGCAAGGTGGTGGCCGGTTACTGGCAGGATGCTTCGGTGCAGAACGAGCTGGCCGCATGGATGCGCGCCGCCGTGGGCTATCAGGCCTCGCACGAGCTGCGCATTATCCGATTTGGCGATAATATGCGCGATGTGGCTGTTACCGAAGGCGATAAGGTGGAAACACAGATCAAGCTGGGCTGGCAGGTGGATTATTGGCCCGTTGGCCATCTGGTAGAGGTGATGAACACCGTTACCGAGGCTGAGATCGACGAAAAAATGGCCGAGTATCATCAGCGCTATGACTTTGCCACCGACGATCTTGCAACGGTGCGTTATCAGGCCAAGGAAGAGATCGCCATGCGCAAGATCCTGACCCGTGAGGGCGCAAACGCCTTTATCAACAACTTCCAGGATCTGTACGGCATGGATCAGCTGCCCGGCCTTGCCAGCCAGAACATGATGGCCGACGGCATTGGCTATGGCGCCGAGGGCGACTGGAAGGTGGGCGGCATGACCGCCATTATGAAGCAGATGGCCCAGGGCCTTGAGGGCGGCACGCTGTTTATGGAGGATTACACCTACGATCTGGAGCCCGGCAAGGAGGTTTCGCTGGGCGCTCACATGCTGGAGGTGTGCCCCAGCATTGCCGCACAGCGCCCCCGCATTGAGGTGCATCCGCTGGGCATTGGCGACCGCCAGCCCCCTGCACGCCTTGTGTTTGAGGGCAAGCCCGGCAAGGGCATTGTGGTTTCGCTCATTGATATGGGCGGCCGCCTGCGCATGATCATTCAGGATATCGAGGTGATCAAGCCGATCCTTGCCATGCCCAACCTGCCTGTGGCGCGAGTGATGTGGAAGCCCGCCCCCGATCTGCTGACCGGCGTAAAATGCTGGATCCAGGCAGGCGGCGCACACCACACCGTGCTTTCCACGGCTGTAACGGCAGAAATGATGCAGGATTGGGCCGAGATGATGCAGATCGAGTGTGTGCATATCACGGCAAACACCACGGTAGAGGAGTTTAAGAAAGAACTGTTCTACAACGATATTGCATGGAAGCTGAAGAATATTTGAGGCAATACCGCATCATTCTAAGTGCCGATGCAGCGAGCGAGAAGTGCAAGCTGCTAAGCAAAAAGCGCAGATAATACTTTGTGTATGATCGAGTATTTTTGCAAAGCAGATTGTGCTTCGCAGCCGCGGCAGTGGTGCTTAAGCCGTCAGGCGGGAATTGTGCGGTGTTACCTTGAGTTTTTGCGGAAAGTAATATATAATGTAAGGCAAGAGGAAAGCCCTGCTGCCCGGCCGGGCGGCAGGGCTTTTGCGATAGGAGAAAAGAATATGCTGGAAGATTTGAAAGAACAGGTTTGCCGTGCCAATTTGCTGCTGCCCAAGCATGGGCTGGTCACTTTTACCTGGGGCAATGTTTCGGGAGTGGACCGGGAAAATGGCCTGATGGTGATCAAGCCCTCGGGCGTGGAGTATGACGGCATGACCCCCGACGATATGGTTGTGGTGAGCCTTGCCACCGGCGAGCGTGTGGAGGGCAAGTGGAAGCCCTCCAGCGATACGGATACGCACCTTGCTTTGTACCGTGCGTTTCCGGGCATTGGCGGCGTGGTGCACACCCACAGCCGCTGGGCCACCAGCTTTGCACAGGCAGGGCGCGGCGTGCCCGCCATGGGCACCACACAGGGCGATTATTTTTACGGCGAGATCCCCTGCACACGCCAAATGACACCCGAGGAGATCGGCGGTCAATACGAGCTGGAAACCGGCAATGTGATCATTGAAACCTTTGAAAAGCGCGGCATCGATCCCATGCAGGTGCCTGCCGTTCTGGTGCACAGCCACGGCCCCTTTGTGTGGGGCACCGATCCTTTCAACGCGGTGCACAATGCGGTGGTGCTGGAAGAGGTTTCGTTTATGGATTTCCATGCCATGGCCCTTACCCCCGGTTTGCCCCCCATGCAGCAGGAGCTGCTGGATAAGCACTATCTGCGCAAGCACGGCCCCGGGGCCTATTACGGCCAGGGCTGAAAACAAAGGGCAGCCTCCCAAAAAAACGCCCGCTGAGCCATGAAAGAAAGGATGCACAACTTATGGAAAAAATTCTTTTCGGCACCATGCCAAACGGCACACCCGTTGAGCAGTACACCCTGCGCGCCGGACAGCTGAGCTGCGATATCATCACCTATGGCGGCGCACTGCGCGCGCTGCGTGTGCCGGACCAAAACGGCAAGCTGACCGATGTGCTGCTTGGCTTTGACACGCTGGAGGATTACCGCCGACAGGATAAATATATCGGCGCACTCATCGGCCGCTACGGCAACCGCATCGGCGATGCTAAATTTACCCTGAACGGCCGCGAGTTCCATTTGGCAGCCAACAACGGCAAAAATCATCTGCACGGCGGCAATGTGGGCTTTGACAAGCAGGTTTGGCAGGTGGAAAGTGCTTCGCAGGATGCCTTGGTGCTGACGCTCACCAGCCCCGACGGGCAGGAAAACTATCCCGGCACGCTTTCGGTGCAGGTGACCTATCGGCTGAGCGCCGAGGGGCTTACGATCGATTACAAGGCCGAAACCACCGCCGACACCCTGTGCAACCTGGCCAACCATGCCTACTTCAATCTGGCCGGTCAGCACAGCGGCCCCGTTACGGCACAAAAGATCCAGCTGTTTGCGGATCGCTACACCCCCACCGATGCAGGCTCGATCCCCACGGGCGAGCTGGCCGATGTGAGCGGCACCCCCATGGACCTGCGCCGGCTCACCGCCATTGGTGCGCACATTGACGAGGATTTTGCACAGCTCACCTTGGCGCGCGGCTATGACCATAACTGGGCCGTAAACGGCGCAGCAGGCACACTGCGCCCTGCCGCCCGCGCTTACTGCGAGGAAACCGGCATCATGCTGGAGGCCCTCACCACGCAGCCCGGCGTGCAGTTTTATTCCGGCAATTATCTGGACGGCTGCCCGGCGGGCAAGGGCGGCGCGCCCTATGATATCCGCTGGGGCTTCTGCCTGGAAACGCAGGGCTATCCCGATTCGCCCAATAAGCCCCAGTTCCCCTCTACCGTGCTGAAGCAGGGCGAAACCTATCACCAGACTACGGTGTATAAATTCAGCGTAAAATAATGAGAAAAGCCGCTGTTTATCAAAAGAACAGCGGCTTTTTGTTGACTTTGCGAGGGGAAAAAACTATAATCTAAAAAAGAAGAATAACCAACGATTTTTAAAGGAGTTTTGCGGAAATGCCTTTTTTGCACAAAAAGACAGGGGAAACAAAAAAATTAGATTTCTGGCGCGCACTGCCATGGGTGTGGCTGGTGCTGGCGTATGTTATAACAATGGGATATCTGGTTTTGCATGGCCGTAATTACATCGACAGCGATATGTCCAGCGAAATGGTGTTGGCGAATCTGCTGAATAAAGAGGGCGGCATTTTAAGCAAAAACTGGGGATATTCCAGCGAGATCCGTGTGTTTTATGTACAGGTGTTTTATCGTCTGGCGCTTTTGGTTTTTCCGCATGATTGGTACATGGCCCGTATGTTGGGGCAAGCTGCATGGATGCTTGTACTGATCCTTTGCATACTCTATGTGGGGCACAGCTTGAAAATGCAGCAAAACGGCGTTTGGGCTGCAGCAGCCATGGCTTGCCCGTTTGGCCTTTGGTATGTATGGTACGGCGCATACGGCGGATACTATGTGCCGTATATGGTGCTGCTGCTTCTCAGCTTTGCACTCACGGTGCAGCTTGTGGAAATGCAGAATGTAAAAAAGCCGATTTGGGCGGCAAAGCTTGCAATTTTGGTGCTGATCTCGTTTGTGAACGGATTAGGCTCTATCAAAGGGTTGATGGGCATTTACCTGCCCATGGCAGTGGCGGCAGTGCTGCATCTTATTGTACGGCTTCACCGAGAGCCGGAGCGTTTGCCCCTGCACAGCCTGCGTTTTTTGGTGAGCGCTGTGTGTGCCATGGCGGCGGCTGGCGTTGGCTATGTGATCAACACCACGGTTTTGGCAGCCAATTACAGCTTTGACACCAACAATGCGCGGGAATGGGGGCAGTTGAGCCTTGGCGCATTGGTACAGTCCTGGTGTGACTTCCTTTCGCTGCTGGGCTTTCCCAGAACCGGATTGGAATACCTGGATCCGGAAATAGAAATTTTTTCGCTGTATGGTGTTCTGTCGGCCTTATCACTGGTGCTGGCGGCGGCTGTTGTGGCAGCGGTGGTGGTTCTTTTGCAGCAATGGGATTCGCTGACCGAAACACAGTGGTTGGTGCCGCTGACATTTATGGGAATCTGCTTGGTGCAGGGCGGCGTTTTTTCACAAACGGTGGGCCGATACAATGCAAATCCTTCCTACTGGCTAACACCGCTGCCTATGATCATGATTGTTTTGCAGCTTGCATGGGGAAAAGCGCCGTTTCGTTTCCGCTTTAGCCGTAAGTGCTGTGCGGCTGCCTTTATGATCTGTGTGATCTGCGTAAGCATATCGTCGGTGCATGGATTCTTTTCCAAGCATCCGCGGTCAGTGCCTGAACTCAAGCAGGCCGAGGAATGGCTGGTGGAAAATGGCTATACCAACGGATATGCCAGCGCATGGAACAGCAATGTGTTGACAGAATGGTCCAGCGGGCAGTTGGATGTGCGCGCGGTGAATCCATTTACCCTGGATGTGACCAGCGTGAACACATGGCTGGAGCGGTTGGATCACAGCACACCGCCTGAGGGAAAAGTGTTTTTGCTGCTCAGTGCGGAAGAACTGTGGGGCTCGCATAAAGAAAGCCTTCGCAACGAAAACAATGTGTACTGGGATGAATACGATTATCTGATCATGGCGTATGACAGCTATGAGGCTCTGATTTCGGCAGTGCAGGCTGCCCATGAGGGCTGAAAAAACAGCAAATCCTGCTGGGCAGGGCTTGGGCTCGAAAATTTATAGTTGGAATATAGCAAAATATAAGCGCTCTGTATCATAAAGCAAATGCTTTCGATACAGAGCGCTTTTTTATATAAGATGCTTCAATGCGCAATTGTGCCGGGCGGTTCAATGGCCGCTGCGCCGACTTGTACACCGCGGCCTTACCATTCAAACGCATCGCCCCAGCCCGCTTTTCGGGCGGCTTTAAAGGCATCGCCGTCGCGCTTGCGCACAGTGAACTCCCGGTTGGCATCCGGGCCGCACAGCGACAGTGTGATCTGCCCCTTGGCGGCTTTGGGGTGGCGCAAAATGCGGGCAGCGGCAGGCTGCACAGGCGTTTTGCTGAAGGCAAGATAGGCGTATTTTTCGTCCTCATAGGGCACATCGCCTTCTTTTAACAGCCGGTGCAGGCGGCTGCGGGCAATGCGCGCGCTGAAATGGCACCAGTCATCGCCCGCAAGGCGGCAGGGGCCGGTGTGCGCACAGGGGGCGGCCAGATAAGCCCCCTGGGCCAACAGCTGCTGGCGCACCTCGCGCAGCAGTGCAAAGCCCACAGGGGTGCCGGGCTCTAAAATAACCAGCAGCTGCCCGGCGGCAGCCCAGAGCCTATGCACCGTTTGCGTGCGCTGCTGGGGGGAAAACTCGTTCAGCATATAGCTGGCCAGCACCAGGTCAGCCCCGGCGGGCAGGGCATCGTGCAGGGCATCTCCGGCCACCCACTTGGCACCGGGCAGCGGGGCGCAGCCAGACTGCATCAGCGCCTGCCCCAAGGTGCGCATGGCGGGCTCACGCTCAAAGCAGGTGATGCTTTCCAGCTCCAGTAAAGAGGCGGCGGCCCAGCTGGCCGCGCCGGTGCCTGCGCCCACATCCAGCAGCGTTTTGGGCAAAACCGATAAAGCGGGCAGGGTGTGCTCCAGCGCGCCGCACATCGCGCCAAAGGTGGCGGGCATACGCACAGCGGCATAGGCAAGGGCTTCATCGCCCTGCGAAAGCAGGCTTTGCCCGCGCCCGCTTTGGGTGTGATAGCGCAGAGTCAGCTGCTGCGAAAGTGCCTTCAGCTGGGCGGGAGTGTATTGTGCTGCGCGCTGCTCAATGGCCGCGCGCAGTGTAACCGGAAATTCCATAAATCAGAGATCCCTTACAGTAAAAATTGGTATGGCAACACCGCACAATTCCCGCCTTACGGCTTAAGCACCGCTCCGGCGGCTGCTGCACCTCGCTCACCGTATCGGCACTTAGAATTATTCGGTATTGCCGTAGAAAAATCAGGCAGTTATTTTGTGCGCCGCACAAAACGCGGTGATGCCCATCAGCCCTCGTGGGCGTTTTGCAAGGCGGTGACCATTTCATCGTAGGAGTCAAAGGCCATGACCAGATAGTCGTTTTCATCCCAGTACACATTGTAGTCGTTGCGAATGCTCTCTTTGTGCGCGCCCCAAAGCTCCTGTGCGCTCAAAGCGAGAAAAACTTTGCCTTCGGGAGGGGTGACATGATCCAAACGCTCCAACCAGGTGTTTGTTTGTGTAACATCCAGCGTGTATTCGTTTACAGCACGCATATCCAACTGTCCGTTGGACCACTCTGTCATAATATTACAGTTCCAAAGGCTGGCATAGCCGTTTGTGTAACCATTTTGGCTTAACCATGCGGCAACGGGCTCCAATTCGGGAACGGCACGCAGAGGATCGGAGAAAAAGGTGTGTACGGTGGAAATGCTTACGCCTGTAACACAAACCATAAAAATGACGGCCAAGCTTTTGCGGCTGAAAGAAAAACGAAAAGGAACAATTTGCCAAGCCAGTTGAAGAATGATGAAAATAAAGGGGATAGGCGTGAGCCAATAAGACGGATTGGGAGAATCCGAGCCGGTGGTAAATGCGAACACAGCGCCCTGCACAAGGCAAATAGCCAAGAAGGTGTAAAAAGCAATCAAGCCTTCTTTGGGCAAAGAAGCGCTATGGCGAATGAGAGCGATCAGGGATAGCACAGCCAACAATATCAAAACCAAAGAAAGTGCGCCAAGAATGCCATAAAGGCTAAACAATTCTACCTTGACAGGAACAAAAGAAAGCTCGGTGCTGGGAAATCCCAGCAAGGAAAGAAATTCGCACCAGGTTTTTAGCAGCAAAGAAAGATCCAAACTGCCCCAAATGCGGTCGTTATGAGTAGAAAAACTGTAGTGTGCTGCCAGAATTTTGCTGTTGATAAGATAACCGATGCCTGCAAAAACAAGCGTGTATATAGAAACAGCAAGATAGCGAAGCTCTGTTTTGGGCACAATATCAGGATGCTGCTGCAAAGCAAAAAGAATCAAAAACACCGCAGCCACGCACATGGGAAGATAAAGTGCAAGAATTCCTTTGATCGAACCTAAGCCGTTTATAAAGCTGACAAGTGCTAACAACAGAAGATAAAGGAAAATTTTGATTTTCTGGGAACTGTACACGATGCGTACGGCAAAACCAAAGCTTAACAGCAAAAGAACCATATGTGGAATGTAAAACCCACCGAATGGACCATACCAAAGATACCAGATTCCAAAGGGGCACATTAGGGCAGCGGCACCCCATGCACCGCTGCTTTTAAGCCCTACACCGCGCGCGGCGTAAAGATAGCAACCGGCCAAAAGCAGCATCCATGCAGCCTGCCCCAGCATATGGGCTGCATACCAATTATGGGGAAAAATTAAAAGCGCTATGCGATAGAAAATCTGAAGATAAAATACACGGATCTCAGTAGAATATCCCCAGTTACTGCTGAAAATACCGCCTTCTTTGTTCAGTAAGTCAGCCAAAACCATTTCACCGGCCATATCACTGTCGATATAAGCACGGCCGTGCAGCGCCAAAAAGCCCATTGTGAAGCAATAGGCGCAAACCAGCCAAACCCAGGGCAGGGCAGACCAGAAATCGATTTTTTTACGAGAAAAAGTGTTTTTTTGCAAAAGCGAATTCACGATGCGGCTACCTCCGATAAAACAGAACCTACTTTTTTGTGTTTTGTTCGATTGTGCGATATAAGCTGTACCACGGCCCCGCACAGGATGCAGGCAAGGCTTATGATCTCTGCGGCGCGCCAGTGGAAAGGCTCGGTGAACTTCACGGTCACACTGCCGCTGAACCCGGCGGGGAGTTCCAGCTGCAGCTGGCCGCCCACGGCCCGCATCGTGGGCAGTGCTTCGCCGTTTGCATAGGCGCGATAGCCTTTATAGCCGGTGAGCGGCAGCGTGATGGGCTGGGGCTCGCTGGTAAGATTTTGCGCGGTAAAGGCAATGTGCAAGCCGGATTTCCGGTAATCCGTTACGGTCAGGGCATCGGCGTTATACCGGGGGCTGGCTGCAAACCAAATTGTTTCGGGGTCAGATTCGGCAGGCAGGTATTCGCCCATGGAGATCTGCACCTTCAGGCGCGCAAAGGCAGAGTGATCGGTGCTCTGCTCCATATCGGACATTTCGCGGTAGAAGCAGGCATCCTTGGTTTCGTACACATCGTGGAACAGAAAACTGCTGGTGATCAGCGCGGCGCAGCAAAGAATGCAGCCTGCTGCGGCAAAGGCTTTTTTGTCAAAGCGGCGCAGTGCCCGCAGCCCCAAAACGGCTGCGGCCGCCAGGCAAACGCCCGTTATCGCCTGAAAACGCCAGTTGAACTGCATGGTTTGCACATAGGCGCCCAGCGGAGGCAGAATGCGGGAAAGCGGATACCAAGGAAAATAAGCGGTGGCCATCCACATGGAAAGGCCGCCAAAAGCCAAACAGAACAGCGCGCTTTTTTCGGCTTTGTCAGGCGCAAAGCGCATCAGCAGCAACACAGGCAGAATCAGGCAGCCCAACAGCAGCGCACCGCCCACGGTAAAGCTCATATCGCTGCCAATGCCGTCGGCCAGCACGGCGGTTGCACCACCGGCCCGGGCAAAAATATCAAAAAGCTGCAAAGGCTCGGCGCTTTGCACAAGGGTGTGCCAAATGGAAAAGGTTTCGCTTTGCACCCGGAAGGTATCGGTGAACATATAATCCGCAAAGGGCACCAAAAACCACAGGCAGGCAAGCGTGGTGTAGATTATGATCTTGGCCAGCACGGCAAAGGTTTCTTTGCGGAACACCTTACGAATGCACACAAGGCAGGCCAAAATCGTGAAAATGGCCGTCATACCGCAGGTGAGAATGTGGGTAACGATCAGCCCGCTGTAGCCGATCACGCCCGGAATCCACAGCTTTTTATAGCCGGGGGAATCCGTGGGCAGGGCAAAAGCTGCCCACAGCGCATACAGAATCAGCGGCAAAAATGCCATGGCGCTGTATTCGCCCACGGCGGCCCGCACATACAAATTGGTAAGGCGATACAAATTCAGGCTGTACAGCGCAGCACCCAGCAGACCAACGGTGCGGCTGCCGGCCATTTTGCCAAAGCAGCAATAGGCAATCAAAACCGTGGCCAGGTTCAAAAGCACAACGAAAATCTGATAGCTGGCCTGCAGCGAAAAGCCCACCAGGCGCAAAACAGCGGGAATATACAAAAGCAGATCGCCATAAAAAACGCCGTTGGCGTAGCCATGGCCGTTTACCAGCGAGGGATAAATTTTTACAGGGAATTCATGGGCGGCAAGGCCGCTGGCAATGCCCTCGATGCGGCTCAAGTGGAAGCTCAAATCATGCCCGCTGAACAAAAATCCGGCAAACATGGGCAGGCTCTGAAAAATTACCAGCCAGGCCAGCCCGGCCCAAATCAGCCGGGAAGCATAGCTGCTGCGGCAAAGGCCGGGCAGCTTACCTCGCAGCGCCAACAGCAAAAGATCGGCCAAAGCAAAGAACAAAAGCCAGCGGATGCTGGAAACCCGGGCGTATGCGTGGGTGGGGGTAACGGTGAACTGATAGATGCTGCGGGTGCCGCCGTTGTAGGAAAACTTAAAGCTGGTGGCGGTGTTTCCACGTGCCCACATGGTGAAAGAGGCGTAGCCGTCAGAAGCCTCCAGCACCTGATCATTCATGGTGATATAGTCATTGTCCTGAAAAACCTTGGCACCCTCCAAGCTGGACTCATAGGTCACCGTGGCGGTGTAGCTGCCTTTTTTCAGGTTGAGCAGCGGGGTTTCGGCAAAGGGGCCGTAATCCTCATTGTCCTGCATGGAAATGCTTTCGCCGGAGATCACGGCGTTTTGAGAAAGGGCGTTTAACTCGCTGCCCGCAAGCACAATGGGCTGCTGCACGCGCATGGCAAGCGCAAAATGCGCCAGCAAAAAGGCCAGCTGCGCAAACAGCAGCGCACAGAACAGGCGGTTTTGCATACAAAAACGGCGGATCTTTTTGGAAAATGACATAATAAAAACACTCCGGTGAAATTTTAATGCATTACCGCATAACGCGAAGCGAGGCAGAGGCTTTGCGGCAATGCTTTACGATAAAATCAAATTTATTAGAGTATATAAAAACCGCTATATAAAGTCAATAAAAGAGTATGCGAAAAGCCCTTTTGCACAGATTGTGTGGCAAAAAGGCTTTTGAGAAATATCCTGTACAGGCCATTCGGCCCAAAATGGGCAGGCCCGGGGCATCAATGGGGCTGCAGCACCTCACACAGGGTTTCAAAGCTGCGCTCGTTGGCCTCTATGATCACGACATCCGCCCCGCAGTCCGGCAAGGTGTTGCGGTCTAAATTGGCCAGTGCATCGCGCCACACATTGTCAAACTGGGCGGTGAGGTAGGGCATATAATACTCGCTGAAGGAATCGCCGTACACGATCACCGAGCGGCGGTCACGCATAGGGGAATAGTTGGCGGGGTAATAGTCCGGATCGGCCTCCAAGCGGGTGTACAGTGCCGACACATTGGCCAGATCGCCGCTCTGAGTGCCGTCTACATGAAAGTCATAGTCCACAAAGCGCTGGGTTTCGCCGCCAATGCGCTGCAGCACATCATCCAGCGCGGCCAGCGCACCGGCGTGGTTCCAATGAGTGTCGGTTTTAAAAAACAGCGGCATACTGGTTTGGCTTTTGATCTCCAGCAGCTTTTCGGGCACATAGCTGATCTCAAGGCTGGTGTTGTCGGCCAGATAATCCGCCACCTGACGGGTGAGATCGACCTCTGAGAGCACGGGGTAATCCTCCGGCATATATTCGCGGTAGATCAGATCCTTGCTGGGGGCAAAGCTGACCACCAGCTGCCCGCCTCGCGCGGCATAGGTATCGGCCAGCGACTGCAGGTTTTGTGCCAGCTGTGCCAGCTGATCCTGATTCATGCGCACAAGGCCCTGATAGTTGGCCACGGGCGTGGCGGCGTTGGGGCCGTCTTTAAAAAACAGCCAGTCGTTTTTGCCCATCAGCACCTGATCGGATTCCACCGTGTGAAACACATCGTAGTTCAAATTGGCGTTGGCGATCACCAGCTGATAGCGAAAGGGGGAATTGTCAGCCAAAAAGGTGTTCAGCGCATCCGGAAGCTTGCCTAAGGGAGAGGCCAGAACATCCGGCAGCGTGGTGAGCAGGCGGTTTTCGTGATTGTCCAGCGAAAGCTGCTTGGAAAACACATTGAACACCGGGAATGCCAGCGACATACCGCCCACAAACAGGCCGATGAAAGCATATTGCTTGATTTTTTTGAGATTCAAGAAAAACTCCTTTCCCGGTCCGTGCCGATCAGAAGCGAAAATAGATAAACGGGTTATAGCTGCTGGCCGTTACCCGCATGATGGAAAACAGCAGAATGCCGATCAGCAGCACCATGCCGGGCAGGGAAATATCCTCCTTACGGTAAAGCGCCCTGCGCAGAGGGGGCAAAAGCGCCTGCAGCGGGCCGCACAGCAAAAGCGCCAAAAACAGCACGCACCAAAGGCGATTGTCGACAAACTGGCTGAACACATACTGGGGTGCGCCTGTCTGCTGCGTAAAAATGCCGCGCAGGGTTTTTAAACCGCTGCCAAGGCTGTTGGCCCCAAAGATCGTGAGCATCACATACAGGGCTGCAATGGTGTATACATGGCCGAAAAGCCGGGGAAGCTTATCCAGCACTTTGCGCAGAAACAGGCGCTCCAGCACCACGGTGAGGCCCATTAAAATGCCAAACATCACAAACTGCCAGTCTGCGCCGTGCCACAGGCCGGTGAGGAAAAACACCACAAACAGGTTCAGCAGCGTGCGGGCGCTGCCCTTGCGGTTGCCCCCCAGCGGGATATACACATACTCGCGAAACCATGTGCCCAGCGTAATGTGCCAGCGCCGCCAGTATTCGCTGATGGAGCGGCTGAGGTAAGGATAATCAAAGTTTTCGGGAAAGGAAAACCCAAACATATGCCCAAGGCCGATGGCCATATCACTGTAGCCGGAAAAATCATAATACAGCTGCATGGCATACAAAACGCTGCCCAGGGCCAGCACCTGCCACGGCAGCACGGTGGGGCTTACGCTGGTGATCACGGCGTAGTAGCTGCCCAGTTGGTTGGCAAAGATCACTTTTTTGCCAAGGCCAAAAATAAAGCGCTTGATGCCGTAGCAAAAATCCGCACTGTCGGCCCGGCGGGCTTCGGCAGGCAGCGATGCTTCAATGTCGCAATAGCGCACGATGGGCCCGGCGATCAGCTGGGGAAACAGCGAAATATACAGCGCAAAGCGCGGCAGGCTGCGCTGCACGGCAATTTGCCCGCGGTAAAGATCAATCACATAGCTCATGGCCTGAAAGGTGTAAAAGCTGATGCCGATGGGCAGCACGATGCCGCGCACGCTCAGCAGGCCGATCCCTGCGGAATGCAGGCTGCTTACAAAGAAGTCGTAATACTTAAAATAGCCCAGCAGGCTTAAATTGAACACAACGCCCAGCGCCAGCACGGCCCGGCGGAGGGCAGGGGCGCTCCAGTGCTCCATGGCAAGGCCACACAGATAGTTGCACAAAATGCTGACAAGGATCAGCAGCGTGTAGCGCACGCCGCCCCAAGCGTAAAACAAAAGGCTGAAGCCCAAAAGCACCCAGTTTTTGAGCCGCAAGGGAACTGCGTAATAAAAAATCAGCACCAGGGGCAGAAACACAAACAAAAACTGCACCGAGGAAAAAACCATGTACGAAACCCCTTTCCGGGAAGATCCAAACGGGCAAAACAGACCGATGGGCGCGAAGTGCCCTTGAAAGACAAAATAACTAATCTATTATATAGGAAAATGCGCCGCGATACAAGACAAAGCGCATTCTTACACGAAATGTGCAAAATTCAGAGCGGGAGATGAAAAACGAGAGTGCGAATTGATTGCAAAAACCAATTAAAATTAAAATAAAAATAGCAAGTTACTATAAATAAGGACAAACAAAATATTGATAAAAAAATAACAAAGTGCTATGATAAGGGTACAGCAAGGGAACACAGGGGCGGGCCGAAGGCTGGCGGTGATCCCATTTTTATGAGAAAACAGCCGGAAAAAAGCCCCGGCATTTGCCGGAAAAAGGGCAGCCGTGAAAGCGGCCGACAAAAAAAGCCGCCTCCCTGCGGAAGCGGCTTTGAAAGCGAAAGACTTTTGTATTACTTGTTGCTGCGGCGCCAGATGTGCATCTTTTCGGCTTCCTGAATCAGCTGCTCGCGGAAGTCGGGATGTGCCACGCTGATCAGAGCCTCGGCCTTCTGCCAGGTGCTCAGACCCTTCAAGTTGACCATGCCGTATTCGGTTACGAAATACTGCACATTGGCGCGGGTGTCGGTCACGATGCTGCCGTTTGCCAGAGTGGGGCGAATACGGCTCTGCATCTGGCCGGTCTTTTTGTCCATAAAGCTGGAGCTCATGCAGATGAAGCTCTTGCCGCCATGGCTCAGGTAAGCACCCAGCACGAAGTCCAGCTGGCCGCCTGCACCGGAAATGTTCTTGATGCCTGCGCTCTCAGCGTTCACCTGGCCGAACAGGTCGATATCCACAGCGTTGTTGATGGAGATAAAGTTGTCCAGAGCGCTGATGCTGCGGATGTCGTTGGTGTAATCCACGGGGGCACTCATGCAGGCGGGGTTGCCGTCCAGGAAGTCATACAGCTTCTGGGTGCCGGCACCGAAGGCGTAGGTCTGGCGGCCCTTGTCGATCTGCTTGTGGGCACCGGTGATCTTGCCGGCCATGGAGATATCCACGAAAGCATCCACATACATTTCGGTGTGAACGCCCAGATCCTTCAGGTCGCTCTGAGCAATCATGCTGCCCACGGCGTTGGGCATACCGCCGATGCCCAGCTGCAGGCAGGCGCCGTTGGGGATCTGCTCAACGATCAGCTTGGCCACGGCCTGATCCACCTCAGTGGGGGCACCGCCGCCGCCCAGCTGGGCAATGGCAGGGGAATCGCCTTCCACGATCATATCCACATCGTCAATGTGAACGCCAACCTCGCTGCCGCCAAGGCACACGGGCATGTTCTTGTTCACTTCCACGATCACCTTTTTGCTGCGCTCGCACACAGCGGCCATGTGGCTGGCGTTGGGGCCAAAGTTGAAGTAGCCGTGGTTGTCCATGGGGGCAACCTGGAACACGGCAACATCCACATCCTCGGGCATATCGCGGTAGTAGCGGGGCAGCTCGGAATAGCGGATGGGGCTGTAGAAGCTGAAGCCCTGTGCCACAGCCTTACGCTCAATGCCGCCCATGTGCCAGCTGTTCCAGCTGAAATGCTCGGCGGGGTTTTCGATCTTGAAGATCTCGGGAACCCACATCAGAATGCCGCCGCGGAACTTAACATCCTTCAATTCGGGCAGGCGCTTTGCAATGGCTGCATCCACAGCCACGGGGGTGCCGGTGGTCCAGCCATAGTCCACCCAGTCACCGCTTTTTACCAGAGCGGCAGCCTGTTCGGGAGTGGCCAGTTTCTGCTGATAGCTTGCTTTGAAATCCATCTTCCAAAACCTCACTTTTTAAATAAGTATAATAGAGCAGGCAAAACCGCCTGCAAAGGAACGAAAAAAGGAAAAAGAAAAAATCTTTCTGCTTTATTAAAGATATTAACATCAAGTGCCATTTTGGTCAAGATAAGTATAGAAAAAGAGAACAGGAACCGCAATTAGTTTCTACTGGGAAACCTGACACGCTAAAAGTTTCTTATTTGAGAACGCCTGTTCCAAATGACGAATTTCCTCACAAATTATTAGCAAAATTGTCACGATAAAACCAATTGACAAGCCCGCTCGGATATCGTTTAATAGATATAAAGATAGTATGCGAATTTTGCGCAGCCGTCCAGGGGAGTCAAACGGATGAGACCCCGAACAAAAGAAATGAGGCATTACTACCATGGCAACAGCAGTTTACCCCGGCAGCTTTGATCCCGTTACCCGCGGCCACTTAGACATTATCAAGCGCGCATCCAAAGTGATGGACAAGCTTGTGATCGGTGTGCTGAAAAACAGCGCCAAGAATCCGCTGTTTACTCTGGAAGAGCGTGTGGCGCTTTTGCAGGAGTGCACCAAGGATATCCCCAATGTATCGGTGGTGGCTTTTGAAGGGCTTTCGGTGGATTTTGCCAAAAAGAACCATGCCACGGTAATGGTAAGGGGCCTGCGCGCTGTATCGGATTTTGAAAACGAAATCCAGATCGCGCAGACCAACCATGCACTGATGCCCGGTGTGGACACTGTGTTTTTTGCCACCAGCATCCGCTGGGGCTATCTGAGCAGCACCATTGTGCGCGAGGCTGCTTCTTACGGCTCGGATATTTCTAAATTCGTAACGCCGCCCGTGCAGGCTGCGCTCGAAAAAAAGTTTGCCGAGCTGCGTGAGCAGCAATCGGACAAAAGCTGCACAAAGCCCTTTTGATTCAGTAGTAATGTGAACGGTACAGGTGTGATACGGAGCCTGTGCCCGCCGCATGAAGATAAAATGGTTCAAACATTTATTTTAGGAGGCTAACCATGAAGAAAATCGTAATCGCAAGCGCCTGCCGTACTGCTGTCGGCAAGTTCGGCGGCACCCTGGCTAATGTGCCCGCAGCTGAGCTGGGTTCCATCGTGATCAAGGAAGCCCTGAACCGCGCAAATGTAAAGCCTGAGCAGGTCGACCATGTTTACATGGGCTGCGTGATCCAGGCTGGTCTGGGCCAGAACGTGGCACGCCAGGCTTCTCTGAAGGCTGGTCTGCCCATCGAAGTGCCCGCTGTGACTGTGAACGTTGTTTGCGGCTCTGGCCTGAACTGCGTGAACATGGCTGCCGATATGATCATGGCAGGCGATGCCGACATCGTTGTGGCAGGCGGCATGGAGAACATGAACATGGCTCCCTTTGCTATGATGAAGGGCCGTTACGGCTACCGCATGGGCGCACCCATGGGCAAGAGCGAGCTGGTTGACACCATGGTCAACGATGCTCTGTGGGATGCAACCGGCTTCAACAAGCACATGGGCATGACCGCTGAGAACATCTGCACCAACGAAACCTTCCAGAAGAAGTACGGCTACAGCCCCATCAACCGCGAAATGCTGGACGAGTTTGCTTACAACAGCCAGGCAAAGGCTGAAAAGGCAATCAAGGACGGCGCTTTCAAGGAAGAGATCGTTCCCGTTGTCATCAAGGGCAAGAAGGGCGATACCGTGTTTGATACCGACGAAGGCCCCCGCCTGAGCAGCATGGAAGTGCTGGGCAAGCTGAAGCCCGCATTCAAGCCCGATGGCATTGTGACCGCCGGCAACTCTTCTGCTATCAACGACGGCGCTGCCGCTCTGGTGATCATGAGCGAAGAGAAGGCTAAGGAGCTGGGCGTTAAGCCTCTGGCTACCTGGGTTGCAGGTGCTCTGGCTGGCGTTGAGCCCGAGGTTATGGGTCTGGGCCCCATCGCTGCTACCAAGAAGGTTATGGCTAAGGCCGGCCTGACGGTTGCTGATATGGATCTGATCGAGGCCAACGAGGCTTTCGCTGCTCAGTCTCTGGCTGTGGGCGAGGCTCTGGGCTTTGACAAGGAGAAGCTGAATGTGAACGGCGGCGCTATCGCCATCGGCCACCCCGTGGGTGCATCCGGCGCTCGTATCCTGGTCACTCTGCTGTACGCCATGAAGCATCGCGGCGCTCACAAGGGTCTGGCTACCCTGTGCATCGGCGGCGGCATGGGCTGCGCAACTGTGGTTGAGATGTGATCTCGCTGCGGTATAAGCAGAAATAAATAGAGAATCGGCCGGGGCCGGGCTCTTTTGCGGCCCAGCCCCGGCGTTTTTGCTGATTGACACTTTTTTGGCAAACCGCCGGAAGCGTCATCTGCAAATGATACGAAAAGGAGCGAATGAACCATGGGTTTTGTTACTACCGAAGTGCAGGGCGCTGTTGAGATCATCACCATTGACCGCCCGCAGGCACTGAATGCGTTGAATCCCGATGTTCTGAACGATCTGAAGGCAGCTTTTGATGCTGTAGACCAGAACGCCGTGCGCTGCATTGTGGTGACCGGTGCAGGCGAAAAGAGCTTTGTGGCCGGTGCCGACATTGCCGCCATGAGCGTGATGACCAAGGCCGAGGGCGAGGCTTTCGGCAAGATGGGCAACGATATTTTCCGCAGCATTGAAACCTTCCCCATTCCGGTGATCGCCGCCGTGAACGGCTTTGCACTGGGCGGCGGCAACGAGCTGGCCATGAGCTGCGATATCCGTATTAGCAGCGAAAACGCCATGTTCGGCCAGCCCGAGGTGGGCCTGGGCATTACGCCCGGCTTCGGCGGCACCCAGCGTCTGGCCCGTTTGGTGGGCGCAGGCATGGCCAAGGAGCTGGTGTATGCAGCTGTGAACATCGGCGCCGAGGAGGCTTTGCGCATTGGTTTGGTGAACCATGTTTATCCCCAGGCTGAGCTGATGGAGCAGGCCATGAAGCTGGCAAACAAGATCGCACGCAATGCTCCCATTGCCGTGCAGGCATGCAAAAAGGCCATCAACGAGGGCCTGGAAGTGACCACCGAAGAGGGCGAAGCGATCGAAGAAAAGCTGTTTGGCAGCTGCTTTGAGACCCACGACCAGAAAGAGGGCATGGGCTGCTTCCTGAGCCGTGAAAAGCCCAAACCCAAGGCGGTTTTCACAAACAATTAAGCGTTTTGGACAAATTGCCCAAAAAACGGCAATAAAATTTCACAGAATTTTCTGTGGAATAGATTGTTATTTATTGCACAAATTGGGCCAACTATGGTACAATACATCTTAGGGAGTAGTGTGCCATAGCTGGCTTCATAAATAATTTTGAATTGAGATCAACATTTATTTGGAGGCTATTACTATGAAAATTGGTGTTATTGGTGCAGGTGCAATGGGTTCCGGTATCGCTCAGGCTTTTGCTCAGTGCGAGGGCTTTGAGGTTTCCCTGTGCGACATTAAGCCCGAGTGGGCTGCAGGCGGCAAGGCAAAGATCGCTTCTGCTCTGGGCAAGCGCGTAAGCCGCGGCAAGATGACTCAGGAAGCTGCCGATGCCATCCTGAACCGTATCACTACCGGCCTGAAGGAAGATATCTGCCAGGACTGCGATCTGATCGTGGAGGCCGCATTCGAAGATCTGGGCGTTAAGCAGAAGACCTTCGGCGAGCTGGACGCTATCTGCAAGCCCGAGTGCGTGTTCACTTCCAACACCTCTTCTCTGTCGATCACCGCTATCGCAAAGAACATCAAGCACCCCGTTGTTGGTATGCACTTCTTCAACCCCGCTCCTGTCATGAAGCTGGTTGAGGTTATCGCAGGCGTGAACTCTCCTGCTGAGGCTGTGCAGACCGTAAAGGAGATCGCATCCAAGATCAACAAGACTCCCGTTGAGGTTACCGAGGCTGCCGGCTTTATCGTAAACCGTATCCTGATCCCCGAGATCAACGAAGCCGCTTTCATTAAGATGGAAGGCGTTGCTTCCATTGCCGACATCGATGCTGCTATGAAGCTGGGTGCCAACGTTCCCATGGGCCCCCTGGAGCTGGGCGACTACATCGGCCTGGATATCGTGGTTGCTATCATGGACGTTATGTTCAACAACACCCACGATGCCAAGTATCGCTGCTGCCCCCTGCTGCGCAAGATGGTGTTCGGCGGCCATTTGGGCGTGAAGAGCGGCAAGGGCTTCTACAATTACGCAAACGGCGGCAAGGTTGCTACCGACGCACAGTAATCACCGTGTCAGGATGGGCCTGACCAAAAATTGTTAATTTTTGTCCAATAAGGGGACAGGCTATTTGGGGCCTGTCCCCCGTGGGCTTTAAATTAAAAATGAAAATTGGAGGATTTAAGATGGACTTTCAGTTGAGCAAAGAGCAAGCAATGGCACAGAAAATGTTCCAGGAGTTCGCTCAGAACGAAGTCAAGCCTCTGGCGCAGGAAGTTGACGAGCAGGAACGCTTCCCCGAAGAGACTGTCAAGAAAATGGCTAAGCTGGGCATGATGGGTATTTACTTCCCCAAAGAGCTGGGCGGCGCCGGCGGCGATGTGCTGACTTACGCCATGGCCGTTGAGGAATTGAGCAAGGTTTGCGGCACCACCGGTGTTATCGTTTCCGCACACACCTCGCTGTGCTGCGCTCCCATTTTTGAGAATGGCACCCCTGAGCAGAAGCAGAAGTATCTGCCTGACCTGCTGAGCGGCAAGAAGATCGGCGCATTCGGCCTGACCGAGCCCGGTGCAGGCACCGACGCTCAGGGCCAGCAGACCACCGCTGTGGATGCAGGCGATCACTGGGTGCTGAACGGCTCCAAGATCTTCATCACCAACGCTGGCTATGCAGATGTGTTCATCATCATTGCCATCACCGGCACCACCACCGACAAGAAGGGCCGCAGCAAGAAGGAAATCTCCGCATTCATCGTGGAGCGTGACTTCCCCGGCTTCTCTGTTGGCAAGCACGAGCTGAAGATGGGTATCCGTGGTTCTTCCACCTGCGAGCTGATCATGCAGGACTGCATCGTTCCCAAGGAGAACCTGCTGGGCGCTAAGGGCAAGGGCTTCGTGATCGCCATGAAGACTCTGGACGGCGGCCGTATCGGCATTGCTTCTCAGGCTCTGGGCATTGCACAGGGTGCTATCGACGAGACCGTTGCATACGTGAAAGAGCGTAAGCAGTTCGGCCGTTCCATCGCTCAGTTCCAGAACACCCAGTTTGAGCTGGCCGAGATGCAGGCTCGCACCGACGCAGCCCGTCTGCTGGTGTACCGTGCAGCTGTTCATAAGCAGAATGTGCAGGACGGCAAGACCAAGGAACCCTACAGCGTGGATGCCGCTATGGCTAAGCTGATCGCTGCACGTACTGCCAGCGATGTTACCCGCCGCTGCCTGCAGCTGTTCGGCGGTTACGGCTACACCCGTGACTACCCCATCGAGCGCATGATGCGTGATGCCAAGATCACCGAGATCTACGAGGGCACCAGCGAAGTGCAGATGATGGTTATTTCCGGCGCAATGCTGAAGTAAGGAGGACATTTTAAAATGAAAGCAATTGTTTGTGTAAAACAGGTTCCCGATACTTCCGGCAAAGTTGCCGTGAACGAGAACGGCACCCTGGATCGTGCATCCATGGCTACCATTATCAACCCCGATGACCTGAACGCTGTTGAGGCTGCTCTGGTTCTGAAGGAGCAGACCGGCTGCGAAGTTGACGTTGTCACCATGGGCCCCCCTCCTGCAGAGGGTATGCTGCGTGAGCTGCTGGCTCGCGGCTGCGACAAGGGCTATCTGATTTCTGCCCGTGAGTTCGGTGGTTCCGATACCTACGCAACCAGCCAGATCATTGCCGCTGGCTTGAACAAGATCGGCCTCGAGGCTGACGATATCGTGTTCTGCGGCCGTCAGGCAATCGATGGCGATACCGCTCAGGTTGGCCCTCAGATCGCTGAGAAGCTGCACCTGCCCCAGGTCACCTATGCTGCTGACATTCAGAAGAATGGCAATACCCTGACCGTAAAGCGTATGCTGGAAGACGGCTACATGATGATCGAGGTGCAGACTCCCTGCCTGATCACCTGCATCAGCGAGCTGAACCAGCCCCGTTATATGTCTGTGAACGAGATCTTCGGCTGCTACGACAAGCCCGTGGAAGTTCTGGACTACAACGCTCTGAAGGACGATCCCCTGATCGATGCTACTACCATCGGTCTGAGCGGCTCTCCCACCAACATCCTGACCTCCTTCACTCCTCCTCAGAAGGGTGTAGGCATGATGCTGGAAGGCGCAGATGCTGCAACCGCTGAGAAGCTGGCTGGCATGCTGGCTGCTAAGCACATTATCTGAGAAAGGGGTATATGAATCATGGCAACTTTTAACAATACCATTCTGGAAGATTTCCATGACGTTTGGGTCTTCTGTGAGCAGCGCCAGGGCAAGCTGATGCCCACTGACTTCGAGCTGATCAGCGAGGGCCGCAAGCTGGCCGACGAGCTGGGCGTCCAGCTGTCCGGCATCCTGCTGGGCGACAACGTGGACGGCATCGCTGCGGAGCTGGGCGGTTACGGCGCGGACAAGGTCTACGTCTACAACAGCCCCCTGCTGAAGGACTATACCACCGACGCCTATACCAAGGTCATCACCGACGCGGTGCACGAGTTCAAGCCCGAGATCATGCTGTTCGGCGCCAG
>OLGE01000538.1_pt1 | contig 44521 bp, 49 predicted proteins | sample 1605151 | NCBI WGS metagenome assembly OLGE01 (sample SAMEA3888912, study PRJEB22519) | human gut metagenome | biome: human gut; feature: human-associated habitat; material: faeces | place: Denmark | collected 2010
CTCGGAGGTCTTGATCGGAACGGAAGAATTCCTAGTACGAATGGGCAGGTCGGATTTCTTCTTGATCGGGATTTCCTTTTTCCTGGGGGTATCACCCGGAGAAAAAGAAGTGTTATGGAAACCATTTGAGACTTGCGCAGATTCAGTTACGACGGTGTCAGACGCTTTTGAAGTACAGGGGCTTGCTTGAGTGGCTTCCACCTGTTGGGAGAAGTGGGTACGCTCGAATCCCAGTTCCTCCTCCTTCTGCTGCTTTTTCCGACCAATAATGTCCTGCGCAGCAGCTTTTCGCGCCGCCTGTTGTGCGGGAAAGATGCCGGATTCGGCTACGGAATTGTCCGTTACATGCTCCCGTGTGCGGATGGAGGCAGTATCTTGCGTAGCTCTGCCGCGTACTTCCCGACGATTTTGGAAAACCTCCCGTGCGACTTCCTGCCGACCGGCGTTTTCCGCGGACACTGTGGATTTCGGGGTGCTGTCACGGTGGCGAACAGAGCGAATTTCATGCTGCAATAATGACCCTGCATCCCGAACGGTATCCTCTGCCGTCCGGGAGACTTTTTCCTCTGCATAATTGCTGGGGGATTCCGATTGCTCTGACTGCCGGTGAACTGCTTGTTCCTGTTTGGCGCGGACAAAACCGCGCTGCATCTGCTGTTGGGCAGTGTTCAATACCGGCTGACTTTTATGTTTCGTCTTAATTTCCGGCATAGCTTGCCCTCCAATCAGGACTGACCGGCGAACCGCCCTTCACCGGGGCGGGTGGTCATAAGCTGGTAGAGCTTGGTATTTTTCGGAAAACGGTTGATGAAAGGGACCAGGGCACTGCCGTATTTGATAAGTCCGGAACCTGCCTCCACATTGGTGATGTAGTTCATCTGCTCATTGGAGATATTCAAGAGCCTGCCCAGCTTCTCCCGGTCAGATGCCGCCTGATTCAGCATGACAATGAACTCGGAGTTCGAGAGCATGGTGCTGGCCTGCACGGAATCCAGCAGGTACTCCACATTCTGGGTGATGGCCGTAGGGAAGGCATTGCGCTTTCGGAACTGCCGCCATGCGGAGTTGAAAAAGGCAGCGGAGAACTCGTTTTCAAAAACCACATGGAACTCGTCAATGAATACATGGGTGCGTTTGCCCTTCTTCCAGTTCTGGGTCACACGGTTCAGCATGGTGTCCGTGATCACCAGCAGGCCGGTGGGCTTGAGCTGGGAACCGAGACCGTGAATGTCGAACACCACGACACGCTTGTCGAGGTCCACATTGGACTGCTTGCCGAAGATGTCCAGAGAACCGGTGGTATAGAGCTCAAGGGACAGCGCGATCTGCTTCGCTTCAGGCTCAGGCTGCTCCAGCAGCATATCGCGTAGGGTGCAGAGAGTGGGAATCGTCCCGGTGTCCGCCGCATTGCGGTACACATTGGTGATGCAGCGGTCGATGATAGACTTGTGCTGCGGGCCGACGCCCTTCTTGTCGATCTGCTCGATGAGGGACATGATGAACTCGGACTTTACGACAATGGGGTTGTTTTCACCGTACCCGTCCACCATATACATGGCATTCAGTCTGTCTCTGCCGCCGGCAGACACACGGATCACCGAGCCGAGATCGCCCATAGCTTCAATAAGCGGCGCGTATTCTCCCTCGGGGTCACAGATCAGAATATCATCGTTGGTGTTCAGAATGAGGAAGGTGATCAGTTCCTTTGCCGAGAACGACTTACCGGAGCCGGGGACACCGAGCAGGAATGCGGACTGGTTCAGGAGATTTGCCTTATTGCACATGATGAGATTGTGGGAAATGGCATTTTCGCCGAAGTAAATGCCGCCCTTATCCATAATCTCCTGCACCTTGAAAGGCATCAGCACCGCAAGGCTCTCCGTGGTGAGAGTTCGGAACGCGTTGATTTTTCGCGTACCGATGGGGAGCACCGTATTCAGCCCATCCGTCTGCTGATACTTCAGCGTCGCCATCTGGCACATGTGCTTTCTCGCCGTAGACAGCACCGTTTCCGTATCCAGATCCAACTGCTCCTTGGTGTCTGCGGTAATCACCATTGTGACCACCGCAAACATCATGCGCTGGTCACGGGTGGTCAGGTCGTCCAAAAACTCCTTGGATTCCTTGCGCTGAAGCTCCATGTCGTAGGGAACCACAGCGGAGAAATTGTTGTTCTGATTCTGCCTTCTCTGCCAGCCGGTGATGTTCGTTTCCACGCCCAGCAAGAGGCGCTCCACCTCACGGACGGCTTCATCGGTAGGAATGGGGATCACATCGACGGACAGCATGAGATTGCGGTTTAGCTCGGTCAGCTCCGAGAACATGCTGTCCTTGATATAGCTGGCGTAGTCCTTGAGGAAAAGCACTCTGGCATATTTCTCGCCCAGCTTGATATGATCCGCAGCACGCTCTATGCTGTCCGGGCAGATGTAGTCACGGAAATCATGCCCCAGACGCGCCTTCCGGTTCATATCAAACGAGAATGCCGCCTCATCACCGGGGCGATAAAAGTCGTGGAGAATGCGCAGCCGCTCAACGGCGTTCAGGGGCACACACTTAGAGCCCAGATTTGCGAAATGGGCGGTCAAATCCGCTCCGATTCTCGCAAAATATGCCCGTGCTTCCTCGATGTCCTTCTTGGCCACGGTGATGGTAATATACTTTTCCTGCGTAATGCCGTTTGCTCCCGTCGCCTTGTCCAGGAGCATGTCATTATACTCCTTGCGGTACTCATCCAGCCCGTCCTGCTTCATGGGCATCAGGATGGATTCCTCAAAATCCGACCTGTTCAGTCTGTGGTTATTGATGGTGATCTTCGTGGTAGCTCCGCTGTCCAAGCTGTTCAGAAGCTCCGAGTATGTCAGAAACATGCTCTCTTTATCCTCACGGCTTGCCACCAGATAGTTGATGTCCGAGAATCGGAAGGACTTAGAGAACTTATTCCCAACCTTGAAAATGCCATCCGGCCAGATGTTCTTGATTGGAATAAGGTCCTGCACTTTTCTCGGAACCTTAAACTTCTCCTTGTCCTGTGCAAGGATCGCTTTGATACTCTTAATCATTGTGCTTGGAAACCTCCTTTTCATGTTCATCGATCGCGTCCTTCAACGCCTCGTAGTAGATATTCACCGGCTCGAACTTGATCTGCTTGGGCTCCAGCATTTCGCTGCGGAGCCAAGCCCACACAAATTGCTCTGCGGTCATACCGTTGTAGTTCACAAAGCCCATTGCCGCAAAGGGCGCAGCACCAAGGATACACATCCACGAAACCGTCTCCGTTCCCACATAGGGTTTCAAAACAAAGTACAAAAGCACCGCAACGCCAACAGCCAGTAAAGAAAAAACGAACTGTCTGAGGGACAGTCCGAAAAACATAGACTCGGTATAGTTCCGAATCTCTCTATTGATTTTGACCTCCATTTTCATTCCTTTCCCGGCGCAGAGCCTCCTGAAGCTCCTCCTTGCAGACACATTCCTCTGCAAGGCAATTTACTTCGCCTTTCTTTCTGCCGCCGTAATAGAGACAATATTTGCAATCGCAATCAGCCGCGGTATATCCGCGCCATTGATTCAGTACACGCTTTGCCATATCAGATCCCCATCATCTCCTTCACAAGTCGGTCTGCCATCTTTACAGCGCCGACCAGAATGAGCATGTTGAAAATCAGCTCGCCGATGTAGCTCCACACCATAGAAGCCGGAGCTGCATTCGGATCAACAACAGGCGGGCTGGACGCAAACACGGAGAAGATGATGCAGGCCAGAACAATGATCGCTCCCTCCAGGCATACCGACGCATAGCTTTTCAGAAAGCTCTTGCCGATGTTCTGCGTAGGTTCTCCGGCAAAGGCCGAAAGAGGAACCGGCGCAAGTGCGGTGTACATATACATTTTGAAAAAGCGGCCATATACACTCAGAATCATCACGAAGGACAGCACCCAAATGAACAGGCCACCGATAAGCGTCACCGCCCACAAGGGGATGGACTCAAAGAATCCGCAGTCCTCCACCGCTGTGATGATCTCCTGCGGCAGCACCGTTGCCTGTGGGCTTCCAAAGCCGGCAGAATTCATGATCGTACTGACCACGCCCTGAATGATCTCCAAAATCGCCATCATCAGCTCCATGCCGTAGGTAATTAAGCCCTTAGCAATCGCAAAGCGAACGAACAGCTTCACTGCGTGCTCCGGCTTTTTCAGCTCGGCAAAGGAGCCGCAGGTCTTTACGACTCCCACCACAAAGAACAGCACCAACAGCGCATAGCCGATGGCCTGCAGCGCTCCGTGGATGCTGCAAATAATCGACCAAATCGAGCCGCCTTTGAATGTCTGCGGTGACTGCGTGATCAGCTGCCAAATCTCAGACAGCTTATCGTTCCATACTTCCAACGCATTTTCGAGGTTCTGCACAACCCAGTTATCCGACATTCGTTACACCTCCCTTCGGGGCGGTCTTTACGACCGCCCCTTTTGCGGAAACCGGATCAGCCAACAATGAGGTTGAGGATTTCCTTGGCAAAGGTGATGATGACGCCGCCGGCCAAGGTCAGGAAACCGTTGGAACGCTGGCTCGGATCGTGGGACTGGAAGCTGAGACCGACCTGCACAATGCCCCAGCCAAGCAGAATCAGGCCGACCGCACGGATGAGGCCGAAGATAAAGTCGCTGAGGTTGTTGACGACGGTAATGGGGTCTCCTGCGGCAAAGGCGGTCACGCCCATGCTCATGGTAAGCGTAAGGGCAAGGACAGCCATCACATAAATGCGGTAGCCCTTCTTGACCTTGCCGGGAATCTCCGGCTTGTTGGTGTTCTTCTTTGCATTAAGTTTCTTCATTGTCTTTTTTCTCCTTTTCATCAAGTAGTTCTTCCAGCTCCTCTTCCGAGTAGAGCAAGAATTCGTGTTTTTCTGCCTCCAGCTTTTCGGCGTTTTTGACAGCCTTCTTGTCGAAGCTGAACGCCATGGAAGCGATGCTTCTGGTATCCTCGCCGTGAGTATAGGCCGGTGCGGAACCGTCCGTCGTAAGCGCCACATTGGGATGATGAAGGATGTCATACTTGAGATCCCGGATGGGGCGCTCCCCGCGTATAAAAAGAAGTGCGTACCGGTTATCCAGCATACGCACTTCGTCAGGTGTCATCAGCTCTCGTCCGGCAAGCTGATAGTTGGTGGAATAGCTTCCGTTTCTGCCGCGAGACCGTCCGTAGGTATTCGTATCGATGGTCTCCTTGCCCAGCAGCTTGGAAACATACTCGTGGGTACTTTGTTCGTTACCGCCCAGGTACAGAAACTCATCGCAGTTGCCCACAATACTTTCCCATTGCTTCTCGAACAGAGCTTTCAGCTGCGCAAGGTTCTGAATGATGATGGAAACGGAAATCTCACGGCTTCGCATGGTGGACAGGAGCTTATCAAACTCATCCGGCAGAGCGACATTGGCAAACTCGTCCATGACAAAATGCACATGCACGGGCAATCTGCCGCCGTGAACGGAGTCGGCCTGATAGTAGAGCTGCTGAAACAGCTGGGTATAAAGCATACCCACGATGAAATTGAAGGAACTGTCGTTATCGGGAATTACGGCGAATACCGCCGTTTTCTTTTCGCCGATTTGCCCCAAATCCATTTCATCGCATTGGGTAATGCCGGCCAGCGAATCCAGATTGAACTTTTCCAAACGGGAGACAAGGGAAATCTGGATGGATTTCAGCGTCTTAGCACTGCCGGAGTGATACGCCCGATAATACTTGAGGGCGATATGCTCCGGGTTCCGTTCCTCCAATCTCTCAAAAAGCTCATCGAGAACCGATTGATACTCCTCGTTGTCCTCCTTTACATCGCCGGCTCGGATCATCTCCATGACCATGGAGAAGTTCTGTTCATCGGGCGGAGCCTCATAATGAAGATAGCAGACAAGGGCCTTGAGCAGCATCGCTGCCGTCTGATCCCAGAACGGGTCCTGTGTCTGAGATCCTTTGGGCGTTGTGTTCTTAAAGAGGTTTGTGGTAAGCCGCTGAATATCATCATCGCTGCTGATATACACGAACGGGTTGTAGCAATGGCTTTTCTCCATATCAATGAGGTCAAGGACTTTGATCTCATAGCCCTTCTCCTCCAGCAGATGACCGGTATCCCGGAGCAGTTCACCCTTTGGGTCAAGCACAACAAAAGAAGTATTCGCATTCATAATGTTGGGCTTGGCGTAGAAGCGTGTTTTACCTGCACCGGAACCGCCGCATACCAGCACATTCAGGTTTCTGCGGTGCTTCCTTCCGTCCAGGCCGATAGCGACATTTTGCGTCAGCAGCTTGTTTTCCGTCTTATCCTTGTTGGCATATTTCTTGTTGACCGAACCAGCCGTGCCCCACTTGGCTGATCCGTGCTCTTCTCGCCGTCTGTAATTGTGCTCCGTGGAGAGATAGACGCCGATGGCGATCCCGTACACCAAAAGCAAAGTGAGGACAGTTTTTACACTGTCCTCACAAAGCTGTATTTTGAATGGGTTTTGCATCACCGATCCGAACTGCTGAACCAGTCCGGGCAATCCATCCTTTAAGCAAGGAGCAATCAGCAGGCCGAGCCACGCAACCGGAATTATGCCGCAAAGATAAAGGATCACATTCTGCTTGGAGAGCTTATCTTGCCTCACGGTCAGCTCTCCGTTTCTCTTTCTTTGTTGGGGCATCAATGACCTTCAGGATCAAATCGTTAATGTCTTCTGTGGGCTTTTCGTCCCGGAGAAGATCGTTCCGGAAATCCATCAGGCCGCTGACCATCAGACGCTGCTCAAAATCGTCCAGCGTGACGACTTTCTTTTCCTCAGCCATATTGGGGCACCTCCTTATCTCGCTTCATCCCTGCGTTCCTTGGGCTTCATGCTCTTGTCCAGCACCTTCACCATGTCGGACGAGATCTCATTGGCCACATCTCTGATCTTGGACAGCTCGTTTCTCACACTGCGGGCATCCATCGTAGAGAAGCCTTCGGGAAGTCTGTCAAAGCGGAACATATCCTTCGGCACATTGTACCGGCTGCAGAGCACATACGACACGCAGTAGGCGGTAAAGGCATGGTCGCTGCGCTTATACGCGCCGTCGTCCAGATGTGCATGAGCAAGCTCCTGGGAAATGCCGCGGAAAATGTCACCGGCCTCCAGCCCAGGTCTAACATAGATTTTCTTGTCGTCGGGACGATATACCGCGTTGATGTTCTCCGGCAGCTTTTGGCTGATCTCGATGGGGCAAGGTGCATTGTGGATGATGGCTTTCAGAAGCAGCCGCTCGTCCCGCTTCATTGCGGGGCGGTCCTTGGCCTTTGCGGTCGTCTGGGAAATGTCGAATACCTTTTTGGAGTTGTAGCTGACACCCACGGTGCCGTCCTCCTTGGAGTATTCCTCGCCGGGTTCCAGCAATACGATTCCGCTTTCGCCCTTTTTGATGAACACGCCGTTATTCTTCCAGCCCTTAAAATCCGAAAGCTGGGTGGCATCGGCTTTCTGGGCGGTGATCAGAACCGCATTGCCCACAGAGTAGCGGTCGAATCGCGCCTGCACATCCAAATAGGATTGGAAGAGGCTGCCGTCATTTGCCATGCGCTGTGCAGTCTCATCAATCATGACAAAAGCGCTCTCACGCTCCTGCTTCTTCTGCGCAGCCCACTCCTCTTTGTTGAAGGAAACGAAGCGCTTATCCTCCGTATCCTTCTGCGCGGAGGCATTGAAAATATCATCATAGTTTGCCATAGTCATCTCTCCTTGTCTTTTTTCTTTTTCGGCACAGGCCTGTGCTCAGAGGCTCTGTTGGGTTCGTCCTTGCTTTTCTGCGCGGAGCTCGTCCTCTGTCTCTGCTCCTCCCGGATCTCCTTCATTTCCTGCCGGACAGATGGGCGGGAGCGTTCCGTAGGATCAGAGATACCCCTGACGGTTTTCTCGCGCTGATTTGATGTAGGCTCGGACGGACGGGATTTCGCAGCCGGGCCTTGCGTGGGGTTTTGCGTTTGTGCCTCCTCCTTATTGGGCGCAGGGGCAAGAAGCGCATCCAGGAAGGCTTCCTCCTTGTCCTTTTCCGTGGTGCTGCGGTCGGGAACAGGAATGTCCGCATTCTTCTGTTCCTCCTTTGCCTTGACGATTTCGGTACGCGCCGAGCCGATGTCTGCGGTAGCAATGCCGAAGCGGTCAAAAATGCGGTTGATCTTGCTTGCGTCCTCTGCGCGGACAAACACATCGGTGTGGCCATCGTTTGCCGTTTTGTCCTTCAAAACGCAATACAGGATGCCGTACTTCTTTGCCTCACGGCAGAACTTTTCAAGGTCTCTGTCGCCAATGGCAAAGACCTTGAGTTCCTTTCCGCTGCGGAGCATACTGTTGAGCCGTGTTTTCCCGCGCGTCTTTTTCTGGTCCTTCAGCACCGCATAAAGCAGAACTGCCAAACGCTCAGCGGCCTTCCCGCTGATTTTTGCAGCCACCTCAACGCCGTTGAGTGTCATCCTCACGACCTGCTCGGCTGCTTCTCCTGACGAGTAACTCATTTTCTGTTTTCTCCTTTCGCTCGATTTTCTGCTGCTCGATTTGCTCAAGATTCTTACGAACCTGTTCCGACCGATCAGCAATGTCGGAGCACAGCACAATATCCTTCCGGCAGGTTTTCAGCTCTGTGGTCAGCTCCGCGATCCGGGCTCTGGTTGCTTCAGCACTTTGGAAATCTTCTTTTCTTATGTGCCGCTTCAGTTCATTCTTCAGTCCCGTGCGCTGCTGCGTCAAAGCTTCCACCTGCTTTTCCTTTTCGGCTTTATAGCCGTCAAGAGCCTCCACAGTTTCAATTCCTGTTTTGGCAAGGAAATCCGCCTGAGCAATGTATCTGTCAAGCTTTGTCACATCCTCACGCAAAAAAGCCGACACCTTTTTTACAGATGCCGGCTTATGCACGATGATGTGAAGCTCATAACAGTAATATAGGTACAGGGCGTAAAGGCCGGTGGCCTTCTTTGCTTTCTCCTTGTATTGATAATAGGGTGCTTTCGTGTCCTCTGTAATCTCGGGGAAAGGTGTCTTGCGGCGGTAGTTGTTCTGAATCCGCTGCTTGATGGAATCCAGCTCGTAGTATTCACCCAGCTTGTCCAATCGGAAGTTCTTCCCGCCGTCCACGATCCTTACAATGGGGTGGACCCTCGGCGAGCCCTTCGGTGTCCTGGTAATCACTTCGTAGCCCATTTCCTTCATGACACGCTGGAACTCACGCTCCGTAGTCGAGGCGAGGATCGCCCTGTCAATATCCTCGCGTATTCTGCTGCGCATGGTGGGCTTGCCGTTCTTCTCGGCCAGCCATTCTCCGTAATTGGCTCTGCGGTCGGCAGGGCACTCTATCACGGAAATCTTGGCTTCCCGGCACAGCCGGTCGGAGACCTCCCGCATCCGTCTGTAATCCGCCGGTGAGTTATAGAACTTCTTGCCGTCCACATCGGAAACGGAGTTTATGACAAAGTGATTGTGATAATGCCCGGTGTTGCAGTGGGTAGCGATCACGACCTGAAAACGGTCGCCCCATAACTCTCTGGCAAGGGCGACACCAATGCTGTGTGCCGTATCTGCATCCACTTCATCTGCCTTAAAGGACTGATAGCCGTGATAGCAGGACCTGCCGCCCTCATTATGCATCAGCCGCTTTGTCTCCATGAACTCCTGCGCCGCCGTTTCCTCGCTGTGGAGATTGAGGCAGGTGACATAGGCTCTTTTCTCGGTTTTCATCTCGTCGGCAGCATATTCCACCACACCTTCGATTTCATGAAGCTCCGAGAGTCTTTCCTTGTCATGCGTTTTCTCTGGATTGCGGGCGTAATTGATGACCTTATCCACTCGCCCTTTTATGGGCCAGATTGATGTAACCGCCATTACTGATAATCGGAGGTGTACGCATCAGACACCATTTTCGTGGCGGCTCTGATTTCCTCCAATCCCTTCCGAAACTGCGGCATATCCGGCACATTGGTGGTGTTGAATCTCTTCAAGGTCTGATCCAGATTGTACCCCGCCTGCCGCATGGCCCGAAGCAGCATGGGGATATCCGCAGGCGGCGCTTCCTTAATTTCCTTATCTGCTACGCTGCGGCGAACAAAGCCGCCGATGGACAGCCCTGCTTTCTTGGCTTTCTTGGAAAGCACGGACAGTTCATCCTTTGTGAAGCAAACCTCCACTCTACAATTTCTTTTTCTCAAAAATACTCATCCTTTCCGTTGGGGTTTCAGGGGCATTGCCCCAGACAAGCGGAATCTGTACGGACAGATTCGTTGCTTGTTAAGACAATGCCACCAACCCCACGATTCAAATTACCTCGACACTTCTAAGATACGAAATGCCCTTTGCAGAGAACTGGAACGAAACACTTACACAGGTATTCAGAGGAATGTCTGCCAAACCCAAATAGTTCTTTTCGCTCCATGCTGATGTCATGATCTTTCTTCCGTCATCGAAATCAAGATATGCCAACAGGTTTTTGTTCCTATCCCAGCGTTTACAGGCGATCGTCGCTGCAAAAGTCCCCTCAAAATCAGGGAACTGATATTCACGACCGTCAAAGCCGGACTCCACGAACTCCCGCCAGGACAATGCGCGCTTTTCGTTTTCCATATCGTTTTCACCTCCAATTCTTTTGAAATGTGGCATCAAAAATGATGCCACTCCATCTTTCGGGCAGAAAAAAGCGGCATCAAAATTGATGCCATCACAGGCTATTGATAAAATCAAGCGCAGCCAAATCATTTTCGCTGATTTCTGCCTTCTTCTCTACCGGCTGAAGAGCCATTCCCTGCATTGCCACAGTAATGGTTTGTCTCAAAAGCTCCCGAAGGTCGTTATTCTGCTTTGAGGCGTTAATCATCGAAATGATCTCCTTATTGATCGAGTCGCCATCGAGCCGATGAAGGTATTCCCATGCCGCCAAATCGCCCGGATTGTTGAGATTAAACCTCAAGGAGAGTCGCTTAGAGCTCATACGGTACCCCCGTTTTTCAAAAGATTCACATACGCGAGATATTCATACCCCTTCGCCGTAGCGCAGATGTCATCGTTGATGGTCACACGGGAAGCATCGTACACACCGAAGTTGCGGATCAGGCAGCTGCCGCCGCCGAGAACATACAGCCTCATCAGCTCCGGGTTATACTCGTGCTCACGAAGTCTCTGAAAAATGCCCTCCACATAATCGGTGGCCGTGTCGGTAATGGTTTTCAGATAATCCTCCTTGATGTCTGCCGTACCGAACCGAAACACCCGGTTGACAATCGCCTCGTCCACGGTAGTGTGATGCGCACGCATGACATTCTCCCGCACGGCCAGCAAGCACTGGTGTGTACCGTATTTCTCCGTAAACATATTCCCGGAAACCGGCTTTTTGTCATTGATGAACATGATGTTCATCGTACCGTTTCCGATATCGCAGATCATGTTTACGCCCCGAAAGTCAGAAAGCCGGTCGGCCACCGCCGCAAAGCCCTGTGGGAACACATCCACGCCTACGATCTCCACATGGTAGGAGACATTTCGGAACGAGAAGTCTACGGCTTTGTTCTGCAAGAGATAGTCCCTGAACTCGTCCCGCTGACCACTGACCCAAGTAAGAGGAAGACCTGCCGCAATTCTGATTTTGCCGCAGGTCATTTTTCGGATATTCAGTTCCCGTGCGATGGCCGCAAGCGCCAGCACATAGTAGTCCAAATCCCGCGTCTTATCCGCAAGGAACTCCTTGTGCCCTTCACCGATCAGGTAGAACTTGCTTTCAAAGACAAGCAGATTTTCCTTGAACACTGGCTCCTTAGCATAGGTGGAAACGCTTGCCGGGAAGCAGCAGTTTGCGGTTTTGATATTGCCGTAGCCGCTGTCGATTCCGATTATGATTACATCGTCGATCATCTTCATAGTATTACCTCCATCAGCGCTCGTGGTCCTTTTCGGGCTTATAGGGGACGGCCTTGATTTCCCCGCCGACCCGAAAGAAGCGCTCCGGATTCTGGAACTGCTTCGTGTAGCGTTCCAACTGCTCCTTGTTGAGGGAGCCAAAGTACGGCGTGCTGCAATCGCAGATGAAAAAGGGGCCGAAGATAATGTCCATCATCTCCCTGTCTTCTCCGTAGATGGCTCGACAGGGCCGCATGCCGTTGTACTTGCCCTCATCGTTGCAGACGATGCAGACCTGCTCTTCAAAGGGATAATAGGGCTCGATCAGCCCGCCGACCACCCTCTGCAAATCGGAAAGCTCCGTTCCGATCTCTGCAACTCTGGCAACCTTGCCCGGTTCACAGAGCACCACTTTGATTTTCTTCTCTTTCAGGGGCTCGGTCATATCCGGGTCAAAATCCACTTCCCGAAAGCCGATACTGTCGCAGAAATGGAAGGTGGATTTTTCCTCACCTACGACCTCAACCACATCCGAAACGGAAAGGGACCTGCCCCGGTATCCGTCCGGATGGTCAAGGTTGAACATCTGGTACACCTCCTCCAGTGTGCCGCAGTCCACCTCGCCCTCAAACACCTTGTCGTAGATCTCGCTGCGAAGCGCAGCAGAGCCCTGAAAGCGCTCCAGATTTTCATAGTTCAAGAAGGTCACATTGTTCTCGTCCCGGTCCGGGTTGATCTGATAAATTGCAATGTTCATGTGCGTTCCCGCTCCTTTCTTTCTCTCATAAGTCCTACACGGATTTTCAGCTCGTCATTTACATCTTTTCCATGGACGGGCGGCTCGTCATAGACCTGGTATTTTCCCTGCAGCCCGCCAACAATTCCTTTCACAGCACCTCGTCCGACGGCATCGTTATCCAAATGAAGATGGATTTTGCGGACGGATGGGTGCTCGTCAAGAAATCTGCTCAAGGCCACCGGCACAACATTCTCTCGTTTAGTCTGAAACACACCGGCTAAAGACAAATAGGTTTCACTTTTCCAGTCGCGCCCGGCCAGCAGCGTCAAGGTTGCAAAGCTCAGCAGGTCAATGGCGGATTCAAACACATGAATGTGCTCCGCATTCGGCTTTCCCTCCAAGAAAAAAGAGAAGCGTTTGTCGCTGCCGGTCAGCTCGCCCTTATAGCTGCTGACAGTGCTGCGCAGAGCACCATATCTCGCTTTACCGTCCTTGTCATGCCCGACAAACACCGCATTGTGGAAATCTGCTGACTCAAAGAGCAGCTTATTCTCTACACAGTGGCGGATGATGACTGGGTGAATCCCTCGACTATAAAGATATTTCTCCACCTGTTCTGTCGTTTCGGACAGCTCCGGCATCAGCAGCTCCGTGCTTCTTCGCTCCTTCTGGCGATAGAAAACGGGAGGCTTTTCTGCCTCCCGTCCGAGAATGATTTCTGCTGCCTGCGTGAAAGGAATGCCCTTTACCTTGATGAGATAGTCCAGCGCCGATCTGCCGCCAATGCCCTGAGAGAACCAGCACCACTTTCCGTTGCTGATTCGCAGGGAGTCGTGCTCTCTGGTGCAGTAAGTGTTTCCGGATACATGGACGAGCTCTTGGGGTTCATAATTGCGGAGGTAAGTCAAAAGGTCCATTTCCTTGGCCTTGGCAACATCCTCCGCAGCAATATAGCGCATAGGGCATCACCTCGCTTCACGCCGGTCTCTCAGGAAATCGGACCGGATGACCGCATTGGCTCGGCACTCGATGGTATCGCGGATGTTGTCCATGTAGACGGTCTCCCGCTTTTCGAAGTCCTTAAACACATCCGCAAGGGGACTGGGCGATTTCAGGAGCGCCTTGCACTGCTTATCGGACAAGTCGTATTCCTCCAGCGCCAGCACGATGTCCTCCCGCACCGTATACTCGTAGCAGCGGTTCAGGATTTCGTCGGGCGGCTGGGAAAGCAGCCACTCCCGATACTTCTCCTGTTCTGCGAACACCTTCTTATATAACGCGGTGTTCAGTTCTTCGTTTGTCATTTTGCTTCCTCCTTCATTTATGTTTTTGGAATAACACGCTCTATAGAAAAAGCCGCTTGATTTCGCACTGAAACCAAGCGGCTGTGTATAGAATATTTGTTTTTGGAACGAAATCAGATCATCCACACGGGGACAATGTATGTGCTGCTGTCGATTGCGCTCAATGTCTCCCGAAGGCAGATGATCGCGCCTGTGCCTCTCGGTACGGAAGCCTTGTCAAGCAGCTTGAAAGCGCCCGTAATTTGTGTGGGCGGATTGATGCTTTTTTTGATTTCAATGGGGTGCAGTTGACCATCGCTCTCCATAATCAGATCGATCTCGTTGCTGTTCTTGTCCCGGTAATAATGCAGCAGACAATCCTTGGCGCTGTTGCTGTAGGTTTTTATAATTTCCGACACAACATAGTTTTCTAAGACAGCTCCGTTTATCGCACCGTTCATCAAAATTTCGGGGCTTGAGTACCGGGTCAGATAGGAGACCAGCCCTGTATCGAAGAAATACATCTTCGGCGTTTTGATCGTCCGCTTCAGAAGATTGTTGGAGTAGGGGTGCAGGAAGAACACGATCCCGGATTTTTCAAGCTCCTTCATCCAGCGCTTTGCGGTATCGTCACTGACCCCCACATCTCCGGCGATGTCATGCAGGTTCAGCATCTGGCCGCTTCTGCAGGCGGCAGCGCGAATGAAGTCGGCAAACATCACCTTATCCACACCGGGAATATCGGTGGTCACATCCCGGTCGATATAGGTCTGAATATAGCTGCTGTAAAACACATCCCGGTCTTTATACTTGCCGCTTCTGTGACCGGGAAGCGCACCGTCCCAAATCCTTTGATAGATCTCATTCGGTGTGGCTGGGGAAAGCAACGCCTTGCGCTTCTGCAATTCGTCAAGCTCCAACGAAAAGGGTGAAACCTCCATTGCACCGCAAAGCTCCGACTGTGACAGTGCCGACATATGAAGAATGGCGGTTCTTCCGGCCAGCGACTCCTGTGCCAACTCCATTAGGCGATACGCCTGAGAACCGGTCAGCCAGTAGGAGCCGGGGGCAGCGCCGTTATCCACGGCGATCTTGATATATGAAAACAGCTCTGGTGCATACTGAACCTCATCGATGAGAACCGGCGCGGGGTGCAGCTTCAAGAACATGGCAGGATCGGTTTTGGCAAGTCTGCGCTCCTCCAGATCGTCCAGCGAAACCTCGGCTCGTGCCGTCCCCTCCATCAGATGCCGCAGCATGGTGGATTTTCCGACCTGACGCGGGCCGGTCAGCAGCACACAAGCATACTCCTCGCTTACCGCTATAAACTTCTTTTCAAGCTGTCTCTCAATATACATTGCCCTGCCTCCTTTAGGCCAAAATACGATGCACCTTTATTATAGCCTAAGTGAGAGGAAAAATCAATCGGTTTTAGGCTAAAATACGATGCACTTGTATTTTAGCCTACACAAGCAGTAATTATGCGTGTCTGCACAGGCTTTCACCATTCATGTAAAAGTCGCCCGATTTCAAATCAGGCGACTAAGCAGACGGTACTTGTCATTCTCCCCACGGGAACCCGAAATCGCTGCGCTTAATCTTGCACTGCGGCTGTCCGTCCTTCCAAAATATGATGCCCTCGATGTTGTGCTTCTCAAGGTAATCACGAATTCCCTCGAAATCTCTCGGCACATCCGGCAAAACGCGAATACCGTGTTTCTCAATCATATCTTTTTCAAGTCCATATGGGTTTGCTCGGAAATGCGGGCCGATTGCCTCGTTAGTGCCTTCCTCCGTAGGGCAGCCGGCATTGCGATAGTATAAATTTTACTCCAGACGGATTGACAATGTGCATTACGCGTTGTATAATCTTAATTATACATAATGCAAGTTATAAATTGGGGAGGTGTGCGTATGCCCGCAAAAGCAAAAGTCACAAAAGAAATGATTGTTGACGCAGCCTTTGCGGTCGCCCGTGAAGCAGGAGTGGAAAACATCAACGCAAGGACTGTATCGGAAAGGCTGCATTGCTCCACACAGCCCGTCATGTATCATTTTGCGACGATGGAAGAACTGAAAAGAACCGTCTATGCAAAGGCAGACCTTTATCATTCGGAATATCTGATGACTATGAAAAAAACGCCGAAGGGTGCTGCGCTTGGGATCGGAATGAATTATATCCGCTTTGCAATTGAAGAACCGCATTTGTTCCGGTTTCTGTTTCAGCCGGATTATTTCAGCGGGAAAACCCTGCTTGAGTTGATCGACGCGGAGGAGCTTCTTCCGGTTCTCTCAGACATGCAGAGCGCTTTGGGTGTCGGCATGGAGCAAACGAAAAAGGTTTTCCTGACGGTTTTCCTGTTTGCCCACGGGTACGCAAGTATCATTGCCAACAATTCGCTGAAATACGACGAGGAGCTTATCAATTCTCAGCTGGAGCAGGCGTATAGAGGCGCAATCTTGGCAGCACAGGAGGAAACGGCATAACAACCTTTCTGCGGGAACGAGAACCTTCAAGCCCGGCACCCGTGGTGCAGAGCTGATTCCGGAGCTGAACGTTGTATCCGATCATATTTTTACGAAGGTAAAGAGCAACGCCCTGACAAACGAGGAGTTTGCGGCTTTCATCAAGGGAAACGGCATTGACGAGTTTTATATTTCCGGTGCGGACGCCGCAGCCGATTGATTCAGAGATTCCCAAGGGCTGCGAGGTCTTAGCGCTTTCCGAGGTCGTGCAGGCGTAAAGGCTGCCGGGCATTGCGGTGGATAGGAAGAACGGTGACACAATCATGCAGTTCACGGTGTAGAAAATCATTTTTCCGGTACAAGCTTGAATTGGTGGAGGAGAATGCAAAATGAAAATCTATGATATTTCCCAAGAGGTTTTCGGTTGTCAGGTATATGCCGGCGATCCGATGCCGGAAAAGGAGCTGCTTTCTTCAATGGAAAAAGGTGACCCGTATAACCTGACGGCATTTCGCATGTGCGCACACAATGGCACGCATATTGATGCACCGTTTCATTTTATTAAAGGCGGAAAAACCGTCGATTCCATAGATTTGGACACGTTCGTAGGACTGGCTTATGTTGCAGAGCATCATGGCGTCGTCTCTGCCGATGATGTTGCGGCAATACTCGAAAATGCAAAAAAGCAGAGTCCGGAAGCGGCAAAGAGAATACTCATCAAGGGAGATGCAGAGGTTTCTTCGGAAGCAGCCAAGATATTTGCTGCCTCAAATATGCTCTTGCTTGGAAACGAATCCCAAACCGTTGGTCCTGAAAATGCCCCGATGGAGGTACACCGCATCTTGCTGGGAGCCGGTGTTGTATTGCTTGAGGGAATCCGTTTGGCAGAGGTTTCGGAAGGCGTTTATTTCTTAAATGCAGCGCCATTAAATCTATCCGGCGCGGATGGCGCGCCGTGCAGAGCCGTACTGATTGCCACCGAGAGATGAATTCTGATTGATATAGCTGCTGTGGAGCATAATGAATTTGAAGGAGAAAGTTATATATGCAAAACTTTGGAATGTCAATGCTATGGTTTTGGGTGTCCTATGCTATTGTAACTTGTGTGGGAATTTTTCACACCCTATTTAATATTTATGTTTTGAAAATGAAGCCGATGGACGAGAACGGTATGGGTGAAGGTTATGAGAAAACAAAGCCGTGGCATCCACTATACAATATCATTCTGTTTTCAATCTTCGGTTGGCTGTATATGAACGGTCTTGCAGAACCGACTTTAACCGAATCTTTGATTACAGGCGCAATATGGGCGGGAATCTGCGCGATATTTGATGTATTCGGTTGGGTGCTTATCAAACACCCGTGGAGTTTATCTTTCAAAGAGTTCTATGTGGACTATCAACCTTGGATTACGCTCATCTACCTTGCGATATTCGTAGGGCCTGTGATTGGATATTTGTTTACACTGTTTTAACCGTCAAATTTCTATTTATAGAGACAACTATGAAAAACACAAACCAACTGATCGGCTGCTGCGGGCTGGACTGCGAAAAATATGATGCCAGAATCGCAACGCTCACGAACGACAACGCTCTGCGCGAGAAAACTGCCGCGCTTTGGACAAAGCTCAACGGGGTAACGATCACGCCGGACATGATCAACTGCACCGGATGCCGCATAGAGGGCGCCAAAACGCCCTTCTGCGACAAGCTCTGCCCCGTACATAACTGCGTCCGGGAAAAGGGGCTGGATACCTGCGCCGACTGCGGACAGATGGATGGATGTCCGACGCTGGGGCAAATCGCCGGAAACAGCCCGTTTGTTTTGGAAAATCTGAAGCAGTTGAAGCAGGATAATGCCTGACACTGATTCTTGATTAAAATATTGAATCAAGAATCCCGTGTGCTACGCACACGCGTAGCGTGCGTATGCACGCTGCGCCGGCTCCTTGGAACACGTTACTACATTGACCACGAGTGCAATGCCTACATGAAGCAATGGGACTTTGAACATTGGGGCACCCAGTATTGGACTGCGCAGGCACCGGAAAGGACGGAGGAAACATGAAAATCCTTTGGGAGGACAGACTCCTCTATGCGATACCGGCGCTTCTCGTGCTGGCGGCGTACTGTGACGGTTAATTTGACAAGATACTGGCGCAAAAGCGGCGCGGCAGATGTGCCGCCGGTGCTGCTGCCCGCTTCACGCATGGCGGACAGCGCCAAAAGGGAACAATACGGAGAAGGGAAGTTTTGAAATTGAATAACAGTTTGTTTGTCATTGAACGCGCACGGGCGGAGGATGCCGCCGCGCTGCTGAACTATCTGAAAATCGTCGGTGGAGAAACAGAAAACTTAAGCTTCGGTGCAGAGGGAGTGCCGCTCGACCTTGAAACGGAGCAAGCCTATCTGCGTTCGCAGTGCGGATCGGCCGACAATGTGCAGTATCTTGCCAAGGTATATGGCGAGATCATCGGTACAGCAAGCCTGAACCGCAGAAGCAATCGCATGAGCCACCGCGGGGTATTCGGGATCAGCCTGAAAAAAGCATGGTGGGGCTGCGGTGCGGCTTCTGCGCTGACGGAAGCGATTCGTGCCTTTGCAAAGGAGAATGATTTCGAGCAGTTAAATCTTGAAGTACGCAGCGATAATGCCCGTGCTATCAGACTTTATGAAAAGTACGGCTTTCGGAAGCTCTGTACATTTCCCCATTTTTTCAAAATCAATGAAGAATATGTCGATTTTGACCTGATGAATCTCGAGCTGAACACAGCAGACGACCGCATCGGGGAAAATGCGAGATGACTATTGATATACTGGTTCTGAAGCGGTATAATTGAATGGGAGTAGTCTTTTGGAGACGATTCAGCATCCAGACAGAAAAAAGGAGTATTTTTTGAAACTTACCACTTTATTACTGGAGCGTGTGGCCTGACCGGGAGGTCTGGCAAATTCATTCACACGCCATTCCTCCCGAAGAACAGACCACGCATCTTCAGGAGGACTTCCAATGAACCGCGAAAACAAACGCAAAACCTTTGAAAAAGGGTACTATAAGACCCACGCCTGTCACGACGCGTTTATCTGCAAGGTCTGCGGCAGACCTTGTGTGCCGGAACATGCAGGCAGCGATCACCGCAACCACTGCCCCAACTGCCTTTCAAGCATTCATGTGGACATAGAACCCGGCGACCGGGCAAGTGACTGCGGCGGCATCATGGAGCCGATCGCCGTCTGGGTGCGCAAGGGCGGAGAATGGGCGATCATTCACCGCTGCAAGCGCTGCGGTGCGCTCAGCTCCAACCGCGTGGCTGCGGATGACAACCCCATGAAGCTCATGAGCATCGCGATGAAGCCTCTTTGTGAGCCGCCGTTCCCGTTGGAGCGCATTGAGGAAATGACCGCGCTTATGGGCGGCGATGGGCAGATCAAATAAGCCGAAAAATCCAATTCAAAAGAGCCAAACGCAAAGACGCAGAGCTTTACCGGAAGGGATTGCTCTGCGTCACTTTTTCAAAAGGAGCAAGTTGTTATGAAAAGCATTTCTGAACAAAGGACATTCTGCAAGTGCTGCCGCAGGCTTCCCGTGCGGGGAAGAACGATCATCGCCGCAGGCGATTGATTCAGAGGTTCCTTAGCCTTTGCTGCAGCGATGCCTTCCTGCTGACGCTTTTTACAGGGAGCTTTGCAAATGCGCGCTTCGGATATGAAAATCTTCCGAAAAGTGCCTACGGCAGCCTGTTGAAAGGCTGCCGTAGGCAGGAAAACTGGAATTTATTGCACCGCGTCTAAAATCAACTGGTTGAATCTTTTTGCAAACATCGGCGGAATATTGTGAGCAGCCTTATCCCATATCTCACACCGACAATTCGGATTGATCTCAGCCATTCGTTTGACGCTGTCCATTACTTCTTTTGATTCTTTTCCTCCGGCCAACGCAATAATAGGAATTGGCACTTTGGCAAAGTCCGGTTCGCTTTCAAATGTTATGCCATTATTCACGGAATTGCGAATAGTATCAATCTTAACATTCTGCATCTGATGAACAAAATTTTTTCTCGGCTCTCTGGGAAGTCCATTCATCATGCCTATGATATTACAAAGCCACTTTTTCTTGAATGAAGCAAATTGCTTTTCATTCATTTTCATAGCTTCCGCTAATGAAGATTCCGTTTTGATCAGCCACGGACTGACGATTATGGCAGAATAAAATAATTCCGGATATTCCGATACGAGCTTGAAAGCAAGTTGCGCACCCAATGAAAATCCCACCAGTAAAACTTTTTTGTTGAGGCTTCTTATCATGTTTACAAGTTCGGCACAACACGTATCCGTGTAAAAGATTCTGCCTGCTTCATCTCCAAATCCCATGATATGGGGTACGATAATGTGAAAAGAATTAGCGAGCGAATATTGCCTACCATAGCAATGCACAAAATTTGCTCCATGCAGCATCACGATAATGCTGTTGTTTTCCTTCCCATATTCTTCAAGCTTCAATTTGTGTTTCCTCCGTCAAATTCCGATTTGTCGAAATCATTTTACCATAACGCAGCCCGTCAAACAACAGGTAACAAAAAAGTCCACCGTAATTCTATCGAAATTACTGTGGACTTGGTGCATCAAGGCAATCCAAATCCGAACCGGTATTGTTCTTTACGGCTTCTTTCACATCATCCAGAGTGATGGTTCTGGTGCCGTCCTTGTAGTTGAAGGTGAGAACCAGCTTGTCATCATACAGGTAGATGGCGTTCACAAAGGTGTCAATCAGCATTTTGCGGTGGGACTGCTGGCGCACATCCAGCTTGCGGAATTTGTGGAGCCAGAAGGTGACGAACTCCGGGCTGATTCTGGGCCTCACAATCTTCTCGTTGGCGATCTTGATTTCCAAATCCTCTTTGGCAGCTTCCAGTTCTTCCAACCGGCTCTTGGTGGACTTGGTGAGGATGCCCTGCTGGATGGCGTTTAAGAGATTGTCAATGCCTCGCTGGACTTCCTGAAGCTGGTGTTCGTACAGGGGAAGGTTGGTGTTCTCTCTGTCCTGCAAATCCATCACCATGGACACGATGGCTTCAATGGCCTGATCGTCCATGACCACCTTCATTACCTCATTGACCACCAGATCTTCCAGCCATTGCTTCCGCACGGGCTTTTTCTTGCAGTCTGTCGGCTTCTTTTTCACGGACACACATTTGTAGTAGTGGTGAATGGTGCCGTTCCGGCTCTTGCCGCTCTCGCCGCAGAGGTAAGCGCCGCAGTAGCCACAGAACAGCTTGGTGGTCAGCAGGTAATCGTCCTCGGCCTTGTGGCGGGCCGGGGCTTTTCTGTTTTGCGCCAGCTTCTCCTGGACCCGGTCAAACAAATCCTCCGGGACGATAGCGGGGATTCCATCCGGGATCAGAATGTCCCGGTACTGGTATTCGCCAATGTAGCGGCGGTTCTTCAGCATGTGCTGAATGCTGTTGAAATTCAGCGGTTGACCACGGGTATTTCTGACGCCGCTGTCATTCAGCCAGTCCCGCAGCTCCTTCATCGTCGCGCCCTTGTCGTATTTCTTGAACACATCCAGAACAAAGGGAGCGGTCAGCGGGTCAATCTGAAAATGCTGTTCCTCATCAATCACATAACCGATGGGAAGTGTGCCACCGTTGAACTTGCACTTCAACGCATTTTCTTTTCTGCCACGGATGACCTTTTCTGACAAATCCGCAGAGTAATATTCGGCATAGCCTTCCAACACGGATTCCAGAATGATACCCTCGGCGCCTTCGGAAATCACTTCCGTTGCGGACACGACCTTCACGCCGTTCCTCTTCAACTGTGCTTTGTACCGTGCGCTGTCGTAACGGTTTCTCGCAAATCTATCCAGCTTCCAGACGATGACCATATCAAACAGCTTCTTGCCGCTGTCTTTAATCATTTCCTGAAAATCCGGGCGGTTGTCCGTCTTAGCGGAATAGGCACGGTCAATGTAGTGGCGCAGGATCGTGATGCCGTTCTTCTCCGCAAAAGCGGTGCATTCCCGAATCTGCCCCTCAATGGATTCCTCCCGCTGACTGTCGGAGGAATAACGGGCATAAATCACAGCTTTCATTTCTTACCCTCCGTCATCATCTGAAACAGGGATTCCTTCAACCGTTCGTTCATAGGGGAGCCTGGTTCAAAGCACATCTCGATAAAGTCCCGCAGTTCCGGGCTGCCGCTGGTCATGGAGAGTTTGCTCTCATACAGCTTTCCTCTGGGATTATCACAGCGGGCAAAGATATAATCCATCGACACATCAAAGTAGTCTGCATATTTCCGCAGCAAATCAATCGGCGGAGCAGCCTGACCATTCTCGTAGCGGTTAATGCTTGATTGGGTTGTGCCAAGCTCCGGCGCAAGTTTTGCCTGTGACAGCGCAACACTCTCGCGTAGTACCCGCAGACGTTTTCCTAATTCTATCAATGAACTCACCTCCTATTGTATTCGATGTTACTGTACCATATTATTAACCCATAGTCAACTCTTAAAATGATTTATTATGCAAGTTATGGAGTTGCCATCCAAGTATTAAAGAAGATCATGAATGGAAGTAAGCACCCCCGAAGGAGTGCTTACCCTGTACAAGAAAATCAATCTTTACTCAGTACGGTCATCCTGTGGAACGGAGCGAAAATCTTCTTGAACACCCTCGTTCAAATCAAAGCACATGGTCTTCGCATCAGCGACCCAGAAGCCACGCACTTTGTACCGCTTGCCGGCAATCCACTCAACTCCGGTGATGGAGCGCAGCGGGTCAAGCAGATTCCTATTGGAGATTGTAACGACACCTTTCTGTTCTCCCTTGGGCTTAGAAAACTTGAATCCTTTGGGTTCGTTGCTCTTGCACATACGAATAGCGAATACCTTTGCTTTTGCATCCAGCATACACAGCACATATGCCGGATAACCCAAGTCTTCCAACACTTTTTTCGTGAAAGTAACGCTATTTTGATTGATAAACATATCCGGATATGCGTTGATATTGGAGTCAATCGTTTCAAAGTTCAATGCAGAAAAGTCGAAGTTCATAATGTCTAGTTCCTTTCATTTTTAAGATTCAGTATTTCATAGATGATTTGTAAGAATTCTTTGCGTTCTGCGGCAGACCAGCGGGAATCCAAAATAAAGTAACCCTGGAATAGCCCGTCTTTCACGCGAGATACAACAAAGCGGTTAGTCAAACGGCGTAATGTAGCAACCTTTTTACCATCACGCCGTACAGCGAGAATCTCCTGAACCTTTATCCAATCCTCTTTTTTGATAATTGCCGTATGGTGATTCTCTTTGAAGTACATATTGAGATCTGTGTTTTTTACGGACTTATGTGTTCGAAAATCTTTTGTGTAGGTTTTCTGCATTAAAGCATCACCGCAGTATTTTTCATTTCTGAGGATACTGCGTACCGTATCAGGAAGCCAGCAGTCTTTGCCCATTGGTGATTTGATACCTTGCTCCGTCAATGCAGCAGCTATCTCAGAAGGAGAAGCACCTTCCAGACAGCTTTCATAGATGTACTCCACAATTCGCGCTTCCGTAGGCTCAATGACCAGCCGCCCAAAGTGGTCCCGGTAAAAACCAAGCGTATTCTGGACAGAGAACTTATAAATCCCTGCAGCCATTCGCCATCGGATACCTGCCTTAATTGCTTCGCTCTTTTGCTGAGATTCCATTTCGGCAAGCGCAGACAGTAGCGCGATCAGAAGATTGTTTTTTCCGTCCCCAGTATAGGTGATGCCATCCGTTTCAAATTCAACCGACACAGGTGGGTTTAGCGCGGAAAGCGTACGCAGGTTATTCAGAATATCCACGATGTTTCTCCCAAAGCGACTAATGCTCTTGGTAAGAATCAGATCAATCTTGCCGTCAACAGCATCGGCAATCATTTTCTGAAAACCAAGACGTTTTTCAACAGTGGTGGCGCTGATACCCTCATCTTGATAAATTTCCACCAGAATCCAATTCGGATTCCCTTCGATACGCTTTGTAAAATGAAGTACCTGCATATCAAAGCTGCCGACTTGTTGCTCTTCCTGTGTACTGACACGACAATAAGCCGCGACACGCAGTTTAGGAAGTTCATCTGGCGTTTCCATTTTTTTCTGTGGTGGGATGATAATGACACCATTGCCACTCTGGTTCCTTACAATATCTTCCTGTATTTGTTGTCGCTTTTGATTTCTGCGTTCCGTTCTGCTGGCAGACCGCCGGGATGCCTCTATTTCTTTAGGATCAAGTGATTTTGTCATGCTCAGCCTCCCACGCAATTTTTAGGGAATCTTGTTTATCTCGCATCTGAACACCACCCCTTTCCTGTTTCTTTTCGTTTCATCGATAACCACTTCCTTTTCAAAAGATTTATGACCATCCGGAAATGTAACCGGAGTGCCAACATTAAAAAGCAGCAGAATCACTCTGCTGCCAAAAAAGATCATCAATCCTTACAAAAATATTGTAAACTCCTAATCATAAAAATCAAGTTCATTGCCCTAATGTTTCAAAAACTCTACCTAGCATATGAAAGGCTCCTGTACCCGGCAATGACACACCATATATTTTCAATCAGAAATAAAGCGCCGTCAGGTGCGCAGCTCACAAGGAACTTGTGATTCAAAGGGCTTGGGAGATTTCCCAACAAGCTGGAAAACATGCAAATAGAATTGCGTGTTTTTGCATATGGCGCGCCATAAGCATTGCTTGCGACTTTTGTCGCAACAAGGTTTGTGGCCACACATGCATTGCTTGCTGGTAGAAAATCCAGTCATTGAAATAGTTCCGTTTCGATGGTAATATTGATATGAGTTATCCCCTACTTTGCTTTTGCGGAGGATTAAGCGATGAAGATACTCACAATTGTTGGAAATGGTTTTGATCTAGGACATCACCTGCCAACTTCATTCGATGATTTCATTCAATCCAATCCTGCTGTCTTTCCTGAAAAATACGCCACTTTCAGAGGTGGTGATGGAACATGGAAAATGGTTGAGGCCCTGTACGGAAAACAGTTATGCGAGATTTTTTCAGAACGAAGTTGGCATGACATCACTGAAGTAGTAGAACAGATTATTCACGACTACAGTCTTAATGAGTATGGGGAGGTAGATTATTACAATTTCTCGTCAGATGCCTTTGAGGATGAGTATCAAGCAATTCAATTTCGCGTTGGTTTACTCACAGAATTTGAAAAGGATTTTCAAAAGTATCTCCGTGAAAGATGCGGCGATGCTGTGTTGGCAAAGATTAAAACACACAACAGCATCCGGCATTCTTCTGCTCGGATCATTAGTTTCAACTATACAAGCACAATTGAAACTGCATATGGAGTTTTTAACATCGACCACATTCATGGCAGCGTGGATACTTCAATTGCCATTGGCTCTGGAGCGCTTGATGAAGCAAAGAGGTCCTTGGTTGATGACGCGTATCCTACAATTGATAAATTCGGCAGAGATAAATATGGTCTCCAAGAGCTGGCTGGATTTTATGACTACGATGACGAAGGTACTAGATACCCCAAGGTGTTTATCGGACGGTTCTTTAACGAAGTAGCTGCCTCTGCCAAGGAGCGGGAAACTGAAGTTTTTGACCTGTTGGATGCAAAGAATAAGGATGCTTTAGCTTCTCGTATCAACACGATTGACAGTCTTAACAAAGAGTACTACGACAGAGTTTACATCATCGGGCATTCTCTCGGTGAGGCTGACTATTCCGTTTTCGATGCCATCAATAAGGATGCAGAAATAGTATGCTTCTACTACTCAAATGAAGAACAGAAAGAAATGGAAAACATTCTGAAAAGGTTGGGATTACGGTATGTAATGGTTCCAAGCGCTGAGATATTTCAGTAACATTTCAAGTGTCAATAGTAGTAGCAAGCAATGCATCTGTATATACAAATGCGAAAAACCATCCATTCCGCTTTCGTGGAACGAATGGTTTTTCTGCTTGTTGAGGCGATGCCCCAAGCCCCGCAGAACACTGTGTCGTGTTCTGGAAATGCTGGATAAATCCAGCGGCTGCGCGATTCTTTGAATCGCTTGAGGCGCATTCCTTCTGATACTGTTTGCCCTAGAAATTAGGCTTGGTGCTGCCTCCAATGTGAATGACCTCGTCTGCTGCCTGTACCAATTCCTTGCTATGGGTCACGACAATCACACATTTCTTTACCTCGTGTGCAATGTGCTTCAACAGGTCAATCACATCCCAAGCGGTGGCCTCATCCAGATTGCCTGTTGGTTCATCTGCCAGCAGCACCTTGGCATCGCTGGCCAGGGCGCGGGCGATGGCTACCCGTTGCTGCTGACCACCGGAAAGCTGCAGGACGCTGCGGTTCCAGTATTCCTCTCCGATCCCCATGCTGCCCAGCAGTGCTTTGGGGTCGCCCTTGCCGCCCAGCTTTACATTTTCCAACGGAGTAAGATAGTCAATCAGGTTGTAGCTCTGGAATACCAGAGAAATGTGGTGACGGCGGTGCTCTGCCAGGTCTTTCGTGGTGATGGGCTTTCCGTCATAACAAATCTCTCCCTGAATGGGTACATCAAGACCAGCCAAAAGGGAAAGCAGCGTCGTTTTCCCGGAACCGCTGGGGCCTAAGATGGCGTACAGCTTGCCGCATTCAAAGCCATAGCTTACGTTATCCAGAATCAGCTTGTCGCGCTGCGACTTATAATAATAGGACACATTCTTTGCTTCTAAAATCATGCGATCCTCCTTAACTTTGTTCACTCAGAATTTCCCGCGGCTTCTTTCGCAGAACAGGGATTCCGGCAATACCAATGGAAACTACAATCAGAACAATCACGCCTGCGCCGCTGAGCAGCCACATTTCTTCCGTGATGTTCACATCTACACCCATGACTGTCTGTTCCGCTTGTTGAGAGGCAAACATGACCTTGCCTGCGTCCCGATCCCTTTGGATTTCCGCTTGCTCCACCTGGACGGCAATCAGATAATCTGCCGCTGCTTCCGAAGCCGCTGGGGCAAGGGCAACGGTGACGCCAAAGGACAACAGCGTGATGATCAGGGCTTCCATGAGAAATTGACCGATGACACTGACTTTCCGAAAACCAAGAGAGAGCAGAATGCCGATTTCCTGATTTCTGTTTTTCGTCCAGAATAGAAATATCAGGAACAGAATGACAAAGCCAGCGGCAAAGGTTAGTACAATCAACACTTTGCTGATTTTCTCAAGATCATGGAAGTTGGATGACATGGTGGCGAGATTTCCGTTTCGGTCAATCAGGTCATATCGCTCCCAGTCAATGTCCGCAGCTTCCACCGCCGATTTCACAGCTTCGTATTCATCTACATCTCCCACGCGAAAATAGGCGTGTTCAAAGCAGGGGGCGGTTTCGCCTTCTGCCTTTTCGGGGAAACGGAGGTCGGTGAAAATCACATTTTCCGAACGGTAAGTATCGCCGGACATCAGTGGCTGCATAAACTGCTGCGTTTGATAGATGCCGATAATGACCGCTTCCCAAATGGGTGCGTTTTCCGGGTCGTGGTAGTCGTTAAATTGCAGGGTATCCCCGATATGAAGGCTGTTGCGTTGTGCCAGTTGTTCCGAAATCACGCACACATCACGATCCTCCATACCGATCATGCGCCCTTCTTTCACTGTCACATTGCCGGACAGAACATTGAAATCCAGTTCCATTTTTCTGTTTCCTAGCAGGGTGACACCACCAATATCGTTATACTGGTCATTATCGGGATCTTCGATCCGGGTAAAGTTGACAGGATTGACTGGGGTGATTTTTGTTGTTACATTGTAGTCAGAAATACCTGGAACAGCAGCAAGTTTTTCGATGTCGTCCATAAGCAGGGAATCAAAGGAATTGTCGGCTCCCACATACCATTGGGTGCCGTAGGCGGTTTCCAGCTTACGAATGTAAACACCGTCCAACTCCCCTTCATCTAGATACCCCGGCTGATGGGTGATCTTGTCCGTCGTTTCTTCCAGCCGCTTCGTTCTGTTTGACTCATTGCCATCCAGACGCAGACCGGCACCAACTGCCTGTCGGGTGGTGTCCTGAGTCTGAATGCTGGCATTTTGACAAGCCATACCACACAGAAGTGACAGGCTCACCGCAACGATCACAAGCAGAAGTAAACTGCTTTTGACTGGTTTGCGAAACATACTTCTCCAAGCTCTTTGAAAACAGTTCATGTTATCCCTCCATTCTGGCCAGGGTATCTCTCGGATTTGCCCGGAGTGTGGGAAATACCGACATGCCCACGGCGATCAGTACGATTGCACTTCCCAGAAGAATCAGTGTCAGCAAATGCGTGGGCTCCAAATGGGCACCTGTCATGCGTTCCAGATCACCTGTTGAAAAAAGGCTATCCATAAGCCTCCGAGCAAACAATCCGCAGATCACAGTCGCTCCCAAAACCGATAGTACAAAAAGGGTCAGGCTTTCCGTCATTGCCTGCAAAAACAGGCTTCCTTTTGATACTCCAAGACTGATGAAAACAGCCATTTCTTTTGCCCGTGTCCGCATCCACATGCACAGCAGCAGGGAAACCACAATAACCGCTGTAGTTACGATGAGTGCCATCATTAGGACTGTCACGCGTGTTACTTGCTTTAAGGGAGCAATCATCTGCTGATACAGGGCATCCGAGGTTGTAATGCTGACGAAATCATCAACCAGCGGCTCCGCCTGTGTCCGCAGCGCATCCAGACTGTCAGGATCAGAAGTATAAACGGAGACCGAGCAATAGCCGGCCGTGTCAAATAGCGTTTCAAACATACTGTGATCGACATAGAGCTGGTTTCCAATCCGGTATGCTGCTGCCACATTGTCCTCCCGCCTGCGCTCCATACCTGAAAAGAAAATTCCGATAATCTCGCCGGAGGCGGTTTCTCCGGTTCCTGTTTCCAGCGTGATTGTATCGCCGATTCCAAGACCGTTTGCCTGGGCAAGAATGGAATTGATTAAAATGCCGTTCTGGGCATCCGTAATATGGGTTCCTTCCAGTAGACGGTACTTCTCTTGGGCAAACAGCCCGTCAATTTCTGTATTGTCACAGGAATGAAGTGTAACGGACAAATTCAACGGGTCGGCACTTTCTTTTTTAATGATCGGAGAAAAATCGGCAGGATATGCTGTGCTGCTTGCCGTGCGGTTGATTTTCGTCACAGCAGGCAGTGACAGCAAATGGGAAACAGTTTCGGAAGAAATGCTGTTTTGCCCTCGCCGGTCCTCTAAAATGATCTTTGAACCTGTTTTTTCACGGATAGAGCGATTGACACTTTCCGCCGTTTGCAAGATCATAGCAGCGCACAGAATCAGCGTGCTAATAGCCAGAAAACAGGAAAATAGAACAATGCTTTTGCTTTTCTTTCGCCGAAGGTAGCAATAGGCACGTTGATAAAATGCCATAGACTTACCCCATAAGTCTGTAAAGGAAAACCCGATCTGCGTGAAGCACATTGTCACTGTCATATTCGCCGCAGATGATCAAAGTTGCCTGCTTCTTCACATCGCCCACGGTGGCGGTTTCATAGCGGACTTCTCCGGTTTGCGGATTGGAATAGGCGTACTGGAAGGTGCAGCCGCTGTCATAGGACACCGAAACTTGCTCCCAGTTATCTTCATATCCCGGTGCTGGCATTGCTGCCACATCCCCCTCTTCATGGGTCGGGGCTACGGTGCAGCCGTCCTCTGTAAATGCAGAAACGGTTCCGTTCAGCTTGGAAATCGCAAACAGTTCGTCTCCGCTGGCAGGATTGCCGGGTGCTACTGTCTCAGTGGACGGTGCGTCCGGTATATGCTCCGTTTCTGCTGGTGTTTGTGATACGATTGCCTTAACATTCTTCTGATGTGACGGTTTTAAGCATCCGGCGATGATGATCACAACAAGGATCGTCAGCAGAAAAACAATGACTTTTCGATACATGGTGTAATACCTCCTTTTTGATTTCGGAGCGATCATACCATGCAGGATCTTGAAAAGTCCTGTAAGAATTCAGGGAATCCTTTCGTATTCTTAAAAGATTTTTAGAGAATCCTGTGATATTATGGAACCGGAAGGAGGGCTTTCCATGAGACTTTTATTGGTGGAGGACGATCAGAATCTCTCAGACGCCATTGCGGAGCATCTGCAAAAGGAAGGCTATATCACCGACTGCTGTTATGATGGGGAAACTGCGCTGCATTACGCTTTGAATCCCGAATATGGTTATGATATTGTGCTGCTGGACAGGATGTTGCCCATTCTCGATGGACTGACTGTTTTGAAAGCCATGCGGCAAAAGCAGATATTTACGCCTGTGCTGATTCTCACCGGGCTGGGAGAGCTGGAGGATAAAATTGAAGGACTGGACTGCGGTGCGGACGATTATCTGGTGAAGCCCTTTCATATCCGGGAGTTGCTGGCGAGAATCCGGGCTTTGACCCGCCGCCCGGTAGAGATTCAGGAGAGAAAGACTATCGCGGCATATGGTTTGGTGCTGGATGCCGAATATCGGCGGCTAACCTATCAGGGAAAGTCTGTAATCCTAACCCAGAAGGAAACAAATCTCATTACTGTATTTCTGGAGCAGCCGGATATGGTACAGAGCCGAAGCCAGCTTCTTTGGAAGGTCTGGGGAGGCAATACGGAAGTGGAGGACGGAAATGTGGACAACTACATCCACTTCATGAGAAAGCGCCTCCGGGAGCTTGGCTGTAAGGTCAGCATCAAGACCGTCTATGGTGCCGGGTATCGTTTGGAGGAAACACCATGATTGAAAAGTTGAGGAAAAAGCTGATGGTACTGTTTCTCACCTGTACCATGCTGATCTTCACCGCTGCTATGTTGGTCATGGCTGGCAATGCAGTGTCTCAGATTCGCAGTGCGGAAATTCAGTACGGAAATAACCTGGCGGACAGTATTTTTGAACAATTCGGCAGCAGGAATTTGGATTTTTCCGTTTACGCCAAATCCAATGCCATGGTGCGTCTGTTTGACGGCACCACAACACAATCCAGCCCGGAGTGTTTTCCTACACCATTGGAAGTTCTGATTGAACGGACGAAGGAATCTGATACTGTTCTTTCCATGCAAGAGGAAGCTGCCGAGAACGGCGCCTATGGCAAAAGCCGCACAGTCTATGCCATTTCCGGGAATCAGAAGGATGGGTATTACGCAATCCATAGTACCGTTCACAACGGCAAGACAATGGTGCTTGACATGATATTGTTTTATCCCAGGGCTTCTCTTTTGGAGACACTGAAAAACGGCTGCAGTTTGTATCCTGTTGTTTGGCTGGGTGTATTGGTGCTCATGTATTTTCTCAGCCGCTTTTTGATTGGAAAGGCAGTAGAACCGGTGGAAGACACCATGAAAAGTCAGAAGGAATTCATTGCATCGGCGTCCCATGAACTGAAAGCACCATTGGCTGTGATTCAGGCTAATGCGGAAACCATGGAATCCAGCCAGAAACAGAAAATCATTCTGGATGAGTGCAGCCGGATGAGTAAGCTAGTTCAATCCATGCTTGCTCTGGCTTCCAGTGACGCGGGAAACTGGAAAATGGATATACGGGAGACTGATGTGGATACTCTGCTGATCGAAACTTGGGAGAAGTTTTCTGAAAGCGCAAGAAAGAAAAATATCCGCTTGAATCTGGACATCGAAGATCATTACCCCAAGACTCACTGCGATAAAGAGCGAATCAGCCAGGTTTTGGGGATTCTGCTGGATAACGCTATTTCCTATTCCAGCCCCGGACAGACCATTGAAATGGGAGCCAAGGTGCTGCCCCAAAAGCTCGCTTTCTTCGTCATTGACCATGGTCCCGGCATTGCGGACGCTGAGAAGGAAAAGGTGTTTGAGCGGTTCTATTCCGGCGATCCATCCAGAACGGACTTTGGACTGGGACTGGGATTGAGTATTGCACAGGAGATTGTTAAGCTGCATCATGGTACGATCCGATTAGCAGACACTCCGGGCGGCGGCTGTACATTTGAAATATGCATCCAATAGAAAAGCACTCAGCCAAAACGGAGAAGAAGTCTACAAAACGGCACTTATGTCATAACATTGATCGAACTTACGCATTTAGACCACAAAAAGTCGTTGCGCCGCAACGACTTTTTCTCTCAATTATGGGAGGGGTGGTATAGGTATATTCGGAAGCCGAAAAACGGGTTCTATATGCGGAGAAAGCCCACCTGTCGACATCAGATGGGCGGTTTCCGAAGGGGGATACAATATCCTCAGTTTCTCAGAACTAGGTCAAAAAGGTATTGGGGCACAACGGCTTTTCGACTCAAAATGTCGACGCCGTCTGTTAGCACATTAAGCATGAAGATTCTTATCTCCCCATGCTTTGATATAGTCGAGGACGGGTAGGAAACTCTCCCCGAGCTCCGTCAGTGAATACTTCACCCGTGGCGGCACTTCGCAAAAATCGTGACGAAGGATAAATCCATCTGTTTCCAGCTCCCGAAGCTGCTTTGTAAGAGAACTTTCCGTAATCTCCCCAATCTGACGGCGAAGCTGTCCGAAACGCCGGACATTACATTTGCCGATATACCAAAGCAGTTCGATTTTATATTTCCCACCCAGCAATTTCTGTACAGTAGAAATTGTCTTGCAGCGATTCACGGCGGATTCTGATTTTCTCATGTTCCTCATCTCCATTCCCTATCATCATAACTGATTTCACGCTAAATTGAAAGGTACTTCAAAAAAGTACAGTACTTTTATTATTGCTGTGACTTGCTATAATGATGCCAACGAGACAGTCATGCGCAGGTTTGCCTCGTTGCCTGCGCACAATCCTTCGAGATGAGGTATGGATTATGCATTACACAGGAACAATTTGGCGTCCTACTTATGAGGCAGACTCGCTGCTGCTGGAGGTTACAGCAGGCTGCACCCATCATAAGTGCAAATTCTGTACGCTGTACAGTGATCTGCCGTTCAAATTCAGAATGACGCCCATGGAAGACATTGAGCGGGATTTGCTGGAAGTGCAAACCCTGCGTACAAATCCCTATTCCAAAATGTTGACACGGCTTCAGGGAAAAGACGACCCTGAACCGATCCAGCGTGTTTTCTTGACTGGGGCCAATCCGTTTGTCCTGAAAACAGAAAAACTGCTTGAGATCGCATCGCTCATTCACAGGTACCTGCCTTCCGTCGAATCCATCGGCTGTTTTGCCCGCATTACGGATTCCGTCAATAAAACAGATGAAGAACTTCTCCGGCTTCGACAGGCAGGCTACAATGGGTTGACGATTGGGGTGGAAACCGGGGATGATGCGGCGCTTGCTTTCATGTGTAAGGGATATACTTCCCACGATATCCTGACGCAGTGCAAACGCTTGGAGCAGGCGGGTATCGAGTATGGCTTCTTCTATCTGACCGGCATTTCCGGTAAGGGGCATGGGGAAGCCGGGGCAAAAGCCTCCGCGGAGGTTTTCAATCAGCTGCATCCTTTCCTGATTGGGCCAAATATGCTGACGATCTATCCGGAATCCGATTTGTATCAGGAGATTCAGAACGGGAATTGGGAGGAGGAAGGTGAGCTTGAAAAATACCGGGAGCTTCGCACCCTTGTAGAAAACCTGAACATTTCCACATACTTTGCAGCAATGGGAGCCTCCAACGCTTTTCAACTCAGAGGCAAACTGCCAGAAGAGAAAGAAAAGCTTTTGGCGACGCTCGACAGAATTATCTCTGAGGTCAGCGAGGAAGATCTGCGGCGCTACAGGGCTGCGGTCGGTCCTTTCTCTTACTTAATCATCATCTTCTTTTTCAGAATCCTTAATTAGATCCTCAGGAATACCATCACCAAGCATTAGTTTAATTAAGTTCTTTCCATAACGCTCAAACATAATCAAAGGAACAAATATACTTTCTTCGATAAAACCTTTACTTAGTTCTACACCTTGAAAATCAATATATGTTTTGTACCGTACCTCTCCATCTCGATAGTCAATTTCAAAATTGCCATTGTTCATACCGTAATTCGCTCTATGTAAATATTCGGCAACCTTGATAATATGATCTGGCTCAACTTTACTATTTAATATAGCATAAACTTTGTAATGATGTTCACGCAAAATCAACACAAACTTCAAATTACCAATCACATTGCCCATGTCAACACCAAAGGCATAACTAGACTTTTCTTCATCATATTTATACTTCAACTCTATTTCCTCAAAAAATGAGTCAATCAGTTTTTTTACACTTTCCTTTTTCATAATTTGTCACCTCATACTTTATACAACATACTACCAACAGCAACCGATTCTTCATCTAACACTGACAGACCTAAAGCGATTATTGCAAGAACATCATTTGCTGTGCTCGAACACAGGAAAATGAAGTATAAAACTATAAATAATAAATTGATTATAATAACTGCTATATAAAACAATTTCGAAAATATACGTATTTCTCTATTTGCAATTGATTGTGATCCGCATGTGTCTGCTATTTTCATAATAATCGTATCTTTGATTCTTTCCGCAATATCAAAAACAACGATATATAGAGCAACTAAGTTTATCATTGCTACTATTGTATCAAGATTGTCATGATCAGCAAATATTATTCTAACAGCAACTAAAAATGCAAATGCAAGCAACAATGCCAACCGTGGTTTTTTCATAATATTATCAACTTTCTCTAAATATCTCTTTTAGTTCTTTTACCAAGTCTGTATTTTCATGGTTAAATATATACAACATGATATACTTAGAAGCAACTGAAATTTGTAAATCTTCGTTGGAAAAAATCTGTTTCTTTGCATCTTTATAATCTAATTCAAGTCCATATTGAAAAGCAACTTTTTTGCACAATCCGTCTGCCTTCTTTGTTCGGAGATAGTATAACGCATTAGTCATCATCATTCTCCTTATTTGTCGCATTTTTTCCAACAGTCTTATAGAGATTATTCAAAGCAAACGCGTCACTAAACCCAAAAGATCCATCGTCATATTTTTGCTTGAGTTCTTCAGCTTGCTTTTGATGCTTTGGCTTTCCCATTTTGGAAATACTCTCGAAAGCTTCACGTATCATTTGATCACTACAACAGTTATCAAATTTTGCATAGAGTTTGTCCTCTTCTCTCATTATCTTGGCCTTTTTCTTAGCCGTTTTTTCAAATTGTGCTTCTAATCTACCTGGAATCAGTGTGTTCGCCACCGCGTATCACCGCTTTTCTCTTTTTATTCTCCGGAATAATTTATAATACTAACTATATCATAACTTATTCTTTATCGAAAGTCAACTGCGGTGCCTCTATAATGCCTTCAGTCTCCACATTCAGGTCTCAAAAAGTTACTGCAGTGCAATGACTGTTTGACCCAAAATGTCGACACCGCAACCCCCTTCCCAAGCTATTGACACCCTCTCCCAATGTGATATAATACAGGAAAGCAAAATGCAGACGCAATCAAGCCCATGGCTTGACAAGCGCCTGCATTTTCCGTTTCTAAAGAAGGGAGCCATGCCGTCAGCAAAGATCGCCCGCACATCCACAACAGCACCTAAAAAATTTCATATCGAACCGGAGGGAACATCCAGCTTGGGCCGCAAGAAGAAGCTCATAAACAATTCCGGTATTCCGCAGCACGAAATCGAACATATCGCCCGGTGTATTCTGCCAGATATCCTCGCCTACTATGAAAGCGAAGAAGGTCAGCGGGAGTTCCGGGAGTGGCTGGCTCAGCGTGAAGCGGGACAGACGGAAGGAAAGGTAGGGAAAAGCAAGTAAGCAATTGCACAGGGTGCCGCCAGCTTGGCGGCACCTTTTCTCATGCAGCAGGCACCTCCACTCACGCATTTAAGGGGAAAAAACCGGCTGATAGCAAGGCTTCTTGGGCGCTTTTTCAATCAGGGAATACAATTACCTTCGGATGCTCAAAAATGGCCTTCTAAATGCGTGAATCCCCAAGTTCTGTCCGTCGTTCCCTCCGTGTCCCTCTGGAATATGATATCAGTTCTCAAAGGGATGGTACTCCGTCACATTTTTCAAATACTCCCGTACATCCCCGTAGAGCAGCAGGTTTACATAGTCTACAGGCGCATTATAAACCAGCCACTCCAACTCACTACTCTCAAACATATTCCGGGCAACCTCGGCATCCACCAAAGTGCAATCGATGGAGATCATACTTCCATCGGCGTATTTAATCTCAACACAGGCGGTGTCGATATTGAACGCACACGAAATCACTTTCTTATCCATAACCGCGTCCTCCTAAATCTGTTTCTTTTTTCTTGGTCCTCTGGGCTTTGATTCTGGTCGCTTGACAACACCGTTTCGGAAATGGGTTTCTTCAAACCTCCCGAAGAAAACAAATAATCCGAACCCGTCTCCCACAGGGAAAACTAGGTTCGGATTATATTGGTTTGGTGCCGGTGGCGGGGGTCGAACCCGCACGGTGTTGCCACCGCGGGATTTTGAGTTATTTGCTTCACAGGGAATACAAACGAACTCAACCCCTTATGGAGGTCGCTAACGGACACCAAAAGCGTTGCAAACAGTACTACTTTTGAAACTGGTGTGTAAAAAAGCTCCGTTCCGTCTGCCATTTCCGCACTTTCCAATTTTGACGGAAATTTTGGATTTTGGAGGGACATCGGAGGGATGTTACCCCCAAACGGAGTACAACAGCACACGCAATAGATTCATAAACCACAAACATATTATAGCGTATTTCTCTGCCATTGACAACACAATTTCAGAAGAAAGAGGTATCGCTATGAAAACACGCGCACATTATGAAAAACTTTTCGCTTCCTATCCTGATGTTGTTACTCTGCCCGAATTTCAAACAATGCTGGGTGGTATCGGTGACAGTACAGCCCGAAAAATAATGCGGGCAAACAAGGTCAAACACTTTTACATAAGATGTACCTATCTTATACCCAAAGCCTGTGTGATAGATTATGTATTGAGCGAAGATTATGCCAAATACAGTAAAACACTCAAAGCGAGGGTTTAACCATTAAGCCATTTGCAGAAATGCAGGTGGCTTTTTTCATACCCGTACATAGCCGCCTGCTTCGCCGCAGGCGGCTAAATCTATGTAAAGGAGGAACCCCATATGGCGAATTGCAAAGTGATCGCGGTGACGAACCAAAAGGGAGGCGTGGGTAAAACCACGACCACCGCCAATCTCGGCATCGGACTGGCACAGGAGAACAAGCGGGTCTTGCTGATCGACGCCGATGCGCAAGGCTCCCTGACGCTTTCCCTCGGCTACCCGAAGCCGGATGAGCTGCCCGTGACGCTGGCGGATGTGATGCAGAATGTGATCGACGACACGCCCATGCCGGACAGCTACGGTATTTTGCACCATGGCGAAGGCGTAGACCTGCTCCCTGCGAACATCGACTTGTCGGGCATGGAAATTCGGCTCATCAACGCTATGAGCCGAGAGAGCGTACTGCGGACATATATCAATTCGGTCAAACCCCATTACGACTATATCCTCATTGACTGTATGCCCTCGCTCGGTATGATGCCGATCAACTCACTGGCCGCAGCGGACAGCGTGATCATTCCGTCGCAGCCGTCGTTTCTGTCGGCAAAGGGGCTGGATCTGCTGATGCAGTCCATCGCAAAGGTCAAACGGCAGATCAATCCCAAGCTGAAAATTGACGGCATCCTTTTTACGATGGTGGACAGCCGTACCAACGAGGCAAAGGAGATCATCGCTTCTCTGCGCGCCCACTACGGCGAGAAGATCCGTGTGTTTGGAACGGAAATACCCTTTTCCGTGAGAGCCGCCGAAACCAGCAGCAGAGGCAAGAGCATTTATGCTTACGACAAAAACGGTAAGGTTGCCGCCGCATACCGCACGCTGACAAAGGAGGTGTTGGAGATTGAGCGTAAAAACGAGAGATTTAGGGATGACGCCGCTCGATGACCTGTTCTCCACCGATGAAAGCCGTGCGGAATCGCAGCTTGAAAGGGTCGTGACGCTAAACCCTGCCGAAATCTCCGACTTCCCGAACCATCCATTCAAGGTCAAGCAGGACGAGGCAATGGCTGAAATGGTAGAGAGTGTCCGAAAATACGGCGTTTTAGTTCCGGCTCTTGTCCGACCGAAAGAGGACGGCGGCTATGAAATGGTCGCAGGCCACAGGCGAAAGTTTGCGGCTGCTCTGGCTGAACTAACGGAAATTCCCTGTATCGTCCGTGATCTCACCGATGATGAAGCGACCATTATCATGGTGGACAGCAACCTGCAAAGAGAAATGATCCTGCCGTCCGAAAAAGCATTTGCCTATAAAATGAAGCTGGATGCGATGAAACGGCAGGGTCAGAGGACGGATTTAACTTCTTCTCCATTGGATAATAAGTTAAAAGGAATTACCTCAGCCCAACAGCTTAGTCAAAAAGGTAGTGACAGTCAGCCGCAGATTTACCGCTATATCCGCCTGACCGAGCTGATCCCCTCCATCCTGCAAATGGTGGACGACGGAAAAATCGCTTTTCGCCCTGCTGTGGAGCTTTCCTACCTTTCCCCTAAACAGCAGGAAGCCCTGTACAGCACCATGGAATGCGAGGACTGCACGCCGTCTTTGGCGCAGGCCATTAAAATGAAGGAGTTTAGCAAGGGCGGTAAGCTGACCGAAGAAGTCATCCTCTCCATTATGCAAGAGGAAAAGCCGAATCAGAAAGAGCAGTTCAAAATGCCGAAAGAGCGTATCAGCAAATATTTTGCGCCGGGGACGCCCGCACAGAAAATTGAAGATACCATTATTAAAGCGTTGGAGCTATACCGCAAACGGCAGCGTGACCGTGAAGCCGAACGGTAGAATTTCACTACCAACGGACAGCCATACCCATTTCTGATGAGTGTACGGCGGTGCTTGTGTGTTCCCCCTCTCCACACCTCTCCCCCTCAAAACTACCTGTACTTCCCGAAAAAAGAGATATTTCAGCGGCGGCAGCTTTGCAGTTTCCGGCAGCGATCCGTACAATGAAGGGGCAAAGGAGGTTTGCGCATATGAAGAACGCAAGGATCATCGCTGTTTTAGTGCTGCTGGCACTTTCTCTTTCGGGCTGTGCAAATGCGGATCGCTCCGAGGTGTCTGCACCGTCTTTGCAGGAAACGGTCACGACTGAGCCTGCACAAAGCACCGTGCCGCAGGAGAACACGACGGTTTCTGTTTCGGAAAGTACAGAGATTCCCGAAAAAAGCACGACAGGACCTGAAACAGAGAAAGCACAGCCGGAGGTTTCAACACCTGCCCAAGAGGAAACGCCGCCGACCGTCAGCAGCCCCACAGAAACTACCCTGCCGAAAGTGTCCGAACCCGAACCACCACCGACAGCGCCTACGGAAACGCAGCCGCAGGAGCCTGAACCGCTCGCCGCAGAAGAACCCACAGAGCCGGAGTTTGACATTCAGACTTGGATTGACTACGCCAAGGCTTATGCCGAAAGCGTGGGGCTGCGGCTGGAAAGCTCGGCGGTGGATTGCTGGGATAACCCTATTGATGCCGACGCAGACTGCATCTATCTGGAACGGGATATTTGTTCCCGCCTGAACCGCTATGCGGCAGACGAAACCATTACGGATGTCTGGGTGTGGTACGAAGTGGTCGGAGCAAACAGTTACCTGATCTATATCGGGTACGCATAATTTCACACGCTGAATGAAGCATCGCAGAAATGCGGTGCTTTTTTCATGTCAACAAGGAGGTAAGCAAATGAAAAAATTCTATCGAAGGAGCATTTCGGGGCTGTTGGCCCTGCTGCTCTGCTTCACAACCATTCTGAGCAGCGGCGTGACTGCCTTTGCCGCATCGTCCTCCGGAGAAACCGCCAAGTCCTATTCCGTGGCGTTTCCCAGAGATGGAGATGTCAATTTGGACACCAGCGGCACATGGGGACACGACGAGCTCCACTATATGAACGGCTGGACATCCGGCGAAAAGACTTGGATGACGACGCTGCACACCATCGGGGACTTTGACGGTCCAGCTTGCTACTGTATCGAACCGGGCATACCCCGTCTGCTGGAAAGAACCTACGCCCGCTACGGTGAAGATTACTGGAAGGACTATCCCTCCGAGTGCAACAACACCATCGACGCCGATACCATCAAGACTCTGCTGGGACGGATCATGCAGTACGGCTATCAGGGAAATCTGTCCCTTGGCTGGCGTTCTCAGAATGATGCGGATGCCGACAAGCTGGCCCACATGATGGCGACGCAGGTGCTGGTATGGGAAACGGTCGTTGGGGAACGGGATGCCAATTTTAATCATGTTGACCCCGGCAGTGCCGATGCCGTGAAATCCGTTTATCGGACAAGCCACCCGCTGTACAGCCGCTTCTCTGCTTATTATGACAGCATGGAAGCCAGCGTGAAGAAGCACACCATCGTCCCCAGCTTCATGGCCCGGAGCACCGGAAAGGCACAGACGGTTGAACTGAGCTGGGATGGCAGCCGTTATGCGGCTACGCTGCCCGATACCAACGGTGTACTGAGTGACTACACCTTTTCCTCCGAGCAGACGGGAATCACATTTGAAACCAGCGGCAATACGCTGACCATCACTGCCGAAACAGCCCCGACGGAAACGGTGACGATTTCCGCCACCAAAAGCAATACCCGAAAGGGTGTTGTGGTGTGGAGTGACGGCCATTACGGCCCCGACGGAACAATGCAGGATGTGGTCACTTACAGTGCTACGGTCAGCGACCCCGTGAAAGGCTATCTGAACATCAAGGTCAGCTACGGCAGCGCCAAGATCGTCAAGACTTCCGAGGACGGCAAGGTCGAGGGCATTTCCTTTACCGTTACGGGCAACGGTGTGAACAAAACCGTTCAGACAAGTGCAGGCGGTGTCATTCAGATCGACAACCTTGCTCCCGGCGTTTACACCATCATCGAGCAGAGCTATGACAAATACGAGCCGCAGGAGGTGCGCCGTGTCACCGTCGTCAGCGGTCAGGTGGCAACGGTCAATTTCAATAACACCTTGAAGCGCGGAACTCTCATCGTGACCAAGACCTCCGAGGACTGCTTGAACGAGGGCGTGAAATTCCACCTCTACGGCACTTCGCTTTCGGGACTTGCGGTGGACGAATACACCGTGACCGACAGCACGGGCAAAGCCGTATTTTCCGATGTGCTGATCGGCACGGGCTACACGCTGGAGGAAATTGATACGGCGATCCGCTATGTCGTCCCCGAAAAGCAGACGGCGGCGGTGGAATGGAACACCGTCACAAACAAGAGCTTTACGAACATCCTGAAAAAGTGGAATGTCACTGTCACCAAGAGCGACGCCGAAACGGGTCTGCCGCAGGGCGATGCTACCCTTGCCGGTGCTATTTACGGCATCTACAAGGGCGACCAGCTTATGGACACCTACACTACGGATGCCAACGGGCAGTTCACCACGAAATACTATGTCTGCGGCGATGACTGGACCATTCGTGAGAGCACGCCCTCCGAGGGCTACCTGCTGGACAGCACCGTTTATCCCATCGGCGCAGAGGCAAAAAACTACACTGTGGAATACAACACCACCGCAAACGATGTGACCGAGCAGATCGTCAAGGGCAGAATCGCCATCATTAAGCACACGGACAACGGCGACACCCAGCTTGAAACGCCGGAGGCCGGAGCGGAATTTGCGGTCTTTCTGAAAGCCGCAGGCTCTTATGACAGCGCCAAGGCATCCGAGCGTGACTACCTGACCTGCGATGAAAACGGCTATGCGGTCACAAAAGACCTGCCCTACGGCATCTACACGGTGCATCAGACCAAGAGCTGGGACGGCCGTGAGCTGCTTGCCGATTTCGATGTGTATATCGCCAAGGACGGGCAGACCTATCGCTACCTTGCCAACAATCGCAATTTTGAGAGCTATATCAAGATCGTCAAGGTGGACGCCGAATCGGGCAAGGTCATTCCGCTGGCAGGCGCAGGCTTCCGACTCTATCGCCCGGACGGGTCGCTCATCATGCAGACCTTCACCTATCCCGAAGTCACCACCATCGACACCTTTTATACAAACAGCGACGGCTATCTCATTACGCCCGAAATGCTGGAATACGGCACGGGCTATTCGCTGGTGGAGGTTTCCGCCCCCTACGGCTACAAGCTGAACAGCGAGCCGGTCTATTTTGATGTGACCGCCGACAACGCCACGGAGGAAAATGCCGTTACGGTGGTCGAGGTCACAAAGTCGAACACGGCGCAGAAGGGTGTGATCCGAATTAGCAAGAGCGGCGAGGTCTTTTCTTCCGTCACCGAGGCGGACGGCATCTATCAGCCGGTGTTTGCGGTCAAGGGACTTGCAGGTGCAATCTATGAGATCGCCGCTGCCGAGGACATCATCACGCCGGATGGCACGCTCCGCTATGCAGCCGGAGAGGTCGTCGATACCGTGACCACCGACGAAACGGGACTTGCCGAAAGCAAGCCGCTGTATCTCGGCAAATACGAGGTCAGGGAGATCACCGCTCCCGACGGCTATGTGCTGAACACCGAAGTCCACACGGCAGAGCTTGTGTATGCCGGGCAGGAGGTCGAGATCACCGAAACTGCCGCCGACTTCTGCAACAAGCGGCAGAAAGCCGCCGTTTCTCTGGATAAAGTCTTGGAGCAGGATGAGCGTTTCGGCATCGGCAAGAGCGGTGAGCTTTCCGCCGTGACCTTTGGACTGTTCGCCGCCGGGGAGCTGACCGCCGCTGACGGCAGCATCATTCCCGCCGACGATCTGCTTGAAATTGTGTCGGTGGACGAAAACGGTCATGCTGCCTGCAAGACCGACCTGCCGTTTGGCAACTACTATCTCAAAGAGCTTTCCACGGACGGGCACTATATCCTCTCCGACGAAAAGTACCCTATCGTATTTGAATACGCCGGGCAGGACACGGCGCTGGTGGACATCAAGGCAAACGGCGGCGCACCCATCGAAAACAAGCTGCTCTACGGCGAGATCCACGGACTGAAAAAGGACGAGGACGGCAGTGACCTTGCCGGTGCGCTGATCGGGCTGTTTCGTGCGGACTGCACCGAGTTTACGACCGAAAACGCCATCCTGACTGCCACCTCTGCCGAGGACGGCAGCTTTTCTTTTGCCCGTGTGCCTTATGGCAACTGGATCGTGCGGGAGATCGAAGCCCCCATCGGCTTTGTGCTGTCGGAAGAAAACTATCCCGTGACCGTCGATGCAGACGGTGCGGTGATCGAGGTGGAGATCGAAGACATCCGCATCCGTGGCATGGTGCAGCTTACCAAGACCGACCGGGACTATCCCGACAACAAGCTGACGGGTGCGGAGTTCACCGTTTACCGTGACAGCAACGGCAACAAGGAACTGGATGCCGACGATGAACGGCTCGGCACACTCACCGAAACCGGCATCGGCGTTTATGAAATGGCCGACTTGCTCTACGGCGGCTATTTTGTCAAAGAAACAAAAGCACCGGAAGGATTCTATCTGGACGGCAACGCTTACTATTTCGAGATCACCGAGGACGGCAAGACCGTGACCGTGGAGAATGAAGCCGGAAAAGGCTTTGTCAATGCGCCGCAGGTCGGCTCTTTGAAAATCATCAAGACTTCCTCGGACGGCAAAATTGAGGGCTTCTCATTCCGAGTCACCGGCCCTGACAGCTATGTTGGCGTATTCACCACGGATAAAAACGGCGAGATCATCATTGATGATCTCCGTATCGGGGAGTATGTGGTGTCCGAGGTATCGGACGGTGCATCTTCCGCCTATGTGCTGCCCGCCGACAAGACGGCATCCGTATTTGAAGGTGCGGTGACGAAGGTGGAGATGCACAACAAACTCCGTGACACGCCGAAAACCGGGGACGACAGCAACCCCGCCCTCTGGCTTACCCTATTCGGCGTTTCCGCTGCGGGCGCTGCTGCGCTGGGCGTGGTCGGATTCAGAAAACGCAGAAAGGAGGACGCAGAGTAATGGAGCTGAAAACCATTCTGGCGATCGGACTGGTCGTATTTATCGTCGGCGCTTTGATCTTTCTGAAGATCAGAGCCAAGAAAAAGTAATCCTTTGGGGCAGCGAAATCCGCTGCCCCTTTTACATATCCCGAAAAACAAAAAGGAGGCAAAATTATGGTTCATTTCTTTGATTCGGACATAGCAAAAAAATACGGAGTCAATGCGGCGG
>OLGE01000540.1_pt1 | contig 44367 bp, 33 predicted proteins | sample 1605151 | NCBI WGS metagenome assembly OLGE01 (sample SAMEA3888912, study PRJEB22519) | human gut metagenome | biome: human gut; feature: human-associated habitat; material: faeces | place: Denmark | collected 2010
CGCGCGTTCGGCTGACCCAACCGTTCAATACAACTTTCTTGCCAACGTCAGCCTTTGTAAGCTCGCCGCAAGTTACAGTTCGTTTAGAATTTTCCATAAATATGCCTTTCGCGCCAAAAAAAACAGCGCACATTTTAAGATTTTTCTATTTTAATGACTAAAACATTTTTGAGCAATTCAAAAACACGGGTGGTTCGGCAATAAATTGCCGCCGGGCTTTTCAGATTAATGCCATCTGCTAAACTTTTTACCCGGCTACGTCTGGTTTGCTATCATCGGGCAAAAGCCGTTCCGCCCATCAGCAGAACAAAAAGCAGCGTCATAAAAACATCGGGCACACGCCTTACAATTTTAGCAGCGGAAATTTTCGTTTTTGTTCTTCCGTGCTGCCCGACTTCTTAAAGTCCAGCTGAAGCGCATTGGCGGAGTCTTCAGTTCAAGCTCCCTGAGCTCATCTTTTGCCGTATCATCCAATGAATACTTTTCAGAAATTTTTTCCGTAAAATCCACAGGAATAACACGCTCGCCGCTTTCAATCGCAGAAAGATAAGAAGGCGCAATCCCCATATCCTTTGTCATCGCCGCAAGAGTCTTGTCCTTGTCAATCCTGAGCTTCTTAAGATATTTTCCGTATTCAGTCGCCGGCATATTCCAAACCCCTTGTGAAATAAAATTGCAAGTAGAAAATTTGATTTTTCCGGACAGATTCCGCATTTTATTCATAAATACAGTTTATAATTAAGAGAGGACAATCTGGTTTTCTTCACATACTTGTTTTATGATTTTTAATTGCTTTACGGATAATGTTTTATAAACCTCGCTAAATTTAGTTTTGTGTTCTGTGGATTTTTCGATATGATAAAGGAGCTCTTTTACGGCGACAATATCTTTTGCTCTTTTTTCTTGAGGCTCACGGTCAGGATTTGTAAGAATTTTTTGAATCACATATGCAGAAGGTTCTGGAATTATGAGCGTATATTTTTCTCCATCTGTTGCAGTTGTCTCAATTTCTCTGGCAAAATCTGAAAGAATATTTATGGCACGTAATCCTTCAGACGTAATTCCAAGAGGTTTAATATTCACCTTTCCATCAGTTCCTGCCCCAAGAACTCTTGTAAGAAATTCAAGTTCAAGAAGATCTTCTTTATAAAATCTGGAAATTCCATCAACTTCGTCATAAATATAGCCAATATTCTTTAGTTTTTGTACAACATTGATTTTTTCTTTTGGTATATTAATGTTTCTGTAAAAGAAATCCACATCACGAGTTTTTAAATTAGGCATAAAATCTGTTTTAAATAACGGCGGAAATAAATACTCAGCCCAGCTACCGATAATCATTACATGACGTAATAGACCGATTTCGTCAAATGCTTTAATTGTCTGCCAAAAAGCCTCTTCCTGCTCTTTTCTCATTTTAATGCCTTTAATAAATCCTTTTGTTCGAGTTTTAATTTTTTTATGAGTTGCTTATATTCATTCCGCTTATCTAACTGCATCTGCAATTCATCTGAATCAAACGTTTCATTTTTCCCCAAAAATTTAGAAATAACTTTGTTTCCTTCTCTGTAATTTAAATAGAAATATTCATGATTACCTATTTTTCTCTTATAAATAGACCCTTTAGGAAGATTTTCCAATTCTTTTTCATAACGAGATACTAGGCGCTGGTTTCTTTCTAGTTCATCCTGAAAAACCGCTTTTACCACATCCGATTTCATATAAACACACTTACACTACAAATATGCTAATTTTGACTATTTGTAGTGTAACTATAATTTACACTACATTTTTTAATAATTCAAGATATATGTAGTGTAAGTTTCAAAATATATTTTATACCGCTTATAAGTATGCAGACAAGAAAACATATTTTCTAAAAACTTCTTCATAGCGTTCCAATGAATACAATGAAAACACAAGATTCATTTTTTCAAAATAATTATTTGTATTTTTTGCAATATTAAAGTTAAATCTTTCACTGTAATAATTAAAAAATGTATCATCTATTGAAATCTTTTTATTTTCTTTAAAATCAGAATCCATATAAATACCATGAATATCTGCTTTTTTTTAAATTGCCACAATTTTTTCATAGCATTTATTCTTATCCTTTTTATATTCTGGAATTTTTTTATAAAAATCACAAAATAAGAAATATAATCCTGAGTACAGATTTCCTGCAGCACTTCAATGCAGTCGGCAAATCGGTTCTGCTCAAAATAGCAGTTGCCGAGAATATTCATTGAATCAACAAAATATTCCTTATCTTTTTTTGTGCACAGCCTTCCGCCTTTTAAACTTTGAGCACAGATGAGTATTTTCCATAATCTTTGAAAGATAAAAAAGCTTTCTGCGGATTTCAGGAAAATCTTCTTTGCAAGGGCGTTTTCTCCTGTCAAACGAAGTGAACCGCTGAATAATCACGTCAATTTCCTGTTGATTGTATTCACCGTATGTAACCGCACTAAGTTTTAAAATTTCAGGATATTCTCCTTTTCGCATAGAATCAGAAGTTCTATATGTTGTGGCTTGCGTGCGTTAGGCTATGGAGTCCCTGCAGTTCACCGCAAGCGAACGGAGTGAGTGCGGAGAATGAGCGGTTAGCGAAGGACGGAACAGCCGACGGCTGCGGCGGTTGAGCGTTGCGAAACCAGAGCGGACGGAACGCCCTGAAACGCGGGTTGCTTAAAAATATAACTTTTGTCCGCATAAAAAATTCGACAATTTTTTTTTGTGCCTTTATACTTAAATTATGATAAGCAAATATATTTTTGGAAAGCCTTTTAATACGGAATCGGTGGTTTGTCTTCCTGATGAGGCAAAAATTTTTTCAGATGATGCAAGTTCTTTTAAATATGCGCAAATTTCAATAAATGAAAATGATGGATTTTCTTTTAGAATGCACGTTTCGCCAAAAACAATGATTTTCGGGCTAGGGCAGTCCATGGGCGGAATTAACAAAAGGGGCAGGATTTACAACTGCTGGTGTACGGATGAATTTTCTCATACAGAGGAAAAAACTTCTCTTTACGGCGCTCATAATTTTATGATTTTTTACGAGCCGGATTCCAAGAATGCGTTCGCTCTTTTTTTTGACTACCCGGGATTGGTTCAGATTGATGCGGCTTTTTCTAGCTTTGATACTGTAAGTGTGAAAATTGAAGATGTGCATTTGAATATGTACTATATAGAAGGAAATAGTCTTTTAGACGTTGCGGGTCAATTCAGAAAAATGATTGGAGCCAGTTACGTTCCGCCGGTCTGGTCGCTGGGTTTTATGCAGAGCCGCTGGGGATATGGTTCAGAAGAGGATTTGAAAAAAGTCTACAAGAACTACAAAGAAAAGAATATTCCGCTTGATGCGATTTTTTTGGACATTGATTACATGGAGGGTTTCAGAGATTTTTCTATTAATAAGAAGAATTTTTCTGATTTTGCAAAAACTGTTTCTGATTTTAGGGAAAAAAATGTTCACATTGTGCCAATAATCGATGCGGGCATAAAAGTTGAAGATGCCGCTCCAGATTCAGAAGGCGTTCAGAATGATTATTTTTGTAAAAAGGCGGACGGTTCTCTTTTTGCGGCTGGTGTTTGGCCGGGACTTTCGCATTTTACAGATTTTTTAAATCCTGCGGCTAGGAGATGGTTTGGCGGTCTTTATAAAAAACTTACAGATATGGGAATCGATGGTTTTTGGAACGACATGAATGAGCCGGCTCTTTTTTATTCTGAGGATGGACTAAAAAATGCTTATAAAGAAATTCTTTCTGTAATAGACAATAAAAATCCGGAAGTTTATGACACTTGGAAATTAAAAGATGCGGTTCTTGGTGTTCAAAATTCTATGGATGACTACAAGAGTTTTTATCATAAAGTTCCTGCCGATATTGCCGGAGCTCTTGCGGAGGATGTTCAGAACGGACTTGCGGTGGTTCAACATTCAAAAGTCCATAATCTTTATGGCTACAATATGACCCGCGCCGCAAGCGAATTTTTTACTAAGAACTGCAAGAATGATGTGCTTATTTTTAGCCGCGCTTCGTATATCGGGGCTCACAGGTACGGAGGAATTTGGACGGGCGACAATGCTTCCTGGTGGAATCACATTGAGCTTTTAATCCATCAGCTTCCGGGATTGAATATGTGCGGCTTTTTGTACACAGGATGCGATTTGGGTGGTTTTGGCGGAAACACAAGCCGCGAGCTTTTGCTTCGTTTCTTAGGCGTTGGAATATGGACTCCTTTGATGAGAAATCATTCTGCGCTGGGAACACGGGAACAGGAATTTTATCAGTTTGAAAACACGGAAGATTTTAGAGGAATTGTAAGCTTCAGGTACAGAATTCTTCCGTATCTTTACGAAAAGCTAAAGAAAGCGAGCGCTGAAAATTCTCTTTTCTTTAAGCCTCTTGCGTTTGAATTTGCGGATGACGAGATTGCCGTGCAGACAGAAGATCAGCTTTTGCTTGATGATGACATAATGATTGCTCCGGTTTACAGGCAAAACGCATCCGGAAGAAACGTCTATTTGCCGGAAGATATGAAAATGGTTCGATGCGCATTGGGTTCTGGGCTGGACAAAGGCTTGCCGAAAATAACCCGGCTTTCAAAAGGTATGCACTTTGTAAAATACGCGCAAAATGAAGTTGTGTTTTTCCTAAGAAAAGGAAAATCCGTCTGGGTTGTGGATTCCGCGCAAACGACGGCAGAACTTGATTTGGGAACGAAAGAGGTTTGGGGGTAGTATATTGGAACTTTGAAAAACTTGTAACATTTGATAAAAAATTGAATAATTTCATATCAAACCTTGAAAGAAAATAAATCATTTTATTGTTTGTGGAGAAAGTTGATGAAAAAAATCTTCTTTTTGTTTTTTGCTGTTGCCGCGTTATTTTTTGGTTGTAGAAATGAAGTCTCTGATTCAAGCAACGAGCTTAAGATGACGTTGATGCAGCGAATTGCTATTGCGGAAAATGGTGATGAGATTGATTTGGAAAAAGAAGATTTGCTTATCAGGAAAAATACTCCTTATGTGATTTCAAAATCGATAACAATAAAAAATGGCGACGTAAAAAATGCAAAGTTCATTGTAAAAAGTCCGGGTGTTGTATTAAAAAATATTGAAAGGGTAAAAACTGTCATTGTTGATGAAAATGTTGGCGATGGAAACTTTACTTTTGAAAACTGTAAGCCGGTGGAAGAGCTTTTTGTTAATGGCGGCGCGAGGCGATATATATTGATTCGACTGCGGTTCTAAAACTTGTTGTAAAAAAGGTTGGAGTTCATATTGTTTTCAGAGGCTCTGCTCCTGTAACCAGGGCTTTTGTTTTTAGCGACTGCAAGCTGGATTCTGAAAGTTCCGGTGCTTCAATTGAAAATGTTATTGTTTCGGAAACTGTAAAAAATCTTGCTCTTGCTGGTGTTATAAAAATTGGAAGAATAATTTCAGAAGATGGCGCGGCCGTTACGATTATCGTTGATGTGAATGTGGCGATTGGTTCTGCGGACAGCACAATTCAAGATGTGATAAAAAACAATCCCGAAAATTCTGATTACAATAACAAGGGTGAAGGAATAAAAGATGCCGAACTGACTGAAGACGACAAAAATGACATTACCCAGGTAAAAGAAGAGCTAAAAAAAATCGAGATGACGGCCGGGGATTTTTATTTGTGGGAACAGAATCTGATAACAGAAGAAACTAGAACTACAAGGCCAAACGCTTTTGATTGTGAGTATGTAAAAAGCATAGAAAATATTTTTATTGAAAAAACAGATTCAGAGTACATCTTCGAAAATAAAGAACCTCATTTGTTTAGAGTTTGGAAATATTTTATTCAACCGACTGCTTCACCAGAAGTAAAAGCCGGCAAAAATTATAAAATCAGTTTTGACCTTAAATCTGATAAAGATGGTTATGTAAAATTAGAGGCAAAAGACGGAAAAGTTTCATGTATAGGAAATAGTGTATATTGTAAAGTTTCCACAGAATATCAAACTTTCTCTGTTACAACAGGAACTGCAAAATATGATTGGGCTGACAGCACTGTTTTTATTGCTTGCGGAACTGTTTCAAAACTATACATAAAAAATTATATGATAGAAGAAATTCCGGATGTTCAATATTTTGGAACGGCAGTGAATATTGGTTCGGAAGATAATTCTCCAGAAGATATTGTCGCGGTTTTTACAGAAGATACTGTGGATATTTCATTTAAGAAAGGATGTCCGCAAAATACAGGAGTTGATATTCGTTTGCTGAATAATCCTATTCCGGTCGGGAAAATTTCCAGACTTAGTTTTGATATTACAAGCGATGCGGATTTAGCAGGTGGCTATGAAAAAGATAATGAATGGCATGAGGGTGAATTCAGTTCTTGGGCGCATTCTTTTAGTAATCAAAAAGATACTACTGGATTTAGTAAACATCCGTTGTCTAAAGGTGTGACAGAAAAAGTGACAATGTATCTTGCCGGAATTCAATTTAATGGAGAAAAAGTTCGGATTCCTACTATTTGGTTTTCATGCGGAAAACCTTGCAATTTGAAGATTGAAAATATTGAAATAGAGGAAACAAGCATCCCTGAAATTTTGAATAAAAATCCGGATTTGGGATTATATTTTGCCGGTACTCTGGAAGGAGATTGGCATTTTATCCCTTGTGAAAAATCTATTGCAATTCCTGCCGGAAAGTTTATTTATGGTCAGTTTGTTTTAAGTGATAAAGATGAGTGGCATTCTAAAAAAAATACAGTAACAAGTTTTAGGGTTATGTCAGAAAATGTTGTTCCAGGCATAAAAGTTGAAAAAAGGTTGTATGAACGTTATGGCACAGACGACACATATTTTGTGAACACAACGGACGAAACTGTTTTTGTGAAATTTTCGCTTGATGACAAATTTAAGATGTGCGTTACGCAAGGCTCTGTTGATGATTGCGAGGGAATGTTTGGAAATCTCGCGTATTTAGGTATTTCAACGAAGGAAAATCCTGAAAACTGGACGGGCTATAATTTAGATTATAAATACGATTTGGCACCGGGCAAATGGTACAAGACAACGTACGATGTTGAGTATGTAAAAAAACGCAATGAATCCATCGAGTCGTACGGGGCTTTTCTGAAAAGAGCGACATGGCTGAAAGATAGTTCATTGTCGGTTGAAGGAATTTATACAGATCTTACAGAAAATATATTTTTGGAGGCTAATACCTCGAAAAATATAAAGCAAATTTTTTATTTTCCAGAACAACCTTCGCATGATACATATTTTTCTTGTTTCGGGGTTGTATTTGGTTATAATGCCATTGTAAAATTTTCAGGCTGGAATACAGAAGAATTGCCGGCTGCCGGTAACTCGGCATTTGGTCTAAATAAGCTCATTTTCTTCGTCTGGCAAGCCATTCAGTTTGTTTTCTATTTTCTTTAATTTTGATTCAATTATTAAGAATCGTGGAATTACAATATTCTGCATCATTGTGCAAATCATATTTACTTCTTTTATGTTTACGTCTTTTTCGCTTGCAAATAAATCTCCGCAGGAGATATTTAGCTCTTTGCATATTTTGTCAATTAATGACGCAGAGGCGAATTGAACTCCTGTTTCAATGAAGGAAAGATGTTTTTGAGAAATTTCCAAACGTTCAGAAAGTTGCTTTTGCGTTAGTCCAGCTCCGTTTCTATGTTTTTTTAAATTCTGAGCAAAGATTTGTGCAACATCAGACTTATTTGCGTTCATGAATAAAAATTATGCAAACATTTTTGTTTTTTAGAACTCTTTTAAAAGTAATATTTATTACCTATTAGATTGATTTTTTGGAACTTTATGCTAGAATATTTTTATGAAATCTAAATTAAAGTTCTTTTTTATAACCTTTTGCGTAGTATCAAGTCTTATTTTTTCTTCTTGCGCAACCATTGATTTCCTTCAGGATACAATTTCTTCGCTTTTTGGAAGTGAAAAATCCAATGTTCAAAATAATGAAAGTCAAAAAATGACAAAAGTTTCTTCAGCGATGTATAAGATTCCTGAGGATTTTTCAAAAGCCTATTCTTTTAGGACAGATGCTCCTCATCCTGTCGCAAGGAAAATTCCTGCAAACATTTCAAAGTTAAAAACCTTAAATCCGGCGGAATATGTAAATAAATGCTGTGAATTTATAAATTCAAATTCTACAGATGATTTTGAAAGAGTAAAAATTGCGCATGATATTGTCGCTTTGAATGTAAAATATGATGCAAAAAGTTTTTGGGCGGGAACAGTTCCGGCTCAAAATTACGAGAATGTTCTAAAAACCGGCTATGCGGTCTGCGAAGGATATTCAAATCTTTTGAAGAAATTTTTAGACAGGCTTGGTTTCCAGAATTCTAAAGTTGTTGGGTATGCCCGCGGAGTTGGCTTTTCTCTTCTGGAGGAAAACCGCACGGCTTCAAATCACGCCTGGAATATGGTAAAAATTGAAAACGCATATTATTTTATCGATAGCACTTGGGATTCTGGTTTTATGAACGGAAAGAGCTCGGTTCAAAAATATACGACTGATTGGCTTTTTATAAAACCAGAGCACTTTATTTTTACCCATCTGCCGGAAAAACAAAATCAACAGCTTTTAAAAGAGCCGGTTTCAAATACCGAGTTTTTAAAACTTGCAGATTTCAGGCCGAAATTTTTTGAAGTCGCTGAAAATTTTGTAATTAAAAATGCCGGATTACCCAAAAAAATAAACCAGGTTTTTAATTCGGTTCAGTTTGAATATGAAGCAAAATCGGACTATTACCTGGCTTTTTCAGTAATCCAGACGGAAAAAAACAAGAGAATTGAAAACGCAGTTTTTACAAGGACGGATGAAAATTTTTCAGATTCTGTAATTCAGTTTCCGGAAGCAGGAAAATATCAAATTCAGGTTTTTTATTACAAAAAGACGGAAAGACAAGGTTCTGGATGTGCAGAATTTTTTGTGAATGCCCAGGAAGGAAGTCAAATTCGTTATCCCCGAATTTATCAGAATTCCTTTGATACAAAAGTAATTTGCCCGGTTGAAATGCCTTTGAAAAAAGGTGAGACATATCATTTTGAAATTAATTGTCCGGACAAAAATTTTGCGGCTGTAATCTGTGGTAAAAATTTTTCACAAATGCAGAAAAGCGATGATGGAATTTTTTCTTTGGATTTTACAGTTCCGATAAATGTTTCTCAGCTTAATATAGGCGTTTCTTCTGCAAAGACCGGCTCTTATCAGACTGTTGCGACATACACTTGCAAGTAAGTTTATTTTGAAGGCGAAACTATGAATTCCTTTTTTGAAAAAAGCAGAAACTTTTTTTCTGCAATATGGATAAAGATTAAATCATTTTTTACCAAATTTTCTTCTGCCTTGAAAAAAGTTGTTTACGTTTTAAAGTTAAAGGTTAATAGTCTTTTTGAAAAAATTGTGCAAAAGAAGAATGAATTTTTTAGAAATACCGCACGGAAGCGGACAGAAAAAAAGATTCTTCGTCAATTAAAAGAAGAGGAAAAGGCTAGGGAGCGTTCAGAAAAACGCCGCAAAAGAAATGAGGCTGCTGAAAAAAGAAGCGAGATGATGAAATCCGCGGAGATAAAATTTTTCCGGGGTTTTATGAATGTTCTGGATGTCTTTTTTGATACAGTTTTTTCATGCGGCGTGATTTTTTGCCTTAGGCCGGAACTGCTGGCTTTTAGTGAATTTTCTTTTCTTGAAAGGTTTGAATTTGATTCATTTAAGATTGGTATTTTTGCAAAGTTTCCTGAAACTCCCGAAATTACAAATTCTATGATTTTTATAATCTGCTGTCTTTTTTCCGCCTATCTTCTGTTAAAGATTGTTTTTTCAGTTTTTATGGCTGACGGCATAAACAAACTGATTTCAGTTATGCTCACGGTTATAACATTGGTTTCTGTTACTTTGATAAAAGATAAATTTTTAATTTTTTTTGTTCTGTATATTTTGCTGTTTGTTACATTTCAATTTTCTTGCGGATTAAATTTTGAGACAATAAAACTTAAATTGTTCTGTTTTATTTTACTTTCTTTTATTTCGTATACAGTCATTTTATATATTTTTGATGGATTGTTCAGGGATGGCGTGATTTTGATTCTTGAAGAAATGAATCTTCCGATAACGTTGTTGTAATGCAAAAATATTACAGGGCAAACGCATTATAAATAATTTAAGTAAACTTTGCGCGAAGGAACGGTTTCGTGGTCAAAAACACTCTGATTGTTGAGACCGCGTGAGCGGTCAATTCTATAGTTACTTTGCAACAATCAGCGTGTAGCGCATTATTGCGCGATTTTGAACCACGAAACCGTGACTGGGAGCAAGTTTTTTGCTGAATACATTTATAATGCGTTTGCCCTGAAAAATATTATTTGATTAACTGTTTTTGTTCGTGTAGACTGATATAGTTATGCTTATCAAGGTAATGGCTGATTCTGGCCGACGTATCGCCTGGACTGACCGAAAAAATGGTTATTTCCAGTTTTTGTTTAGTAAAAAAAATAATGAAAATGGTTATTTTCGTGGAAATACGAAATTTTTAGATGGATTTGCTTCTTTCGGAAAAGGACTTGATGAATCTGAATTCACAGAAGTTTTTCCGTATGGTTTTAAATCAGTATTTAAAAATTCATTTATTGAAGCGGCGCTTCTGCTGGAAGAGCAGGCTTTTTACCTGAATTCAAATGCGGAATTAGGAATTTTAAATCTTGTTCCAACTGTGCTTTTTCAGGAAACTTTGCCGCTGGAAGAAACTGAGTCAAAAAATAATAAGAAAGAACTTGAAAATCTGGTAAAAACGGATTCTGTCTGGACAGAAAAAAAACTGGACGGCGTAAAAGTGATAAGTTCTGACAAGGGCATTGCGATTGCGGCTGTTTTTGATTTTGATTTTTCTGCAAAAGATGAAAATATAGTTCTTTGCAAAAAAGAACGCAATGCGGAAAATGATGGAGCGATTTTTTCTGAAGATGGCTGGTACGTTGTTTTTGAAAATGATGAAAATTCAGCGGCAGAAAAAGCGGTGCGTCTTGCAAATGAAAAAGGAATTCTTTCCCATAAAAATCAGATAGACGGTTTTCTTGAAAAATTTACCGCAGATTTTGGCGACAAAAAATTCAACGAGTCTGTGCAGTGGGCAAGATTCAGCGCTTGGCAGCTTGCCGTAAAAGATCATGGTAGCAATTACCGGGGAATCTGGGCCGGTCTTCCATGGTTCAGGGATAATTGGGGACGCGATACTTTTATTTCTTTGTGCGGAACTCTTCTGGTTTCCGGTTGTTTTGGAGAGGCAAGAGATGTCCTTTTAGGATTTGCGGATTTTCAGGATTTGAACAAAGACAGTGCGACTTACGGACGCATTCCAAACCGTTATCGCGACGAAAAAGATGTTATTTATAATACTGCGGACGGCACTTTGTGGTTTATCCGGGCTTTGTGGGAATATGTTCAATATTCTGGAGACGTTTCGATTTTAGAGCAGCTTGAAAACACTGTGGACATTGCCCTTTTTGCGGAAATGGAACGCTGCGACGAGCATGGTTTTCTTATGCACGCAGATGCCGACACATGGATGGATGCCAGAATTTCTGGAAAAGAGCCGCTTTCTCCGCGTGGAAATCGGGCAAACGATATTCAGTCATTGTGGTTTACAGCGTTAAAAATAGGTGCGGAAATGCAGCGTCTGCGCGGTAATAACGAAAAGGCTGACAGTTTTGATTTTATTGCTGAAAGAGTAAAGAAATCATTTCTTGAATACTTCTGGAATAAAGATTGCAATGCCCTTGCGGATTGTTTGCCGGAAGGCGGTTATGGCGAATGGATAAAAGATATGCGTGTCCGCCCGAATCAGCTTTTTACATTTATGATTCCTTCCGTGCTTGATTTGAAGCCGGAAGAATATTTTGTTGAAAAGAATATTGCGGACAGTATCATTAAAAATACCGAAAGGGAACTTGTAAATCCTTTTGGACTTTTTAGCTTAAGCCCGGAAGACCCTTTGTTTCATCCTGAGCACGAAAATCCTGAATGGTATCACAAAGATGCGGCATATCACAACGGAACAATCTGGGAATGGAATACGGGCGCGTATGTTACGGCAAGCGTTTTGAGTTCCCACGGAATTCTTGGTGAAAAAGCTTCTGCGATTTTGCAGAATTATTCAAAAATGATTCAGGAGTCCGGCTGCGCAGGTTCATTGAGCGAAAATATTCATGCGCGCCCGGATTCAGACGGAAATCCTAAACTTTCAGGAACATTCAGCCAGGCCTGGTCTGTTGCCGAATTTAACAGAAATATTGCGATGGATTTACTGGGCTTTCATCCGGAGCTGGTTCAGAAAAAGATAAAATTCTGTCCGTGTCTGCCGGCTGCCTGCAAAGAGGCGACCGCATCTCTTCCGTTTGGAAACGGCTGGACTTTTGATGTTCATATAAAAAGAAAGGGCGATTCTTATCATTGTTCGGTAAAGTGGAATGTGGAAAATGCTGAAACGCTGGTAGGTTTTCCAGAGCTTACGCTGAATGAAATAAAAATCAAACCAAATGAAAAGTACGAAATTGCAACAGAAGCAAAATATAAAGACAAGGAAGAGAAGCATTTTTCATTTGAAAAATTTGGAACTCCTTCAAAGTGGATTACAGAGCCGTTTGTAAAGCAGAATCTTAACAATGAGTTCTGCGGTGCGGAACACAAGAAAGATTATCTTTTTAATCTTATAAAAAGCGGCAGGATGAACAGCAAGTGCAGCGGTGGAAAAAACACTGGCGCATTGGAATGGTATTTTGATTCAAAGGAATTTGAACAGAAGTATCACACGGACATTGAGCTTGGCGCGATTTACAAAAAAGGCGAGACAACCTTCAGATTGTGGGCGCCGACCGCAAAGGCGGTTTCTGTTTCTCTTTTTGCGGATGGAGAAGATTCTGCCGCGGAAAAAACGATTGGGCTTAAGCTTCTTTCTGAAAAAGGAAAAGCCGGTGTCTGGGAAACAACTGTAAAAGGTGATTTGCACGGAACGTATTATTTGTATACGGTTTTAGTTCACGGTGTTGAACAGATTTCTTCCGACCCTTATGCAAAGGCTTGCGGCATAAACGGAAAGCGTTCGATGGTTGTTGATATGGAGCGGACAAATCCGGCTGGCTGGGAAAATGTAAAGATTCCTACTGTAAAAACACCATGCGATGTGGTTGCCTATGAAGCGCACATTGCGGATATTACTTCTAGTCCGTATTGGAACGGAGATAAAAAGATTAAGAGGACATTTTTAGGAGCAGCCCAGCCGGGAACAACGTGCGAAGGCGTTCCTACAGGCTTTGACCATATAAAATCCCTGGGAGTTACGCATGTTCAGCTTCTTCCGGTTTTTGATTTTAGAAGTGTTGATGAAAAAACTGTGAATGACCCGATTGTAAAAAACAGGATTCTGTTTGGCAACTTTAACTGGGGATATGATCCGGAAAACTATGCCTGCGTTGAAGGTTCTTATTCAACAAATCCGTATGACGGCGCAGTCAGGATAAAAGAGTTCAAGCAGTTTATAAAAAATTATGCTGATGCGGGAATCGGTATAATCATGGATGTTGTTTACAATCATGTGAATGATGGAATTCATCAGGGGCTTGGTACAAGTGTGCCCGGATATTTTTTCCGGGTTGAAGGATATTCCGGCGCAGGAGAAGATACAGCGAGCGAACATTCAATGTTTAGAAAATATATGGTCGATACGCTTTGTTTCTGGCTGAAAGAGTATAAATTGAGCGGATTCCGTTTTGATTTGATGGGACTTCACGATGTTGTGACTATGAACGACGTTCACGATGCGCTGCATAAAATAAAACCTGACGTTTTGCTTTATGGCGAAGGCTGGGATATGTACAGGGGTGGAAAAATTGAGGGCGCTTCGCAGGTTAATTGTGAAAAAATGCACGGAATCGGTTTTTTTAACGATGCGATTCGATGCGGAATAAGAGGTCCGATTTTTGATGACAAGCAAAAGGGTTTTGTTCATGATGGAAGTTTCAGGGAAGCGGTAAAATTTGGAATTGTTGGCGCTACAAAGCATCCTCAGGTTAAATATGAAAAAGTTGTTGGAACTGCCGCGCCGAAGCCATGGGGAAAAGAAACATGGCTTTCTGTGAACTACACGGAAATTCATGACAACATTACGCTGCGGGACAAGCTTTTTATGGTTGATCAGGACAAGCCGGAAGAATATCTTGACCAGATGCAGAAAATGGCGATTTCTCTTGTCATTCTTGCGGAAGGTTATCCGATTTTGCATGCCGGAATGGAATTCTGCCGTTCAAAAGAAGTTCCTGAGGACATAAAGGCTACAAAACAGATTTTTTATGAGTATGGAATTTCCGATGATGGAAGGCATTTTGTTTTGCACAATACTTATAATGTCTGCGATAAAATAAATAACCTTGACTGGAACCGATGCGCTGAAAAGCAGGATGTTGTTAATTATGTGAAAAATCTTATAAAGTTAAGAAAAGAGCATCCTGCCTTTAGGCTTGCAACTGGCGAAGAATGTGAAAAAGTCTTGCGCTTTATTGATAACAAGGCGGCCGGACTACCGGAGCAGGTTCTTGCATGGGAACTTGACGGCACAAAATGCGGTGACACATGGAAAAAAATTGTAGTCGTTGCAAATCCGTTTACGTCGGATGTGAAATTTGAGCTTAACGGAAAAGGCTTGTGGACGCTTGTTACGGACGGAAAGCAGTTTGCGGAAAATCCTGCTCCGCTTGAAGATGGCTCAGTTGTTACCGTGGCTACAAAAACAGTCGCGGTTTACGCTTTGAAATAAGTCGCCAGAATATTGAATTTTGTGTGCAGAATTACCTGGCAGCCGGGCTGATTAAATTCTTTAGGATTGTTCTTAGGCGGTTTTGGGAAGTTTGTTCCTGAAACCGCTTAAAGAATTTCGTGAAAAATGCCGATAACTTGAAAAGAGGTCTTTTTTATGAAAAGAGTTTTTAATTTATTTTTTGCACTGGCATTATGCTTTTCTTTTGTGGCCTGCACAGATGATGAGAACGATGATTATATAATCGACGTAATAAAGTCTGAAGATTCAATGCGGATAAATGTTTCTGTTCCGTACGTTGAAGGAATGTCGTACGTTAATATTTTCAGAAAAGATGACTTTAAAGATGTTTTTAATCTTGGACAGATTATTCCGGCTTCAAAAAATATAAACGCGACTTACATATTTGAGGACAATCTTGTTTTTGACGGCAGAGAGTATCAATATATGGCAAGATTTAAGATAAACGATTCGTATAAGACAACCGGGTGGTCGGATGCTATAAAAGTTTCTCAGAAATCGCCGGTTTTTACGGATGATCCAAAACCAGTGCTTTCCAGCGAAGACTGTTACTTTTCTTATGATGCGGAAACAGCGACGCTTGCATTAGTTCCTGCGGAAGGAAATAAGGTTAATTCAATTTCCTTGCCAACAGGTGATTTTTCAAAATATAATCTTGGACTTGCGGTAAGCACAAAAGATGGCGAGTATTCCACGATATTTAAATTGGCGGCGGCTGGCTCAAGCTATACATCGAATTCAAGTCCGTTTTCATTGCGTATGATTTTAACGCCGAATTATTTTAATAAAGAAATTGTAGTGAAAGGTATTGTCTGCCAGCTTGTCAGCAAAAAGCGCCAAAAGCCGGATGAAGAAGATTCTCCATTGCGCTATACGACTGTTCAATGGACTGCGCCGTGTGAAATTCTGGTAAAAAGTGATGATAAGCCTATTAGTTATTTTACAGTGACTCCGACAGCTTCTAATGATGGAAATTATGATTTTTCTGATACAGGAGTAACAGGCGGCAGGTTCGCAAAAATCAATGCTGAAACAGATTCTGCGCAGTTTTTGGATTATTCCGACTGATTTTTAAGAAGACCGTTTACAGTAAGTTCCGCCGCGCCGTAGCAGTCTGTAATATTTTTTGAATTCAGCACGGCGATTTTAAAAATTGCAGATTCCAGCTGGGAATATAGCATGACATTTGCATATTTTACGCTTACTTTTTTGAATTCGCCGGAGCGGATTCCGCGGATAATTACGCAGTTCATAAGGTGCTGAAGGCGTATTGTTCTGCGCAAAACCCGTTCTTCTGTGTTTATTCCGGATTTTTGGAGCTGCACAAGATATGGCAGCAGGACAGCGAAAAGCTTGCGGTTTTCCTCGCATTTTTCAAGAATAAACCTTAGCATTGACTTAAGGACTTTTTCGGTTGAAATTGTTGTGTCTGTGGCTATTTTTATAAGAGATTCTTCCAGGGTTGAAAGAAACTGTTTTATACTGAACAGGAAAATTTCGCGCTTGTTTTTAAAATAAATGTATAAAGTTGTGCGTGTTATGCCGCAGCGGTCGGCGATTTTCTGGAAAGTCACGTCTTCGTAACCTTCGTCCATAAAAACATCAAGCGACCGTTCAAGAATTTCTTCCCGTCTTTTATCATGTTCAACAACTGTAGCCATTGGTTTTAAAATTTTCCTTGTTTATGCAGTTTTGCGTTTATTTTGATTCGGGCGGATTTTTTGCCTTGATTTTGTGTTGTAGCAAGGAGTGAATCCGCCTCCGGTTCCTTATGAGCGTGAATGAAATTCAGAACGCTTGTGCTCGCTTCCGCTCTTTTTTTGAAAATTATCTGTGTATCTGTAAAAAGTTGTGTTCAGGTTTCCTGCCTTGATGTCTTTCAGGCTGTCTGCATAGTGTCCAAAATTTTCCTGAAATGACTTGTGGCTTGTGATAATTCCAAATTCCCAGCCTTTGAAATTTTCCCAAAGGACTGACATTTTTTTGTAAAGTTCCGCGGCCTGTTCTTCATCGCCAAGGCGTTCTCCGTAAGGCGGATTGCAGATTATCAAGCCTTTTTCGTATGGCGCGCTGAGTTCTGCAAAATCTGCCTGAATAAAATCCGGGCGTATGATTTTTGCGTCGCTTCCGATTGACTGGAGCGCTCGCCCTGCCATGACGCAGGCGTATTCTGCATTTTTTTTGGCGCGGTCAATGGCTTCTGTGGAAATATCTGAACCGGTGATTCTTACTTCAACATCCGCCCGGATTTTTTCCGCTTCCTGTCTGCGGATTTCTTCGGCTTCGGCCTTGTTGTAAAAAGGCAGGTTTTCCAGCGCGAATCGTCTGCCGAAACCTGGAGCGACATTGTAAGCGTAAAGAGCGGCTTCTATTGCGATTGTTCCTGAGCCGCAGAAAGGGTCGTGCAGAGGAGTTTTTCGCCGCCACATCATTTCCTGAAGAAGAACGGCCGCAACGGTTTCTCTGAGCGGGGCAATTCCTCCGTCTGTCCTGTAGCCGCGCTTGTGAAGCGGAAGGCCTGACAAATCAAGAAGAATCATTGCTATATTCTGATCCATGTAAACGCGGATGTTTGATTCAATTCCGGTTTCCGGCATGGAAGACATTCTGAATTTTTCTGTGAGTTTCTGATAAATTGCTTTTTGAACAATTGACTGGATCGCATGCTCGGAATTTAATTTGCTTTTATAGCAGCGGACTTTGTCTACTGTGATTTTTGAATCTTTTTTAAAGAAATCCTGCCATGGAATATTGTAAACTCCGTCAAAAAGCTGATCAAAATCTTCTGCGGAAAAAGATGCCATTTGCAGGAAAAGTCTGTCTGCTGTGCGAAGGCAAAGATTGCACTTGAACATTGCGTTATTATCGCCTTCAAAAATAACGCGGCCAGGAGCGTTGCCTTTTAATTTATAGCCAAGATGTTTGATTTCATTTCCAAGAATTTTTTCTGCGCCAACGGCACACAATGCGACCAATGTATTCATAAGCTAAATGTAACATTTTTACAATTTTTGCGAAAGTGTCATTTTGACATTTTCGCAAAAAAATGTCATTTTGCGTAGAATTCTTTTAGTGCGCGATTCCCCGGATTTCTTCCAGCGTTTGAATTCCTTTTCGCTGCATATAGGCAGAAATTCCGTCGATACATTCAATCATTGTGAGCGGATTTGCAAATGTGTTTGTTCCGACTTCCACAGCGGTTGCGCCTGCCATTATAAATTCAATCACATCCTGCCATGTTGAGATTCCGCCGATTGCGATTACTGGAACTTGTTTTTCCTGTGGAAGAGTTTTTATTGCTTCGTAAAGTTCGTAAATCAATCGGACTGCAATCGGCCGGACGGCCGGGCCGCCAAAACCTGCCTTGATTTTGTCAAATACCGGACGTCCTGTTTCTATGTCAATTGCGACTCCCTGGAACGAATTGCAAAGGCTGATTGCGTCTGCGCCGGCATTTATGCAGGAAAGCGCGACTTGACTTAATTCTGGTGATTGCGGCGTAAGTTTTACCCAGAGAGGTTTTTTTGTTACGGCTCGGACTGCGCTTACGGCTGTGTTTGCGGAAGTGCAGCTCATTCCGAATGCGGCTCCGCCTGCGCTTACGTTAGGGCATGAAATATTAAGCTCGATTACAGGAACGTCTGTTTTTTCAAGCAGTTTTGCGCCTTCTACATAGCTTTCCAAAGAAGAGCCGGAAAGGTTTGCTATTGTTACAGGCTTTAGTTTTAGCATTCCCGGAAGCTCTTGCTCTATAAAATGAGGAATTCCCGGATTTTGAAGTCCGATTGAATTCATGAGGCCGCTTGGGGTTTCCCAAAGCCGGATTCCGGAGTTTCCCTGGCGAGGCTCAAGGGTAAGTCCTTTTGAGGCGATTCCGCCGAGCCTGTTTACGTCGAAAATCGGCGCATATTCTGTGCCGAATCCGAATGTTCCGGAAGAGCCGATAAGCGGATTCTGGAAATGAACGCCGTTTATGGTTACGGATAAATCCGGGGTTTTAGGGGCGGCGCCCCTAGGAGAAGGGGTAGACGGCGACGAAGTGCCGGCGAGGGGAAGGCTTTCCCCCTTGAGATTTGATTTTATTCTTGAAGGCTCTGGTTTTGGAAATGAAAGAATTTTTGAGTCAAAGACAGGACCGTCCTTGCAGCAGCGGAGATTTCCTTTTGTGGTCGGGATTACGCAGCCAAGGCAAACTCCGACACCGCAAGCCATTCTGGACTCCATGCTTATCCAGCATTGAACTCCGGCGGCTTCGGAAATTGTTTTTATGTAGTTTAACATCGGGGCAGGTCCGCACGCGTATACGGCTGAATATCCGCCTTTTTTGATTTTTTCGGCATCGATTGCGGCTGTAATCATTCCGTGGAGTCCGACGCTTCCGTCGTCTGTGGTAATTGTAAGGTTTTCCGGCTGTATGTGTTCAAGCCCGTATGAGCCGCTTTTAAATGAAGCGATAAAGTCGTAGGTTTTTGGTGGTAGCGATTCTGCGAAATTTGCGACCGGAGCGACTCCTATTCCGCCGCCCGCAATCAGGACTTTTTGTGTTGCCGCATCCGGGGTGGCTGCCGGGCGTGGGAAGACGTTTCCGAGCGGACCGAGAATCTGGATTTTTTCATCCGCAGCAAGAGCGCAGAGTTCTTTTGTGCCTTTGCCTTTTAATAGGATAAGGAAAGTTATTTCTGCGCCGTACGATGTTTTTTCCGCATGGAAAACGCTGATTGGACGCGCCAAAAGCTGCTGGCTTTTTTCTGAGCGAAGCATAAAAAATTGTCCTGGAAGGGGCATGCGCGCATTTTCGCCGGTTGTGTTTATTTTAAGGCAAAAAACGGAACCTTCTGGTTTTGCACCGTTTACATTTTCGCAAAAAGTTACAGTTCCGGTTGTAAATACAGGATATGGAATGCCGTTGCAGTCAGTAATTTGTTTCATTTTTTTCTCCCATAAAAAGTCAACGAGAAAATTTCAATTTTCGATTTGACTTTTTATGCCCATTCGCAATGAAATGAGAATGGGCAGTTGATAAGAAAGTTTGCGACGCAAACTTGTGGATAAAAACTTTGACGCTATTTTAGGCAAAGTTTTTATCATGTCTCCTTAAAATTGATTTTTTATAGGTTGAATTTAGAGTTTTTATAAATTCTGAAATTCGCTTGTGCTTCTATTCATTCTGCTAAAAAACTCGAAATTCAATCTGAAATTATACTACAAATATAATGTTTCTTGTACATAAGGCAAACTTTAAAATTTTTTGTTGCAAAATCTAAAAGCGAAGTCCGAATCTTATGGATGGATGCAGGTCTACGCTGTCCGAAAATGAAATTGTTCCAAAATTGTTGTCGCGGACTTCGTTGTGAAATGCTGTGTCGTTGAAATTTTCTATATGGAAGTCAAAAACTCCGGAAATAAACACGGAAAATCTTCTGAGCGGTTTGAATTCCAGGGAAATTCGTGTTTCCGGAACAAAATTGAAGCGGTGGTCGCCGTTTTCTATGTCTGAAAAAGCCCAGAGAAATTTGCCGTTTATGGAAAAATCTAAAAGTGTCCGGCTGATTAAAGTTTCTTCATGCCCGATTCCAAAATTTAAATTGATGGACTTGCCCAGATCGCTTAAAGATTGGCCTGTGAGCACTGCGCCATGGATTCTGCGGCTTCCGATTCTTATTCCGCCTTCAAAAAGTCCGTCTGTGTCGACAGATACTTCTGGCAGGATGCGGAATACATCCTGCTGCTTTAATTTTCCGGCTTTTACAAGCATTTTTGTGGTTTTTGAATTGTTTTTTACTGCGGTGATTTTTTCCTGCTCAAGGGTTTTTTCTCCGGCGGTAAATGTGTATGCAATTCCTTTGTGCGGATAGACGTATTTTTTTGGACATACTTCTGTAACGTAGCCTTCTTCATCGTAATGTTCAATTTTTAGCGGAATCGGCGTAGGAAGTATGCTGTCTTTGTAGATTACAACTGAATAATTCTGGTTTGAGGGAAATCCTATTACTGTTCCGTATGGAAACGGCACGGCAAGGATAGGAATTTTTATGCTTTTTAATTTTGGAATTCCGTCTGCGATTTTTAAAACCATGTTTTCCTGCGAGTCAAAAACTGCGCACTCGTATGCTCCGTTGATTATAAGGCGGCTGCTTTTTTTGTCAGAAAAGGCTTTGTTTTCGTCAAGGGCCAGAAGCCAGCTAAGGTAATTTGAGCAGCAGTGCATGTCGAAAAAGGCGAATTCTGAATAGTCAAGAAATCCGCCTGTGCTTTTGTTGATTGATTTTCCGATTGTTGCAAATAGTCCGCGGTCTTTTTTTTGTTCTTTCTGATTTTCTTCTTTTTCGGTTTCTCCGGCTTCGGTGTTTTCCAGTTCCGTTTCTTCTGGATAAATTTTATAAAAAATTTTTTCCGCCTGATTTCTAAGGCTGATTGGCGCGTCGTAAAATTCGTTTACATTATGATATAAATCGGAAAGAATCCTGGTTACAAGGGAAGGAATGTATGTTCCGGTTTTAAACGGATAATAATCGCGGCGCATTATTTGTGAAAAGTATTTGTTTACGCCTGGAATGTATTCGTCTGTGTAAATTTCCGGGTCTGTGTTCCAGTAATTTGCAAAGACTTTTGACTGTCCGAACTTTCCGTAGTTCCATTCTTTTTTCTTGCCGGAAGTTTTTAACGGAACTGTTGGAACGATGTCTTCCGGGTTTATTATGTTCCATATAAAATTATATTTAGGGTCGGAAACTTTTTCCTGCTGAGAAACGTTTGGCGCTGCGAATGTGTAGACGTAGATATTTTCCGTGTCAAAATAGCCCTGGTCGGCAAGCTGCGCTCCAAGAAGATTTGAAAGCGCCGCTCCACGGCTGTGTCCTGTGATTAGAAAATAAGTTGTGTCGGGGTCGATTTTTCTTTTTAAAAGATAATATATGAGCGCTTTTTGGATTAATGTCTGGGTTCTGAAAAAACCTTCATGAATCAGTGTTGATTCGTGCGTTGAATCCGCGACATTTACGTTTGAAATCCATTCCGGCGCAGAATATGGAGTTCCCCGGATTGTAAGAAAAATAAGCGTTCGTTTTCCTTTTGCGCTGTTGATTTCCTTTGCGGCTATGCTGAATGCCGCCTGGTCTTTTTCAAGCCCAGGCGCCTTGTAGTCAAGCTGATAGTGAAATTCCATGTTCTGTTCCGCGACGCCTAATTTTTTATAGACGTTTTTAAGCTGGTTCAGGTTCGGATCGGTTTTTAGGTTTACGTAGGAAACTTCTGAAAGCGCGCAGGCTATTTTTGCAAGTCCGTGGTTATATACTGACGGAGAATTTCCGCCGAACCATTTTTCGTTCCATTCAAAGGGAAGTTCTACAGGTGTGTCAAAACCTGTTTCTTCAGAGTTGATTGGAAGAGTTATTGTTTCTGAAAAAAAATTCAATTTTGCCAGCAAAAAAATAGAGAGCAGGATTATATTTTTCTTGTTTGGAAATTTCATTTTCAATTTTTACTTTGTCCGTAATCCGTTTATTTGGCGGTAAGCAAATCGTTTTTGCTGAAAAGGGCATTTCTTGCGGCTGAATCAGCAATGTCGGCAAGGCTTAATGCTCCGGCTTCGCGTTTTTCTGCAAGTTCCGCATCTTTTTTCCATGCGCAAAGGATTCCGCGGCTTGAATTTACAGTTCCTCCGCAGCGGTCAAGCAGTGTTGCCGCGATTTTTGCGGCTCCTCCCTGCGCTCCGTATCCCGGAATTAAAAAGAATGTTTCCGGGTATTTGTCGCGGAGCGCCCGCGCGTCTTTTTCCTGGGTTGCGCCTACAACCGCTCCGATTGGTCCGCAGGTCTGTTCCGTGTAGTTTGATTTGTATTCGCCGTTTATGCTTGCGATTTCGTTTCCGACTTTTTCCAGAAGAAGTCCGCCGGATTTTAATTCCTGGTGCTCAATGTCCGTCATGCCAGGATTAGAAGTGCACAGAAGTACAAACGCTCCTTTTCCGCCTTTGTCCGGAGCGGCATAGTTTGTAAAAGGACGGAGCGTGTCAAAGCCCATGTAGGGATTTATTGTGATTATGTCGGTTTCAAAATCGCCTGAAAAATGAGCGCGCGCGTATGCGTCTGCGGTTGCGGCGATGTCGCCGCGCTTAATGTCGCTTATGGCGATGAGTCCAGAATTTCTTACGGCTTTTAAGGTTTCTGCATAAACCTTCATTCCTTTTAAGCCCATCGCCTCATAATAGGCGATTTGCACTTTGCAGCAGCAGGCGCTTTTGTCGCTTGCAACCCGGCGGATAATTTCTTTATTGTAGGCAAGAACAGCTTCTTCTGCTGAGCCGACAGCTTTTATAACTGATTCTGGAAGATAAGATGGATCAGTGTCCAGACCAACGCATAAAGGACCTCGTTCTGCGGCGAGCTCTTGTAAAATCTGCATATTATGTTTTGTAATCATGCGCTTATTATAGCAATTTTTTGCTTTTAACGGAACAAGAGATTTTATGCAAAAGATTCATGTTCTGTTGTTTGCGGCAGGGCTTTTTGTGCAAATGAATCAACCGGCGGAAATTCTGTTTGAAACAGCCCTTCGTACCTCTTCGGCGTATTGCAGCATGTTCAGAAAAAGCGCGGTTATCTGGGCGTTTATGGAATTTATTGAAAATTTTGGCTTTCCTTTTTTGTTGAGCCTGGAGCGCGCTGTGGCGGCGGTGCGGATTCTGTTCCATTCTGAGAAAATTTCGGGAATAAAAGTGATTGTTATTGAAATCAGCATTGCGAAATTCAGTTTTTTAAACGCTGGAATTATTTTGCAGATTTTATTTTCAATGTTGCACAGTGTTTCCATTATTTCAAGTCTGGATGTTGTTTCAAATACAATAAGAGAAAACAGCGCGGTTACAAAAAATCTGAATGTGTAGAGCAAGTCCGGAAGAAGCGCTCTGTAATTCTGCGAAAGGACAGAAAGCGAGGCAAGAAGAATTGCAATCCAAAGAAGGAATCTAAGCCGGAGCAGGCTTTTGAAAGGTGTCTTTGCAAGGAAAAAGAAAACCATTCCGGTAAAAAAATAAAAAAGACTGCGAATCCATGGGATGTATTGAATCAAATTTTCATCTTTGAGCCAGAATGTCGAATTGCTGAATGTCCTTAAAGTTACAAAAAGCATGACAAGGAGTTTTATTCCGCATGGAATTCTGTGGACAAGGGAATTTTCGTTCCTGTAGGTAAATATTGCTGGATTCTTTTTCATTGCTGCCTCAGATTCCCCAGAAAAGTTCAGAAACGGATTTTGGCCGGGACAAAGGATTTTTTATTCCAAAACTGTTCAGGTCAAGCTTAAGACCTTCTTCCGGGGTTCCTGAAAATTTAATCTCGCCTTTGTCAAGAATTATGAATCTGTCTGCAAGGCCAAGGATTTTTTCAAGTTCGTGGGTAAGGACGATGACAGTCTTTTTTTCGGATTTTAATTTTTTTAGGATTTCGCATACGCTTTGAACGCCCGGAAAATCAAGGTTTGCGAAAGGTTCGTCAAAAATAAAAATTTCGCGGTTCATGGCAAGGATTCCTGCTACCGCAAGCCTGCGTTTTTCGCCGCCGCTCATTTGTCTTGCAGGGGCAAAGCGTTTTTCGTAAAGTCCTGTGGCTTTTAAGGTTTCTTCAACTCTGCTTTCAATTTCTTTTTTAGGAAGCTTCTGGTTCTTTAATCCGAATGAAACATCTTCCGCCGGGGTTTCGCCAAGAATCTGTGAATCCGCGTTTTGAAAAACAAGACCGACTCCGCTTTCCGGAACGGAAATTTCTCCGTCTGTCGGCTCGTCAAGACGCGCAATCAGGGACATAAGAACGCTTTTTCCAGAACCGTTCCTTCCGCAGATTACAATAAATTCTCCTGATGAAACCTGAAGGGAAACGTTTTTTAACGCAAGCACATTTGAAAATTTCCGTGAGACATTTTTTATCTTAAGAACTGGTTCTGCCATTTTTTTATGCCAAATAATTTTTTACGATTGGATGAATCTTTTTTGCAAGCGGTGTCATTATGAAAAGCTTGATTACGTTTCCTGGAATAAATGGAATCAGGACGTAGTTTAAGACTTGGCGCATTTCAAGGTCTGGCTTTATGCGGTGAAATCCTGCGATTCCAAAGGCAAAACAGATTACGGTTGCGGTGATTGCTGCGAGGGCAAAGAAAATCCAGTTCAAAATGTTGGTCTTTGCGGAAAATTCTGTTGTTGTTCCGGTTGTTTCCGGCGTTTCTGAATCTTGCGCAATGGTTTTATATGGATTTTTTACAAAAAAGTGCACGATAAGTCCGCCGGCCAAAGCCGCAATCATATATCCTATAAGAAATCCACCGGTCGGTCCGTTCAGGATTTTGTCAAATCCGCCTTTTCCGGAAAAAACAGGAAGTCCGATGCTTCCAAGGACAAGAAAAATAAAAACTGAGAGAGTTCCGTAAATCGGGCCAAGGATAAGACCGCTGAGCATTGCCATCATGTCTTGAATTACGATTGGAATGCCGCCTGCAAGCGGAATCTGGATAAAACAGCCGGCAGATGTAAACGCCGCGAAAAGGGCTACAAGAATTGCTCGCTTACCGAGTGAATTTGATCTGTTCATAATTGTTAACTCCTTTGTGCATTTTAGGGTAACAATTATGAACAGTCTGGTCAAGGCTTAAATTGTCTAGGGCAAACGCATTATAAATAATTTAAGTAAACTTTGCGCGAAGGAACGGTTTCGTGGTCAAAAACACTCTGATTGTTGAGACCGCGTGAGCGGTCAATTCTATAGTTACTTTGCAACAATCAGCGTGTAGCGCATTATTGCGCGATTTTGAACCACGAAACCGTGACTGGGAGCAAGTTTTTTGCTGAATACATTTATAATGCGTTTGCCCTGTCGAATTGTACAAAAGCCGGGTTTTATAAATTCATCGCAAAAGCGGATTCAATAAAAAACTCGATATTTGGGCTGACTTATTTTTTTAGCAGGGCGGCAAACGGGTTGTAGGTTTCTCCGTCGGAGTCGCTGTGTGTGCTGAAATATTCGCCGGCTTCTTTGTCCTGTTCGGTGGAAGTGCATGGAACAAGCGAAATTCTGCGGTCTTCGGCATCGATTTCTTTGATTACAACTGACATAGGCTGGCCGACACTAAATTTCTTTTTAAGGTTTGTGTTCCGGTCTACGCCAAGCGCGGATATGTGGACAAGACCGTCAATGCCGCTTTCAAGGTTGATAAAGACTCCGAAGTCTGCGACCCGGCTGATTTTTCCGTCAATTTTCTGTCCTTTTGAAAAACGTTCGTTTACGGTTTCCCAAGGATTTTTTATCAGCGCCTTTATGCTTATTGAAACGCGCTCCTTGTTCCAGTCCGCGTTTATGACTTTTGCCGTTACTTCCTGGCCTGGCTCAAGAACTTTTGAGATGTCGTTTATGCGGTCAAGGGAAATTTCAGAGATTGGAAGCAATGCCTGGAAGCCGTCTATGTCTACAAATGCGCCGAACGACTGTAGGGATTTTGCAGTTCCGGTGACAATTGAGCCGACTGCGATTTTCTGGCTGAGCCCGGAAAGATGATTCTGATGCTCCTCTTCCAAAACCTTGCGGTTCGACAGGACAAGCTTTTTTCCGCCTTCCTTGTATTCCTGAATGATAAAGGCGAGCGTTTTTCCAATATAACCGGCAGGTTCGTCCTTCTGGCGGAATCCCATCTGCGAATAAGGGCAGAATCCGCGTGCAGAGCCGACTGTTACTTCAAATCCGCCCTTGATTTCTTTTTCAACATGACCTTCTACCGGAATATGATTCTTGAAAGCGTTTTCCAGCATTGTGTCGTCTGCTGACTGGCCGGAGATTTTTGTTGTAAAGCGGTTTTCTCCGTTTTTTTCGCCAAGGTAAAATGCCTTTATTTTGTCGCCGGTTTTTACAGAAATATTTCCGTCTGAATCTGTGAATTCTGCGGTTGGAATAACGCCCTCGCTTTTTGCGTTCAAGTCAATAAAAATTGTATCGCCGCTTATCTGCACGATGGTTGATTCAATCTCTTGTCCTGGAGTTAATTTTTCAAACATAATTTTATCCTTTTGTATTTTATTTAACCTGAATGTTGAGTTTTTTTTTTGCAAATTATGAAAGAACGCTCTCGGCATATTTCCAATTTGCTCAGATGGATTTGGCTCGCGCTACGCTTGTATTAATTCGGGTGCTCCGCACTTTAATTAATTCAATCGCCAAAAATCTTCACAAATTGTAAATCTGCCTGCGCTTTTATTCTTTTTGCAAAAAAACTCGACATTTAGGCTATTTAGTTAAACTTTATTTTAATTCCTTTTTTATAGGTTTTGCCTCGAACAGGCTTCTTGTGGCTTCATTTATTCTTTGCGCCACAATTGGATTGTTCATTGTGTAAAGGTGAACGCCATCTACGCCGTTTGTCACAAGGTCTGCAATCTGGTCGATAGCGTATGCGATTCCTGCGTCCCGGATTGCTTCCGGCTCATCTGCGTAGCGGTCCATCATGCGCACAAACTTCTTTGGAAGTACCGCGTTTGTCATGCTGACCATGCGCTCGATTGATTTTTTGTTGGTTGCCGGCATTATTCCCGCTTCGATTGGAACATTTATTCCGACAAGCTGGCAGCGTTCAAGGAATGTATAGAATTTTTCGTTGTCAAAAAAAAGCTGGCTTAAAAGATGCTCCGCGCCTGCGTCAACTTTTTTCTTAAGGTTTTTAAGGTCGTCAATGGGACCTTTTGAATTTGGATGACATTCTGGATAGCAGGTTCCCAGGATTTTGAATTTTTTTCCATCGGTGCGTTTTTCGTTGAATTCCCGGATAAAACTGATAAGGTCGCTGGCGTAAAGAAAATCGTCTGACGGTTCTCGTCCTTCTATTTTATCGCCACGCAGCGCAAGAATGTTTTCAATTCCTGCTTTCTGGAATTCTTCCAGCACAAACTGGGCATCCTGTTTTTTCATATTTATGCACGGCATGTGGACTGCGCTTTCTACGCCGCAGACATCCTTGATTCTTTTTGCAATGTTCAGTGTGTTCCCGCAGTTCTCGCTTCCTCCGGCACCGTAAGTTACACTGATAAAGTCCGGTTTGATGTCGCTTAATTCTGAAAGAGTGTTATAAACTGTTTCGATATTCATTGTCTTCTTAGGAGGAAAAACCTCGAAAGAAAAAGCTGTCTTTTCTGTTGAAATAATCATATTTTTAATGTAGCAGATTGAAAAAAATTAAAAAAGTATTTATCACAAATATAGAGTTTTTTAATGAATTTGGCATTTGGCATTTCTATTGTTATAATGGAAGTGATATAAAAAGTATTTGTTTTGTAGAGGAATTTATGACAAGAGAAGATGAAATTGCTGCGAAAGCAGTGCGCCTTTCAACGTTGAAGTCGCTTAAGGTAAAAAAAGAACTTAGAATCAAGCAGATAAAACAGGATGCGGAGGAAAAAATCCGCGAGGTCAACATTCAATATGCTGACGATCCGGAGCGGTTAAGGGCAAAGTATGCGGCTGATGACTACGCTCGTTCTGAAAAAGCCAGAAAACGTGCGGAAAAAAAGATTGCCAAAGAAAAGGCCAGAAATGAACGCGAACGAAAAATCAGAAAATATACGCTTGGCGAAGAGATTTTTAGTTCGATTGTCCAGGGAATCGGCGCCTGTCTTTTTATTGCGGCTACGGCTCTTCTGAACGTGTTGGCTCTGGACAATGTTCCGGAAAAAACAAAAGTTGTTTACATAGTGCTTTTTAACTGTTTTGGATGCGGAATGATTCTGAACTATATTTTTTCGGTTTTGAATCACGCTATTCCAAATTCAAATGCGAAAGAAGTTTTCAGGCGTTTTACAAGAATTTTCATTCTTTTTGTGATTGAATCGACATATCTTGTGTATTCATTTGCCGCAGTCGAAGCCGGAACTATTTCCTGGACTTATGGAATCGTTGTTACAGGAATTGCGACTGCCTGTGCAATGGTCGCGATGTTCCTTTATGCGATTGCAGGAAGCCGCTTTGAAACGGCAAATATTGTTTTTAATGCGGTCTTGGGCTGGGGCGGTCTTTTTATTTGCGCGAATCTGTATCACACAATCAGAAAAGAAAGTTTTGCAATGCTCATCGCCTGTGGAGTTTTCTATACAGGCGGTCTGGTTTTCTGTTCAATCCGCAAGGTTAAGTTTATGCACGCAATAGGAGATTTGATTGTTCTGGCTGCAAGCGTATATCTTTTCTTCTCTTACTTTTTGATGTATTAAAATTGATGTATTAAAAAGAGCTGGACTTGTGCTGAAAGAACTGTGCAAGCCCGGCTTTTTTTTGCGCCTGAATGTTTTGCCAAATCAGTCTTTTTCGTCCGCAATCTTGTAGTTCCAGTTGTGTTTCGGGTATCGGCCTTTCATTTCCCGGCATATTTCCGGCCAGGTTGAAATCCAGAAATTTTCAAGGTCGTCTGTAATCTGCAGGGGGCGTCTTGCAGGTGAAAGAAGCTTGAGCAGCACCGGCATTCCAAGAATTTTTGGCGTTTCGAAGCAGCCGAAAATCTGCTGGATGATTATTTCCAGGACCGGGCGGACTGCGCTCTTTGCTCTGTCGTTTTCGGAAGATTGCTGTTCATATAGAATTTTCCTTTTTTTGCCGTTTGGAAGTGTAATCTGAACCGGAACATTTTTATCGATTTCTGCGCCGTTTAGAAAATAATAAAGTCCATCAAAAACAGTTTTTTCGTTTACAGAAGTTTTTCCGCCAAGAAACGGCAGAAGCCAGTCGTCTGTGTTTTTTTCCAGGAATGATTTTTCCGTTTTGTCCGGCAAGTTTTTCTGCTGCGAATAAAATTTCGCGCGCAAAAGAAGATTCTTTGAATCTTCGCTTAAAGGAAGCGCTTGCATTCCTTTTTCTTTGACTTGCGTGCAAATTGCCGCGGCGAAATCGTCTGCGCAAGGCTGCAGTTTTTTTATGGAAAGCACGATTTTTCCGTAGACTTTAAGTTCGTTCTTAAAAATTTTCCCGTCCTTAAAAAAGACTTCTGTTTTTATTTCCGTGCGGTCTTTTAGGAATTGTTCTGCGTCCTGCGCCGAAACTTCCATGTATGAAAAAATTGTTCCTTCTGTTGCGCCTGAATCAACTTCCGGGGCGACAATCCATTCTGGAAGAATTGCATTGCGTTCGATTGTTTCTTTTTTTAGATGGGCAAGGCGGGCGTTCGGGAACTGGTAGACTCCTTTTGTTTCAGTTTGTCTTGCAAGCCTGTCCGGGTATCCGGCTAAGAGCGCGGCTGATTTTGACGGAACTTCTGAAGTCCGCTTTTTCTGCGGCGGAAGCGAACTTAACCGTTTTTCAAGGTTTTGTAAAAAACGTTTTTGTATCTCCGGAGAAGACTTTGAATAGTTTGAAAATTCCAGGGCGATTTCCGGATGTCCGTAAAGAGCGGCGATTGCAAGCCGCGGATGAAGGCCTAGTTTTAGCGCAGATTTGCCGGTTTCTGTTATTGTTCCATTTTCTGCAAGGCAGCCGATTTCTTTTAAAAGTTTTGACGCTTCGCTCCACGCCGCCGGATTTGGTCTGTCCAGCCAGCTAAGTCTTGATTCATCCTGGACTCCCCACAATGCGCATTCCAGGACTAAAGATGTTATGTCCGCGCGCAGAATTTCCGGCGGAGCATTTTGCAGAAGCACGTCATTTTTGTTCCAGAGCCTGATGCATTTTCCGGACGCAAGGCGTCCTGCGCGGCCTGCCCGCTGTTCGGCTGAAAAAATGCTTTCACGCGCGGTAACAAGATGTTCCATTCCCAAAGAGATATTCATTTTGTTAAGCCTTGCCCAGCCTGAGTCGATGACGGTTTTTACGCCAGGTACTGTTATTGAAGTTTCTGCAATCGCGGAAGAAAGGATTATCCGTATTTTGTTTTTGGGTTGCGGAGCAAGGACTTTTTGCTGTTCTGAAAAACTGATTGAGCTGTGCAGCGCAAGAATTTCAGTTTCTTCCGGCGGAAAATTGTATTCTGAAAGTTCGTTTTGCGTGCGGCGTATTTCTGCGATTCCTGGAAGAAAGACAAGAATCGTTTCAAATTTGTTTTCTTTTCTTAGAAGGCTGATTTGTTCCAGGATTGCCTTTGAAGGCGTTTTGCACCCGGCGTATTCAATCTGAACCGGAAACTGCCTGCCCGGAATCTTTAGGACAGAAGCCGGTTTTTGAACGCCGCCTAAATATTCAGAGATTCTTTTTGTTTCAATTGTTGCTGACATGACGATTACAAAAAGGTCGTCCCGAAGTGCCATTGCATCCTTTAAAAATGCCAGCGCAAGGTCTGCGTGTATTGACCGCTCATGGAATTCATCCAGAATAACAACGCTCGTGTCTTCAAGGCTTGGGTCGGACTGAAGTTTTTTTGTAAGAATCGCCTCTGTTAAAATTTCAATTCGCGTTGAATCCGAGATTTTTGATTCAAGATGCATTCTGTAACCAACAGTTTTTCCAGTCTGTTCGCCAAGAATTTCTGAGATTCTGTCTGCTATTGAAAGCGTTGCGATTCGGCGCGGTTCAAGCATTATTATTTTTTTGGGAAAAGAATTTAAAAGCGCGACCGGCACGGCCGTGGATTTTCCTGCGGCGGTTTCTGCGGTTAAAACAAGAAAATGAGATTCGGATTTTTTCAAAGTTTCGCAAATTTCGTCAAGGTACGGTGCTATCGGTAAATTTTCAAGCGTTTTTTTGAGCATATCATTTCTTTATATATTTTGATTCAAAGTCCTGCACTTTCATCGGACGCGCAAAATAAAATCCCTGGTAATAGTCGGTTCCCATGTCTTTTAAGAATTCAACCTGTTCTTTTGTTTCAACGCCTTCTGTGATTACCGGCATATTAAGCCGTTTTGAAAGTTTTATTATGGAATGAAGAATCTGAATTGACCGTTCCGGGTTTTTCGTTGCCTGAAGGAACGCCATGTCAATCTTTAAAATGTCAAACGGAATGTCTTTAAGCATATTCAGCGAAGAATAGCCGCTTCCAAAATCATCCATTTCAATCTGAAATCCAAAAGAGCGCAGTTTGTTGATAAGCACGAGCTGTTTTTCCAAATTCATAAGGATTGCCGATTCCGTTATTTCAAGTTTAAGGCTTTGCGGATTTATGTCGTATTTTTTTACTAAATTTACAAAAGTCTGGTAAATGTCTGTGTAAATAAAATCTATTGGCGAAATATTTACGGAAATATACATGTCTTCAATTCCGTTGTCTTTCCATTGTTTCAGCTTTTTTGCCGCACATTCCCAGATGTATTTGTCAAGGTTTATTATAAGACCTTTCTTTTCAAGGATTGAAATAAAAGAATTTGGATAAACAATTGAATTCTTCGGATGGTTCCAGCGCACGAGCGCTTCCGCTCCGTAAACATTTCCGTCATTTTTAACTTGAGGCTGAAGATACATTTCAAACTGGTTGTTTTCCAGCGCGACCGGAAATTCGCCAGTAACCTGCTGCTCGTAAATTAAATTTTTTCTGAGCTCGATATTGTAGTATGCGATTTTTTTCTGCAGATTTCCCTTTATTGTCTTTAAGGCCATAAACGCCCTGTCGCACATCACGGAAACAGGCATTGTGTTGTCTTCAATTTCGTAAACGCCGATATGAAACGTAACCGGATAATGGAATTTTTCCGACATTGACGAAACATCCTTGGAATTTTTTGTAAGCAGGTATTCCTCGTAGTCGGATTTCTTTGTAAAGATTCCAAAGCGGTCGTTTTCCAGCCGCGCATAAAGCTGCTCAGGGCGCGCGTGCTTATTTATTGAATCTGCGACCCGGACAAGGAAGCTGTCTCCGGCATAACGACCGAACAAATCGTTTATAAGCTTAAAGTTGTCAATGTCGCTGCAAATAATCATGTATTTTTCATCTGGATTTTTAAGAAGAATTTCTTTTGTCTGTTCGTAAAATCCGTCCTTGTTCAAAAGTCCTGTCAGCTTGTCGTGGATGGCAAGATATTTTTCTTTATTCAGTTTTTCTGTTTCCAATGTTTTGTCACGGATAACGAAAAACGCTCCAAGAAATTTCTTGTCTTCATCTTTTAAAGTCCGTATAAAAATGTTGAAGGTAAAGGTTTTGCCGTTTTTTTGAATTTCTTTGTCAAAATTGTGGTCCGGAATGTCCTTTAAGGATGTGATGTTTTTGTCGGTGTGAATCTCACTGAACAGTTTGTTCAGGTTGAAATTTTCGTCGGCGAATTCTTTTTCAAATTCAATCATCGAAGAATTTTTATAAACCGTTTCGCCGTCTGTGTCAAAAAGGATTACAGAATCATTCATATTTGATACAACTGCCTGGAGCTGGGTCTGCAGCAATTTTTCCGGCGTAAGGTAAACGGTAAAAATGCAGAGCAGAATCACCGAAATCGCAGTGAAAATAATTGAAAAATCAATCGGAGCGCCAAGAAAAACATAAAAGTAATCCCCGAAAATATTTATGGAAATCGCAAGCAGGATGTTCGAGTACATGAACCTGTAGATTTTTGGCGTAGTTATGATTTTTACGGTTATGATGATTATTAGCAGGATAAGGATAAAGTAGCAAAGCCCAAGGTGAAGCTGGTAGGGCCATTTCATGGAGATTTTGAAAATTTCCTTTGGACAGTCGTTTAAAAATGCCGGGACAGGAACTTTTTTTAATCCAAAAGAATGTTCAAAAAATATGTTCAGAAAAAGGCTTATGCTGTCCGCGCAGATAATTCCTATGAAAATTTTGTAAAGCGTTTTCAGCCGGTATTTAAATTTCGTGTATTTTTTTGAAAAGTCGAAAATTGAAAAAATCATTATGTTGATAAAAATGAAGAAAACCGAGTAGCATACGGAAGCGACTTTTTCGTTCTGTGTGTTGATTATAAAAATGTGGGCCAGTGTCATGACCGCGGTGCTTATGATTGAAAGCCTTAGGGGGCGGACATATTTTTTTGACACGATTTTTCTGGTTGCAAAAAAAACAAGGGTAAGAGAAATTATTGACCAGATAAAAAGAAATGTGAAAAGAGTTGTCAAAACAGCCTCCTGCAAAGTCAAGTGTATGCCTGAACTTGCTCAAAGTCAAGGTTTTGTGTTTTTCGGTTTTTTTTTGCTGATTTTTTTGTAGCCTAAGGCGATGTTTTTCCTTGAAAAATTTGATATTAATAGATAAAAGTGTTAGAGTTTTAAACGGATTCAAAAAAAACTTGATATTTGTGCTAAAAAACTTTTAAATGGAAATAAAAATGAATAAAATATCGTCTTCGGTTATTGTTAATAAAAATAAGCAGATTGCTCTTACTGCCGCATTAAGCGCTCTTACTATTCTTCTGGGGATTCCGGGGCTTCACCTTGGGTATATTCAGATAAGCCCTACGGTTTCTTTAACAATTATGCACATTCCAGTTGTTCTGGCGGCTATCCTTGCCGGACTTCCCGGCGGAATTGTTACAGGACTTATTTTTGGACTTACAAGCCTTGTCAATGCCGCCGCGAATCCTTCGGGAGTTTTGGACCCGCTTTTTGTAAACCCGTTGTGTTCTGTTCTGCCAAGGGTTCTTTTTGGCGTTGTTGCCTGGGGAATTTTTAAACTTGTTGAGCTTATTCCGCATTGCCCTAAGAGCATTAATTCGTTGGTTACGGCGATTGTTTCAAGCCTTGTCCACTCTTTTGCGGTTATCGGTTCAATGTATGTGTTTTTGAACGGAAAAATTTCTGCTGCGATGGATGGACTCGGATACATTGCCCTGATGATTGCGATTCTTCCAGGCGCATTTTTGGAAGCGCTTGCCGCGGCGATTGTTTGCACGCTGGTTGTTGCTTCGATTACAGTTGTTTCAAACGGAAAGTCAAAGCTTCTTAGCGAAAATGACGATGAATAAAAATATGAGGTCTTAATGAATGTTTTTATAATTGGAGCAGGATTTACAGGCATCCAGCTTGCAAAAATTCTTTCCAATGAAAGAAATGATGTAACGCTCATTGATAATAACGAAGAAATCACAAGGCATCTTGCCGACCAGATAGACTGCACTGTTCTTACGGAAGACGGAAACAACCTTGAAAACCTTGAGTCGGCTGGAATCGCAAAGGCCGATGTTCTGGTCTGTCTTACGGAAAGCGACGAGGTGAATATGATAACCTGCTCGCTTGTGGATGCCGTTTATCCTGAAATTTTAAAGATTGCCCGCGTAAGGAACTATGCCTATTACGTGAATACTGCGTCTGCAAAAAGAACGCACGCAAATACTTTTAGCGGAAAACACAGGCCTCTCTACGGAATTGACTTTATGATTCATCCCGATGTAGAGGCGGCGGAAGCGATTGTAGAGGCAGTTGAAAATGGCGCGGTCAGCAACGTCGTGACCTTTGACAATTCTGAAATGCAGATAAGCCGCATTGCTGTTGGAAAAGAAAGCGTTCTTGCAGGTCATAAGCTGATGGAGCTGAAAACCCTTACTGACCTGAATATGCTGGTCGCCTACGTTGAGCTGAACGGAGAAACGCTGCTGGCTGGCGGTTCTACAGAAATGCAGGCCGGCTGCACGCTTGGAATTCTTTCTAAAAAAGAAGATGTAAGCAAAATTGTGGAGCTCTGTGGTTCAAGGCAGCGGGAATTTAAAAAAATCGCGATTGTCGGCGCGGGAAGAATTGGAACTCTGATTGCGGAAAAAATCATCCAGCCGCAGAAAATTTCTATTTTCAAAAGAATTGCCGAAATGAATTTTTCCCCTGCCCAGGACATTGTAATAATTGACACGGATTATGAGCTTGCAAAGGCGGCTTCTGAACGGTTCGGAAAAACAGCCCGCATTCTGAATGGCGATGCTTCCGATGAAACTTTTTTGCGCGAGGAAGGAATTCCGGATTTTGATTTGGCAATCTGCGCGACGCATAACCACGAGATGAATATGGTCGTTGCGGCTTACCTTGAATCCCTGGGCGTAAAACAGTCTATTTCCCTGGTAAAAGATTCCGCATTTTCTGAAATCGCGGCAAAACTTGGAATTGACGTTTCAATAGCCTTGCGGGATGTTGTTGTTGACTCAATCATGAGCCACATGCGCGGAAAGTCCGTAAAAGAAATTCATACAATTGCAAACAGCAATTTTGAAATCATTGAATGTGAGATAAGCGCCGCTTCAAAAGTCTCCGGAAAAACTATGAAGGAAATTGCTGAGCCTGGAAAATATTTTGTCCTGCTGGACCGCCATTCCGGAAAAGATGAATATGAAATCGTTGTTGGCGATACAGTTTTTGCAACCGGCGACCATCTTGTTCTTATTGTAAAATCCGAAGAGGCTGCCGAAGTTCTGGAAGAATTCGGAAATGTTATCGAATAATCGGGTAAATAAAGTATGTTTATAGTTGACTTGATACGTATTCTTTCTGTTTTGCTTGCGATTGTTGGAACAACTTTTTTAATTCCGGCTGGAGTTGCCGTTTACTGCGGAGAATTTGATGTAATCAGTTCGTTTTTAGTTCCAATGCTTGTTAGCTGGATTTTATGCGCGGCCATGATGTTTTTTTTCAGAAAACGAAAGATTTCTCTTAACGTCCGGGAAACTTACCTTGTTGTGGCATGCTGCTGGATTTTTACAAGTTTCTTTGGAATGATTCCGCTGCTCGTTTCCGGCGCTGTTCCGAATTTTGCGGATGCTTTGTATGAAAGCGTAAGTGGATTTACAACTACCGGAGCGACAGTAATTGGCGATGTTGAAAGTCTTCCGCGGAGCATCAATCTGTGGCGCTGCCTTACGCATTGGCTTGGCGGAATGGGAATTGTCGCGCTTACGGTTGCCCTGCTTCCTCTGCTTGGAGTTGGCGGATTCCAGCTGATAAAGGCGGAAACGACCGGGCCGGAAAAGGGCAAGGTTACAGCAAAGATTACAACGACTGCAAAAATATTGTGGATTTCCTATTTGATTCTTACTGTTTTGCAGGCAATTCTTTTAAAAATCTTTGGAATGGATTTTATTGACGCATTTGCCCATGCCTTTGCAACCTTGGGAACTGGCGGATTTTCCACAAAAAACGCCAGCATCGGCGCATACAATTCAACCGCGATTGACGTGATATGCACGGTTTTTATGTTTCTTGCCGGAATTAACTTCAGTCTTTTTTATTTTGCTGTACGCGGAAAATGGCGTGAAATCTATGAAAATTCCGAGCTAAAGGCGTATTTCGGAATTTTTGTTTTCTTTGCTGTTTCAATTGCTCTGTGCGTAACCCGGATTTACGGCTCTTTCTGGACTGCTCTTAAGTATTCCGCATTTCAGACAGCCTCCATCATTACAACTACAGGATTTTCAACGGCAGATTTTATAGATTGGCCAAGCACGGCGCAGTTTTTTATTTTTGTGCTGTTTTTTATAGGCGGCTGTTCAGGTTCAACAGGCGGAGGTATTAAAGTAATCCGCTGGGTAATTCTGTGGAAGCAGGTTAATAACGAAATACGTAAAATGATTCATCCGCACGGAGTTTTTTCTTTAAGGATAAATAACAATCCTGCCCGGAAAGGTCTTGTTTTTTCGGTCGCATCGTTTTTGCTTCTGTATTTTTTACTTATTCTTGTAACCACATTCGTTGGCTGCGTTGGAAAGCTCGATATTTTTACGGCTTTTACAGGCGCGCTTTCAATGGTCGGAAACATCGGGCCAGGTTTTGGAGCGCTTTCGCCCAGCGGAAACTACGGCTTTTTGCCGGCCTTTGTAAAACTGTGGTACTGCTTTGCAATGCTTGCCGGCCGCCTTGAGCTTTACACTATGCTGATTTTCTTTGTTCCGGCCTACTGGAAAAAATAAACACCGGGGCTAATGAACGCGCCCGGCTCAATACGCCTGCGGCACGAATCATTTCTTAGCTCCGGATTTCTGCCAATCTTGCCGATTTTACAGATTTTATTTTTTCTGAGCCTTGTAGGCATCGTCATGGACGCCGCTGATTGCCCGGCCGCTTGGCTCGTCCATGTTTTTCCATGCGGCATCCCATTCAAGGGCTTTTGCCGTGGAGCAGGCGACTCCCGCCTCGTGCGGAACAACTTTTGCCGCGCTGTCGCTTGGGAACAGGCGGCTGTAAATTTCGCGGTAGTAATATTCTTCCTTTGTTTTCGGCGGATTTACAGGGAAGCGGTTTTCTCTGCGCGCGAATTCTGCGTCGCTTACTTTTTCTTCCGTGATTTTTTTAAGAGTATCAATCCAGTTGTATCCTACGCCGTCAGAAAACTGTTCCTTCTGCCGCCAGCATATACTTTCAGGAAGCATATCCTCGAACGCTTTCCGCAGAATCCACTTTTCAATCCGCTGCTTTCCGTCCGGAAGTTTTATGCTCATTTTGTCTGTAGGATTCAGGCGCATCGCTATGTCTATAAAATCCTTGTCAAGGAAAGGAACTCGCCCTTCAACGCCCCACGCCATAAGGGATTTGTTTGCGCGCAGGCAGTCGTACAGGTGCAGCTTGCTCATTTTGCGCACAAGCTCCTCGTGGAATTCCTTTGCGTCCGGCGCCTTGTGAAAGTACAGGTATCCTCCAAAAAGCTCATCGCTGCCTTCGCCGGAAAGAACCATTTTGATTCCCATTGACTTTATTACGCGGGCAAGCAGGTACATAGGTGTCGATGCGCGTACAGTTGTGATGTCATAGGTTTCAATGTGGTAAATTACATCCGGCAAAGCGTCCAATGCTTCCTGGATTGTAAAATGAACTTCATGATGGACAGTTCCGATGTAATCCGCCGCTTTTTGCGCGGCAATCAAATCCGGCGAGCCTTCCAGTCCAACTGCGAATGAATGAAGTTTCGGCCACCATGCTTCTTCCGTGGAATCCGATTCCACGCGCATTTTTGAAAATTTCTGAGTAACCGCGGCGATAATCGAAGAATCCAATCCGCCGGAAAGCAGAACGCCGTACGGAACATCGCTCATAAGCTGGGCTTTTACCGCATTTTCCAGACCGACCTTTACTTTTTCAATTACACTAGGATTTATGATTTCGCCTTTGGCGTCAGCCGCTTTCGGACTATCTTTTACATTTTCGTAAGATTCCCAGTCGCGGAAATACCAGCGCGACGGTTTTTCATCTTTTGAATAAAAATAATGACCGTTCGGAAATTCCTCTATTGTCATGCAATGGCCTTCAAGAGCCTTTAATTCAGAGGCGACATAATACCGGCCTTGCTTGTCCCAGCCCTGGTAAAGCGGAATTACACCGATTTCGTCGCGGGCGATTAAATAGACATCTTTTTCAGAGTCATAAAGCGCGAACGCAAAAATTCCAGAAAGTTTTTCAATCATCCCGCCAAAATTTTTGCCTTCCGCGCAGCATTTTTTGTAAAGCGGAATAATAACTTCGCAGTCGCTTTGCGTCTTAAAGTTGTATTTTCCTTCAAATTCTTTGCGGATTTGTTTCTGGTTGTAAATTTCTCCGTTTACGGCAAGAATGATTTTTCCGTCATCGCTTACAAGCGGCTGCTTGCCAGAAAGCGGATCGACAATCGCCAGACGCTCGTGGCTCAAAATAGCATTTTTCCCGGTATAAACGCCCGTCCAGTCCGGTCCACGGTGACGAATCTTTTTGCTCATCTCAAGAACTTCCGCGCGAAGCTGTTCCCTAAGACCTTCATCAATCGGCTGGCTGCCGCTGCTTAAATCAAATGCTCCTACAAATCCACACATATTGTAACCCCTGAATTTAGCTGAAGGGCAAAGCCTTGCCCTACGGTCGTACTTTGTTGCGCCCTACCCATTCTCCTAAGGGCAAAGCCCTTAAAAACCCAAAAAAAAGACGCCTGCTTAAAACAATTCTTGCAAAAAACAAAAATTGCTTTAAACAGACGTCTTTGTCGTTTTTATATTTATAGAAGAAATCAAAAATCTAGTCAAGTTTTTTAAGTTTGTTTAAAAGCGTATTTTCATTTATAATTAAAAATATGAAATCTTCTTTTTTTTGTAAGTTAAAACGACTTTTGCTGGTCCTTGTAGGGGCGGCAATTATGGCTGTGAATATAAAGACTTTTGTGCACTCAGGCAATTTGTTTCCCGGCGGATTTACGGGGCTTGCGCTTTTGATTCAGGAGGCGGTCCAGAAGTTCGGCGGTGTAAAGATTCCTTTTTCAGTTCTTGTATATGGACTTAATGTTTTTCCTGTGATAATCGGTTTCTTGTGGATTGGCAAAAAGTTTACTTTTTATTCAGTAGTGATGATTGTTGTTTCCGGATTGCTTACGGATTTTGTTCCAGGTTTTTTTCTTACTCAGGACGTTTTGTTGTGCTCGATTTTCGGCGGAATTCTGAATGCGGTTTCAATAAGCCTGTGCCTTTTTGCCGGCAGCTCGTCTGGCGGAACAGATTTTATCGCGATTTTTATTGCTGAAAAAACAGGAAAATCCGCCTGGAATTATATACTTGCGTTCAACGTAGCCGTTCTTCTTGCGGCCGGACTGCTTTTTGGCTGGAACGCGGCGTTGTATTCAATAATTTTTCAGTATGTTTCTACCCAGACATTGAATTTGCTCTATAAAAAGTATGAAAAAACAACTCTTCTGATTATTACGGATAACGATAAGGAAATCTATCAAATAATCCACGATCAGACAAATCATGACGCTACGGTTTTTACCGGCAAAGGCTGCTTTAAAAATGTTGAGCACAAACTTCTGTACACGGTGGTCAATGCCCAGGAAAGCGGCTCGCTTGAAAAGCAGATTCGCAAAGCCGATCCTAATGCCTTTATAAATGTCCTTCAGTCAAAGGACATCGTCGGCCGCTTCTTTAAACGCGCAAACGATTAGCAGTTTTTTTTTCCGGCAGGAAAATGCAGCCTTTTAAACTCTCGCTGAAAATTTTAAAAGCCCGAATATTGAGTTTTTTTTGCAAATTATGAAAGAACGCTCTCGGCAGATTTCCAATTTGCTCAGATGGATTTGGCTCGAATTCGGGTGCTCCGCACTTTAATTAATTCAATCGCCAAAAATCTTCACAAATTGCAAATCTGCCTGCGCTTTTATTCTTTTTTGCAAAAAAAAACTCGAAATTAAGGTTAAAAAAAAATTAAAAAAATATTGACATCCCGTATTCTTAAAACTAATATAGTTAACGCTGGCTAACTTTTGAGCGTTTTTGTTTTTCTGGCCACAGGAGAAATATTATGCCGTTACTTTTTGCATCAGTCGGGGATGAGGTGTCGGTTACGTCGGTAAAAGGAAATCAGGCGTCAAGACAGCATTTGTCGGATATGGGATTTTCGGAAGGCTCAAAGATTGTTGTTATTCAAAAAATTCCAACAGGTTTGATTGTCAAGGTAAAAGAGTCTCGCATCGCCATAGATAAAAGCATGGCGTCAAAAATTCAAGTTGCATAGGTTCTAATTAATTTTTGGGGGATAAAAATGAGCACATTAAAAGAAGCGGCCGTAAATTCCACGGTTACAGTAAAAAAACTGAACGGAGAAGGTGCGCTTAAACGACGTCTTATGGATATGGGGTTTACAAAAGGCTGCAAGGTTTTTGTCAGGAAAGTCGCGCCTCTTGGAGATCCTGTGGAAGTTACAATCCGCGGATATGAGCTTTCTGTGCGCAAGGCGGATGCGGAAAACATAGAAGTCGAGTGATTCGTGTACCGGCGGACTAGTCGGATACAAAACCTTACAAAGAACGGAAGATACCTCGTGCGGATGGCGCCGGGGCGTTCATAAAAAAGAGGAATAAAAGATGAGTACAAAAATTGCTCTTGCAGGAAATCCAAACTGCGGAAAAACCACGATGTTCAATTCGCTTACCGGAACTGTCCAGTATGTAGGCAACTGGCCGGGAGTAACTGTTGAAAAAAAAGAAGGAAAAGTAAAAGGAAACAAGGACCTTGTTGTTACCGACCTTCCGGGAATTTATTCGCTTTCTCCGTATACTGGCGAAGAAGTTGTTTCCCGCAATTATCTTGCTTCGGACGAACCGTCTGCTGTAATCGACATTGTTGATGCGACGAATATTGAACGAAACCTTTATCTTACAACCCAGATTCTGGAGCTTGGAAAACCTGTTGTTGTTGCCTTGAATATGGTCGATGCCCTTAAAAAATCCGGCGACAAAATCGATGTGAAAAAACTTTCTGAAAAGCTTGGCTGCAAAGTGGTGGAAACTGTCGCCCTGCATGGAAAAGGCGTAAAGGAAGTTGCGGAGGCTGCTGCCCGCGCGGCTTCAGAGAATGCAAAAAATCCTTTGCCGTGCTTTTCTTCTGATGTGGAAAAGGCTGTTTCAGAAATAAAAGAACTTCTTCCGGCTTCTGTAAAAGAATCTGTGCGCCGCTGGACAGCAATAAAAGTTCTTGAGCGCGACAATGTGATTCTTGAAAATCTTGGGCTGGATTCCGCCGCGAAAGCAAAGGCGGAAGAAATTACAAAATCTGTTGAAAAAGCTCACGGTGACGACATTGAGTCAATAATTACAAACGAACGGTACAATTATATTTCATCGCTTCTTGACGGAGTTCTTGTAAAATCAGGAAAAACGATGACAACTTCCGACAAGATTGACCGTATTGTTACAAGCCGCATCCTTGGAATTCCGATTTTCCTTGCTGTAATGTGGTTTGTTTATTGGGTCGCGGTTTCTACAGTTGGAACTATGGGAACTGACTGGGCAAATGATGTTCTGTTCGGAGAATGGATTCAGGGCGGGACCCAGACCTTGCTTGAAAACGCGGGCGCAAATCCAGTTCTTATTGACTGCATTGTAAACGGAATTCTTGGAGGCCTGGGAGCGGTTCTTGGCTTTGTTCCGCAAATGGCAGTTTTGTTCGTTCTTCTTTCAATTCTGGAAGATGTGGGATATATGGTTCGCATTGCGTTCGTTATGGACCGAGTTTTTAGAAAATTCGGTCTTTCTGGAAAATCGTTTATTCCATTGCTGATAAGTTCTGGATGTGGAATTCCTGGAATTATGGCAAGTCGCACAATAGAAAACGAAAACGACCGCCGTATGACAATAATGACGACAACATGGATTCCTTGCGGCGCGAAGCTTCCGGTAATCGCAATGGTCGCCGCCATTATTGCTACAAAATTTACAAAATCCAACGCTTCCTGGGTTGCTCCAGCGATGTATGCGGTTGGAATAGCAAGTGTGCTTGTCGCATCTATTATTCTTAAAAAGACTAAGTATTTCCATGGACCGGCCGCGCCTTTTATCATGGAGCTTCCTCAGTATCATATACCGCAGGTTAAGACAGTTCTTCTTCATACCTGGGAAAGATTGTGGTCATTTATTAAAAAGGCCGGAACAATCCTGTTCCTTGCCTGTCTTGTAATGTGGTTTCTTTCAAGCTACGGCTGGGAGTCAAAGTCTGAGTCTATGGCTGCCGCCGAAAGCATGACTGCGGCTGAATCGGTTTCTGATGCCTCTATGGAAAAAGTTTCCTTCGGACTGGTTGAAAATCCGGATGATTCTGTAATGGCAAAAATTGGCGGCGTGCTGCGCTATGCGTTCATTCCGCTTGGTTTTGGCGGAGAAGACGGCGGCTGGCAGTGCGCGGCTTCTGTCCTTTCCGGTTTTTCCGCAAAAGAAGGCATTGTTACCACGATGGGCGTGCTTGCCGGCGCAAGCGATGAGGACACAGAGGCGCTTGCCGGAGCAGGGGGAGTGGCCGATGTGCTTCCTGACTATGAATCTGCCGGTTCGGATGAACATTCCGCGGAAGAAGGGGAGGAATCGGAAGAAGAGGGCAGTGCTATCAGGGCGGTTGATGCGATTGCAAAATGGTTTCCGACCGGACTTGCCGCATTTTGCTTCCTTTTGTTCAATCTGCTTGACTCTCCGTGCCTTGCGGCGATTTCTACAATGGCTAACGAGCTGCGCGATCGAAAATGGTTCTGGTTTGCAATATTGTTCCAGAATGCGTTTGCCTACATCGTGACGCTAATTGTCTATCAGCTTGGAATGTTGTTCACGCAAGGACATTTTGGAGCCGGAACAGTGTTTGCGGTTGTTTTCCTTGTGGCAATGCTTTTTGGACTTTTCAGAAGAAATCCTTATGCAGAAATGGATTCTAAAAAAGTGATGAATTAAAACGGCTGGGCAGCCTGGCAAGAGACGTTGTTCAGAATGAAAACCATTCGTGTTCTGAAAGACGGAGTTGCCAGGAGTTTTCTGGAAAAAGCCCCTGCGGTTTGAGCTAAAGGCCGCGGGCGGCTTTTCCAGAAAGCCCTTTTTTTAAGATACAAAAATTTTGGGAGGCTAAAATGATTGCGAACATTATTATTTGCGCCGTTATTGTTTTTTGGGCGGCATTTGTCTTATTCCTGTTTTTAAAAAAGAAAAGAATAGAAAAGAAAACCGGAATACCGAGCGGATGCTCATGCTGCGGCTCATTCAAGAACGGAATGTGCAAATCACATTGCGAAAAATAAAAACTCCCTGGCTGCCGCGGAGTTTCTGCGGCCGGCCTAAAATTCCCTGCGTTTTTCTGTCGGCTTATCCAATTTTTGTTCTGAATTTATAAGGTTGAATATCGAGTTTTTTTTGTAAAAAGAATAAAAGCGCAGGCAGATTTGCA